>Ga0126377_10001425_pt1 | contig 15748 bp, 13 predicted proteins | sample PanSoiMetPlot_22_FD_92647 | JGI IMG/M metagenome (GOLD analysis project Ga0126377, IMG submission 92647) | Tropical forest soil microbial communities from Panama - MetaG Plot_22 | ecosystem: Environmental > Terrestrial > Soil > Tropical forest > Bulk soil | place: Panama | collected 2016-02-17
CCTATCCTGAGCCACAGGGCTTCAAGGAATATCCAATTCAGCCTTCTGAGGCATTCTACAATAATGAGATTGGAGAGTTTCTGCTACCCTACGAAGTGGTACGCAAGTCAAAATCACCCGATGAGACCTTGATGTCATTTCTTCAGAGTACTTATGAGGCAGCTGCAACAAAAGCAAAATGGGATCGAAATACATTGGAGAGACAGACAGCCTGAAAAAATTCAAGTCCTAGATATTAAACGCTGATCTGTTAATTCTGATTATCAGTATTAAAATCTTCTTTATGTACCTAGATTGAGGACGCAAATTTTGTTCTAAAGTTGATATAATTGTTTTATACAATACCTTGAAAAAATATTATGAATCGTTGATATAAGAAAATAAGTTATGGTGTCTAGTCTTTTTTCAATAGTCTTAATGACATAAAAGAAACCGCAAAAATAACTCCGGCACTGACAAGAAAGGTAGCTGAACCAATGAGACCATACAATAATCCTCCGAATATTAATCCAATTATGCTTGCTAAGCTTCCAAAACTACCCGAAGCTCCCTGTACTGCTCCCTGAAGAACTGTTCCTGCACGCTTTGACAAAATCGACATAAATGATGGCCACATAAGCCCGTTACCAACTGCAAATAATATAGTAGCCGCATATATTAACACCGAATTATTTGATACGAATAAAATGAAATTTGTCCCCAAAATTATGCTACCGATTACTACTAATTTTTCCTCAGAGAATTTTTTTGAGGCCTTTCGTAAAACAGGGCCCTGGATAAGGGCCATAATGCCACTTAATAGAGCGTAAAATATGCCCAGCTCTGTTATCGACCATTTGAGACTGATAGCCGCATGGATCGGGAATGAGGCGTAGTATAAATTAAATCCGAGAAATATTAAAAAATACAAAACCAGCAAAAAAGAAATATGTTTTATTTTAAAGACGTCCCGAAAGTTAAGTTTCTTAGGATTTTCGTTATCATAGCAATTTTTACATTCTTGGTCGAATACTTTGCCAATCCTTCCTTCTTCTGGGACAAGAATCTCAGGCGACGAGGGTTTGGATTCTTTTAATCTGAAACCGATCACAATTAGCGTCATTAAGGACAAAATTAATGCCGCCAGGACAGGAAGTATTGCTCCGTAGATGGTCCCTCCTAAAATTCCTGCTAGTGCAGGACCTACAATAAATCCTAGATTGCCTGATATTGCCATTTTTCCAAAGTTTCTGCTCCGATTTTCATCTGACGATATATCAGCAAGATAGGCGTTAGCAACAGAAATATTTCCACCTGTAATTCCATCAATAGCCCGGGCAAGGAATAATAAAAGTAACGGAAGACTTATGACAAATGTTCCAATAATGGTATCATTTAGTGTAAATTTTTCTACTGGCAGAAGTAAGGCAAGAATGAAAAATATCCAACCAACTAAGGTGCCAGCATTACTTAACAAAAGAATTTTTTTTCTGCCATAGAGGTCAGACCATCTTCCCATAATAGGGGCTCCAATAAGCTGAAAAGCAGAATATGTTGCTCCCAGCATGCCATAAACTATAGCATTACCTCCAAAATCTTTAACTAAAAATACAAGGAAAGGTAAAACAATACTAAATCCTAAGGTACCTATAAAATTAACCAACAGGATAGGAAAAAGTTGGGGCTGCTTCTCTGTCCTTACCACTAGTTAGAAATTCTAAAGTTACATTCTTAAGTTTTTTCAAAAAATGTTGGAGAAACATACTCAAACTCTTATAAGTACATTCTGAAGAAATAAGGCATAATATGTCAGGTGACAAAAAAGACACGACAGATAATAATATTTATGGAATCCATCATATAACTGCAATATCTAACAGCGCCCAAAGAACCGTTGATTTCTATACTTCGATATTGGGTCTTAGATTAGTAAAATTAACAGTAAATTTTGACGATCCTGGGACTTATCATCTATATTTTGGTGATGAAGTAGGAAATCCAGGAACAATCTTAACATTCTTCCCTTGGGCATCTGCACCAAAAGGCTACAGAGGCACAGGACAAGTTGTCACCACATCCTTCTTAATTCCAAAAAACTCTATTAGCTACTGGACGAATAGGCTCAAGGATAGCAAGATCGATTTTAATGGACCTAATACTAGATTTGATGATGAGATTGCTCTAACTGTATATGACCCAGACGGCTTGGAATTAGAGTTAGTTGCTCATCAATCTGCTGACTTTAGAACTAAAAATGTATGGAAGCAAGGACCAATACCAGAAGAAGATGCAATTAGAGGATTTTATTCCGCTACTCTGTCTGTAGAAGGATACGAGTACACATCTTCAGTTCTAACAAATATTCTGGGCTTTAATCTAATAAAAGAAGATGGTAGTAGATGTCGTTTTCAAATCCCGAAAAAACAGGATAGCGATAATGAAAGCGAGGGAGCAAACATTGTGGATGTCTTATGTTTACCATATACGACAAGAGGATATGTTGGCGTTGGTACAGTGCATCATATAGCATGGCGTACTCCTACTGATAAACAACAATTGTATTTGCGTTCCAAGATAGTTCAAGCAGGCTTAAACGCTACACCTGTGATTGATAGGGTATACTTTCATTCAGTCTATTTTAGAGAACCAGGGGGAGTTTTATTTGAGATTGCCACAAATCCTCCCGGGTTTGTCATTGATGAAAAACTAGAGGAGCTTGGAACACATCTAATGTTACCCAAATGGCTTGAACCTATTCGTAAGGACCTAGAAAAAACATTACAACCATTACATCTATGAGTTCATGAGAGGAAATTGCCAAATAGTACTGTAGGGTATAGTTGAGTACTTGTCTGAGGAAGGAAAAAATTTCAATCGCAATAATAATGCTAATTTGGACTTTATACATAGATTCATTCCAATCGATACTTCTACTAGAACAAAAAATAACAAAAATAAACCACGGGCATTAGTTCTACTACATGGGACAGGGGGAAACGAAGATGACCTTGTCTCAGTCGGGAAGATGTTGTGTGATGAATGTGTACTGCTCAGTCCAAGGGGAAAAGTGTTAGAAAATGGTATGCCGAGATTTTTTCGAAGACTAGCTGAGGGAGTTTTTGATATAAAAGACCTGAAATATAGGACTCAAGAACTGGCTGATTTTGTAGAAAAAGCTTCGGAGTTTTATGGATTTGATTTGAACAAAACCATAGCTGTTGGATTTTCGAACGGGGCAAATATTGCGGCCAGTATGATTTTGTTGCGACCAGATGTACTGGCAGGAGCTATACTTTTTAGGGCTATGGTTCCATTTGAACCAGATTATTTTCCGGATTTATCAACCAAACACGTGCTCCTGTCAGAAGGATTATACGATCCTATAGCCTCAAAACAACAGGCGGAAATGTTATTTGAGATTCTGAAAAAATCCGGGGCAAAAATAAATCTCAGGTGGCAAAACTCCGGTCATAATCTGACACAAGAGGACATACTGTTAGCAAAGGAATGGCTAAATTTAATTTAATTTTTTTAGTGATTTTTGGTAATGATTACACAATACGTGATAACGGACCCTCAATAGTAAGGTTGTTGTAAAACTTATTCAATTTAATTTATTCTAAAAGTAAATTTGCTGAAAATACATCTTTATGACTTCCTCGAATTCCTTTTTTTTACATAAGAAAATCAGCCAAATAGGAAATTGAGTTCACAGATCATTTAAGAACCCAAGGTGCAGATTGCTTTTACACTGGCAGGAAAGGCAAATACAATAGAAAGTAAAATGCAAAGTATGGATACAAAGAGACATAGAAAGATACTGCTGGAGCAGAATTGAAATAGTCTGCATGCTCAAGGTAGCTGAATCTCAAGGTGGTCAAGTACAATTTAGTACTCAACAGGAAGAGTACCATCAGGTGTTCCAACTAGCGTCCTGGGCTAAGGCCACAAAAGACGTTCGAATGTCAAAACAAGAATTGTCCCATATTGATGTAAGTGGATTTCTACGAGTTTAAGTTTAATCGTCTCAAACATTTTATAATCAATAAAATATTTATGGGTATATTTTTGAGCCGTACTTAGATCCTGAACATCAAGATGATCTATTTTCAGTATTCTTTTTTATTTACATACATATATTATATAATAATTTATGAGACGAAATAACGATACTTATAGAGAGAATTATGTTCATAACTATGTCAAAGTAAATAAATCAACAGTGGTTATGACAATAATCGTCTTATCAACACTATACGCAACCGTAGTTGTCAGTATTGCAGTATTAAATGGAATCTTAGTACCATCGTCAGAAATCTCGAATAAAATTCTAAATCAAGCTTATGCACAACAAAAAGAGAATAGTAACGCTTCTAATTTGAATAATCTTCAATTGAAAATTATTGATGGGATCGCAAGTGGAGATATTACTAATGATAGTGTGGTAATTTGGTCACGTGTAAACCATGCAGCCCAAATGAATGTCGAGTATTTTCCAATTTCAAATTCTTCAAATTTGCTTAGCCAAACTGCTCAGGCAAATAAAACAACTGATTACACAGCACACGTGAAGCTCGAAGATTTACAGCCTGATACAAGGTACAATTATCATGTGTCTTTCATTCCATTGTTAAATAATAGCAATAAAAAGGAGATGCGCCATTCAGATTTTGTCAATGGAACTTTTAAGACTGCACCATTTCCTAGTAAAGAACAAACTGTCAACTTTGTAGTAGGTGGAGATTTGGGTGGTCAGCGTTATTGTAAGAGAGTAGATATAGGCTATCCCATATTTACGGTAATCAATGAATTATCACCTGACTTCTTTGTTTCAAACGGTGATATGATATATGCAGATAATGACTGTCCTATTAGTGGTCCGCAGGGTACTGTGGGGTGGAAGAATATTCCTGGAAACTTTAGGAATATTACTGATCCTATTGTTAACTGGGAAAATAGAACTCAACTGAGTAATTTGTACCTAAAACATTGGGAATATAATAAATCAGATAAACACTATCAGAATCTATTAAGTAACGTACCAATGTATTCCCAGGCCGATGACCATGAAGTGGCAGATGATTATAGTGGCAAATCAGAATTCTACAAAATACCTTCAAAGGATAGAAAGGGTTTTCCCAATTTGATAAAAGAGGGTTTGGCGGCTTTCTTTAACTTTTCTCCAATTGAGAGAAGCCCTGAAGAGCCACTCAGAATTTATAGATCATTTCAGTGGGGCAAAGATCTAGAATTATTTCTTCTGGATGCACATCAATATCGAAGCGCTGGATATCTACCAGAAACACCTGAAAATAACAAAACTCTATTGGGAAACAAACAGATGGAATGGTTGAAAAAGGGATTGCTCAACTCTGACGCTACTTGGAAGGCAATTATAACAGATGTACCTATCACCATTCCAAATTGTTTTAACAGCGAAGAAGATGGATGCGATAATTGGGCTACTGATGGATTCGTAAATCAGACCTTCACCAAAGAAAGAGCGGAGCTTTTCAAATTTCTAGATGATAATAACATCAACAATGTAATCTCTATCGTAACAGATACCCACTATCCTGCTAATATAATGGTCAAAGAAGATGCAAATGGAGATGGTGATATAATTACATTATATGAATTTGTAAGTGGCCCCCTTAATGCTGGTACGTATGGACCTAATCTTTTAGATCCTACAATCAACGCAAAATATCTCTACACTGAATCCGGATTCTTTAATTTTGGACATTACACTGTAAAGAGAGATGATAATGGAATTAGTCATTTTATTTCTGAGATCCGTACCTCAGATGGACTGGTAAGACCTTCGTCGCATTTAGACCTGGTAGCAGCAAGTAAAGAGAAATGAGGGGAATACTAACATTAGTTCTGTAAATAGCATCTGTCTTGAGTAAAACACATATTTTCATAAAAAAGGATTTTTTTGAACTAGCTTCTTTATAATAGGAGTATATATTCAGATAATTTAGATTAATTATCGCTTATATAATTACTAATCGAATATTAATCGCATATATCTGACAACAAAAACCGGCAATTACGCAACCTATCCCCTTTCCCGTGAACTTTACATTCGTATCTAGTAGGTAACAGTTAGAATTTAAATTATAAAAAGTAGAATGGTGAAGAATTTAAGTTTCAAAAAAAGTTCCATTTTCAATTTTTTTGCATCTATCTGCCACTTCTTGGAAAGTAATTAAAGGTACAATTGTTACCGTGTTGAATCGCCCAGCCGATCTGGCCATGAAGTCCTCTATGACCTGTGCATTTTCTGCCTCAACGGCCCATAGAAAAGTGTGTTCCAGAGCTGAATGATATTGTTGTAGGATTTTTATGCCATGCATTTGCGCACTTTTTTCTTGATTTTGGAAATTTTCCAATATCCATTTCCTATTCTGTTCATTATAAAGTGGACAGGCTTCCTGTGTGTGTTTTCCATAAATTCCATAGAGTGCTGTTGACATTCTACATATAGTAGAAAAAGGTAAGTATATATTTATAGTAGTTACCAATTAGTAATAGTGAACCGCCAAAAGTGCTCTATTCTATTACATGATCACCTACAAAATTTTGGTATGAAGACCTGTCCTATCGATAACAGTCTTAGAATTTTTGGACAAAAATATGCACTTCACATAATCAGAAATATTCTATTACTGAAACAAAATCGGTTCAGCCAATTTCTTAAATCGATTGAGGGGATAAATACAAAGACGCTTTCAATCAGATTACGCGAGCTTGAAAATTTCGGGCTAATTAAAAGGACCATTGTTAATAACAGGCCAGTCCAAACTGAATATTCGCTCACAGAGAAAGGAATGGCCTTGGAATCAATCTTAGCTCAAATTGCTGCCTTTTCTGCAAAATATGAACCTAAAAAAGTATTCGAGGACGGTAAACCTAGAAATTCAATTCAACAAATTTTCAACGCTGATTATCTGTCAAAAGTATATGAGTATTGATTATAAAGTACAAGTTCCTTAAATGTGAATATATTTGATAACTATTACATAGAGATTTAAAAATTTCAATTAGATGATTTGATACTGACATACGATTGATGTTAGGAAGATGAAATAACACCATGTGAACTTTTATTCCAATGGTCATAGACCGAATAAAGACTAACACCGCATATCACATGCATAAGTTAAATAATATAGATAGTTGAAATCTATATAGTATATCCTTAATACATTCGTTGATGCACACATATTACACACTACTTTCATCAGCATAAATTGAAACTTGCAGGTATGACTTTTTAAGCGCTGCTCGCTCATACCTGCCATCATACTAATAGAGAAAAATAAGGAAGATGGAACTGAATATCTTTACAATGATGGTTTTTTGCATTGCAGTTAATTCTTGGGTCATAATCCTAACATGAGTAACAATATTTTTTTATTGCCATTTATTGTTATTTGTTAAACTTAGGTAGAAATATCAAACGTATCTCAAACGTATCAAGTGGGAAACAGGACGATCGAATTTGCAATCTTATATATTTTATCACCCTGGCACTCAAATAATTTATCACTCGCATGTTATATTATATTGCAATGTCTGGCTATATTTTTACCTTATACTCGTCAAAACTGAATCCAACATAGATTTTTCAATTTTCCTCAGTTATATTTCAGTAACAGCTACTCGTATAACTGTCTTTAGCAATAACTATTATTTTTAATGTGGCACAATTGATGATGTGCCAAGAAATAGAAAATCTAGGTTAAATTCCACTTTCACTAGTACTAAGTATGCTAGTCAAAAACATATCGGAAAGACTATAGTGTCTTTATATCATCCAAGCACCATAGATTATTATTGGTTTTTAGTCAATCCAAATACAATTCTAAACACATTTGATTTTGTTACAGTGAATAACCTACAGAATACTCGTACAATTGGAATAATACAGGATTTAACTGTGGAAGTAATCGATGCTTCAACTACAAGTTATTTTTATGAATCATTCTTACATGATGGACCTGATTATCAACAGCCTAGCTCTATTAGTACAGTGCCCCATGACGTGATTATAGCAAAAGTAGCCATAATTGGGAATACAGGAATTATGGATCCCATAAATCATGAACTAATTTCACTGAATTTTCCTGTAAGAGCGGGAAACAATGTGCGTTTTTCAACTAAGGATGAAGTACTATTTTCAATGGGAGTTCCAAAAATGGGAACACCAATACCAGCTGGTTTAATTAAAATGAGCAATGGAGTACAAATACCTGTTTCCCTCGATTTGACTTATTTGGCTGGCCCAGACACAGCACATGTAAATGTATCAGGAATTTCAGGTAACAGTAAATCCTCCTATGTGCTCTTTCTCCTACAATCAGCATACCAAAAACTGAGTAATATCAAGGATGGACAAAAAGGGTCAAAGGGAGTATCCATAATTCTATTCAATACTAAAGAGGATGATCTCCTCTATATCGACCAAAAAAAGAAAAGCAAAGATATTGACAAGAAGGCAAAAGCAGCATTGAAATATTTGGGACTAGATATTGCAGCTTTTGATAATGTTACTTATTTCCTTCCACGAGGTAGAGATGGTGAACCTAACTCTCTCTACATACCTAATGTTTTTAAAACCTATTCTTTTGAGCTACAAGATATTTACGATCGACTTGATCTATTATTTTCCCATCCTAGAGATCAATACGAAATTTCGCCACTGACAAATTATATTCTGGAATCTTGGCCGCTAAAAGATACAAATGATAAGATAATTTCCAATTGGACTGAGTTGTGTAGCTTTGTAGACTATCCAGAATCGGTAATGTCAAGGTCTTCTTTACAGATTTTTATTAGCCATATACAAAGATTCAGAAGGTCTCCAATATTTGTGGATAGAAAAGTAAAAAGCACATATTTTGGCAATAAAATCAAGGATATAAGACCTAACGATATTTTTGTTATAGATATTTCTTTATTACCATCCCTGGAAGTTCAACGTTTTATTATTGGTGATGTCTTAAAAAATATTAATGAGCTGTACTCGGCAAGATACTCTAGTAACAAAAAGAATGGCCTTGATAAAAAACAACAAGCTAGTAACAATTTGCCAATTAGTGAGCTACCAAATTATATATTGATATTTCTGGACGAAATAAATAGATTCATCCCAAAATCTCACCATTTGCAAGAATTTAATTCAGTCTCAGAAGAGATAATGAAGGTAATAATCGGTGGTAGATCGCGTGGAAACATCTTGTTTTCGGCTCAACAATTTAAGAGTGCTACGGATTATAGATTTCAAGAAAATATCGATTTACATGTATTTGGCAAGCTAGGAACATCAGAATTAGAGACTGGATCGTATTATTCGATGATTGATACCAGCATCAGAAAAAATATTGCCAGATTGGAGAAAGGAGAATTGATAATGGTACACCCTGCATTTAGACATCCGGTAAAAATTTGGTTTCCAACTTCCTCCTATAAGCGCAAGTAGTTATTAATATTATCTTTTGCTTCCTTAAGTAATATATTGAATCTTATTACTTATGAGAATAGTACAAATATCTGATCTCCATATGGGTGGGCTATTTAAGCAATCTGCATTCGATACTCTTGTTGATGAACTAAATAATGATATAAAGCCTGACCTCTTAATAGTTTCTGGGGATCTCACCGACGATGGATTAATTTTTCAATTTGAAAAAGCTAGAGAAGAAATTTCGAGAATTAATTGTCCAAATCAGGTGGTATTCCCTGGTAATCATGATTATCGACATACTGGATATCTATTATTCGAGAAATACTTTCCATTATCTTCAAAAAATATTCAGGAATTTGACAACAGGAATATTATAGTAGTTACGGTAAATACTTCTCAACCTGACAGGGATGAGGGTGAGATAGGTAGTAAACAAATACAATGGCTAGAACAAACCATGAGTCAGTATGGCAATGTAGCTGATAAAGGTCTTGATCAAACAATCAAGATTGTAGGTATGCATCATCACTTAATTGCGATACCTGATACTGGCTATACAAATGTAGTAGGAATATCAGACGCTGGCGATGCCTTACGAGCATGTCTTGAAGGTGGAGTAGATATAGTAATGTGTGGGCACAAGCACAGGCCATGGATGTGGAATTTGGGCAAGTTAATAGTTCTATATGCAGGAACAACATGCTCTTGGAGATATAGAGGTGTTTTTGAAGATACATATAATATTGTAGATATAATAAACAAAAAGATTCGAGTCGATATCAAAACTGTTGGAGGAGAGCGGGTTCCTCTTGAGCAAATTGTAAAAAGATTTAAAGAAGAGCCCAGAGCGCAAGTGCATAAATAAATAGTACTCAAATTTAGACAGTCAGATATACATATTTTTACATGACTTTAATTTATGACAATTTTTGTCCCCTACCTATTCCATATTGGGGCATCATGTCATTCTTAAAATTCAGATGTGGGACTGCTCATTCATTGTATTATCCATCCCATCTGCTATTTTCAAATTCTAATCAAGTTCTGTTGAATCCTCAAATATTAATTTCTTAGGACGTTAGTTAGATTAGGATTCACTATCTGGTTTTTGTGAAGTTGATTCCAATGTTATCGTATTGGATAGAATATTCTTTTTGCCAATATCAAACATAGTAACATTAACCAATATATCAGTGAGATCTGGGTCTTTTAATATTGTTTTGAATTCCACTGAGCCACTATCTTTTGCCAGAAATCCATTGGGAAAAGATGAATATTTAACGAGTGTTCCATTAGAAGAATAAACCTTCATCACTCCATTTATTTTCTGATCTTCAAGTGTTTTATTTTCAACGTCATAATTAACCCAAACATTGACTTTACTGGTTGTACTATTCAACTGTACGTAACTGGTATTTTCAAGAGTGATAGAGATATCATTGCCATCTTGTGCCATAACTCTCACTTCATTTGGTGCTAGATATAACACAAATGCGGATATCACATATTATATCGCAATAATTTTCTGATATCTGTTATTCATCGGGAGTCTAAGTACAAGGTAGGTAATAATTATAGACGTTCAGTAGTTTTTCTTTACAAACAAGAGTTTTACTATAAACCTCATCAATCAATATCGATCGCCCTGTAGTCCGCATCTCCTATTTGTTTATTATAGTTTATTGGGATCTATATTGTCAATTCTTAAAAATAGGGGATACCAATACTTATGACATTATCCCGTAATTAGTGCTTCACAGGTGTAAGGTTGTCATATTCCAATCCTACACCTGTAGTTGTTCAACATGCATTTACAAAATTTTATAGAACAAGCATAACAGTTCCACTAGCGAAAAAAAGGATCACTTTAACAAAAATCAAGTGAAACCCACCGTCAAGGATGGCAGGTGTCGGGTTAATAAATTTCCCACATCTGCTATTTCCGCAAATCTTGAATCAATACATCATACTTATCGGTAAACTACTTTTTTTGAGTTAAGTCACTTTAGGAATATCGAGAACCAGGATAAGACTAAATTAAGTCAGTATAGAAACACCTGTGTTTTTTGTCAGCCTGAGATTCAGATATTAAATCTAATAGAAAATGGCTACAATTTGAAATAAAGTCCTACAAATGCAGAAGCTCCCATTATAACTAATGCTTCACAAGTCCATATCAAAAATACTTAATTAATGTCCTCGATCAAATTGCAGTATTATGACTTACGAAAATGTAATAAAGCGGCTGAATCACAATTTAGCAATTATAACGATTTTATTTATGTTACTTGCAGATGCAATGGGAGGGGCTTATGTCATGATAACAACAGAGGACGCATTTGCAGTTGACTCAAAGGACAAAGTTACAGTTGACCCAATTACGAATTGTTTCAACTTAGTTGGGCAAGGGGTAGGGGCTGATGGCGCTGAAGTTTACGCTCAGCATTATGAGAAATTTAGAAATTTACTACCTAGCGAAATGAAGTTGTATGGATTCACTCCAATACAAACAATTCCCCAGCTGGCCACTTTTATGAGCAATAATGTAGATAAACTAAATGAAATAATGACTGCCATTAGCTCAAATCTTCAAGTGGTCGGCTTTAGTAACTCACAGCAAGACCAAATTTTATCATGCATACACGACGCTTATAATTAAAAAGTTTTTTATTTTATCTTTTCCGTCATCGCCAACAGAATTCGATAGGCAATTACATCCAGCTTTTTCCCCACACCCTCCTAATTTCTATCTTTTTAATTTTTTTAGATACTCGGAGATTTTCTGATCGGTACATCTCTGTCAAGATAGATTATGAATTTATTTATTTTTCTGACTATTCATAAATAACATCCTTTTATCTGTCGGCCATCGAGATTAACAAAGTTAAATACATTCTTGGATCATATAAGTTCATGAATGTGACTGTTGCTCTAATCAGTTTGACAATCCTAATTGCTACTGTGATGGTAATTCCTTATTCTTTTGGAGCTCCTGGAAGAGGCATTGTTCATTCACCGGAATTTCAATTGGAGAAAAACTATACCAATACTATGAGTGCTGCCCAGAGTGGAATTCATCAACCAGTAACAGCAACTGGAATGGTAGAAAATGATACTATAACTACGATCAAGCTTAATACTACTCAATTCCAGCAAATTGACAAATCACAATTCACAAGCGCACCTGAATTTGCCCAAATACGTGGATACATAAATACACCTAACAATAGTCCAATTACACTTTCATCTCTTAGAGGAAAAGTAGTTTTATTATACATTTGGACATACACTTGTATTAATTCGATTCGTCCAATGCCGTATATTGACGATTGGAATCAAAAATATTCTAAAGATGGTTTAGTCATAGTCGGAGTTCATTCACCGGAATTTCAATTCGAGAAAAACTATACCAATGTGAAGGATGCAGTTCAAAGGTTTGGGATAAGATACCCTGTAATACTAGACAGCGATCATGGAACTTGGGACGCGTATGGAAATAATTATTGGCCCAGATTTTACTTGATTGATAGTCAAGGATATTTAAGATACGATCACATAGGTGAAGGGAATTATGATCAGATAGAAAAATCAATCCAATCATTGGTGGCGGAACGTGCTGCTCTGATGGGTGCAAAAGAAATAAGATTCAATACAAATTATACTACAGTAATTGATCCAGCAAGTCTATATTATGTAGATTTAACGCAGAATATAACACCGGAAATATACATAGGCTATAATACAGCCAGAGCCCCACTTGGAAATCGTGAAGGCTTTAAACCAGATCAGGCAGTTTCATACTTAATTCCATCTACTACAAATTTTAAACCTCACGTTGTATATCTTCAGGGCAAGTGGAAAAACAATCCCGATAATATGGAATTACAAAATGACACTGGACGCATTGTTTTGTTATATTATGCAAGGTCTGTAAATATAATAGCAGGGGGAAGTGGTGAAGCAGTTGTTAAAAATGATAAAGACGGAGGAACAGTAGCTGCTGCAGTAGCAACGGTAGCAACATCCAACAAATCACTTGGCAAGGATTTATCATCCAAGGGTAGTTTCAAAATTGACGGACAAAGACTATATAATTTATCGATACATGACAACTACGCCGCTCATTATGTTATAATTGATGTCAAAGGGAAAGGATTCCAATTCTATACCCTTACTTTCGGATAGGTGGCAAAGATAATTTTGCAATGTCAATATCAAGATCTTGATAATAGAAATAGCCCTTTTGCCGTCCATATATTTATAGATACTATCATAACTAAATAGAATCTACTATAAGGAATGGATTGTTGTATCTGAATTATACTTCTACGAAAAAGGAATTCTGTCAAGTTTTCCACAATTAACGAAGTCTAAAATTAGCAAAGTTTCCAGAAACCTGGAGACTTAGCTTAGGCTTGGTCGTCATATAGGAACAGAATAATTCTTCCTTTATCTATAAAGAAATATACTAAACAACCATACAACTTCTGGTATTATATTAATCATACTTATATAGAAGCAAGAGATTCATACCGTGCTAATGGATCGTATAGATCGTAAGGATATCTTCTTATCCCATTCACTATATCGTTTGATAACAACGTTTCTTTTGATTGGCACTATCACAACTGGCATACTGTTTGTTTTTACGTTAGTATTAAATCAAAATGATATTATAATGGCACAGCAAGGGCTCAACAGTACCTCTTTTCAGATGGGCAACATGACATTCACTCATCGTTTGGCACCTGTTAACGGTATCCAAATGCACTACGTTATTGGAGGCCATGGACCTCCTGTTGTTTTATTGCATGGATGGCCAGAAACATGGTATGAATTCCGTCTTATAATGCCAGCATTAGCTAAGAACTATACTGTTATTGCACCTGATCTGCGTGGCCTTGGAGACTCTTCTAAACCAACAGCAGGTTACGATGGTAATACCGTAGCTGAAGATATACATCAATTAGTTACTAAGTTAGGGTTTAAAACAATTTTCCTAGCGGGTGGCGATGTCGGAGCCTTGATGGCCTATCCTTATGCAGCTGCGCATCCTACAGAAGTAGAGAAGCTAGCAGTCTGGGAGGCCCCCATTGTAGGTCTTACAGCTCCCGGAAGAACACCAGTATGGTGGTTTTTCTTCCATCAAGTTCCTGATCTACCAGAAGCTCTTACAAATGGGAAAGAGACAACGTACCTATCATGGTTCTATAATAATCTTGCGTATAATCCGGCTGCAATAACTCATGATGCTATCAATGAATATGTTAGCCATTATTCTGCTCCAGGTGGAATGCGTTCCGGCTTTGAGTATTATAGAGCCTTCCCTCAGGATGCGATTCAAAACATGAATTATTCAAAGACCAAACTTACGATGCCAGTACTGGCTTTAGGAGGAGGATATATTCCAGCATTTGGAGGAAATCTGACTATGCCTATTATTGCATATTCTATGAAACTAGCAGCTCAAAATGTACAGACGGTTGTAGTTCCAAATTCAGGACATTGGATTCAAGAAGAGCAGCCACTCCGTCTAGTAAAGTTACTTAGCAATTTCTTTAATGGAAATTCTACTATGACTAGCAACCGATAACATTTAATCGGCTGTTGTATTCACTACAAACTATTAACTTACAACATATTCTTAATTCTTAATTGAATTAAGTCTAGTTTTCTACATTTCTTTTATTAAGCGAAAGCGAATTTTGTACTTTTCCATTCTTCCAAAAAATCTTCGTATTGAGCGGAAGAAGCCCTTACTACACCAAGCTGATACATTAGCGCCAAATCATCACGAATTGCACGGTGTTCAACGATTTTTCCATCCTCGCCAATTGTATGTATATGAACGGCTTTATAGGATATATCATTACCGGTTGCAGGAATAAAGTCAAAGAATGATCCAGTATGTTTCCCTGTTACAGTCACAATGGAAATAACTTTATTATTTGATGTCAAAGTTTCCACTTCTTCATAATGAAGGTTAGTTATGGCTTTTCTAATATTTTTTACAGTATCCATAAATTCTTTTGGTCCTCTCATTTTTGACCTCACAGGATCTCTTTGAGATTCATGATTAAAATAGTTGGGACTAATGAATTCTGAAATTCTGCTTAAATCACCTGTATTTAGGGTCTCAATCGCACGTCTTACAAGGGAGATATTTTTTTGCTCAGACAACAAAAAGACATGCAATACTTTCTATATATGGATTGCAGCGAGTTGTCCTACTTTCGTGTGATTTTGGGATTAGCTCAATTAACATTAAGGAATACAATATCATTTTATGTCTAA
>Ga0126377_10001426_pt1 | contig 15746 bp, 12 predicted proteins | sample PanSoiMetPlot_22_FD_92647 | JGI IMG/M metagenome (GOLD analysis project Ga0126377, IMG submission 92647) | Tropical forest soil microbial communities from Panama - MetaG Plot_22 | ecosystem: Environmental > Terrestrial > Soil > Tropical forest > Bulk soil | place: Panama | collected 2016-02-17
ACGCCGCGATCCGCGAACTCTCGTACGATCTCGTCGGTCCCGTCTTCCGAACAGTCTGAGGCCACGATGATTTGCAGCAGGTCTTTCGGGTAATCGAGCCCCAGCGCGTTTTCGAGCTTGGCGGCGATGTCTCTCCTTTCGTTGCGCGCCGCTATGATCAGCGTTACGCGGGGTTGTATGTCGGCGCGAATCACCGGGCGCGGCGACAGGCGGCTGATTGCGAACATCAGCGCCGGATATCCGGCGTATATGAAAAGTATCAGCGTCATTGCGAAGATGAAGAGCGCAGGAAAAAAAATCTCGTTGGTCATCGGAGTCCTTGCCAAAACCCTCAAATGAATGCCCACGACCGAAGTAGCGGGACATGAAATCTATGAGCGCCGGAAAGGGGTCCTTGCGCTATGATCCAGACACTATGTAATTTGAGAGCGCCGGAAAGGGGTCCTTTGCGCTAAGAAGATGGGAGAAATTTTTGGGGGTGTAATCATCAGGACATCGTTCATCGTCCATCGTTCATTTTTCGTTTGTCATCGCGGAATGACGCGGCTCTGGCGATGACAAATGAAAAATGAACGATGAACAATGAACAATGAAAGTACTTCAAAAATTCCGATTAATTGCTAATAGCGTCCTCCCTCACAGCCGGGCTACCGCTTATACGGTATGCCGGCCACATGCTCCCGGCCGGTTTTAAGGGGGCTGATTTCCATAGATTCCCAAATCGAAATCGATGCGAAGTGGCCGCCTCTTTGCCTCCATTCGCCTGAGCGGCTTTCTCGGCGGCGTAGATAAGTCTCAAGGCCACGGCGAAGCCGGCGGCGTAGTAGAGATACCAGAGGTATTGAATCGAGAGGAAAAAGCTGTTGATCATATAAGCGATGAGGGCGGCCTGCAGCCCGATGCTCATGTATTTGGCGTCGAGATCGGAGCGGGCGCCGGGCTTGACCCTCTCCCTTTCGATTTTGGCCAGGCCGCGCAGCGGCGCCAGGATGATGATCAAATAGGCGAGCAGCCCGATCAATCCCAATTCTGCGGCGGTCTCGACATAGCCGTTGTGAGCGACCTTCTCGCGTATCGAGTAGATGTGAAAATTCCCCATGCCGAGGCCGATGATCGGATGCCGGATGGTGAGATCTATGCCGCGTTCCAGCAGCGTGATTCGTTCTTGCGCCGAGCCGGACGCGTCCGAATTGGGATCGAGGATCGTCACGAGCCGGGAGCGATACGCGCCCGAAAATACGGAGAGCAGGAGGACGGACACGACCAGTGTCGCGAGGGCCATGCTCGGCCGGCTCCCGCGTCCGAATTTCCAGAGCATCACTCCCGAAACGGCGGCCAGTGTGATGAAACCTGCGCGTGAGAACGTCACTATCACCCCACAGAAAAGGATCAGCGCGCAGACGGCATAGAGCACGCGCATCGCCCCGGCGCTCATCAGGGCGAGCGACACCGCCAGCGGGATCAAAATGTTGAGCGCCGCCGCCAGGTCGTTTGGATTGCCGAAAATTCCCCCGACCAATCCCTCAATGCGATCGCCCTTCATCGTGAAATTACCGGTCGCGTAGTTCTTGATCGCGAAGAAGGCCAGCCAAGTCCCGCAGAGCGTGATCAGTTTGATTATCGCCAGCAGCCGCTCACGCGTATTGACCACGCCGATGATCAGGATGAAGACGATCACCGTCTTGACAAAGACTTCGTTCAGAGCGGTGAAGCTGTCGCCCGGCGACGCCGCGAATGGTGTGAACATGACGGCCAGGAGCAACATCAGGATGACCATCTTGACCTCGATGGTCCACTTGATGACCGGCTTGCCGAGCCTGTATTGCGCGTAGATGTACGCGAGGGGCGCGATGATCGCGACGATCTTGGCCAGGGGAAATGTCCCCATCGCCGGAAACAGGTCATTCGGTCGCGTGTATAGAAGCAGCGTGAAGAAATATAGAAGGCCGAAAGGGAAGCGGTGAAGGTCGTCGGCCTCTTCCAATCGCATGGGGGCCGGGGCGCCCGGTTTCTTAGACCAGATGTGGCCGCCCGCGCGGACGCCTTTCTTCGCGCCGACTTTGGCGCCGCCGTCGAAACTCGCTGACGCCAGAAAGAATTTCCCCCTGGCGGGACGAGTCCCCAGCGCGGCCGTAATAGGAACGATCATTGTCTTGCACGGTTCGGGGTTACGCATAATTTCTCAGATGGGACTTTTAGGGCTTATAGAGCTTGTAAGTCCCATAAGCCCTGTAAGTCCTATATGTCCCATTCATGCTTTCCATTTCTGCGAACGCCGATGATCGCGGGCTCTCTTTTCGACTCTTCCAACTCCAACACTAAACGCCCTACCAGACGCTCCAATTCCGCGATCCGTTCGCTCTCCAACTCCCGCCTCAAGCGCCCGACCAGGCGCTCGAGTTCCGCAACCCGCTCGTCGGCGTCGGCCGCGGCCTGCTCATTCATGAATACCGAGCTGGCCCGCATCGTGAATTGCTCCTTCCAATCCGAGAGCAGGCCTTCGTCGATCTGCAATTCGCCGCAGATTCGCGCCACACTTCCCGGGTCTTGCAGGACTTGCAAAACGGCGCGCGCTTTACACTCGGGCGTGAAAATGGGAGGGTCGGGGATCGAGGATCGAGGATCTTCTGATTGCGGATTGCGGATTGCGGATTGCGGATTTATTGATTCCGAGAATACTGCTCTTATTGCGGCGCCCCTTGCGCGAGACAGGGCGCCGGCTATCAATCCGCAATCCGCAATCCGCAATCCGCGATCAGAAGATTCTTGACCCTCGATCTTCACAGGCTTCCGGAACTCAACGGACGTGAATTTCCTGCTCAGACGCTTCGCCTGTTTATAGATGGCGTCCTGATCTTCCGGAGTCAACGCCCCGAAGAGGAGCGCCCCGACTATGTAAATGAATGCGAAGACTACCGTACATGCGGCGAGTATGATGATCGAATGCGCAGGGGCGATCAGGGTCTTGACCGCGGACGAAGCGACCATCGCCACTATGATGGCCGGCGCGGCGTTGGCGATCGGCGCGAGTTGTTTGAGGTCTTTCCGCTTCACGCCGAGCTTGCGGCAGATGGCGGTCACGCAGACCGCGAGGTCGAACACTCTCAGGCAGGCGGTCGCGGCGGCCGCCCCTACAAGCCCGCCGAGTTTGACTCCGGCGTAAAGCGCGACGCATGCGAGCGGTATCTGCGCCAGGTTGAATTTGAGGCGGAAGTACCTGAAATCGGCGATCGAGCGCATGATCGAGGAGGTCAATACAACCTGCGTCATCAGGACGATCAGATAAATCGAGAAGACCTGCGCCGAATCGGCGTAGGCTTCTGTGAAGAGCGTTACGATCAGCTCGCGCCGCACGACGAACAACAACGCGCATGCCGGCAAGATAACGAAAGAAAGTCTCCGCATGGCGTTCAGCCATGTCTGAATGATCGCCCGGTAATCGCCGGACGCCTCGAGGCGAGCCACATCCGGCGTCAGCGCGTCCCTGAACGAGTTTTGCAGAAGAGAGATCAGTGGGACCTGAAAGCAGCCGTTGGCGTAGACGGCGAAGGAAGCGGCGGAAAAGAAATGCGATACGAAATAATTGTGCAGGTCTCCCTGAAGGCTTTGCGCCGTGGCTCCGCCCCCGTAGGGCAGGGAATTGGAGAGCTGCTTTCTCAGCAGCGACCAGTCGAAGATTTGGTCGAGACGGACCTTCAGCGATCCGATGCGGAAATGGATGTAGCCCAGCATGAAGACGCATTGAATCACGCCCTGGATGATCGATCCCCACAAGATCGCCCTGAGGCTGCCGAAAATGAGCGCCGCTGAAATCATGATCAGCGATTTGCTGATTTGCGAAAGGACGATGAACCTGGACGCGGTCCGGACGTCTCCCAGAGCGAGCGGGAAGATCTCGACGTTCGTCGCGATCAACCACAGTGTCAGCGCCAATCCGAGCAGCGGAATGTGTTCGCCGAGCGCCTGGTTGTGGAAAATGTAAGTGATCCAGGTAGGGTACGCGGCGAACATGAGCGCCGTCAGCAGGCCTACCACCAGGTAGAAGAGTATGATGTTCATCGCCACCTGGCGCCGTTTTGCCGGCTCGCGTGGCATGAAGTAGTAGGCGCTCATCGGAACCTGCAGGTAGAGCACATTCAAGAACGTCGACAGAATCTGGAACAACTGTTTGTACGTTCCGAATTCATCTCTGTCGAAGACACGGACTATGACGAGCGGCGTAAGGAAAGAGAGCGCAAACGCGAGAAAATTCGCTCCGCTCAGCCAGGCGGCGCGTTCGATAAAGCTTTTCTGAGTTGGAACCTTGGTAACAATCATGGAATCTACAATGAACGGGGCTTATAGGGCTTATAGGGCTTATAGGGCTTATAGGTCGGTCCCATAAGTCCTATAAGTCCTGTAAGCCCTATTCATTTTGCTTTTCAATTCCTCGAACCCGCTCGCGCTCTGGGCGAAGTGCGCGAGGTCGCGTTCCGTGTGGATTCGGCGGAGCGTGAGTGGGTCAGCTCCTCTTTTATTCAGGCCGCCCACACAGGTAACAGCGACACCATAGCCTGCCCGCGCGACCTCGCTTCGCACCCGCTCGTCGTGGTCTCCGTTCGGGTAGCAAAATTGTTCGATTCGGCGCCTCAGGACCGCTTCGAGACGCGATCTCGATTCCTGTAATTCCGATCTCAACCGCTCGTCCCCGACCCTGGTCAGGATGGGGTGTGTCAGGGTGTGCGAGCCGATTTCGATCCCGTTCGCCTGCATCTCTCGCGCCTCGGCCCAGGCGATTGGGCCGAATTCGTCCGAGGGCGTCTGCGGCAGAGCCACGCCGAGGGCGCGGGCCAGGCGGTCGATCACCTCTTCTTTGACCTCTTCGTGTAGTCGCTTGAGCGTCGCGTTGACGCGCTCGGAGGCGTCGCGCCTCGACGAGTGATCGTCGAGGTCGAGGCGCAATTCCTGCCCGCCGATCCTGATCGCGAGTCGTTGTGAGGCGGCTCTTCGGGTCAGAAAACGCGCCTTGTCCGTCCAGATCCAGGCGCGCCGGTCGATGAAATCCGTCGGAACGAACAAAGTCGCGGGCGCGCCGAAGCGGCGTAGCAGCGGATAGGCGATCTCGTATGCGTCGCGGTAGCCGTCGTCAATCGTGATGGCGGCCAATCGCGCCGGCGGCCGTTCCCGGCGGCACAGGCTCTCAGCCAATCGGTCGAGCGGCACGACGTTGTAACGCCTCGTCAGATACTCCAACTGCTCGGCGAAGACTTTGGCCGGCGTCTTGTCCGCCGCCCAGCCTGGCGCCCAGGCGTTCGCCCCTTCGCCGCCGGAACTGAAGCGATGGTACGTCAGGATCAGAGCGTGGCGGCGATGGGCCAGGCGCATCAGATCGAATGCGCCTGACACTCGCAGCAGATTGAGCGACGCCTGTTTAATCAAGCCCCCGTCTCCGCGCCGTTCATGGCTTTGTTGAGGTGATCGGAACGCCAGCGGCGGCGCCGGGTTTTGCCGCTCTCCAACGACAATTTGCCGGCGGCCTCCTTGAGCGCCGCCCGCAACCGGTCGGCGATCTCCGGGGCCTCGTCACGCAAGTTGTCGGTCACCATTTCCGAGAACTCGCTGGCGTAGGATTTAATCACCAGATCGTGCATGTCCATCCGATCCAGAAGATTGAATATTCTCTGCGGCGGAACCGACAGGCCGACCGCGAGTTTGAGCACGCTCTCCAGGCTCAGACTCGTGACCACCGAGTTTTGAATTTTGGAGAGCAGTCCTTGATCGAACATGCTCAACCGGCAGAAGTCGGACTGCCGTATCTCAAGTTCGGCCAGCCGTTCACGCACAAAAATCGCTAGCGGCGTCGGGACCATATTTCGCGTTCGTGTTGCCATAATTCTCCCTCCTTACGTTTATTGATCGTGGCGCGGCCGATGAATGGGTCATATAAAGATGTGGTTGGCGCCTGGCGCCTGGCGCCTGGCGCCTGTCTTTTAACCAGGCGCCAACCACTAGCCACTAACCACCTCTTTATATGTCCCATTCATGAGCCTCGCCGTTCACCAGCCCCTGGCGATAAGGGTGACGAAACTTCCTAGACCGGCGATTGAGCCGATAGTTCCGAGCGTCTTCTTCATGTTTCCGTGCACCACCACCAGATCGCCGGCTTGCAACGGAATATTGCTTTCCGGGTTACCCTTACCTTCGAGATATTTTTTGACGTCGATCCGCATCGGGACGCGGCTTCCGTCGGGTTGTTGACGGAGAACCTCGACCGAGGATTTTTTTCCGGTGTCGGAGAACCCGCCCGCCTCGGAGATGGCGTCGAGCAGCCTCATCGGTCTCGACATGACTACTATCCCCGGGCGAGGCACATCTCCGAACACGCTGACCTTCGCGCTGGCGGCCTCAACCAACTGGATGCTGACCTGCGGATTTTTCAGGTATTCGCTCAGGTCGTTAGTCAGCCGCTCAGTCAGTTGGGTGGTTGTCAGCCCCGCCACGCTGATCTCTCCAACCAACTCGTGATAGATCGACCCGGCCGGCGAGACTTTCGTCTTCTCCAGCGAATAGGCCGGCTGGCCCTTGATGCGAACCGAAATCTCGTCGCCGGGGCCGAGGCGATAATTTTCGTTGTATATGCGGAACACTCTGTCGAGGTACGGGGAGTTCGTGTCGGGAGCGGGTTTCGCGTCTACAGAGCCGGCGCCGCCCGGCGCCGTCGTGTTAGTTTGCGCTGTGGCCGTCGCCGCCGCGAAAAGGCAGAGCGCCGCTGCGAGTAATGATTTCTGTATAGTCATAACGCCTCCTGCGGATTAGGGCTGATAGGACTTATGGGACTTATAAATTCGTAAGCCTCATTAGCCCCATAAGTCCTATAAGTCCTGTCAGTCCCATTCATGTTCATTCACCGCGATAATGTCCGAACAACACGACGCGCGCCGTATCAAGCAGAATGATCGCGTCGAGAAGCGGCGATTGGTTTTTGATGTAATAAAGATCGTATTGATGTTTCTCCCGCGCGTCTTCGAACGACGCGCCATAGGGGTAACTGACCTGCGCCCACCCGGTCAGTCCGGGTTTCACCAGATGGCGCTCGGTGTAATAGGGGACGCGCTCCTTGAGCCGCTCGACGAACTCCGGGCGCTCCGGGCGCGGGCCGATCAGACTCATCTCGCCGCGCAGGATGTTGAAAAACTGCGGGGTCTCGTCGATGTGAAGCTTGCGGATGACACGCCCGACTCGCGTCACGCGCGGGTCGTTCTCGCAAGCCCAGACCGGGCCGTGGGCTTCGGCGTCGACCCTCATCGAGCGGAACTTGAAGATTCTGAACTTCCGCCCATACAGGCCGACGCGCTCCTGCGTGTAAAAGACCGGCCCCGGAGATTCGATCCGGATGGCGACCGCCGTCAGGACCATGAGCGGGAACGAGAGCGCCATCCCGATCAGGGAAGAGACGACGTCAAACACCCGCCGCAGGCGGCGATAGAGCCGCGCCCACCGGCTCGTTTCGGCGAAGACCAGGCGCCAGGGGCGCCAGGATTGCAAATGCTCCGTACTGATCTTGCCCGTCAGCCGCTCGAAGAATCGTGACGCTTCATCGACCCGAATCTCGTCGCGGACCTTGAGCCGGAGCAAAAGGGTTAGCGGAGCCTCGTCCTGCAGGTCTGAGAGCGCGACCACGATGCGGTCGGGGCGCCGCCGCCGTACCAACTCTTCCAGTTCGTCCATCACGCCGATGACGCGCGGATTGATCAAGCTCTGACCGACCAGGGCCTGGTCGTGACCGACGAAACCGATGACCTCATATCCCCGCCCGCGGCGCCGCATTATTTCGCGCGCGACGGCGACCGCCTGAAGGTCGGTTCCGAGGATCAAGACGCGCTCGACGAGCCGCGATGGAAAATGAAACACGATTAGACCTCAGAATGTTTTTCGTCAGCATTAATCGTCGACCTGATTCATCACGACGCCGAAAAAGGTCTCCTCGTTGAGCAGGGAGACCGATTTGCGCATCTCTTCTGTCGAGGTGGCGCCGGGGCGCGCCACTAGGATCGTTGTGGAGGTAAGCAGACCCAGCAGACTCGCGTCGGCGGATTTGAGCATCGGCGCCGAGTCGAACAGAATAAAGTCGTAATAGTCGTCGAGTTCTGAAAGCAGCCGCTTGAAATTGGGGGAGATCAGAAGCTCGGCCGAATTATCGACCTGCCCGCGCGTCAGCATGACGTGAAAATCAGCGGGCAGTATCCGAGTTATGACTTCTTCGGGCCGCAGACCGAGCGAGATCGCTTCGGCCAGCCCGATCTCCGACTCTAGCCCCAGCAGGCGTCCTATCGAAGGCCGCCTGAGATCGGTGTCTATGACCAGCACGCGCTGGCGAGACCGCGCCAGCGCCGCCGCCAGATTGAGCGCCACACAGGTGCGCCCCTCGCCGGCGTTAGCCGACGCCAGCAGGACGCGTTTCAGCGTCTGACGCGCCGAGCTTGAGATCAGCGAGATAGCCAGGCGCGTGAATTGCGAAACGGCCTGTGGGTCCATCTCGTGTATGGCGACCAGATGCGGGTCGAGCCTGTCCAGCGTCAACTCGACTTCACGCGACGGACGCATCTCAGGGCGCTGGGGCTGCATCCCCGGCGCCGCCCCCACGGCCGCCCCCTGGACGCCGCCCATCGGCATTCTCATGTCGTTATCGTCGAACCTGGGGAGTTCGGGAAGCGCTTCAGAAACTGATTGAGCCATTCAACCTCCTGCGGAAAATCAGTTCGTAGTCCCGCCTTTAGGCGGAAGCTTCAGGTATAGACCCACTCCGCGATGCCGGACGCTTCCGCCTAAAGGCGGGACTACGAACCACGCTATCTGCTGGCGATGATCTGAAACACCCTCAGGTATGTCAGTAAGAACACGAGTACAGGGGCCAGGGCGACGGCTGCCGCCATGACGAGCGCTCCGCGCGTCAACCGCAATCTGCGTTTGCGGGCGCGTTCAGCCGGGGTGAGCGATTCTGGAATCGCCGCCAGCACCGGCGCGCCCAAGAAATATTCGACGTCGCGGCTGTCATTGATCCTGAACATGCGCGGCGCCTCGATCGCCAGTGCGACCGCCAGGCCGAAGGCGGCGGCCATCACCAGCGCGAAGCCCTGCAGCATCAGCCGGTTGGGCGCGGACGGGAGCCGCGGCAGGCTCGCTTTGTCGATCACATAGAACATCGTGCGACCCGGGTCTCGCTCGGAGTTCGACTTCAACAGCGAATCCTGTTTATCCAGGAGCCAGTTGTAACGCTTAATCAGGGTGTCGTATTCCGCGTGGGCCATGTCATTCCTGCCGATCAGGCTTGCCGCTCTGTCAGGCGCCGCCCGCCCGCCGCCTTTCGGCATGTCGCCGAGTTGCTGATTCCTCCTTTGCAGTCGCATCTGCGTCACTTCAAGGTCCGCCTCCATTCGTCTGAGGTCTCGACGCATGGCGATTAAATCTCGGCCTTCAGGCGTCATCGTCAGAGGCGCGCCGCCCGCCGTCTGGGCCTCGAGGCGGTTGATCTGGCGATTGATCTCCGCCAACTGGTTGCGCAGTTGGATCATCTTCGGATGTTTGTCCGTGTATTGATCGGAGTAGCTCTGGATGTCGGCTTCGATCTTGGATTTTTCGGTCAGCAGCGCGCCGTAAGCGGCGCTGCCCGTCGTCGCCGGCAATGAGTTGACGAGCTTTTCATGCTCGCCGATTTGCTTGCGCTGTTCCTCGACCTGGAGTTTGAGCGAGTATTCGTTGTCGGTCAGACTTTCGATCGAGGACTCGACCGACCGGCGAAGGCTCGAATCAACCCCCGCGCCGGCCCTCGATCGGTACAAGGATTCAAGACGGACCATCTCGAGGTCGCGCTCCGGGGCCAACACCTGGAGTCGATCTTCGACCTCGGCGATTTGACCCGTCAGGCGCCCGGCCTCAGCCGAGGCTTCGGTCTTCCTCTCCTCGTTGCCATGCTCGAACATTCTTACCAGATCGGTCACCACGGCCTGCGCCTTCTTCGGCTCCGAATGGCGGAGGCTGATCTCGATCGCTTCGGGGACCTGAGGCGAGTAATTGCGCATCTTGGTCTCGATCTTGAGGGCTTTTTGTAACGCCCCGACGGCCTCCTCCTCGTTCTGAGCCTTCGGATAGAGGTTGTGCCTGCGATTCAAAGTGGCGAAGGTCTCTCGACTGGTCAGCTCCTGCTGCAATTTGGCGAACCAGTTCATCTCCGGCATGCTTTCCTGGTCATTGCGCAGGTTGATCGCGATCAGCGCGCTTGATTCGTACACGTTCGGAATCCGGCGGATGACAATTAATGTTGCGAGCAACATCGCTAAAGCCATCAAAATAACCAGCTTCTTTCTTCGCCACAGGACACCAATGAGTTCTGTAAGCTGACGAGGACGCAAACTTTCCATAAATTTTCCTACTGTTTCGGGAGGTAGCCCGACCATGAGGGGGTTGGGACAGGCTTCGTTACAGTCGACATTTTGAAGTAACCTCCAACAATGCGGACCGACGATACTGTTATTACACCGGTTCAAGGGGGTCATACATCGTCGCAAGAGACCAATTTGGCGTTTTGCGAATAGTCGTGGGCGCCCATTTTGGTTAAGTTATCTCGGCCCTTCGTCACTTATCTGGCACGTTGATGTAGTTCGGCGAGCGGCGCGCCGACCGTCTGGGAAGGAAGTCCTACCGACTGTTTGTGAACGGCATGGCCTTGCGGAACCTTACTGAGGGGCATAGAATCGCTAGCACTCCCGCTGGCTCCTCTTCTCATATTTCGTTCAAGTCATGGTCCGCCAATCGAATGGGACTTATGAGTCTCAATAAGGCCTATAGGCCTCATTTGATCGGCGGCCCCCAAAATGGTTGCGTCACAGGCGACAAAGCTCCTGGTCGAAGAGGATCGTTCGCGCGCCCGGGCCATCGGAAGAACGGCCTTGGCCGACGGCGCGACGCGCGACGCCTTTGACGCCGAGAGGATGGTCGCCCTTGATTCGATCCTCGTCAAAGACGGTTCCGAATACTCCGTAGAATTGCGCGTCTCTCCGGCCTGTGATCGCCGCGGGGAGCGCGCGTATTTAGTCCCGGTTCAGCGCGGCCTTGACGGAGAAGGAGTCGAAAAGAGGCGTCTGGAAGCGATGGTCTTGCAGGCGCAGCGGATGGAAAGCCTCGGCGCGTTGGCTGGCGGGCTGGCGCACGATCTTAACAGCGCGCTGGCGCCGATCTTGATGGGGTTGGGCGCGCTGCAACAGAGATGCGCGGATGAAGAGAGCCTCCGGTGGTTGTCGCTAATGCGTAAGAGCGCCGAGCGGGGTAAAGACCTGGTCGAACGCGTTCTGGCTTTCGCCCGCGGCGCCGAAGGCGAATGCGTCCCTCTGCGAACGGCCGAGCTGATCAGTGACGTCGCCAGAATCCTTAAAGAGACCCTGCCGAAAAACATCGGACTTCAGGTTCGTGTTCCGAACGACCTGTGGAGCGTCATCGGCGACGCGACGCAGATCGGCCAGGTCTTGATGAACCTTTGCATCAACGCGCGCGACGCGATGCCGGCCGGCGGAAAACTGATGATCAGGGCCAGGAACCGTTATTTGGTCGAAGAAGAGAGACGGCTGGCCCCGGGCGCGCGGCAGCAGCATTATGTCCGCGTCACCGTGGCCGACACCGGCGCCGGCATTCCGCGCGGAGTCATCGATCGCGTCTTCGACCCTTTCTTCACGACGAAAGAGAAGGGAAAGGGGACCGGGTTGGGATTAGGCGCCGTCCTGGCCATAGTTCGCGGACACGGCGGCTTCGTCAGCCTCTTCAGCAAAGTAGGAAAGGGAACGGAATTCAAGGTCTACCTGCCCGCTCAAGCGCCGGACGTTAGTGACTAAGTATTTCTGAAACTACGTTTTTTGTGTTTTGCCTGAAAAACCGTAACTGCTCAAGATCAAATGTCATCATTCAATATTAGCGTCTGAACGATCTGTTCTCCTATCTTCCAGGCTTCTTTCCATTTCGACTCAACACTCTCTAAGAGGCAAAAATAGAAAGTCCTCGTCCTAGTGTTCGTGATGATCAGGGCGTGCGATATAGTCATTTCGTTGTTTGACTTCAGGTCCTTGAATTCCAATCCGTAGCTGTCGAAGAAGCCTTTTGTCTGCTTCCATGGACCAATTGGTTGTTAACCTTTTTTGCGAGCGATTACGGCTATGAGAGCTCCGAACATCGCGGGGATTCCCAAGGTCGCAAGCAGTGCAAAGTTTCTGTCGATATCGAAGGGGAGATCAATCTGCCGTCCGAGGATGCTGATAACAAAAATCATCCCTGTGGCTGCCCCGGCCAAACCCACCCACGGGGCGTGCTGTGTTTCAGCTATCTTGCCCGCGATGAGGCCGGCAGCGGCGCTTATAGCTGCAAGGTGTAGCGCGCTCGCAATGAGCGGCCACGGCAGTATGTGCACCGTTTGCCTGATTATCCGTTCAAGGACGACAAACGTCCCGACAGTTGCAAGGGCTCCACACAAGGTCGCTATGACGTTGTTCATTGCCCCTCCTTACAATGCGCGCTATGCGCGCAAGACGAGATATCTCCACAGGCCATTCAAGTCGTGATGAAATGACGCCTTGGCTTTCAGAAATTTTGGCTTTCAGGGTGACTTCATTCCTGTACTTGCCAAGCACACTGGGTCGGTGAACCTCGCTGATCTGGTAACTGACGGCATTGATCAGATTCAGCAGCAGTTCGACCCGCTACGCAAATAGGTCAACCGCTGGCAGTATACACCGCTCTCGGACAATGACGCACGGCTCGCGATTTAGGGGCGACCCTAGTAGGACGTGTCCTTTCGGCAGAATGGCGTCGGCACAGTTTTTTTCAGGGCCGACGCCATTCTGCCGAAAGGACACAACCAAATGGATAAACGCGAACTTAGCTTACGTAGTACAAAGCGGTAAGCTAAAGGTTTTGAGGCGCTTTTATTTTCCATTTTCCGTTTGTCATTTGCCATTGCCCGCAACCGTACGGGGGCAAGCAATGACAAATGTGATATGGGAAATGGAAAATGGAAGACGATTGCGCCTGGATAAATGATTTTCGACAACAGACTCAAAGCCTAAATGGGCTGTATCCCAAACCTCTGAGCAGTTCGGCTATCCGCCGGTGGCCGCGTCCGTTGGGATGAAGACCGTCGAAGGAGAGTAGTCCGAGGTCGCCCGGATCAATGTCGCCATTCGGCCCATTAAATGCCAGAAAGACCCGAGCGTAGGGGATGTTTCTGGCGGTGGCCGTCGCTGCGATCTGGCTATTGATCGCATCCAGATATGGCATGAGTACCTGGAAGTCATTGCCCTGATCATTCGGCCAGGTGTCTTGCGCCCGATCCTCATTGACGAAGGGGTTGTAAATATCCATTGTGCGGATGATCGTGTTCCTCCCCGCCCGAAGCGCGCGGGCCTCGGCAAGGATTGCATTGAAATTGGCTCTGAAGACCGCGACTCCTGCTCTCAGGCAATCCTGATTGTCTACTCCCCCGCACGTTCTATTTTTATAGGCGTTACGATCGCCGAGCAGGTCATTCCCGCCGATGTTTACGGTGACTATGGTTGATGTGGTGACGGATAAGCGAAAGAGTAGATTCCCCCTTACCGCTCCCAGAAGGTCGCTACTCGTCCACCCTGGAACACAGAGATTGATCGTGTTGACGTTGGCCCCCGAGTCGGCCTCGATCAACCGCTCGTAGGTGGGCACATAGCCGTCGCCGATGGGCGCGAAGAGACCGAAGCCGATAGAGTCCCCGAGCGCGGTATAAAGAACGGTTGGCGCGGCTTGAACTCCAGGGGCGGCGAACTGTGTGACTAACAAGACGCCGCAAATCGTCAAGCAGAAGCGTTTATACGAGAAGATTTTCCATCCCTTTGTCTTTATTTTGTTCATTCCTTCGGTCAGAAACACTAAGGTCATCATGGGTCTTTACTCCTTTAGTTAGCCTGGAAGAGGCTGTTTATTGTGGCGCTTTCAATAGGGGACAATGCCTGAAGGCATGGAGCGGCGGATAATCAATGGTGGGAGACCTGGGAGACTTAGGGAATTTATTGGCGGCGGAATAATAAACGTAAGTTCACTGTAAGCCAAGCTAATAATCATTTGTTCCCGCCCTGGAACCTATTTCCCTTGTGGATGAAGTTACCTCTTCGTGTAAATGACGCGTGTGCGGAATAGAGTTGAATATGGCCCGCGCTTACCGTAAATCCCATTTCGCCTCGAAATTTTTACAGGAAGACTTCACTTTTTGGGGTTTATATCAATTTTATATGTTCCAGCTTATGAATGCCCGTCCGGTTTGGCTAATGGCCGAATCACTGCTATATTCTCGCTCCACCATTCGCAAACCTTATATCCTGGAATTATCAACATGGGACTCTTTCTCAAGCATTTCACATAAGAGTGCGCGAATGTGGTCTACCTCACATATTCGGAGGAAATTTTTAGATGGCAACTGGACATGAGCATGACGGCGCTCCGGCTCCCGAACGACGTTCATTTCTGGGCGTGATCAGCGGGCTGATTGTAGCCGGCGTTTCGACCGTATTGGGCGTGACGATCGGGCGGTATTCGATCTCCCCTGCGTTCTCGACCTCGAACGAGCAGGAGTGGACCGACCTCGGTTCGCTCGACGAATTCGCCGAAGGCAAGCTGGTCAAGAAGAACGTGATTGTTTCGCAAGCCGCCGGCTGGGGCAAGTTCCAGTCTCAGCGTTCGGTGTGGGTCGTCAGAAAGGGCGAAAGCGTGAACGTCTTTTCGGGCGTCTGCCCGCACCTCGGCTGTTCGGTCAACACGCGGTCGGATAAATTCATTTGCGCCTGTCACGGCAGCGAGTGGAACGTCGAAGGCGCGATGCTGGCCGGACCGACTCCGCGCGGCCTTGACACGCTGGAGTTCCGCGTCGAAGACGGCAAGCTCAAGATCAAATATCAGGACTTCAAACAGGGACTCACTACCAAAGAAATTTTAAGCTGAAGATCGAGGATCGAAGATAGAAGATCGAAGATAGAAGATCGAAGATTGAGGGTCGAAGATTGAATGCGATATTCGATGCGATCCTCGATCCTCGATCCTTGATCCTCGATCCTCGATCCTCGATCCTCGATCCTCGAGGGGAATATGGCGGAATCTAAACTGCAAAAACTCTACGACTGGCTGGACGAGCGGACGGGCGTCAAGGAAATTACGCGCGAGGCCCTGGACGAGCCGATTCGCGGGGGGGCGCGCTGGTCTTACGTCTTCGGCAGCGTGCTGTTGTTCCTGTTCGCTATTCAGGTCGTCACCGGAATATTTCTTTCGCTCTATTACGCGCCGACCGCCGATCACGCGCACGCCAGCGTCTCGTACATTCAGAAGGCCGTCCCCGGCGGCGCGCTCTTGCGCGGGCTGCATCATTACGGCGCGACGGCGATGGTGATAGTGGCAGTCGCGCACCTGGCGCAGACCTTCCTCTTCGGCGCGTACAAGAAGAAGCGAGAATTGCTCTGGGGCGCCGGCGTGCTGATGCTGCTCATCATTCTCGCGTTCTCGTTCACGGGGTATCTGCTGCCCTGGGATCAGGCGGCCTATTTCGGGACCAAAGTCGGAACTAATATCGCTGGCGAGATACCGGTCATCGGCCCCGCGCAGCAGCGCATAATGCTCGGCGGCAATGATCTGACCACCGTGACGCTGTCACGGTTCTTTACCGCGCATGTCTTCCTATTGCCGCTCGCGCTCGCAGGCCTGGTCGGGCT
>Ga0126377_10001427_pt1 | contig 15744 bp, 11 predicted proteins | sample PanSoiMetPlot_22_FD_92647 | JGI IMG/M metagenome (GOLD analysis project Ga0126377, IMG submission 92647) | Tropical forest soil microbial communities from Panama - MetaG Plot_22 | ecosystem: Environmental > Terrestrial > Soil > Tropical forest > Bulk soil | place: Panama | collected 2016-02-17
CGGTTGACCGCTTCGAATGCGCCCGCGGCGACGAAATCCACGCTCAGTCCCATCAGCCGCAGCGTCAGATAAATCTCCAGGGCGCCGGCGAGATGGAACGCCGCGTGGCACAACACGAGGATGAAGAAATCGCGCGGGCGTTTGGCGTAAAAATCGAAGACGTAATCTTCAAGCTCGCGCAGGCGGTCGATCTTCGCTTCGATTCGACTCCGTTTCGCCTCGTCGCGCGCGACGAGGCCCGTCAGGGCCGAAAGCAGGCCCGACCCGATCTTCCATCGACTGCTGATGGTCACGACCGGCGCCGCGACTAGCGCAAACACTACGGCGAGCGTTGCAAAAGCGGCCGTCCGCATAGATTCGTTCAGGCCGAAGCTGACGAGCAGCGCGACGGCCCCTGCCATCACCATCAAACAGCTCGAAACCGTGTAAGCGATGTTTTCAACCGCCAGCGACGAGATTCCGGATGATAGCGAGAGCCTGTCGCCCAGCGCGATGAGCCGCATCGGCTCGGCCACTACCGGCCCAAAGGTCAGATCGCCGACCGCTTCGCCTGCCAGCCTCGCCCGCCACAGCGCCCAGAACCCGACCCGACGCTCTTCGGGATTCATACAGCGCAACCAGGCGAGGCTGCGCGACAAATAACGAGTCGATGATACGGCCAGGATCAAAAGGAAGCCTGCGCCGACCGTCCGCAAATTCGACGCGATCTCGGAAAGGCCGGTCTGTTTGATGACGTATATGAAAAGCGCCAGCCCAATGAGGGCGGAGATGACGGCGAGAAGGCGAGAACGGAGATTCATGTAAGGCGTGATTGCTTATTCCATTTGTCATTGTTCATTGTTCATTTGTCATTGCCAGAACCATATCTGACACGTGATAACGCAATGACAAATGAACAATGAACAATGCTCTTCCTTCCTGATCCCGTAATCTACAGTTTATTCGTAGCTCAGCGCCTCGATCGGGTCCTGGCTCGCGGCGCGCAGCGCCGGGTACAACGCGCCCAGCAGCCCGGCGCCAAGGCCGGCGATCGAGGCGTAGAGGATCGAGTCGGTTTCCAGGTCGATCGTCCATCCGAGGCCGCTGACCAAAACATAACGCGCGAGGACGGCGATCGCCAAGCCTCCGCCGACGCCCAGTAGGCTGATCAGCAGAGCCTCTTTCTCGAACACCCACGCGATCCAGAACTTCGACGCGCCTAGCGATTTCAGAACGCCTATCTGGCGCGTGCGCTCGGCGACTGTGGTGTACATCGTCAACAGAATGATCAGCAGAGAGATCACCGTCGCCAGCCCCTTCACCACATTGAGAAAGACGTTGAATGCTGAAATGCCATTGGCGAAAAGCTGCGGCAGTTCCCGCGTCAGAATAAAGCTGTAGTCGGGAAACTTTTCGATGATGCGCGCGGCCACCGCTTCCTGTTCAGCGGAGTTCTGGCATTTGATGAAGATCATCGAGCATTTCCCCGGCGCGCCCAACACATCCTGCATCGTCGCGAGCGGGACCTTGATGCGCGCGCCGGCTTCGGGTTCGTAAATGCCGACGACGGTCAGGTCGCGCCCCAGCGCCCTGATCTTATCTCCGACTTTGACATTGTGGTTCGGCTTTGTGGCTTCCTTGAAATCGATGATCGCGACGTCGCCCGATTGCGGCAACGGATTGCCCGCGGCGATTCGCAGATTGCTTGCGGCGGAGAAACTCTGAAAATTTATGCCGTCAATCTGGCGAAAGCCGAGGCCGCTGCTGCCGCCCATCTCCAGGTTCTGTCCGACTGGTGTGGCCTCCGCCACTCCGGGCACGGCGCGCACTGCTTCGACCTCGGATTCCGAGATGGTCATATCGGCGGAGGACAGCGAGATGGCCTGACCGCCTTTGCGCAGCATGATTTCGACTCCGATGTTGGCGTCGCGCTGCCCTCGGTCGCGCAGCGTGCCGCGCACGAGGCCGACCGTGAGGACTACAAGAATGACGCCGACCGCCACGCCAATGACGCTGGCGAGTGTGCGGCCGGGGTGATGAGTGAGGTTGGAAGTGACGAGATTATTCATAGCGGGTACATCTACGGAATACACGAGCAGGCGCAAGTGTGATCGGCCTACCATCGTGAGGTTACGGGGAGCCTCGGGAGTGATTTCAAGCAGAGAGCATTTTTTCGATTACTTGCGGCGCGGCCTTCAGCGCCTCGTCGAGCTTATCTGTCTCGACGCCGCCTTCGGCCAGATCGGGTTTGCCGCCGCCGCGCGCGCCGGGCAATTCCTTGATCACCTTGCCCGCCTGAACCTTCTTCGTCGCGTCGGCGGAAACCATCACCAGAATTGACGCCTTGCCGTTGTCGACGTCGCCGAGCACAACGACGCCGGGCGCGACCTTGCGCGTGAGCGAATCGGCCAGTTGACGTCGCCCGTCTTTGCCCAGGCCCTCGACTTTGCGGACGAGGACTTTCAGCCCGTTGACTTCCGTCACCTGATCTGCGGCGGCGCCGCCGCCCTGCGCGAGTTTGAGCTTCAAACGTTCGATCTCTTTCTGCTGATCGCGCAGTTGCGATTGCAAACGTTCGACCTCGACTGGGAGGCTGCGCGGGGCGGTGTTGAGCCGGGAGGCCGCTTCCGCCAACAAAGATTCGCTCAGCGCGAAACGTTCGTAGGCGTTCTTGCCGGTGACGGCCTCGATGCGGCGCGTGCCCGAAGCGATCGAGGCGTCGGAGACGATCTTGAAGACGCCGATGTCGCCCGTGGCGTTCACGTGCGTGCCGCCGCAGAGTTCGGTCGAAAACCCCGGCACGCTGACAACGCGCACGCGGTCGGTGTATTTCTCGCCGAAGAGCGCCATAGCGCCGCCCGCCAGGGCTTCGTCCAGCGTCTTCTCCTCTTTCGAGACCTGCGTGTTCTGGAGCGTCTGGTCGTTGACGAGGCGTTCGATCTCGGCGATCTCTTCCTGAGTCAACGGCGCGAAGTGGGTGAAGTCGAAGCGCAGGCGGTCGGGCGCGACCAGCGAGCCGGCCTGTTTGACATGCGGCCCCAGGACTTCGCGCAGCGCGGCGTGAAGCAGGTGTGTGGCCGTGTGATTGGCCATCGTGCGAGCGCGCTTTTCGGCGTCAACATGAGCGTTGATCGCATCACCAGTCTTTAATGTCCCCTGTTCGACCGTGACGCGGTGAACGGTCACGCCCGAAGTCGGCGAATAGGCGTCGGTCACCAATAACCGCGCGTCTTCGTTTTCGAGCACGCCCACGTCGCCGACCTGACCGCCAGATTCGGCGTAAAATGGCGTGCGATCCAGAACGACCTCGGCCTCGTCTCCCGCCACGATCCCATCGACCAGCTCGCCGTTTCTGACGAGCGCCGCGACTTTCGTCCCCGAAAGCTCCGTGCCGGTGTAACCGGTGAATTCGGTTCGCCCGCGTTGGGCGATCTTCTGATAAACGGGATTGACGATCTTCGCCGCGCCGCCCTTCATGGATTCGCGCGCGCGCTGGCGCTGCTTTTCAAGCTCGGCATCGAAGCCTCGATGGTCGAGCGTGAAGCCGTGCTGCCCCGCGACATATTCGACCAGATCGTCGCGCATTCCGTAAGTGTCGTAGAGCTTGAAGACATCCGCGCCCGAAATGACTTTACCGGCGGTTTTCTTCATTACGTCCTCGAGCACATTCATGCCGGCGCTGACCGTCGAGCCATAAAGCCGCTCTTCGATCGTCACCACGCGTTCGATGACGCCGCGGGTTTCGCGCAATTCGGGATAGGCGTCGCCGAACTGATCGACGACGAAGTCGGCGACTTTGGCGAAGAAGACGTCTTTGAACCCGAGCTTGTTTCCGTGCCAGATGGCGCGGCGCATGATCTTGCGCAGCACGTAGCCGCGCTTGTCGTTGCCCGGAAAGACGCCGTCGGCGATCAGGAAGGCCGTGGCGCGCGCATGGTCAGCGATCACGCGCATCGAGACGCTGTCTTCGCTGTCGTCGTAGACATATTTTTTGCCCGCGAGTTTCGCCGCGAAATCGATGATCGGGCGGATCAGGTCGGTCTCGTAAGCCGATATTACGCCTTGCAGCACCGCCGTGACGCGCTCCAGCCCCGCGCCGGTGTCCACAGAAGGCGCGGGAAGCGGCTCCAATCTATATTTTCCCGGAGCCTCTTCGATGCGGTTATATTGCATGAAGACGAGGTTCCAGATTTCGACCGTCTCATCGCCAGGGCCGTTGACGTATTCGCGCTTGTTGAAATTCGGGTCTTCGGGGTGCGGGCCGAGATAGTAGTTGATCTCGCTGTTCGGCCCGCAAGGCCCTGTTTCGGCCATCTGCCAGAAATTGTCCTTGCGGCCGAAACGCAGAATACGTTCGGGCTTCGCGCCGGCTTTCACCCATAACTTGGTCGCCTCGTCATCCGCAGGGACTTCCGAATCGCCCTCAAACACTGTGAACCACATCCGCTCGGGGTCGAGTTTCCATTCATTGACCAGTAAATCCCAGGCGAATCGGATCGCGTCTTCTTTGAAGTAATCGCCGAATGAGAAATTGCCGAGCATCTCGAAAAACGTGTGATGGCGCGCAGTCTTGCCTACTTCGTCCAGGTCGTTGTGCTTGCCGCCGGCGCGGACACATTTCTGCGACGACGCGGCGCGCTTGTAATCGCGCTTCTCGGCGCCGAGGAAGACGTCTTTGAATTGATTCATCCCGGCGTTGGTGAAGAGCAGCGTCGGGTCGTGCGCCGGCAGCAACGGCGACGATTTAACTATCTTGTGCCCGTTCCTGGCGAAGTAGTTCAGGAACGTTGTTCTTACTTCGTTTCCGGTCATAATGGTCTCCCCCTCTTGTATTCCTCGGGGCATGCGCATTTGGCTCAATTTGCTGACGACCGCCAATATTGTGCGGCGCAACCCGTTCAGTATGGATCGAAGCGTGCGCATGGAGCATGATCGCTCACAATTTTGAAAAAATGAAATTTAGCGGCGGATACAGGCTTTGTCAAACTTGGCCTTCAACAGACGCGTTTGCGCTTCGCCCCGACATCCGTAAACTTATAGTCGTGAATTGAAGTGACAGATCGCCACTCAATCGACACGACCTTCAATCTGTTGTTTCTGATCCACTCGGAACGGGCCCTCTGAACTGGCCTCTGAACTGGTTGGATCGGGGAGGCGTTATGGCTGAGAAAGATAAATTCGCTCAACGCGAACATTGGCTGGAAGAAGAGTATTTCGGGAGGAAGAATCAAGAACTGATCGAGAAGTTGCGCCAGCGCCGGGCGCGCGAGACTGATCGCGAGAAGATGGCTGAAATGATGGGCGTCAATGATCAAGAGGTTCTCGAAGCTTTGCAGGATTTGGGATACACGGCGGACACTATTCCGCTGCTGCACATAGTCCCGCTCGTCGAAGTGGCCTGGACCGAGGGCGGCGTCGCGGACCGCGAACGCGAGATGATCTTCAAAATCGCGGAGGCTCGAGGCGTTCGGCCCGATGGCGTGGCCCACGAAATGTTGTCGCACTGGCTGGAGAACAAGCCTTCGGAGAGGTTCTTCGAGAATTCGCTGCGAGCCATTCGCGTCGTGCTCGATCTTCTGCCCGAAGAGCAGCGCCGGGCCAGCCGCAGAGACCTGATCGCTTATTGCAATCAAATCGCCACGGCGGTTTCGAGCGGCATCTTCGGCCCCGGCAGGATTTTGGATGAGGAGCGTTCGTTGATCTCGCACATCGCCGCTGAAATCGGCCAGGGTCGCGAGGAAGCGATTAGAAGAGTGATCGAAAGGTAAATCAAAGGCGGACTTAACCACGGGGGACACAGGGAACACGGGGGACGAACAAGAGATGCGATGATTCTCTATTTTCTTTTCTCCGTGTCCCCCGTGTCCCCCGTGGTTAGTCTTTCCACTTTCCACCAACATTACGACCTATAACCATGAGACTAAAAGACAAAGTCGCATTGATCACCGGAGCGGGCGGCGGCATCGGACGCGAATCGGCGCTGCTTTTCGCCAAAGAAGGCGCGCGCGTAGTCGTCGTCGATGTCAATGACGAGGCCGGAAACAAGACCGTCGAGTTGATCAGATCGCAGGAAGGCCGGGCCATATACGCTCACGCCGACGTTTCGGAGGCCGCCGATTGCGAGCGAATGGTAGCCGCGGCCGAAAAAGAGTTCGGCAAGCTCGACGCGCTCTTCAACAACGCCGGCGTCATGATTCACTCTGACGACGACGCCGTCGCCACCGAGGAATCCGTCTGGGATTTGACGATGAACGTCAACGCCAAGGGTGTCTTCCTGGGCTGCAAATACGGCGTACCGGCGCTCCGGCGCGCGGGTGGCGGCTCGATCATCAACACCGCGTCATTCGTGGCGTTGATGGGCGCGGCCACGCCTCAGATAGCCTACACCGCCAGCAAAGGCGCCGTGCTAGCTCTGACGCGCGAACTGGCCGTCATCCACGCGCGCGAAAACATCCGGGTCAACGCGCTCTGCCCGGGGCCGCTGCGCACCGAACTGCTGATGAGCTACCTGAACACCGAAGAGAAGAAGCATCGGCGATTGGTCCACATTCCGATGGGGCGATTCGGCGAAGCGAAGGAGATCGCGCAGGCGGCGTTGTTCCTGGCCTCGGATGAATCGTCGTACATTACTGGAACAGATTTTCTGGTTGACGGCGGGATCACGGCGGCCTATGTGACGCCGTTATGAAATGATCAAAACGGGAAGGGTCAGCGACCTGAACTTCGACCATCGATACAGTACGGGGAGCGTGAGCGCAATGGCATTAAGTTAGCCAAGCGGTGCGCCCGCGTCCTCGCGGGCAGGTTTTCTGCCGAGGCCTGCCCGCGAGGACGCGGGCGCACCGCTTGGCTTGCCATTCTTCCTAACTTAACCTCATTGAGCGTGAGCAACCCTGACTGTACCGCCTGACGCCCTTCGCGCCATCAAAGGATGTCCGGGGATGTCCGACGCAATGCGCCAAGCCCAGTTTGAAGATTAACTCTCACACGTGAAATGGAAGACCTGATCAAGATCACCAAACAGATCCTCGATGAGAGGTACCCGAACGCCGATGTAATTTTTCTGTCCGGGTCGCTGTTAAGGGGCGAAGGCACGCCTTATTCCGACCTTGACCTGGTAGTCATTTTCGAGCAATTACCTCAGGCGTGGCGCGAATCATTCAATTTTCAAGGGTATCCTGTCGAGGCCTTCGTTCACGATCCGGAAACGTTCAACTACTTCATCCACGAACTCGGCCGCCCGGCCGGCCTTTCGGCGATGTCGTACATGGTGGCGGAAGGCGTCGAAGTTCCCTGCCCTTCCGAGATTTCCCGCTCTGTAAAGCGAATCGCCGCGGACCTCATCGCGGCAGGACCGCCGAAGCTCAGCGACGAAGACGAGCGCAAGTTACGCTATACGATCACGAACCTGATTGACGATATTCGGCAGCCCCGTTCCAGAGAAGAACTTGTCGCTTCGGGCGCGGAACTATACGGCGCGCTGGCAAATTACTATTTCCGCGCGAATGGCCTGTGGTCGGCGGTCAATAAATCCATTCCTCGCAAACTCGGCAAGACCGACCCCGAACTTTATTCGCGGTTCTGCGAAGGCTTTGAAGAATTATTCGCCGGCGGCCAAAGCGATAAAGTAATCATGCTTGCCGAAGAGATTTTGAAACGACATGGCGGCTTTTTGTTCGATGGTTATAAGCGCGAGGCTTCGCCAGCCTGCCGGAAGCCGCTTTCATAGCAAGTAATGATTCGGGCTTTGTCAAAACTTTCAATAATAGTGATCGCGCTATGTGTAGTCGGTTGCAAGAAATCAGTCGCCGACTCAGAGAAACCGCCATCGGCGCCGGACGCGCGTCATTCTCCACAGGCGACGCCAACACCGTCCGCGACAGCGCAACCCAAAGAGATATTGATGAACCTCCTTTTCACCAGGGAAAAGTCGCTGCCGTACAACGGATTCAACATCGCAAAAATCACGAAGAGATCTAAAGGCAAGTCACAAGAACTTTCCTATGCGCAAGACCTCTCCTACGCTGTCGTAAAAAAGAATGGGAAAGTGTTGGCACAGTTTGACGGCTCGACTGACGAGCCTATGAATGCGACCGGCATTGGGCTGTTCCCTTTGCTGGGAAGCAAGACCAAGCAGTTGATAGTCTCCCAAACCGTTCCCAGAGGCGGAAGACATTGGATCGTTGAACTGGCCGCCAATCCCAAGGTCCTGTTCGACAGCGGAGATTATGAAGTCGGCAGAGAAGAGGTATGGGCGGTTGATATAGACGGCGATGGTGTTTATGAAATCTGGTTATTCGTAACGAGTTTTTACGGCGCGTTTAGTCAGCTCTCAGTCTCAACCACGCCTCTTCCCACAGTGGTATTCAGTTACGACAAACAGGCGGGGAGATATCTCCCGGCCAATCATCGTTATCGCGACTATTTGCTCAAAGATATCAAAACTGAAATCAGGGATCTTCCAACGGAGGGCGGAGAGCAATATGTGGCTCGGCGGCTGGACGTGCTGTTACAGTTCTTATACGCGGGCAAAGAGAAAGATGGTTGGGAGTTTTTCGACAAAGCCTACACTCTGCCCGACGCTGACAAGATAAAGGCCAAAGTGAAAGAGGTTCTCCAGAAAGCTCCCGCGTACAAATTCATTCGGAAGAGAAGCTCGACTTGACTTCTATGACTGCAAATCTTCAACAAACGATCAGCCCGGTTGACGGCTCGATATACGCCGAACGTCAACTTGCGACATCGCGAGAAATTGAAAATGCGCTCGCCAAAGCCGGCGCCTCGCAAACCGAGTGGAAACGCGTTCCCGTCACAGAGCGAGCAGCCGTATGCAAGCGGATGCTCGACTGGCTGCTCGAACGCGCCGAAAAAATCGGTGAAGAGCTGACCTGGCAGATCGGGCGGCCAATCGCCTATAGCCCGAACGAAATCCGCAGAGGGTTTCAGGAGCGAGTCAATTACATGGCCGGCATTGCCGAGCGCGAACTTGCCGACATCGAGCTTGAGCCGCAAGAGAGCTTCCGACGCTTCATACGCCGCGAGCCGGTCGGCGTGGTCCTGGCGCTGGCGCCGTGGAACTATCCCTGGCTCGCTTCGGTCAACGCGGTGGTCCCCGCGATCCTGGCCGGGAACAGAGTAATCCTGAAGATCGCGCCCCAGACGCCGCTCGTCGCCGAACGCTACGCCGAGGCCTTTAAGGCCGCGGGTTTACCCGAAGGCGTTTTTCAATTCCTGCACATCGATCACGATCAAGTGGCCGAAGTGATCAGAGATTCGCGCATCGGCTTCGTCGCATTCACCGGCTCGGTCGCCGGCGGCCACGCCGTGCAGCGAGCCGCCGGCGAAAGATTTATCGCTACTGGTCTGGAACTCGGAGGCAAAGACCCGGCTTATGTGCGGCGCGATGCGCCAATGGGGGCGACGATCGAGAACCTGGTCGACGGCGCTATGTTCAACTCCGGCCAATCGTGCTGCGCCGTAGAGCGCATCTACGTTCATCGAGATGTGTATGATCAATTTGTCGAGGGCTTCGTTGAGCTGACCAAACAGTACAAGTTGGGCAACCCGCTCGACCGCGCGACGACGCTCGGGCCGATGGTTCGCGTGGACGCAGCCGATAAAGCTCGCTCGCACATCGCCGACGCGCTCAAGAAAGGCGCCAGGGCGTTAATCGATCCCGCGCTCTTCCCCGCCGCTCAGGAAGGCACGCCATATCTTGAACCGCAGGTCCTGGTCGACGTCGATCACACGATGCTGTTGATGACCGAAGAGACCTTCGGGCCAATCGTCGGCATAATGCCGGTGAAAGACGACGAAGAAGCGATCAGGCTGATGAACGACAGCAGATACGGATTGACCGCATCGATATGGACGGCGGACGTCGATGCCGCGCTGCGCATCGGCGATCGGATCGACACAGGCACGTGGTATATGAACCGCTGCGATTATCTCGATCCGGCGCTGGCTTGGACTGGCGTGAAGGATTCAGGGCGCGGCTGCACGCTGTCGAAACTGGGCTTCGAAGCTTTCACTCGCCCGAAATCTTTTCACCTGCGGCTGAGTTTATAGTTTGTAGTCCCGCCTTCAGGCGGAAGCGCGATTTATTCACATACTTACCCGGCGTTGAAACCTTGTCATGACTCAAATCTTTTCAGTTTAGCGCCGGAGGCGCAGCGGAGTTTAGCCGGTGGTGAAACCACCGGAAAGTCCGTCATTATTGCCTTTGCGCCCCGGCAGAGGCGCGGGACCGTAGAGCGATCCTGAACTATTTCGTCGAATTCATTCACGTCCAGCGCCCCTACCGGGGTGCGAAGAAATGATCGCCTGGGCCCGGTGGCTCCACCACCGGCTAATATCCACTGCCCTTTCAGGGCAAAAAGCGGAAATCTCTAAACGCAAATGGTTTAGGTAATGACAAGGCATTGATATGAAAATCGGTTTGCTCGAATGCGATCACGTCCTCGAACGGTACCGCCACATCGCGGGCGATTACCGCGACATGTTCGCCAATTTGTTCGCTCGCCACGCGCCGCAGATCGCCTTACACCCCTTCGACGTTTGCGACGGCGCATTTCCGCCGTCGCTCGACGCTTGCGACGCATACCTGGCCACTGGATCGCGCTTTTCGGCTTACGACGATGTTGACTGGATTCACGCGCTGAAGGATTTCATGCGGCGGATTCACGAATCGAAGAAGCCTTTTGTAGGCGTCTGCTTCGGCCACCAATTGATGGCCGAAGCTCTGGGAGGCAAAGTCTCGCGCGCCGCAACTGGATGGGGCGTTGGTGTTCACGGCGTCGAAGTCATCGGGCCTGAACTGTGGATGCGGCCCGAAGGATCGAGCTGCGCATTGCAGTATATGCATCAAGATCAAGTCGAGCGGTTGCCCGAAGACGGCGTCGTGATCGGCCGGAGCGATCATTGCCCGGTGGCGATTTTCCGCGCCGGCGATTCGACGCTGGGCATACAGGCTCACCCCGAATTTCCGAAAGCATACAGCAAGGCGCTGCTGCTCGACCGCGTTGAACGGATCGGCGAGGAGCGAGTGAAGACGGCGCTGGCGAGTTTGGATCAGCCGACGGACGAATCCGTTGTCGCCAAGTGGATCGTCGAATTTCTGGAAAGGCGAAAATTATGAAGACGCGTTTTGCCGGGAAGATCGCAATCGTGACCGGCGGCGGAGGCGAGATCGGACGCGCAACAGCGTTGCGGCTGGCCCGTGAAGGCGCGACTGTCGTCGTAGTGGATTGCGACAGTGATCAAGCCGAAAAGGTCGCCGCTGAAATCAAAACCGATGGCGGCCAGGCCTGGGCTTGTCGAATCGACGTCTCCGAACGTGATAATGTCGAAGCGATGGCCGGCGCTGTCTTCGACCGTCACGGGCGAATCGACGTTCTCTGTAACATCGCAGGCGTTGCGCCTCCCGCGCCGTTGCTCGAAACCGGCGATGAAATCTGGAACAAGACGATTGACGTGAATCTGAAAGGCGTCTTCCTCTGCACGCAAGTCGTGGCGCGGTTGATGGCCAAAACCGGCGGAGGAGCGATAGTCAATATGGCCTCGACGAACGGGCTGGTAGGTGAAGTCGGATTGGTCGCTTACAACGCGTCGAAATTCGGCGTGGTCGGATTGACAATGACCGCCGCGATTGAGCTTGCGCCTTATAACATCCGCGTCAACGCAGCCGCGCCTGGAATGATCCGCACGAAACTTTCTCAAGCCGTTTTAGACGCCGATCCGGAACTGGCTCGGGCTTATTTGCGCGACAAGATTCCGATGGCGAGGTTCGGCGAGCCTGACGAGGTGGCCGCAGTGGTGGCGTTTCTGGCATCGGACGACGCGAGTTACGTGACTGGACACGCGCTGGTCATTGACGGCGGACAGCTTACAATATAGAGATGGATGCAATTCAGTGGCTTACTGTCTATTACGTTTAACGCAGTAAGCCACTGCCTTCATTTAGTCATTTTGGAGGAGTTTCTTGTAGATTGAAGTGATTTGTTGAAGCGCAGAGTAGCAAGCCTTCGTTTTACCCATGATTTCAGGTTTGCTCTTTGCAATTTCCATATAGACGCTTTTGGCGGATCGGATTAGTTCTGAGTCATCCAATTGTTCCGGCGCGCTGATTTTCCAGCCAGATTTTGTCTTGACTGCAAATTCAGCTAGAGATGCAATGATGGGGAAAATGATGCCGTCCGGCACATCTACCACTTCACGCCCTTCCCTCTCGATTGATCTTAGGCCTGTACCAGTAAACCCTTGGTGCCTTTTCCACTTATCATATAACTGCCAAGCCTGAGCAGAAATATCAAGAAAGAAATTATAGACATCCTGAAATTTCCTATTATCAGGATCATTAGGATCCTTCGCACGCTTATAAATTTCCTGAAAATCCTTTAGGCAAACGGCCTTTGCATGATAAGTGTATGTTTTATTGTATTCGGCCTGTTTCCACCATAGTTCTTTAGGAAGCAAGGCTGCAATTACTTGAAGAAGCTTTTCCGTATCTAAATAGCCGTTACCATCTGCCGGAAGTTGCGTCTCTGATTTCTGCAGGCGGAAGTCTGGTAGTTGTTTCTGCAAGCTTTCTTCAAGCTCATCCAACTGGCCTTTTCTCCCAACGATAGATAAATTACGGACGTCGTTCTGGAAATTCCTCGAGATCGATATGTCCGCAATCAGATCATCGTCTACTGTTACTATTAATTCAAATTTGATGTGTATGTCAGCAACGACTGAATCAGATGCGCGAGCTAGAAGAAAATCCCTTACGACACCTTGTGTCTGTGACCCATTTATTATGCTGGGATTGTTAAGCTTGAGAAGTTTTTGCTTCTCATCAATTTCACTATCACGTGCGACAATTACTACACCGCCGTTCAATACTGAGAAACTGTCAGGACGTTCTTTAAGGGTTTCTTCTATGGCTCGATGAACCTGAGTTTTAACCCTGCGTTGTTTTCCTTCGGCTTCAACTAGATAGCCACGAACATTCTCGTGTGTCGGCAAGTCTAAAATTGATTTTATCGGGAGTTGGCCGGCATAAACAATGCGCCCATTTTGAGTATCTTCTGGACTAGTGATGTTGCGGACGCTGTGGAATGGAATGGCTAACGCAATTTGGGATTTAGAGTTGTCTTTCATTGAATTGTCTCATTTACCATTAGCTTAATTGTCTTGCATCACTGATGCAGACACCAATGTGTTACGGCAGCAGGCTTATACAATATAGCTTCACCCAAAGCAAGCAAAATATGTAATATTTCGATTTTTCCGCGATGCGCACAACGAGAGAGTTCAAGATCGTTTTCGAATCATCTATTGAGCATCAGACGATCAGTTTTACAAAGCTCACGTGCGTCGCTTCCGTCGCGTAGCGGGCCCCTAAGTTTAACCCGGGGTTTCAATGCCTTGTCATTACCAGAACTTTTGCGCAAAGCGCATGTATTGTATCTTAGCCCGCGATAGCGGGCGGCAGAGTAAAGCCTGGGGTGGAGTGCGACAGCGCGGAACCCCAGGGATTCGGCACGAAAAAACACACCAGCCCGCGAACGCGGGCGACAGCCATTCAGGAGAATTTATGCCTGAGACATTCACGAACCTGATTTATCACATCGTCTTCTCCACAAAAAATCGCCAACCACTGATCACGGGCGCTCATCAATCGCGCCTCTATGATTACATCGGCGGTACAATTCGTGATTTGGGCGGCATTTCACTGGCGATCAATGGGACGGATGATCACGTCCATTTGCTGGCAAAGCTGCGCCCGGATAAGGCGTTGTCGGACGTATTGCGTGATCTAAAAGCGAACGCGAGCGGGTGGATGCACAACGTGTTTCCTGACCTGAAGGATTTTTCCTGGCAGCGCGGTTACGGAGCATTCACGGTCAGTCAATCGAACGTTGAGAAAGTACGGGATTACATTGCGCGACAGAAAGAGCATCATCAGAAAAAATCTTTCCGAGATGAGTTCATAGAATTTTTGGAAGCGAACGGTGTTGAATTCAACGAAAAGTGTCTGTAGTGACGCGCTGTCGCCCGCATTCGCGGGCTCGATGGTCTCTGATACGGCATTTCCTGGGGTTCCGCGCTGTCGCGCTCCACCCCAGGCTTTATTCTGTCGCCTGCTCCGCAGGCTGAGAATGTGAACATCCATTTCGCGCAAAAATTTAGGTAATGTCAGGACATTGAAACGCCGCCTACATTCATTCTGCCGCTACGCAGCAGGTCTCACCTAGGCATTAAGCGCCCAAGCTGAATGTCAATAGGTATGTTAAATCAGTATCTTCTCCACTAACTCCCCATGCACGTCGGTCAGGCGGAAATGACGCCCCTGAAACTTGTACGTCAGCCGTTTGTGATCGATGCCAAGTAAGTGAAGCATCGTCGCCTGCAGGTCAAATACGCTGACCGGGTCCGTGACGACGTTGTAGCTGTAATCGTCGGTCTCGCCGATTGCAACGCCTTTCTTGACGCCGCCGCCGGCGATCCACATCGCGAAATTGCGCGGGTGATGATCGCGACCGTAATTGGCCTCGGTGAGCTTGCCCTGGCAATAGACCGTACGCCCGAATTCCCCGCCCCAGACGACCAGCGTGTCGTCTAGAAGACCGCGTTGTTTCAAATCCCGAACGAGCGCAGCGGTCGGCTGATCAGTGCCCCGGCATTGGAGCGCCAGGTCGCGCGGCAGATCGCCGTGCTGATCCCAGCCTCGATGATAAAGCTGAATGAAGCGGACTCCGCGTTCGGCCAGGCGGCGCGCTAGCAGACAGTTGGCGGCATAACTGCCGGGCTTGCGCGATTCGGGGCCGTACATCTCGAAGACGCTGTCCGGCTCTTTCGACAAGTCCATCAGATCGGGCACTGAAGTCTGCATTCGATAGGCCATCTCGTATTGCGAGATGCGCGTCTCGATTTCGGGGTCGCCGTAGCTCTCCGATTTCATCTTGTCGATCTTCACGACCGCGTCGAGCATTTGGCGGCGCGTCGTTTTGCTCACGCCGGGCGGATCGTCCAGATAAAGCACCGGCGTCGCGCCGCCGCGCAACCGCACTCCCTGATAAGACGACGGCAGGAAGCCGCTCGACCAGAGGCGCGAAAAGAGCGGCTGGTCGGTGTTGAGCGCGTGGGCGGTCGAAAGCAGCACGATGAACGCGGGCAGATTCTGATTATCGCTGCCCAGGCCGTAGCTCACCCACGAGCCGATGCTCGGACGGCCCGGCTGTTGGAATCCGGTTTGGATGAAGGTGATCGCGGGATCGTGATTGATCGCGTCGGTGTTCATCGATTTGATAACCGCGATCTCGTCAACGATCTTCTCGGTGTGTGGCAGCAGTTCGCTCACCCATGTTCCCGCCTGTCCGCACTGTTTGAATTTGAAGATTGATTTGACGCAGGGGAACGCGCTCTGGCCGGAAGTCATTCCGGTGATGCGCTGACCGCGGCGGATCGAATCGGGCAACTCAGTCCCGTGCAACTTTTCGAGAGCGGGTTTGTAATCGAAGGTCTCGATCTGCGAGGGGCCGCCCGATTGATGCAGGAATATCACGCGCTTCACCTTCGGCGCGTAATGCGGCAATCCGACCAGACCGCCGGTCTTCGGATCGCGGCTCGCCTCGTTCTCGACGAATGAGAATCCGTCCTGTTTGAATAGCGAAGCCAATGCGGCGACGCCGATTCCCTTCGCGCCGAGTCCGAAGAGCTGCCGCCGCGTCAGATGCAGATCGAATTCATGTTTCAGGCCCATTTTCTTCTCCCTTCCAC
>Ga0126377_10001428_pt1 | contig 15740 bp, 9 predicted proteins | sample PanSoiMetPlot_22_FD_92647 | JGI IMG/M metagenome (GOLD analysis project Ga0126377, IMG submission 92647) | Tropical forest soil microbial communities from Panama - MetaG Plot_22 | ecosystem: Environmental > Terrestrial > Soil > Tropical forest > Bulk soil | place: Panama | collected 2016-02-17
CATCGCGATATCGATCGTCAGCGTCTGACCAGCGGTAACGGCGATGCTATCACGCACCTGTGGCCGAAACCCGATGCGTGTGAATCGCAACGTGTACTTGCCCGCGGGTAGCGCGGGCGTTCGGTAGCGACCGTCGAGATCCGCGACCGCGCCCATGGTTGTGCCGACGATCTGAACCTGCACGCTCGGGATTGGACGCGCCGTTTCGCGGCTGATGATCTGGCCAGCGATGCGCCCGGTTGGAGCTTGTGCCGGTGCGGCCGGCGCGGGGGCGGCCTGCGCGGCCGCGACCGACGCGCCTCCGGCGGCGACTGCCACGGCCATCAATGCGAGCGAGGGACGACGCAGAACACGGGGACCGACGTGGATGAATCCTATCACACGTCGGAGCAAGGCAGCAGCAGACATCGCGTGGCAGCTCGAAACGGGGGAAAACGCAAGCACCGCTCGGGTGCGTCAGCCCGCTAGGTTAGGATTCGAGCGCGATGTTTACTCCACCCACGCGGTAACGGCCGTGTCACGGCGGTCAATAATCCGTGCGTTCGTAACGATGAGGGCCGTGCCTTCTTGTGAGCCCTTTTGCGCGTCCGCGTTCATTACCGCGGCGCGTCCCAACTGAGACGGTTACTCGGCGGACCTTAGGCGCGGCTTCCGTCACAGTCTGACAACTGCTCTGCAACGGTTCGCAATCGACGACGGGGCACCCGTAGCGCGCTCGGCGAAATCACGAAGACATTCGTCGGCCATTCGCGCGAGGCGGCGCTCGATGCACGTCCGTTGGTCCCAGTTGCTCTTCGTTCTTCTTGTTACGACGACCTGCGCACGCGGCGCGAGGACAACCGCCGCGACGTCCGAGAATGGTCAGCGGCTTTTTGCGGAACAGCTCACGACGCTTGCCGGTGCGCTAGCCAATCTCGACTCGGCACTCGCGTCATCCGCCAAACCCGACTCTGCGCTCGACGCCTTCAAACACGCGCGGACTGCGTACAAACACGTCGAACCGTTGTTGATGTACTACGTCCCCATTCAAGCGTCGGCCATCAACGGGCCTCGCGCAGAGGACGACGACAATCCGAACGCACCGGTTCGTTCGGCCGCGATCGGCTTTCAGGTCGTAGAAGCAGCGCTGTTCGACGGGTCGATCACGCGCGATTCGGCGCGCACCGAGATGGTTCGTATGCGTCGCGTGCTCGAGAGCCTTCGCACCGTCACGCGCACCAACACGATCGATCGTCCCGCGCTGCTCGATGCTGCCAAACTTCAGCTCGCGCGAACGACGGTGCTGGGCCTCGCGGGGTTCGACGCCGACCCGTCCGGCGCCGGCATCACCGAAGCCGCCGAGTCGATGGATGGAATTCGTGCGTTGATCGATGTGATCGGCGACTCGAGCGACGCCGCGCAATCCGCTATCAGCCTCCTGCGCGCCGCGGCGGCCGACCTACGCGCCAATTCTGATTTCGCAAAGTACGATCGGTTGCGGTTCATCACGTCGTACGCAAATCCGATCGGTGAGCGCCTCATGGCGCTGCAAAAGCATGTTGGACCGCCAGCCGCAGGACCGCGAAGGTTATGGCGTGTCGAAACGGGAACGCCCTTCGTCGCAGGTGCATTCGATCCGACGGCGTTCGCACCCGCGCATGCACGCAGCGAAACGCAAGCACTGCGGGCCCTCGGCGAGCGCTTGTTCTTCGACCCGCGCCTCTCGGGCTCGGGCGAGCGATCGTGTTCGACGTGTCACGTCCCGGACAAGATGTTCACCGATGGACTCCCACGCGCCAAACCGCTGCCCGGCCAGACGGCAACGCTTCGCAACACGCCAAGTCTGATCAACGTCGCGTTCGAGCCGTCGTTGTTTGCGGAGGGTCGTACACGTTCGCTGGAGACACAGATTGGCGTCGTTCTGGAGAGTCGCGCCGAGATGGCGAGCTCCGTCGATCGAGTTGCGGTTCGACTCCAGTCGGATTCGTCGTATCGCGCGGCGTTTGCCTCCGCGATGCCGGACCGAAAAGCTGCGCCGATCACTGGGCTGGAAGTTCGGCAAGCGATAGCCGTGTATCTCCGCTCGTTGACGACGTTCGATTCTCGCTTCGACCGCGCGATGCGTGGTGATACACTCGCTGTGACGGCGAGCGAGCGACGTGGATTCACGGTGTTCATGGGTCGCGGCAAATGTGCGACCTGTCACTTCGTGCCGTTGTTGAACGGAGTTGTGCCGCCGGATTATCGCGCGGCGGAGGCGGAAGTCATCGGCGTTCCGGCGACCGCGGATACGCTGCACGCGAAGCTCGATCCCGATCCCGGTCGCGCGCGCGTCGAGGGTGTCCCGAACAACGAATTCGCCTTCAAAGTGCCGGCGCTCCGCAACATCGCGCGCACTGCACCCTACATGCACAACGGCGTGTTCAAGACGCTCGAGCAGGTCGTCGACTTCTACGACCGCGGCGGTGCGGCGGGACTGGGCATTCGCGTCGCGAGTCAGACGCTTTCTCCCGCGCCGCTGAGGCTCACGCCGGAGGAGAAGCGCAATCTCGTCGCGTTTCTGAACGCGCTGACGGATACGACAAGACGCAGCCGGCCCGCGATGCACGCGAGCCGGAAATGAGCATTCGGCGTGCCTGAGAAATCTCTGATTGGGCGATTTAGTTCGCCGGCGGATCCGGTCGCAATCGCGAATCCGGTCTGTTACGGGAGAACTACCGATGCTGTTACCAAAACGCCCGAATTTCCCCGACTCTGAGTAAGCTGCACCACCGTTCACTGGAGCCAGCATGATGAATCAATTCACCGCGCGGAAGCCGTTCTTTTTTGCCCTGGCGGGGGCGATTCTGGTCGCCTGCACGCCCGACGTTGCCATCGCACCAAACGACGCTGAATTCGTGAGCCCCTACGAGCGCGGAGTTCAGCTCGATCTCGTGAACCCGGGCGAGTCGGAGCCGTTCGTTCCGCTCGCGTCGTCCGCGGCCTGCGCAGTCGGTGGAAAGGCGGAGCAGATCGTTCTTCCCACGGGATATGTGCAGACGGTCGTTGCTCGCGAAGGCGAGGGCCTTCTCGACAACGGGGACATGCACACGCTGAACGAGACCGGGCCGGAGAAGGGTCGGTTCCTGTATCGGACGCACGAGAATGGCTCGGGTGCCGGCGTGTCCGTCACGGACCTCAAGACCGGTATATCGCGTGTTCTCGCGCAGCGCGCCGACTGGGAGCGCTTCGACGGCATCGCCTGGACGCCCTGGGGAACGATCCTCGCCGCGGAAGAAACCGATCCGTCGGGCGCGAAGGACCCCACGCTGCCCAACTCTGTGGGCGGCCACGTGTACGAGATCAATCCGACCACGGGTGAGGCCACGGTGCGTGGCGCCATCGGCGCTCGCTCGCACGAAGGTCTCCGGTTCGACAAACAGGGCAACCTGTATGGAATCTCTGAAGCAGGCCCCGGCTTCATCTACAAGTTCGTCCCGGATCGTCCGCGTGATCTCAGCTCTGGGCAACTCTACGCGATGAAGCTCATCGATGACCAGGGCGACCGCACTGGCGTCGGCGAGTGGGTCGCGCTCGATCGCGATGCGGTCGTCATCAACTCGCAGGCCGAAGCTCAGGCGAAGGGTGCGACGGGCTATGCCCGCCCCGAGGATATCGAGATCGGCACCAGCACCGGCAACGATCTCCGCGGCAACAGTGTCCTCTACGTGGCGGTCACGGGTGAAGATCGCGTCCTCGCGATCGACCTCACTCCGCAGAATCAGCCGCAGGGTCGCGTCGTCGTGTCGGATTATGTCCGCGAAGGTGTGAACGCGCCAGCCGACTTCGACTTCCCGGACAACCTCGCCCTCGACCAGCACGGCAACCTGTACATCACCGAAGATCCGGGTGGCTCGGCGCCGGCGAAGACGCTCGGCGATGACGTTTGGTTTGCACCCTTCAACCCGCAGAGCGCGACGCAGTCGCTCCCGATCCGTCGCTTCTTCTCGATCACGGATTGCAACGCCGAGCCGACTGGCATCTACGTCAGCCCCTCGGGCAAGACGCTGTTCGTGAACATTCAGCATCGCGGCGGCAGCGATCCCCGCGATCTCTCGATCGCCGTCACGCGCATGCAGGATGCTTCCTTCCAGCGTTCGCGCTAAGCACCACGAAGTTACGCAGTTAGCTCAGAGCGCCTGGCCGAGTCACTCGGCCGGGCGTTTTTGCGCGTGCCTCGCGCTATGTTTCCTCTGGGTGCCCTCATGGGGGAATCGATTCCGGCGATTTTGATTATCGCGTTGCAACTGGCATCGATCGGCACAGCGCTCGCGAATCAGCGATCCGTGACGGCAAGGGTCGACTCGCTCTACTTTGCTGGAAATCCTGTCGCCTCGCTTGCAGCGACGAGCGATTCGGCGTCACCACCCGCTCAGCGAGTGGGTCTCGAATGGCGAGCAACGCGCGCGCTCATCGCGATGGGCATGCTGCGGCCCGATGGAAAAGAGCGTCGCGCCTTGTACGACGATGCGCTGGTCCACGCCCGACGCGCGTGGTCGCTCGCGCCGGACAACATCGACGCGCGCTATTGGCTCGCTGCCGCCGCCGGTCGCCGTACGCATCGCACCGATCCGATCTACAGCGCGCGACTCGGCCGCGAAGTCTATGAGCAGGCGATGGCGATTCTCGCTGTCGACTCGATGCATGCGGGGGCACACCACGCACTCGGGATGCTGCACGCCGAGGTGCTGCGTGTGCCGGCGATGCTTCGCATCGTTGCGGGTCGGACGATCACGAACGGCCTCCCGCGCGCGAATGAAAAAGAGGCGGAGCTCCATCTCCGTCGCGCAGTGGAGCTCGAGCCGACGATGATGATCTATCTCGTGGACCTCGCAAACTTCTATGTGCGCAGAGGCAGGGCGCGGGAGGCGGAGGATCTCGCGCAACGAATCGCGGTGGTGCCCGCACGTCATCCGATGGACGATAAACTTCGCGCGTCCTTCGCGGTCGAGTGGCGACGGGCGAGTACACCAACATCCCGTTAACGCGGAGGTGTCATCCCGAGCGCTGCGCTCGGGAAGACATGACCGTTCCACGTCATTCCCCTCTCAAAGATTCGATCGGATCGACGCGCGACGCGCGGCGCGCCGGCATGTAGCTCGCCACGAGACCGATCGCGATCATCGTCGCCGACATCCCGACAAACGTCGGTGCGTCGAGCGCCTCCACATCGAATAAGAGACTGCTCAACGCCCGCGTTGCGGCCAGCGCGACCGCGATGCCGATCGCGACACCCGCGGCGACCACGCGTGCGCCTTGGACCACCACCATCCGCCGCACGCGCCCTGCCTCGGCGCCGAGCGCCATCCGTACGCCGATCTCGCGCGTCCGTTGCGCGACGACGTACGACAACACGCCATAGAGGCCCACCGCGCCGAGGATCAACGCCAGCGCGGAGATGATACCGAGTGTGAGCATTGTGAACGACAGCTGGACCATCGAGTCGCGCGCGAGCCCCGCCATCGTGTAGACGCGATACATCGGCGCCGTCGGGGCGATCTGACGAACGATGGCACGAATCTCCGGCGCGATCGTCTCGGCGCGTTTCGTTTTCACGACGTACGCCGGCGAGCTGATCATCCAGCTGCTCGGCTCCGGTCCAACGAGAGGGAAGTAGACGAGCGCCTCGGGCTTCGTACGGAAATCATTCTGCATCACATCGTCGACCACGCCAACGACGGTCTCCCACGTCTTCAATTCCTGCAGTTGCAGGCGACGTCCGAGCGGATCTTTGCCAGGCCACAACGCGTTCGCCGCTGACCGGCTGATGATCACACTGCGCACGTTCATCGTATGATCGCTCGTCGCGAACGGGCGGCCGCGATGCATGCGGATTCCCATCGCTTTGAAATAGTCGCCTGCGGTGAACGTGACATGGAGGCGGACGCCGGCGTCCGGTTCATTCGACATCTCCTCTGTCCGAACGCGCGCGATGCCCGTGCCTTCGTTGAGCGGAATGTTCTCGACGAGACCGACGGTTTCGACGCCAGGCAACGATCGCAATCGATCCATGAACGCGAAATCGAATCGCGCGAACGAGGGACCATCGTTCAGCTGCGAATCTGCTGGAGCGATCTGAAACGTGAAGATGTCCTTTGTCTGGTAGCCAGGATTCACGTGACGCAGGGCCCAGAAGCTCCGCACGAGCAGCCCGGATCCGATCAAGAGCACGAGTGCCAGCGCCGTCTGCCCAATGACGAGCCCATCGCGCGCCCAGTTGCCCTGGCGCGTGGCACCGCGTCCTCCGTCGCGCAGTCGAGCAAGATCGGGCTCGGACGCGCGAATGGCGGGAATGAGTCCGCACGCCAGCGCGGATATCAACGCTGCACCAAGCGTGAACAGCACCGGCACGACGCCGAGATGCACTTCGCGAAGTCGCGGAATGTCCGGCGGCGCCATTCGGAGAAACACGGGCAGGCCAATGCTCGCGAGCGCGACGGCGACCACCGCAGCGACCAACGCAACGACGACCGCTTCGGCCATCTGTGACTGAATGAGCCGTGTGCGCGCTGCCCCAATCGCGCGACGGACCGCGAGGTCACGCTGTCTTCCTTCCGCGCGAACGAGAAACAGGTTCGCGACGTTCGCGCAGGCGATCAAGAGCACGATGCCGACGGAGGCAAGCAAGACCCAAAGCGGTCGCGACACGGAGCCGAGCATCCGGTCTCGGAGCGTTTGGACTATCGCTCGATGCTGCTCGATCACTTTGGCGTACCGCGCCGATCCGCCAAAGCGTTCCGGCAGACGTTTCGACAGCGCCGTCAGCTCGCGAGCGAGCGTCTCCGTCGTCACGCCGGGTTTCATCCGCGCGACGAGCTCCGTGTTGAAGCGACCTGGCACGATGCTATCTGGCTTGATGTCGCCGGACACCCACAGCATGGTCTCGTCACTAGGAAACTTGAAATCCGGGCCCATGACGCCGATCACGGTTCGCATCTGGCCCGAGATGTAATACGACTTGCCGATGACCGCGGAATCGCGGCCGAACCACGAGGACCACAGCGCGTAGCTGATCACCGCCGTGCGCGATTCGTCTGCGGCGACCGGTAATCGGCCGAGAATCGGTGCTGCGCCGAGTGTCGAGAACAGCGAGTTGGTTGGCCAGCTCATTCGTACGCGCTCGACGCGGTCGTCCGTGCGCAGCGTCGACGTTCCCGAATTGAACGTCGAGACGTCCTCGAGCAGCTTCGATTGCTGCCGGTACAGAACGTAGAATTCGTCGCCAACGCCGAACTGTTCGGGCATGTCCGATCCTGGCGCTGTCGCCGTGATGTTCACGAGCCGGTCGAGGTGCGCGTAGGGGAGTGGATGGAGCAACACGCCGTTCACGACGCTGAACATCGACGCGTTGGCACCGATGGCCAGCGCGAGGGTCCCCGCGGTCACGATGGTGAAGCCCGGCGACCGCCCGAGGGCTCGCGACGCGTGACGAAGATCACTACTCCATTCGCTCAGTCGTGCGCGCATACCCGTTCCCTCTGTGTTCGTGGTGTTCAGTTTCGTCCAGGTGGGATTCCAATGCTCCGCGAGCGCGGACCGCATGAGGTCCGCCGTGGTCGCACCCGCGAACCACAGCGCGGACGAAAAGCCGCGCGCACGCGCGCGGTCGTAGTCGCCTTGTATCTGCTCGATCATTCCGTCGCCGAACTGTTCCCGGAACGCGGCGGGAAACAGTCGCACGAGACGCGTGAGCGCGGATCGCATCATCGGCTCTGCGCAATGCCCAAGCGTTTCTCGGCGACGGCTGCGGTGCGCTTGAGGCGGCGTGCTTCCGTGCCGAGTGCCGTGCGTCCTCTCGCGGTGAGCGCGTAGTATTTCCTAGCGTGGCCGGGGTGCGGCGGGGTCTCGTCGTCGGGTTCAGTCTCCGTGACGAGTCCGGAGGTCATGAGCCGAGCGATGACGCGATACATCGAGCCCGCGCGGGGCATGAGCGTTCCGGCCGATTCGCTCTCGACGGCGTCTTTGATCGCGTATCCGTAGAGTGGCCCGCTCGCGAGAGCGAGCAGGACATGATACTCGAAAACACTCATGGCGGTCGTTTCGCGGGGCGACATCCGTGAATTGCTCGCGGGCTAGAGGAGAAGCAGGTTAAATACGCGGTCGGTAAATATGCCGAAAGAGTATTTAGGGGGCAAGATGTCAGCTCGCGGAAGCTTGCGGAAGCTTGCTGCGGGCAGTCGGCTGTTTACGCGCGGCGCAGCCGCGCTCCGAAGTGAGCGTCGGCGAGCGTTTCGCAGCGAGCGCCAGCGAGCGTTTTCGCAGCGAGCGTCAGCGAGCGTTTTGCAGTGAGCGTCAGCGAACGCTCAGCCACATGATAATTCTCTCATAATCGACCCCACTGTACACTCGGGGCCGGTGGACAGAAAATGGCGAGAAAAAAGTCCATGTTCCCGGTCGTATGCGGGGCGGCAAACGGTTGGCGACCGTCGATTTCCCCTCTGAACGCAGTGCGCGCGAGTGGAACGCGTGTTGCCGTGATGTTCCCCCTGACGCGAAGAGACACCGGCACGGCCGGCATCTCGAGATGTTCAATTTATTGGATTGGAGGACTGTCATGTCTCATCCCACCACTCGCCGGTTGGCTGCGGCGATCGTGTTCGGCGCCGGCCTGCTGTTCGCCAGCGCCGCGGCGGCCCAGGCGCCCGCCAAGCAACAGAGTAGCCGGCACGCTTGTGCCGTGAAGATCGCCGACACCGTCGGCGTCGCGGCGACGCCCGTCGTCGCGAAGGCGTCGCTGAGCGAAGCGATCGGAGACTCGATCTCCGCATCCTTCCCCCGCGCGAGCAACGTGACCGTCGACAAGGTGGATCCGTCGCCCGATGGCGCCGCGAACACCCTGCAACTCACGCTGAACACGAGCAAGGCAAAGCCCGGAGATTGGACCCTCTCCATGAAGGGCACAAAAGGCGAGTGTACCGGAAAGCTGAAAATCTCTGGCAAGGGCTGACCGACACGAGCACGAGACAGCAGGGTCGAAGGGCACGTCGACGGGATGGGTCGGCGTGCCCTTCGTGCATTCTAAGACGACGCTGGGAGCACGGCTGGACAGGCATACCGGAACGCTCATCTCTGCGTTATCGTCCCGGTCATCCCGACCGAAGCGAGGGATCTGCTCGTTCGCCGCTCGCTACGCTCGACCACCAGCGAAGGACAACCCGTCGTGCCCAACTGGCTGATCTGGACTGGCGCTATCGTCGCCATCGTCTTCGCCGCAGCGTGGTACGTCCGACGGGCGAGCCGCCGCATACTGCGCGAGTACGGCGATCGGATCGATGCGTTCAAGTTCGCGAGCCGCAAATCCGTCCATGAGCGTTTGCTCAAAGACCCGGTGATCGCCTCGGCCGTGCACGCGCACGCGTCGAGCAACGACTTGGCCGAGCCGGAGGCGTGGAGGCAGGTCGACGCATACATCCACGAGATCGTGCCATTCTTCAATGTCGTTGCCTACTACCAACTCGGATACCATCTCGCCGAGTGGGTGTTGAATCTCTTCTATAAGGTGACGGTGGAGCACGAGAACAAAGCGGCGCTCTCGGCGCTGCCGAACGATTCGGTGCTCGTCTATCTCATGAACCACCGCTCGAACGCCGACTACGTCCTGGTGAGCTATGCGCTCGCCGGCGACGTCGCGATCTCGTATGCGGTCGGCGAGTGGGCGCGTGCGTTCCCGCTCGAGCACATCTTCAAGGCGTTCGGCTCGTACTTCGTCCGGCGGAAGTATCGGGAGCCATTGTATCACGCGGTACTGGAGCGGTACGTCCAACTGATCACTCGCGAGGGTGTTACCCAGGGAATTTTCCTCGAGGGTGGCCTGACGAGGGACGGCAAGCTCAAACCACCGAAGATCGGTCTGCTCGACTACGTCCTGGGCATTGCCCGCGATCCGGCCTACCGGTCCCGCATCTATATAGTACCGGTCGCCGTGAACTACGACCGCGTGCTCGAGGATCGGTCGTTGCTTCGCGAGCTCGCGTCGCGCGAGGGACGGGAGCGTCCGTCACGGCTGGTGCAGTTGGCCGAGGTGCTGCGTTACGTCGGGTGGAACGTCGTTCGGATCGTGGCGCGTCGCTGGAAGCGGTATGGCCGAGCGGCGGTGATCGTGGGTGAGCCGATGTCCGTCAACGCCTGGTTCTCGGCGAACGAGGACATCTTCGAACTGCCAAAGCCAGAAAGACTTGCGCGCGTGCAGTCGCTCTGCGATTACGTCATGTCCCGCATCGGTCAGCTGGTGCCGGTGACGCCAGTGTCGCTCGCGTGCGCGGCGATCCAGAGCTTCGACCGCGACTTCATTCCGCACGCGGAGTTGCTCGAACGAATGTCGGAGATGCGGGAGGCGTTGGTTGAGCTGAACTCACGCGTCGTGCGCAGCGAGACGACCATCGACGAAGCATTCGACCGGGCGTGGCGGATGCTCCGTATGCGTCGCGTGCTGGTGGAAACCGGAGATGGGTACGCGGTGCTGTCACGACAGCGCGAGCTGGTGAGCTATTACGCGAACAGCATCGCGCACTTATTGGGACCCTTCGAAACGGCTGTACGAAGGAGAGATGCCCTACCCGCGGCGCACATCGCAAGCATTTCGTGAAAGAGTTAGGTCAAGGTTTCCACGGGGGTTTCGTAACAGCCGTCACATATTTAGGGTAATTGCAGGCTGAAGCGCCCAAGCTTGGCGCTGCCTCTCGCACAGGCTGTAAGTCCGCCACTGCCCCCACCGTTGTTCCCCGGAGACAACTCATGTTCTTGCCTTCGTTCAGCGCGTTCAGTCGAGCGATGCGACTCGTCGCGTTGACAGCTGGCCTTGCGATGCCGCTTGCGGCACAAGGCACGGTTCGCGGTCGTGTCGTGGAGATCGGTACCGAACGACCCATCCCAGAAGCTCAGATCACCATTCCTGGTGCCACCTCGGGTGGTGTTACGAACAGTAGAGGTGAATTCGTTATCGTCGCCGTTCCCGCCGGCCAGCATCAGTTGGTCGCGCGCCGAATTGGCTTCACGAAAGGCACGCAGGCTGTCACGGTCCCCGGTTCGGGCGAAGTGCGCGCTGACTTTACGCTGACGCCTGCCGCCTCGGAGCTCGAGGCGGTCGTCGTATCTGGCACCGCCGGGACGGCCGAGAAGCGGACCATCGGCAACGCGGTCACGCAGATCGACGCGTCCAGCGTCGTCGCGGCGACAACCATAAATACGGTTGCCGACCTGCTTCAAGCGCGCGCGCCAGGTCTCGTCGTCGGTGCTGGCTCGGGCACGCCGGGCACTGCATCAGAGATCACGATTCGCGGCTACGGGTCTCTCACGACGAATCGCCCAGTCGTGTTCATCGACGGCATCCGCATCAACACCGACAACGTCGGCAACTTCGGCGCGTCGGGCAACGGCAACTCGCAGTTGAGCGGTCAGACCACGTCAGCGCTCGACATGGTCAATCCGCAGGACATCGAATCGATCGAAGTGCTGAAGGGACCCGCGGCTGCGACGTTGTATGGCGCTGACGCAGCGAGCGGCGTGATTCAGATCATCACGAAGAAGGGGAAGCGCGGCCAGCAATCCATGCGCTGGACCGGTCGTGCGGAGCTCGGGTCAAACGAATGGGGTGTCGATCAGCTCACGAACTACACGATGTGTACGCCGGCCAGAAAGGCGGCCGTCGACGCAGCGGGCAATCCGACGTTCTCGCGCTGCGTTGGCCAGGCCGACAGCGCAGTGATCTCCGACAAGCCGTTCGAGCGCGATCCCAATGCAATGCGCAACGGTCTGGTGCAGAACCTGAGCACATCGGCCCGTGGCGGTGGTGATCAGTATTCGTTCTACATCTCGTTCGACAAGATTCACAACGAAGGCATTCTGCGAAACAGCAACGACGACCGTCGTTCGATTCGCACGAACTTCCAGTTCAATCCGCAAAGCAAGGTCGATTTCGGCATCAACCTTTCGTACATCCGGTCGATGCTCCGTCTCCCGCTCGGCGACGAGGCCGCGAATGGTCTTCTGCTCTCCGGCGCGCGTGGCATCCCCGGTGCCACGCCACCAACGACTGACTCGGCTCGCTGGGGCTGGGCCACGATCAACCCGGTCAACGCGAACAAGTACAACAATCAGACCGAGTCGGATCGTCTGATGTTGTCGACGTCGGCCAACTACAATCCGCTGTCGTGGTTCAAGAACCGGTTCACCGCGGGCGTCGATTTCTTCTCGCCGCTTGCCGAGATCCTCTCGCTTCCGAACGATCCTGATACGCCCTTGGGCCTGAATGCCCAGCGCGCGCAGCGGACGTGGAACTACACGATGGACTACGCGGGCAGTCTCGTCTTCGACGTGCGTCCGTCGCTCAACTCCGTCACTTCGTTTGGTACGCAGGTCATCTCGCAGAAGACGTCGACGTTGGGCGCGACCGGCACCGGTCTTCCCACGAGCGAAGTGACGACGATCGGCTCGGCGCTCACGCTCAGTGGGAGCAGCGCGTTCAGCGAGAACAACAGCGTCGGCGTCTACGGGCAACAGCAGTTCGGCTGGAACAACCGCCTGTACGTGACGGGCGCGCTTCGGATGGACGACAACTCGTCGTTCGGAACGAACTTCGACGCGATCGTCTACCCGAAGCTCTCTGCGTCGTACGTCATGTCGGAGGAGCCGCGGTTCCGGGCGCTGTTCGATCGATACCACATCGACAACCTGCGCCTGCGGGGCGCGTGGGGTCAGGCGGGCCGTGCACCGGCGCCGTTCTCCGCGACGCAGTCGTACACGTCATCGCGCACCGCGGTTGGCAGCACGGTGGTTGGCGGGTTGCGCACCTCGTCGATCGGTAACCCGGACCTCAAGCCGGAGAAAGGCAGCGAATACGAGCTCGGCTTCGAGTCGGACTTCCTTCGCGGGCGCATGGGCTTGGAGTTCACGTATTACAGAAAGAACATGAGGGATCTGTTGATAGCCATCGCCCTGCCACCATCGGCGGGCTTCGCGGGCAGTCAGCTGCAGAACCTGGGCGCCACACGGAACCAGGGCGTCGAGATGTCGTTCACCGCGACCCCGATCGATCGCAAGAACTTCCGTTGGGAGAGCCGCCTCAATTTCGCGTACAACAACAACAAGCTACTGGCCCTCGACTCGATTCGCTCCTGCATCGCGTGGGAGCTGAAGGCCGGTGAGAGCTGTCCGCCGGGCCGCGCAATCGCCGAGGACATACCGGGTGGCGTGTCGTATTCGCCGGGTCTGCAGCGCAATCGCGTGGGCTTCCCGCTCGGCGCGTTCTTCGTTCGGTACCCGAAGCGCGATGCGAACGGCAACTACATGTTCACGGGCACGTCGCCGAACCTCGTACCGGTTTACGACACCACGTTCGTCTACGCCGGCGTGGCGTGGCCGCCACGCACGATGTCGTGGTCGAGCAATTTCAACATCTTCAACAACGTCAACGTCTATGGCCTGTTCGACTACCAGGGCGGGCACAAGCAGTTCAATTACAAGGAGTACAATCGGTGCGCGGTGACGACCAACGGTCCGAACTGCGAGCGCCTGGCCAAACCTGGCGTTTCGCCTGAAGATCGTGCGCTCTGGGGCAGCGTCGGCAACCCGACGGTGCTCACGTCTCCGATGACGCAGACGATGTATCTCGAGAAGGCCGACTTCGTGAAGCTTCGCGACGTGTCGGTCACCTTCCTCCTGCCACGCCGCGTTTTGTCGCGCACGCGAATGGAGTCGGCGTCGCTCGTTCTCTCCGGGCACAACCTCGCGATGTGGACGAAGTATTCCGGTCTCGACCCAGAAGTAAACGGCTATGGCAGCAACGTCGTTCGCGGCAGCGGCTCGAGCTCGCAGTTCGCGCGTGTCGACGCGTACTCGATGCCGATGACCCGGCGTTACACCATGCAGCTCAACATCACCTACTAACCCGAGGCCGACACATGTTGCACTCGAAAACTCGCGCCTCGCGTTGGACTCGAGGCGTCGTCGTGGGAGGACTGCTCGGCGCGGCGATGTTCGCGTCGGCGTGTAATGAATTCCTCACCGCGAGCAATCCTGGACTGATTCAGGAAGACCGCCTTAGCAATGAGGCACTGGTCGACCTGATGGCGAACAGCACCATCGGCACACTCCAGGACGTCTACTCCTGGATGGCTGACTACGGTTCGGTTTATACGGACGAGACGCGCAATCATGGCACGTTCTCCGAAGAGGGGCTGTACGATCAGCGCCGTCTTCAGCCCGACAACGGCACGTTGAGCACGTTCCACTACGCGCCGCTCATGCGCGCGCGGTGGCTTGCAGACAGTCTCACCGCGCGCATTCGCGTCATCTACGCGAAGGACGATTCTTCGTCGCGCGACCTTCGCGTCGCCCGAGGCTACGCCATGGCCGGCTTCGACCTCGTGCTTCTCGGCGAATACTTCTGCGAGGTGCCAGTGCCGGCGCCGGGCCAACGTTATGGGCCGCCGCTCAAGCCGGATTCGCTGTTCAGCCTCGCGATGGCGCGGTTCGACAGCGCGGTCAAGATTGCCGCGGCGTCGAAGGCAGCAAATCAGCAGGTCACGTCAGGGACGTCGCTCGCACTCGCGCAGCGTCTCGTGCTCGGCGCAGATTCGGTCCGCAACTTCGCGCTCGTCGCAAAGGCGCGCGCTGCGCTGAACAAAGGAGACAAGACACTCGCGATCTCGACTGCGCAGCAGGTGACGTCATTGGGTGGCCTGACGGAGTTCGAGTATCGCGTGTACTACAACGACAACCCGTCCCTCAACCTCGTCAACAAATTCCAGGGCGACTTCTCCGGCGGTGCCGGCGTGACGATTCGATCCGTTTCAGGAACGCGGTTTATCGGTCTTGACGACGCGCGCGTCCCGCATCCGATCAACGCGACAACCGGCCTGCCTCTGGCGGAACCCGCAACGAGCGGCAGTTGGGTTGTTCCGAACGCCGGTGCTTCGTTCAGCACGTTCAACAGCACGAAGACTGGCGCCGATTTCACCATGGGCACGTCGATCCGGATCGCGTCAATGCTCGAGGCGCGGTACATCATCGCGGAAGCAGGCGGTGCGTCGGGTACGAACCTGGGTGGCCAGTCGAATATCGATTTCGTCGAGTCGCGTCGTACGGCGTTCCCGAGCTCGACCACGCCGAACGCTGTGACTGCCGACAACTACGACGCGAGCCTCAGGGAACAGCGCAGCCGTGATTTCTTCCTCGACGGTCACCGGATGGGTGATCTGCGTCGGTACCGGGACAAGAACGGCACGGATCTGTGGGAAACGGGGCTGATGTACGCCAGCACGACGGGGGTAACGTTCAATGATCAGACGTGCTGGCCAATGAACCTCGCAGAGATCACGAACAACCCGTTTGTGGTGAAGCCGTATACGTCGCCGCAGCACTAGCTCGCGCAGGAGGCGAGGCGGTAGGACGGAAACGGGAACAGGGAAGGTGCAACGACAAGGAGGGGCACATCGGACTCTATCCGGTGTGCCCTTCTCTATCCCCGCTTCCATTCCCGCGCGTCTCGAGCTACTTTCACCAGTCTCCCCCGGCCGTGGTAGGCCTGGGGAAGCGCATCCACGGGGCTATCCCGTTCGTATTTCACGATCCTTCATGCCAACGATCAATCAGCTCGTCCGTCGTAGCCGTCGAGACGTCCTCAAAAAAGAGAAGTCGCCGGCGCTCAAGTCCAATCCGTTCCGTCGTGGCGTGTGCACCCGCGTGTACACCACCACCCCCAAGAAGCCGAACTCGGCGCTACG
>Ga0126377_10001429_pt1 | contig 15740 bp, 12 predicted proteins | sample PanSoiMetPlot_22_FD_92647 | JGI IMG/M metagenome (GOLD analysis project Ga0126377, IMG submission 92647) | Tropical forest soil microbial communities from Panama - MetaG Plot_22 | ecosystem: Environmental > Terrestrial > Soil > Tropical forest > Bulk soil | place: Panama | collected 2016-02-17
GAAGCAATCTTCCACACTGTTAGGTTACGAAATCAAGCAAATTCTATTGGTCCACGCGAACATGCTGAATGCGGATCATTTTGACAAGCTGATCACAAGGATGAAAAAGCGCGGCTATCAATTTATTTCGATGGAAGAGGCGCTGCGAGACAAATCGTACAAATTAGAGGATCAGTTTGTAGCCCGAGCGGGGATATCATGGCTGCAACGCTGGGCATTCACACAAAAACATCAACCCACGATCGAGCAGTTCAAGCTCGAGCCCGATGCGCCTGAATTTATTAAGCAAGCTTACGGAGCGCGAAAATAATCTTGATCACAGGCGCCCGCAGAAATCACAACCGCGTCCGCTTTGCACGCGAAAAAATTTTAGGAGAATTAGGATGATGAAACATTTTTCGAGGATCGTTATTCTTGCCACCGTCTGCTGTCTGCTCATTTCTTGCTCGTCAACCAGCGCGAAGGGGCAAACTTTTCAGCGGCTTTCAGGGGCCGAGCAACAAGCCTATGTGAAAGAGAAGTCCCTCCGCATCGCCGCCGCGATCACCGGACGTTCGGCTGATTTATCGCCCGCTTACCTGGCGCTCATCGCGGCGCGCGTCGAAACCTATGCCAATCGCGTCGGCAATAACATCCAGGGCGTCGCCGGCAAGGAAGATTTCCGCCTGGTCCTGGCGCGAGGCGCAAAGTATGCGCCGGCGTTCGCCAACACCTTCCAGGCGCGCAATGTTTCGCCGTTGGTCGGCATCTATCTGCCGCTGATAGAATCGGAATATCGCAATGATTTGGTAAGCTCGGTGGGGGCGTCGGGGATGTTCCAATTTATAGAACAGACTGCGCTGCGTTTCGAACTCGCCGCCGAAGAACGCAACGATCCGTCGAAGGCCGCCGATGCGGCTGCGCGCTATCTCTCCGAATTGCAAGGGCGCTTTGCGGGTGACATGTGGCTGAGCCTTCTCGCGTACAACCAGGGTGAACGCGCCGTCGAAAGGCTGCTCGGCGCCGTCCGCGAAGCGCGCGGCGCTGATTGTAGTATTTGCCTCCTGACCGAAAAGAGGGACGCGCTTGGAGAATACTTTCGAGGCGAGGGCGCCGCTTACACTCCGGCGCTGGTCGCCGCCGCCATCATCGGCGAACACCCACAGGATTTCGGCGTCGAAATGCGAGCTCTCTCAACGTTCACGAGTGGCAAATGACTCTATCCGATTTATCTACACCTGCAATTGCGGCATCACCTTCAGCAGGGCCGTCTTGAACTTCGCCATCTCTTCGCGCGTCCCGACGGTGATGCGCGCGTGAGTAGGCATTGATGGCCAGACGCGTCCGATGTAGATCTTCTCCTTCTGCATCGCGCGAATCAGCCGGCGCGCCGGGACTTTGGCGTCGAGCATGAAGCAGTTGCTCACCGAAGGGATGAAAGAGACGTTGTTCTTCTCCAGGAAGGCGAAGACGTCTTCGCGAACGTCTTTGATAATCCGGCGGCGGTCCGGCACGAGCGCCTTGACCTTGAGGCTCGCAATAGCCGCCGCGACACCCGTGATCGGCAGCGCGCCGGCGCCGAGCCTACTCATTTTTTCCAGCAGATCAGGACGAGCTATCGCCGCGCCGCAGCGCAACCCGGCCATGCCGTAAATCTTCGAGAAGGTGCGAAGAATGACTACATCCTTATCCATCGCGACAAGGTCCGTACAGGGCGACTCGTCGCAAAGGTGAATATAGGCCTCATCCAACAGGAGGACCGTCCCTTCCGGCTTATTGTTGATGAGGTATTCGATGTCGGCGCGCGGAGTGGTGGTCCCGGTCGGGTTGTTCGGATTGCAGATGTAGATCAATCCCGCCTTGTGTTCCTCGGCGGCTTTGGCCATCGCCTTGACGTCGTGCGCCCAGGTTTTGGTCAAAGGCACGCGAATAACTTTGGCGCCGTAGACTGAAGCGCCTTTCCCGGCCGCCTCGTAATCCGGATTCGCGCTGATGAGCGGTTTGGTGGGAGAAGTGAAAGCCATAGCCGCGCGATGCAGGGGGTCACTCGACCCGGCGAAGGGCCTGACATAATTCGCATCGAGATCCTCGATTTCCGCCAGAAGCTGCACAAATTCATCGGTCAGCTCGTACGTATAGCGCCCGCCCATCTTGATGACTTTGGCGACGGCCTCAGCCGCTTCGGGACATGGGCCCAGCGGGTTTTCGTTGGCGTTGATCTTGACGGCGTCCGCCGGCAGCGGGCCGACCTTGGAGAGTTGAGCGAAGGCCAGCGAAGACTCGTTGTAGAAAGGCAGCGCCGCGACTCCGGCCAATGCGGACGCCATTCGCGTGAATGAGCGCCTCGAAACTCCATGAGACTTACGCTGATCTGATCCAACTGCGAGCGGGTGATTGCTATTTTTCATGTGGTCCCCCTTTAGCCCAAGGGCATTAGCTAACATTGTGCTTCAAAACTCCAGCTTCAAACCGAACTGGATTTCACGCGGACGCCCCGCCGTCGTGATCGTACCGAACTGCGGCGCGGTTACATTAAAACTCCTGTTCGGCTGGCCGAAGTTGACGTTATTGAACGCGTTGAAGAATTCAGCGCGGAATTGCAGGTTGAATCGTTCGCCCAGCCTGGTATTTTTCGCCAGGCTAACGTCCCACGATTTGAACCCCGGCCCGGAGAGAATATTGCGCCCTGCGCTGCCGTAACGCAACTCTCCTGCGGGCACGGCGGCGAATGCCGCAGTCCCGCCGCCACAAGCCGGGTTGCGCGGGTCAACGACGTAGCAGTCCGGATTGCCGGGATTGATCTTCGGTTTACCGATCAGGTCCGGGCGGTCGCCGGCCAATCCGTCGCCGTTTTGATCCCCCGACATCAGCACGCTGAACGGGAAGCCGGTCTGGAACTGCGTGATGCCGCTAACTTCCCAACCACTGATGATACGGTTCGCCGCCGAAGACAGCCCGTTGAGATACGCTTTGTTCTTGCCGAACGGCAGTTCATAGACGTAGCTGACGACGAAGCGATGGCGAATGTCAAAGCCCGAACGCGCGCGAAAGTAACCGATCAGGTCGCGCGGGTTGCCGCCTTCAAATCCTCCGCCGCGGTCACCGTTGCCGCGTTCGCTCGAAATGTCCATCGATTTCGACCATGTGTACGATGCCAGGAACTGGAGGCCGGACGAGAACCTCTTCTGCGCTTTGGCCAGCATCGCGTGATAGCTTGAAATGACGAACGAGTTCAGGCTCAGCGCAGTGCCCCAGTTGGGGAAGGGCCGCCGCGCCTGCACAGTCGCCGCCGGCCCGGGCGCCGGAATGTTGAAGAAGATCAATTCGGTCAGCTTCGTACCCTTGTTGCCTACGTAGCCGACGTCTACGCCGACGCCGCCGGGCAGTTCGCGCTGCACGGACAGGTTCCACTGCTGCACGTAGCCTTCGCGGAATTCAGAGTCGATGTTCTGCGTGCCGATGACCGATGGCGCGGTGGCGTTGCTGAACGGGTCGGCGACGTTGATCTGCGGAGTCGTGGTCGACGACGTGATCTGCTGGGTCTCGGCGAAGGGCGGCTGGCGGCGGTTGATCACGAAGTTGTTGACGAAGTTCTGCGAGTTGGTGAAGAAGACGCCGAAACCGCCGCGGACGACCGTCTTGTCGTTAGCGCTGTAGGCAAAGCCGAAGCGCGGCGCGAAATTGTTGCGGTCGGCTCTGTAAAGCGCGCGCGCCGCGACGCCGTCCAACCCGAGAACGCTCTTCGCCTCATTGCTGTTGGCCACGATAATCTGTCCCGGCTTTCCGGTGTTGTAAGTGTTGGTCAGCGGGTAGAAGGTCGAGCGGCGGTCGAGGTTGTCAACGAGCGGGCTGACGTACTCGTAGCGCAGTCCCAGCGTCAGCGACAACTTCCGCGTGACCTTCCAATCGTCGTTGAAGTAGTAGGCATGCCACCACGAGCGGCCCGTCTCGACGCCCTTGCCCACCACGCGCTGCGCCGAGAACGGCAAGCCGAGAAGGAAATCGGCGAACGCGTGGTTGGTGAAATCGCCTCGGTAGACGAACTGGCCGCGGCGAAAACCCGTGATCGGCCCCGGGGTATTCTGCTGGTACCGCGTCAGGCTGAAGCCCTGCTTGAGCGAATGATCGCCCTTCGTCCAGATAACGTTTCCGGCGTAGTTGAATTCGTTCGACACGTCCTTCTGCGGGACAAAGTCGCCGTCGCCGTAAGGCGTCAGCGTGATGCGCTGGAAAGTGAAGGTCGGAGCGCCCTCGAAGCGAGGCCCGGGGATAGGGTTGTTTATGCCGAATTGTTTATAGAAGCCGTCATCGCCAGTGTTGACGCTCTCGGCGACGAAGAGCGAGCGCGTGAACGAGAAGCGGAACTCGCCGAGCAATCGCGGCGTGAAGATGTGTGTGTGATTGATCGTCGCGACCTCGTTGACAGGCGGGTTGATGTTCTCGAAGCCGGGCAGCAACGGCGTCACCGTGAACGCGCCAGTGGCGGCGACGAACTCGGTCCGCTCCGAGCGCGTGTAGCGCGCGCTGACGCGGTCTTTGCCCGAAAATTGATGTTCCACCTTGGCCGTGAACTGATCGTCGTCAATCTCATTCGGGTGCGTCACCAGCAGGTTGTTGACCGCGAGCGCCGGCGCTCCGAAATTGGGTTTGACCCACAAAGCCAGCGCGGCTTTGGCCGTCGGGTGAATGCGGTTGTCCGGAATCCGATTTCCGGTGAACGGCTGGCCGGTTTGCGGGTCACGCAATGTCAAGCCGGCCACGCCTGAAAAATCGCCCTGCCGCCACGATTCGGGCGGCACGCTCGCGAACGCCTCGACGCCTCGACGCTCGCGCAAGCCTTCGTAATTGAACAGGAAGAAGGTGCGGTTCTTGATGACAGGGCCGCCGATCGTGCCGCCGAACTGATTGCGGTTCAAGCTGTCGCGCGTCGGCGCGAAGAAGTTGCGAGCGTTGAATCGCCAGTTGCGCAGGAACTCGAAGGCCGAGCCGTGGAACTGGTTCGTCCCTGATTTTGTGACGAGCGTGATCTGGCCGAAGGCGGCCTGCCCGAATTCGGCGGAGTAGGAATTGGTCTGAACCTTGAACTCCTGAATCACGTCGATCGAAGGCCGCAGCGCGACGTTGCCGAACTGGCGCGCGTTGTTTCCCGCGCCGTCGATAGTGAAGTTGTTGTGCGCGTCGCGCCCGCCGATGGACACGCCGGAGCCGAGACTGCCGGTCGACGCGCCGATCGTACCGTCAAACCCGCCGGGGCGGGTCACGGCGCCGGGCGTCAACAAAATCAATTGCGAGAAGTCGCGCCCGTTCAGCGGAATCTGCGTCGTGTAGCGGTTGTCAATCACCTGTCCCACCGACGCGCTTTCGGTTTGCAGAACCGGCGCCTGCCCCGAGACGGTGACGGTTTCGTTGATCGGTCCCGGGTCCAGCGACAAATCAATGCGCGGCTCCTGGTTCACCTGCAGCGTGATGTCCGTGAGCGTTTTGCGCTTGAATCCCGGCGCCTCCGCCGTGACCGAGTAGACGCCCACCGGCAAAGCGGGGACGACATATACGCCGCGGTCGTTGGCCGTGGCCTGGCGCGTCGAACCTGTCTCCGTCCGCGTGACGGTGATCGTCGCACTGGGAATCGCATTGCCACGGGCGTCGGTAACGACGCCGACAATCGTGGCGGTGGACTGCGCCATAATGTTCACGGTCGCAGCCAATAAAACAATGCAAACGAGCAAGAGTCTTTCACGTTTCATGGCAATCCTCCTAAAACTCCAACCTCAGCCCGAACTGCCACTGACGTGGCGTCGCCAGCCGGTAAAGGCCGGTGATCTTAGCCGCCGAGCCCGGGCAATCAACACAAGTGTTCGGGTTCGCGAGGTTCATGTGGTTCGCGAAGTTGTACGATTCGGCGCGGAATTGCGCTTTGAAACGTTCGGTGATCGCGAAGCTCTTGAAAAACGACAGGTCCCACTGTGAGAACGACGGGCCGAGCAACCGATTGCGCCCGACGTTGCCGAACACGCCACGCGCGGGGCGCCCCCACGGGCCGTCAGTTTGGCCGTTGACCGTGAGCGGCGCGGATGTGATCTTGAACCATGCGTCGCGACTCGGGTTTTCGGGGCGCCAGTCGCCTACCAGATCGGGTCGGCACCAGCCAGTGTCACGGTCGGCGTTGCAGTCGCGGTATGTCGGCGTGAACGGCAATCCGCTCTGCCACTGGTAGATCGTGTTCATCTGCCAGCCACCGACGATAAAGTTAGCCGCCTTATTAGCGCCGTTGAGATACTTCTTGCCCTTGCCGAACGGTAATTCGTAAATCCCCGAAAAGAATAAGACGTGACTTCGGGTGTTGTCGTTCGGGCCGTACGCCTGCGTCGCGTCAATGTTGTAATAGGTGTTTATGTAGTTGAACGACCGTGACCATGTGTAATGGCTCATCACGGAGAAGCCTTTCGAGAAACGCTTGTCGGCCTTGAGCTGCAATCCGTGATAGTTGTTACTGGCGTCCGAGCCGTAGTAACGGAAGTTCTGCGACCAGCCGAATTTCTGGAAGAAGGGCTTGCGCTGATTGAGAGACAGCGCGCCAAATCCCTGTACCGTCGCCTGGTTGAAGTCGTAGTCGCCGCCGTTGCCGGCGAAGACGTGAGTGCCTTTCGTACCGACGTAAGCCGCCTCGACCGCGATGTCGCCGGGCAGCTGGCGTTGCACCGTGACGTTCCACTGGTCGCTCGTCGGCAGGCGCAGCGTCTCGGGCAGAATGAACGCCGTCACGCCATTAGGCAGGATCGGGCGGCCGTTCGGCCCTTTCGGCTGGCTGTTGAGGATCGTATCAGGATTGAGTGGCTGCGGCCCTTGCGCGAGCGTGAAGACCGAGAAGTAGTTCTGCGCGGGTTGAGTCGATTGTATCGCCAGCACCGGCAAATTCTGCGTGACGTTGTGGCCGAAGACCGAGCCGAAGACGCCGATGTCGAAGCCTCTACCGAAGCCCAGGCGCACGACGGTCTTCTCCGTCACGCGGTAGGCGACTCCGATACGCGGCGCGAAGGTGGTGAACGTGCCCTTTTGATTGAGGTCGAGTCCCACGCCCTGGCTTCCGGCGATCAGCACTTCGCCCGTGTCAATGTCCACGAAGCCGCCCTTGCCATCGCCAGTCACGGTCTGTGGGCGGTAAAGTTCCCATCGCCCGCCGAAGTTGACGGTCAGATGCTTCGTCGCCCGCCACGTGTCCTGGCCGAAGAAGAACCACCGATTCTGGCGCTCTTCCGCGTCGAGCGTGTTGCTGACATAGCGCTCGAAGCGGCTCACGTCGCCGAGCAGAAACGATGCGAGCCCCGTTCCGCCGCCCGACGGCCCGGCGGTGCGCGCCGCGTCGAAGTTGAGTTCGCCCGCGCGGTGCCGATCCGACGGGACGCGCAGGTTGTATGCGCGGCGAATGTCAGCGCCAAACTTGAAGGTGTGATTGCCGCGCAGATTCGTCCAGTTGTTGACGAATTGAATCTGTCGCTCGTTCTGCCGCAGCGGGCAGTTGCAAGCCGAGACGCCGAGCGCGTAGCCGAAGTTGAACCCGGCCACGCCGTTGATGAAGAAGCCCGGCATGCCGCCCGTGAATTCGTCGTTGTTGAGTCCCGGAATGCCCGCGTCCTTCGCCGGGGCGCTCTGCAACTGCCCCGGATCGACGCTCACGCGGTAACGGTAGAAACCAAAGCGGAAGTCGGTCGTCCAGTTCGCGTTCAAGGTGTGATCGAACCCGGAGGCGAGACTCTGGTTGCGAGTCTTCGATTCTCCTGAGAAGGTCGAGTTCGGATCGAAGCCGACGCCGCCGCCGGCGCTGCCGAAGACGCCGGGCGATATCAGAATGTAATTGGCAAAACTGTAACGCCCGAACGCATGCGTCTTCTCGCTCACATAGTAATCCCAGCGCGTGTTGGTCAGGTCTTCGTTGAACTTGACCGCCCCCGCGCCGACATAATTCGGCAAATCTGGAGAGGCGGGAGTGAAGTTCGGCATAGGGATGAACTTGTTAAGCAGAGCAAGAGCCTGTGGCGAAAGGCGATTGGCAGGGATGACGTTCTTCTTCCCGTTGAATTCAAACTGCGCGCGGTTCGCCGGCGCAGTATTCCCAGCCGGGTCGAAGATGTTGACGTTTGTCGCGCTGAAGTCGCCCGCGCGCTCGGCCGCCGTCGGCACGCGCGCCAGCACGGAGCCGCCGATGTTCCGGCGCGTGCCCTGGTAATCGCCGAACCAGAACAGCTTGTTGGCGATGATCTTTCCGCTCGCGGCGCCGCCGTACTGATTGATCTGCGTCACCGGGATGAAGCGGTCCGCGCCGCGAATCTTCTGAAACTGGGTGAACGGGTTGCGCGCATTAAGATGGTCGTTGCGCAGGAACTCGAACCCGACGGCGTGGAAATCGTTCGCGCCGGAGCGCGTTTGCGCGCTCACCACTCCCGCGTTCGCGCCGAACTCGGCGTCATAATTGGCCGTCGTGACCTTAGCCTCGGTTACAGATTCGAGCGTCGGGTTGATAACGATCAGGCCGAGCATCGAGTCGTGATTGTCCGTGCCGTCCAGCAGGTGCGATGTGCCCGCGAAGCTCTGGCCGTTGACGACCTTACGAAATGAGCCTTGCGGGTCTTCACTCGCCGCGGTCTGTCCCGGGAAGGCAGTCACGCCAGGCGTGAAAATTTCAACCGCCGTGAACCGCCGGTTAGCGATCGGCAGATTGGTAACAGACTTCTCGCTGAACATGACCGCCACGTCGCTGCGTTCGGTCTTAAGCAGCGGGGCTTCAGCGCTGATCTCCACGACCTGGCTGACTTCGCCAACCTGCAGCTTCACGTCAATCCGCGACTCTTGATCCACAGAAACTGAGACTGTTTGTGAAACGGCTTTGAATCCCGCGGCTTCGACGAGGACCTTATACGTTCCTGCAATCAGGAAACGCTGCGTGAAATTGCCGTCGTCATTGGTCGTGGTGTTGAAGCTCACCGAACGCTGTGTGTCGGTGATCACTATCTTCGCATTCGGAACGGCGGCGCCTGACTGGTCAGCCACTGTGCCGACGATGTTTCCATAGACCGCCTGCCCGAAGGCTTTCGTCGCGAGCGTCGCGAGCGAGGCGAGACAAATTATCGCAATAGCCTTACGCATAAGTTGACACCTCCCTGAAGGGTTACTGGGAACATTCGTGATTTCATATGCCATATGAAATATGGCGTATGGGTTCAGACTTCATTGAATTCCGGTTGATACCTGGCCATCCCAGCTTGATTCTGCAAAGCCCCTTCCCGCAGCTCCATCGCCATAAAATTTTCGTCAGCCACGTCGTATTCGCACTTGATCCCGAAGCGGCTGGCGGGCGTGAAGCCGAAACGAGGGTAATAATGCGGATGCCCGAGCACGACCACAAATGAATGCCCGGCCTCGCGGCAACGCTCAATGCCCTGTTCGACGAGCGATGAGCCGACGCCGCGATTTTGAAATTCCGGCAGGACGGCCACCGGCGCCAGTCCGAGGCCGGCCAATTCCCTTTCGCCCGTTTCAACTGTCACCGGGCTGAAGAGAATGTGCCCGATGACGCGTCCCTCGTCTTCGGCCACCAGTGAGATCGTCGCCTTACCGTTCCGTCGAAGCGCGTCGACAATGTCGGCTTCTGATGAACTTCCGAACGCCCGCTCATTGACGATTCGGATCGCGGGAACGTCTTCCGGCCTTTCCAGACGGATAATCATTCTTTAGCTTCCACCTCCTCGCGTATGACGAAAGGCGTCAATCGCGGTCGCCAGCATTTCACTTCGGCGGCATATCGCTCGTAGCATGCGCCGAATTTTTCGCCATATCAGCCTTTTCCATCGGCCTCGCAATATAATTCCAGATCAAGCCCCCAACGAAGCGGAGTTGTGTATCCAATAGCCAGCCCGGCGCTTAGAAACGTGGCCGCCGACATCATCGCCACGCTGATCCATGCGGAGTTGGTAAAGAATGACAGCGCCAGGCAATAGAGCGTCGCATAACTCAACGCCACAACGACCACCCAGAGGGCGATTCCGGCCGATGCGCTCTTTCGCCTGCACAGCGCCCCGGCGAAAAACCCTCCAACAACGATCAAGACCATATCAGGCGGCCCGAAAGCCAGCAGAAAGACATCAGCGCCGCCTGGCGGAAGGAAATAAAGCCGCGAAGGCGGATGGAGCCATAGCGTCAGCCACCACAGCAAAACCGTCAGTGATTGTAGGACGAAGTATGGAGCGGTTAGTTTATGCGTGTTCATGCGCCCCCGCGGCGCTACTCGTATTTTTTCAGCTCAAGCTTAGCGATCGCCTCGCGGTGGACTTCGTCGGGGCCGTCGGCCAGGCGCAGCGTGCGCTGGTGCGCCCAGGCGCTGGCCAGATGGAAGTCCTGGCTGACGCCGCCGCCGCCGTGAGCCTGCAGCGCGCGGTCGATCACGCGCAAGGCCATGTTCGGCCCGACGACTTTGATCATGGCGATCTCGGCTCGCGCCGCCTTGTTGCCCACCGTGTCCATCATATAAGCCGCTTTGAGCGTGAGCAGCCGCGCCTGCTCTATCTCGATCCGCGATTCGGCGATGTCGGCGCGGATGGTTCCCATCTCGGCCAATGTCCTGCCGAAGGCTACGCGATGTTTGGCGCGGCGGCACATCGCTTCGAGCGAACGTTCGGCCATCCCGATTGTCCGCATACAATGGTGGATCCGACCAGGACCCAGGCGGCCTTGCGCGATCTCGAATCCTCGCCCTTCGCCCAACAGCATGTTCGACGCGGGCACGCGAACGTTTTCAAAGGTGACCTCGGCGTGGCCGTGCGGCGCGTCGTCGTAGCCGAAGACGTTGAGCATCCGCTTAACCGTCACGCCTTTAGCGTCCATCGGGACCAGGATCATTGATTGTTGCTTGTGCGTGGGCGCCGACGTGTCGGTCTTGCCCATGAAGATCGCGATTTTGCACCGCGGATCGCCCGCGCCCGACGTCCACCATTTGCGCCCGTTGATCACATATTCATCGCCGTCGCGCGCAATTGATGATTGAATATTGGTCGCGTCGGACGAGGCCACGTCGGGTTCGGTCATCGCGAAGCACGACCGGATCTCGCCGTTGAGCAACGGGGCCAGCCACCGCTTCCGCTGCTCTTCGGTTCCGTAGCGCACCAGAACTTCCATGTTTCCGGTATCAGGCGCCGAGCAGTTGAAGACCTCAGCCGACCACGGCACGCGCCCCATAATCTCGCACAGCGGCGCGTATTCCAGATTGGTCAATCCCCCGCCGTACTCGCTTTCAGGCAAAAACAGATTCCACAAGCCTTCAGCTCTGGCCTTCGGCTTCAACTCCTCGATCAGCGGAATTACCTTCCAGCGGTCACCAGTGTTGAGCTGTTCGTAAAACTTTCCCTCGTTCGGATAGACGTTCTCGTCCATGAAGGCCGAGAGTTTCTTCTGCAGGTATTTGGTCTTGTCTGAAAATTCGAAATTCATCGGCGGTCTCCCTCCCCGCCGCATAGCGGCGTCTGAATTTAGCCGTGGGTTTTAACCCACGGTTGGCGCGATTTTCATTCCTCGTCCATTCCGTGGGTTGAAACCCACGGCTAAATTCATGGCGCCGCGACGCGGCGAAGGAATACATGTATGAGTGAAAAAACCTGAGTGATGACACCCCCAATCCCATCTCACAAAATCGCTTCAATCACTCGAGGCCCGGCTTCAGCCAGCGCCCGTTCAAGCTCACGCGCGAGATCTCCGGCTGTTTCAACTCGCGCGCCGGGCACGCCCAATCCTTTCGCCAGGCTCACCCAATCAATCGCGGGCCGGGTTAACTCGATCATACTCTGCGCCTGTTTGCCGACCTCTTTCGCCCCGGCCCTCTTCAATTCAATGCCCAGGATGCGGTAACTGCGGTTGTTGAGGATGATTGTTTTGACGTTGAGCTGTTCGCGCGCCTGCGTCCAGAGCGATTGCAGCGTGTACATCGCGCTGCCGTCGGCTTGCAGGTTAATCACCACACGGTCCGGGCAGGCTATGGCTGCGCCCGTCGCGCACGGCGGCCCCAATCCGATCGCGCCCCCGGGCTGCGTGAGCAGCGTGTGCAGCGACGCCGACTGCGACATCGTCAGGAACGGCCCCATGCTCGTGTTGCTCTCGTCCATGACAACAGCGTTTTCGGGCAGCAATGCGGCTACCGCCGCCGAGAGCGTCTCGGGCGTGATTTTATCGGGCGAGCCCGACGGGCGCGGAGGCGTTTGAACAACCGGGTTTTGATCAACATTCACGGGCGCGCCGAGCGCGTCTGCCAGCGCTTCGAGGGCGTCGACGACATCTTCTTCAGGCGTCGCCAGCGTCCACGTCGGCTGCTCCGGCGAGATGATGAAGCTGGGCACGCCAGGGTAGCCGAAGAACGACACCGGCGGCTTCGCTCCGGCCAGCACAATCGCCCTGTAAGGCGAAATTGCGGCGATGGCGGCTTCGGGAAAATACGGCAGTCGTTCGATGACCGGCGTTCCTGCGCCGCGCTCCCACCGAGCCGGAAACGTTTCGCACATCAGCTTGCAGCCGGTCGCGGCGGCCACGCGCGCCGCGGCTTTCAAACCGCGTTCGCGCAGCGCATAGGCGCCGAGGAATAAAACCTTCGGCTCATCGCTACGCAAGGCTTCGACGGCTTGATTGATCGCGCCGGCGCCTACTTTCGTCGGCGGCCGGACGGCTCGCGCGCCGGCTGGCCCGCTCGCCGCATCCATTTGGCAGTCGTGCGGAATGATCAGGGTCGCGATTCGCCCCGGTTTCATCGAAGCCGCTTCGATCGCGTCGACGACATCGCCCGCCAACTCCTCCGCCGATTTGTTGCGACGAACCCAGGCGGAGACGGGTCTGGCCAGCGACTCGATGTCGCTGGTGAGCGGCGCGTCGGCGGCCAGGTGCCAGGTGGCGTGCTCGCCGATCAGATTGATTATCGGCGAGCGGGCGCGCCGCGCGTCATGCAAGTAGGCGACGCTGTTGGCGAAACCCGGCCCCAGATGCAACAGCGTCAATCCCGGCTTCTCCGCCATTCGCGCGTAGCCGTCAGCCGCGCCCGCGCAGACGCCCTCAAACAGACACAACACCGCGCGCATCCCGGTCGTCTCGTCAATCGCGCGCACCATCGGCATTTCAGTGGTGCCAGGGTTGGCGAAGCAGACGTCGACGCCGGCGTCAATCAATGTGCGAATTAAACTTTCGGCTCCGTTCATGACATTTGAGATCATTCTGGTCCGCCAATTTTGCTCGCGGCCCCGTAAAATATAAGCGCGATAACGCCGGTGAAGATGGCGATGGTGATGAGCGTTCTCACTATTCCGACCTTGCGATGAGTCACCTTTATGCGGCCGTCTCTATCCCACTTCGTCACGCCACTATTCGAAAGCCGCTGATAAGACTTGATAGTCGTAATCAGCGTCACCAACGGGATCAGACCAGTCCCCAGCCCGTTCAACCAGACGCTGAAACTTCGCGACAGCGCCTGATTGAAGCTGAGATAGTTTCCGCTTTTATTCGTCACGCGAATTCTCAGCAAAGCCTTGCCCGGCGTGCATCCGAAACTGGCGATCAAAGCCGCCTCAATCGGAATCCAGGTCATCACCCCGAAAAACTGAATAAGCTGATCTACCAGCCGGCTATTCAATTCATCGGGTAGAACTGCCTGAACAGGGACGCTGAAGACAACTCCGATCAGAAGCATATCGATCGAGCGCGCCCAATTTCGCACCCACGGCCGCGTCTGCGGCCCTTCTTCAACCAGGTCGTCGACCAGTTCGGGCGCCGGTCTAAAATAAATCCCCTTGACCTGATTCAAAGGAACCCAGTCTTCGGTTCCTTCGATCCAAACGGTGTCGATGAACTTGACCGCGCCGCCGTCCAGCATGTCTTGAAGCTGCTCAAGCGAGTACGGGCCGTCTGTGCCAAATTCTCTGCGGACGTGGATTCGCATCGGCGGCTTCTCAATCACTTAATCGGCGAGTAATCAGTCGCCATCAGGAACACCGAGTCGACCTTCTCCACCAGCTTGCCGTTCTTCTCGCTCTCGCTTCGCGCCTTTTGCCATTCGGGATCGGCGCCGAAATCCTTGAAGGCTTTTTCGCGCGCCTCACGGCTTGGAAACGCCAAGATGTAGACCAGCGTGTTCTCGGAGCCTTTCTCTTTGTCGGTCGGCCCCCAGAAACCTACGATCTGCATCCCATGCTTCTTGAAAAGCTTCAGTGTGTGATCGCGGAAGCGGGCGTGAAGATCTTCGAGTTTGCCGGGCGCGGCGTAGTAGGTGCGGATTTCAAAGCAGCGCGAGTTCTTCGCCAGCGAAGGGCTGGGCGCGATCGTCGGCGCCGCGGGCCCGTTTTGAGCCGCCGCGGGCGCATTTTGCGCTGCGGCGGTGATCGAAACAAAAGAGAGAATCGAAACTAGGGAAATCAGATAGATCAGTTTATTCATTGTCTTTGGCCTCCATTATTGATTCCACGGATCATAGGTTCCGAAATTCCAGATATGACCTTCGAGATCGCGGCAAGAGAAACCGCGCCCGCCGTAATCCTCGTCCTTGATGTCGAATACTATCTCTGCGCCTGCCGCCTTGGCCTGCCTGTAGACGAGGTCGGCGTCAGAGACGATCACGTAAGCGGTTTGTGTTTCGGCGCCGCCGATCTCGCCGGGTTGCTTCATAAATCGCCCGAACGGAGAATCGGACACCGATGCGAGCATTATCATTCCATTTCCGAAGCTGAGCTGAGCGTGGGCGATCGTGCCGTCCTCGTTTGGCGCGACGAGCTGCTCTTCAAAGCCGAAGACGCGGCAGAGCCATTCGATCGCTGCCGGCGCGTCGCGATAACGAAGACATGGAATCACTGTCGCTCTTGTATCTTTTGGAATTTTCGGCATGACTTTCTCCCTTCAGCGCGACGCGCGGTTATTTAGGCGGCATTCGCAAGGCGCCGTCCAGACGAATCACTTCGCCGTTGAGCATCGAGTTTTCGATGATGTGTTTGGCAAGCGCGGCGTATTCCGCCGGCGCTCCGAGTCTCGGCGGGAAAGGTATCTGCGCGCCGAGAGCTTTCCTGATGTCTTCCGAAAGACCGGCGAGCAGCGGCGTGTCGAACAAGCCCGGCGCGATGGTCACAACGCGAATGCCCGACCGCGACAGGTCGCGCGCTATCGGCAGTGTCATTCCGACGATCCCGCCTTTCGACGCCGAATACGCGGCCTGCCCGATCTGCCCGTCGAAGGCCGCGATCGAAGCCGTGTTGATGATCACGCCGCGCTCGCCTCCGGGGCTCGGTTCCTGATCGGACATTTGCGCGGCGGCCAGGCGGATGACGTTGAACGTGCCGATCAGATTGACCTCGATGATTCGTTTGAACGACGCGAGCGAATGCGGCCCGTCCTTGCCGACCGTCTTTTCGGCGACGCCGATGCCCGCGCAATTGACCGCGCCGCGCAACGCGCCGAACGCGGAGACGGCCACGCCCACCGCGTTCTTGACGCTCTCTTCATTCGACACGTTTGTCTCGACGAAGCGGGCTTTCGAGCCGAGGTCTGAGGCCAGCGCCTCACCCTTCTCTTTATTGATGTCGGCGATGATGACGTTCGCGCCGTTTTCCGCAAGCAGTCGCGAAGTCGCTCCGCCCAAACCAGAAGCGCCGCCCGAGATCAGAAAAGTATTTCCATTGATTTCCATTGCTGATGCTTCCCTTCAAAAAGCGTTTAAGTTTGGAGTTCCGCCTTCAGGCGGTTCGCTTGGATAA
>Ga0126377_10001430_pt1 | contig 15739 bp, 16 predicted proteins | sample PanSoiMetPlot_22_FD_92647 | JGI IMG/M metagenome (GOLD analysis project Ga0126377, IMG submission 92647) | Tropical forest soil microbial communities from Panama - MetaG Plot_22 | ecosystem: Environmental > Terrestrial > Soil > Tropical forest > Bulk soil | place: Panama | collected 2016-02-17
CTGGCCGAACCGCGTCGGCCCGTAGAACGTCCCGTCCCAGGTGTAGGTGGTGGGCGGGCGGCCGATCGGCCGGGCCAGGGTGCCGAAGTGGTCGAGGCGGATGGAGGCGTCCTCGGTGGCGGCGCTGGTCTTGATCTCCTGGGGGGCGATCGGGAAATACAGCCACTGGTCCTCTTCGGGGTCGTACAGGCTGACGGTCGCGGCGCGCGGTGGCATCGGCTCAGGCCCCCATGTTGTCCAGCGCCTGGCGCAGACGTGGCGCCAGGAGGCCCGCCAGTTGATCGGCCAGCGAGGGCAGCGCAGCGGCCAGCCCCTGGGCATCGCCGCCACCTGGCACGTTCAGGGTGAGGCCCCCGACATCCACCACGATCGTGCGCCCGCCGCCGGCCAGGGCGCCGAACTGGCTGGGCGTCAGCACCGGCTCGGGGGCGCCCGTCAGGTTCTCGACCAGGGAGCGGCCTGGGGGCAGCCAGCCGCCCGCGTCGTAGGGCTTGTAGGCGCCGCCGGCGCTCACCGAGGCCACGCCTGGGACGCTGGAGATGTCGCCGTAGCGGGCCTTGATGTAGTTGATCGCGGCGATGGCGTTATCGACGGGGTTGAGGATGTTGTCGTGGCCGGCCTGCTTGTAGGCGTTGAACGTGGCCCCGATCGTTTGCATCAGCCCCTTCGAGGGGTCGCCCGCCGCCGCGTTCACGTCCCAATCGTTCATCGCGTTGGGGTTGCCGCCCGACTCGTTCATGGCGATGATCCGCAGGCCCGCCAGCCAGGAGGCCGGCACCCCGGTGGCCTGGATGGCCGCCGTCAACCAGGCGTCCACGTCGCCGCCGCCCGTGAAGAACGAGCCGGCCGCGCCCATCGCGGAGGCGCCCAGGCCGCCGATGGCGCTCAGCAGGGCGCCCTTCTTGGCGTTGAGGCCGATGATGATTTCCTCGACCATGCGCTGGCCCACCATCGCCATCGCCCCCGTGTCGTGCGCCAGGCCCATCAGCGATCTGATCTGCTCGGGGATGGCCGCCACGATGTTGGTGCTGATCCAATCCTTGAGGCTCTGGAGGCCGGCCGCCATCCCCTGCATCAGCGAGTTCACGATCTCGGTGCCCAGCTTGACCATGAACACCAGCATGTTGTCGCCCGACTCCTGCCACAGGGCCATCAGCTTCTGGACCGTGTCGCGGTTGGCTTCGAGGAAGTCGGCCAGCCACTTGAGTGCGGCGTCGAGGGCGGCGGCGAACGTTTCGATGTCCTGGGCGGTCTGGAGCAACTGCCGCCCCATCCCGTCCAGCACCTCGGTCAGCAGGTTCACGCCCTGGGTGGACTCCTGGCCCACCTGCTGGGGGAACAGCACGCCGATGATGCGGCCCAGGGATTCGAAGATGCCCAGCATGTGCTGCGCCGTGTTCGCCAGGGCTTGCAGGCTGAGGTTCCACGAGTCGAGGAACGACCCTGGCCGCACCGCCTGCATCCCCGTCATGGCATCGGTGGCCCGCCCCAGCGAGGTGGCGAAGTCGTCGGCCGCCTTGCCCGCGCCAGGCAGGCCCTCGTTCCGCAGCCAGTCGAGCGCCGACTGGAGCTTGGGCGTGAGCCAGTCGTAGAACCGCTGGAGGGCCGGCACCACGTTTTCGTCGATGTACCCCTTGAGGCGGCCCAGGGCGGGCACCACGTCGGACTCGATGAACTTGCCCAGGCTGTCCAGGGCGCCCTTGACGGCCGGCGCGCCCGTGTCGGTGATCCAGCCCCAGGCGTCGATCGCCTTCTCGCGCAGCGTGAGGAAGAACCCGATCAGCGGGTGGTCCTCGTCCAGGCCGAAGATGCCGCCCTCGAAGTCGCCCGTCGCCATCATCTTGATGATGTTCCAGACGCTGGTGACCGCCCCGAGCACCTTGCCCGCGATCAGCGAGGCGATCTCGCGCAAGCGGGGGATGAGGTCCATCACCTTCTGGAGGAACGGCTGCACGGCGTTGGCGGCCTTCTCCCCGAACACCTTGCGGATCATGTCGTACACGATGCCCATGGCCCCGGCGTCCTTGGTGAACGCGGTTGCCAGGGCCTGGAGGGTGGTGATGAGCGGGCCGATCGTGCGCGTCACCACGCGGATGGCGCCGGCGATCTTCTGGCCCAGCCAGGACGCCATGTCCTTGAGCGCCGGCAGCATGTCGTCCAGGGCGTCCGAGGCCTCCAGCAGGGCCTCTTTCAGGGCATCGAAGATCGGCGTGGCGATCGACCGCCGCACCTCATCGAACGTGTCGAGGAACGTGGACCAGCGGCCCTCCATCGTCTCGGCCATCGCGCTGACCAGTTGCGAGTCGTAGCCCATTTCCTCCATCGCCTTGCGCACGGCGTCGAGGGCGGGCACGCCCTGTTCCTTGAGCTTGTTGATCGTGCTGCGGCTCAGGTTGAACCGCTCGATCACGCTGGTGAAGTCGCCCGAGGCGGCCTCGCGGAGGGCGAACGCGGCGCCCTCCAGGCCCTGGGCGGGGTTGGAGGCGGCCAGGATTTCGGCCAGGTTGATGACGTCATCGAAGCTCTTGCCCGTTTGCTTCATCACCGGGTACAGCGCGGCCGCCGAGGTCGCCATCTCGCCAAACTGGAACGGCGTCTTGGCCGCCTCGACGCGCACTTTCTCGATGAGTTCGGCCGAGAGCTCGGCTGACTTGGTGAACGCGTTGAACTTGGCGGTGGTCTGCTCCATCTCGTTCGCCAGGCCAAGCCCCACGAAGTCGGCCGCCCCCGTCGCCAGGTCTTTGATGGCCCCCGCGCCCATCGCCGCCAGGCCCACCCCGCCCAGGGCACCGCCCACGGCGCCGATCGCGCCCTTGACCATGCCAGCGGCGCCGGAGGCGACCTTGATCGGGATGGTGATGGGCTTCGCGAGGGTCGCCAGGGTGCGCGAGATCGCGCGCATCGGGGCGGTGGCGGCGTCCTTGATGCTGACGGTCCAGGGCTTCGCGGAGAGGCCGCGCATGTCGCGCGTGGTTTCCTCCGCCTGGCGGCCCATGCGCTGCATCGGCTGGGTGGCCTGGTCGTCCAGGCGCACCCGCATCACTTCCTCGTAGGTCTGAGCGGGCACGGTGGCCTAGCGCACCTCGCGGCCGAACAGGAACCCCACGGCCGAGCCGACCACCAGCAGCGCGGCCTTGGAGGCGGCCTCGTCGGTGGAGGGCGACAGCACGATCCACGTCATGGCGACGATGAGCACGATGGCGATGATGGCCGTGCTGATCGCCTTGACCAGTTCCAGGCGGCCCGGCTCTTGAGGCATGGCCCTAGCGGCGCAGGCGCGCCTCGCGCAGAGCGTCGTCCTCCAGGCTGGCCTGCACCCCGTCGGACACCAGGGCGAACCAGCGGCACCCGTCGCACCAGGCGTCGGCCGGGCCAGCCAGGCCCAGGAACACACACGGGGCCAGGTGGTGGCGTTGCCAGGCGTTGTGCAGGCGGGTCAGGACTCCCCCTCCCCGCCGGATGCATTTCCCACCAGTTCCTCGTCGGTCTGAATCCCGCTGGCCTTGCGAATCTCGTCGGCCACGCGGTTCTTCTCGCCCACCAGCAACAGCTTCTCGACAAGCTCGGGGCCGTTCTGGACGCCGAACCGCGCCCACATGCGCTGATCGTCCCAGCCGCCAGGGCGCTGGCGGTCCTCGGGCACGGTGCCCATGTAGACGATCCAATTCGCCTGGTCCACCGGGTCGGACACCCACTCGCGCTTGCCGGTGCGCTCGGAGGGGCGCCACACCTTGCGCGCGCGGCGCTCGGCCTCCAGCAGTTGTTCGTGGTGCAGCGGCCGCACGCGGATGGCCCACACGCCGGTGGCGATCGACCCGTCGGCGTTGTGCTCCACGCGGCCCTGGTCGTCAAACAGCGGCACGCTGCCCAGGCGGGGTATCTCGATCACCACCACCTGGCGCATCGAGCGTTCGTGGGCGCCGAACAGGACGTCCACGATGTCGCCCTCGGCCTCGCGCAGTTCCTCGGAGGACATGCGCGCCGGCGGCAGGGCCTGGTCGGCGGAGTCCTGGGCGAGCGCGGAGGGGCCGATGCGCGTGGGCTGAATGGGTTGCACCACGATCTCGGGGCGGCCGCTAGGGTCGGGTGGCACGTTGGTGTGGGCGGTGGCGCCGACGGAGATGTCGGCCGGCGCCGGGTGGCGTCCGTTCGCGCCTGGCATGGGGGTGCGCCTCCTGGGCGCGCGGGCCTACTGGAGGCCCAGCGCGGCGTCTTGGAACCCGAGCATGTCGCTCAGGTCAGGCGGGTTGTTGATGCGGAACGTGTACTCGCGGTTCATCGACTCGCCAGGGGTGGCGTTCGCCAGGCGGTTGCTCCCGTCAGGGACGCACTTGTCGAACGTGTAGGTGGCGGTCTCGCCGTCGGGGCGCCTGATCTCCCCGATGAAGCGGTACGTGGGGATGTACGGCATCATCGGGTCTTGGATGCCCCGCAGCATCGAGGCGGGCACGTTGTCGTCAATGGTCAGTTCGGACACGGTGAGTTCGAACGTGACCGACTGAGTGACGGCCATCGGCACGATCGTGCCCAGGGGGTGCTCGTCGGTGGAGGTCCAGTTCATGGTCACCTCCCACCCCGTGCAGCTTCCCCACACGGACCCGTCGTACATGTACATGCGTCCACGGAAGCCCGCGATCAGCAGGCCAGGGTTGACTGGTTGCGGCATGGCTGGCTACCTCCTGAACCGCGCTTCGAGCACAAGCTTCTCGGCGCCGTCAGGGGTGACAAGCTCCGCGATGAGGAACGTCGCCCTGTCGAGGGTCGGCGGGTAGTCGGGGTGCTCGATCACGGTGCCCGACTCCACGGCGCCCGTGGGGATGTAGTTGAGGTCGATCACGTTCTGCGCGGCCTTGCGGATGCTGTTGCGGCCGGCCTTGTTGTTGGTCGCCGTTTCGATCAGCGGCTCCCAGGCCCTGGCGATGTCGGCCAGCAGGCGGAACCGCGTCAGCACCAGGCGGGACTTGCCCCACCCCGAGTCGGTGGCCTGCGCCCACACGGGCGGGGCGTCGAACACGGTCTGGGACGTGATGCCCTGCTCGGTCCACACCAGGCCTCGGGAGTTGGTGGTGTACAGGTACACCCCCGATTGCAGGCCCTCGGGCACGAGGTCGGGCGGCGGCTCGTCAATCACCGAGATGCCATCGGCCACCGCCGCGTGGGTGAGTTGGCGGCCCAGCGGGAGCGCGGCGTGGCGGCCCGCCTCGCGGCCGGCGGCCTCGTAGCCCTCCACGATGTTGTCGGTCTGACCGGTGATCTTGCGGCTGGAGTAGAACCCGTTGCCGACGTAGACCACGGCGGGGTTGTTCATCGCCCTGGCGGTGGCGCACTTGGTGGTCCAGGCGAGGCCTGGCGTGGCGGCCACCACGGCCATGCACATCTTGCCGTTGAGAATCCACTCGTTGACGGTTTCGATCAGCAGATCGACCTCTTCCTCGGCCACCGCGTCGAACGCCACCACCTCGAACGGGCGCCCGCTGAGCGCATCGAGGGCGGTGGTGAGATCGGCCAACGTGACGGTCGGGTCGATGCCGCCCGAGAGGCTGGAGGCGGGCGTTTCGGCCAGGGACTTGCCGGTGGCGGTGGCGGCCTTGGAGAGGACGATGTAGTCGGACCCCACCGTGGCGTAGGCGGCGATGAGGTTGTCCTCTTCATTGGCGGGGCTGCCAGGGCTGTAGCGGATGCGCTCGCGCTCCAGGCCGCCCTCGTACACGATGATCACCCGCGAGGGGTCGGTGGTGGCACCGGCCAGGGCCACCGAGAGTTGATCGCCGCCCGAGCCGACGCCCACGGCCTCCACGAGGATGCCCGCCGCGCCGCCGACGCCGTCCTCCAGCAGGTTGAACGTGGAGGCGGTGCCGCCCGAGCCGGCGCGCACCACCTCGACCGCCGTGGCGCGGCCCAGGAGCGCCTGACAGGCGCCATCCATCGTGTTGCCGTTCTCACCACCGAACGGCCCACCGCCGAAGCGGCGGATGATCGCCCCAACGCTGGTGAGGCGCTGGGGCTTGTTGAGCGGCCCGGTGCGCGACCGCCCCACGTACCCGACCACCCCACGCGCGGGGTTGACGGGCGTTTCGGCGCTGGAGATAACGATGCCAATGCCCGGCCGCTCCATCGGCTGGCCGGGATCGACCAACATCACCATGAGGCCTGACCTCCTGCTGGGGTTTCACGGCGGGGCACCACCGAGGGGCGGCTCATGTACTCGCGCACGGCCGCCTCGGCGTCGGCCAGCGACATCGTCTCGACGCCCTTGGCCTTGAACGCGGCGCGCACCACGGCGGGGCGGGTGCCCCAGGCCCGCGCACGGGTCACGAGATCGCCCGCGCGGTACATGCCCGTCGGTCCGTAGGGCGCGCCCACCTGGGACTCGGTGCCTGGCAACTGCTCGATGCCCGGCACCAGCACAGGTTCGCCCTCGGGTTCGGTCTGAGGTTCGGGCGGCGGTGTTTCGGTCATGGTGTTCCCTCCTGGGTGGGTGTCAGCCGCGCGCACCCCGCCACAGAGCGGCACGGTCGGCCTCGGACAGGCCACGGCGGCGGACGAACACGCTCGGGCCGCCAGGCGGAATGCCGGGGATGGCGAGGGCTTCGATCAGCGGCGGGTCGTCGGGCGACCAGTCGCACGCTGTTTCGCTGAACTGCACCTGCACCCGCAGTTGGCCGTCGGCCATCGGCTCGGCGTACAGGTTCTCGCTGACCAGGCGCAGCAGCATGGTGGCTGGCGGCACCTGGGCGTCCAGGCAGTCGCCCGGCAGCGCCAGCGCCACGCGATCGGTCCAGGCATCGCGGGCGGCCCGCCCCGGCGCCACGATGTGGCACGCCAGCGTTTCCTGATACAGCGTGAAGTTGGCGTAGCGGATGATCTCGGCCGGCCCGGCGTCGGGCCGCCAGTAGATGCCGGGGCAGTCGTCGGTGGGCACCCAGGTGGCGGGGTCGGTTTGCACACACGGCCAGTCGCCGCACAGCAGGCCCGGCGTGAGCGCCCGCAGCCGGGCGGCGCGCGGGTCGTCGGGGCCGAACCACCCGAGGCGGGCGGCGCCGAACCTGAGCGGCCTGGTCCAGGCGTCCCACTCGGCCACCACCTGATCGCCCAGGGGCGTGCCCTCATAGGACAGCAGGTAGCCGTCTGGCTCGGTGGCCCCGGCCGGAGTGGCGACTACCTGCTGGTCGAGGATGTCCACGCACAGGGTTTCGAGGTTGTCGATGCCCGACCAGGCCGACATCGGCCCGTGCGGCCAGACCTCCACCTGGGTCACCCTGGCGCCGCCGCTGGGGCCGAGCGTGGTCGGGCCGCCGCGCACCACGATCCACGGCTGCTGGCCGCCCGTCATCCACGGCAAGTGCTCGTCGGCGGTGGCGCCGGCGGTTTCCACCACCCGATCGGCCCACGGGTTGGTGCCATCCCCGATCAGCGCCACGGCCACCAGCGAGCGCAGCGACACCACGGGCTAGGCGCCCCCTCGCGCGGCGGCCGCCAGCAGGCGCTCCATGCGCTGGAAGTAGCGCGGCGCCCAGGCGCGGGTGGTCGGGCCGACGATCGCGAACCGCCCGTTCCAGCGCACCTCCAGCCAGATGCCGTACTCGACGGAGTGGCCGGTGATGATGCCCACCTCGAACTCGTCGGGGGTGGCCTTGAACACGGCGGGCGTGGCGCGCAGGCCGTTCCTGGCGTTGCCGGTGCGGTCCACCCACGGGGCGTGGGTTTTCAGGTCGCGCTCGATCTGCCCGGCGGTGACCTGGGTGGCGGCGATCATGCTGCTCCGCAGGCGCACCATGCGGGCGCGGGCGTTGCGCTGGACCTCCGCGAACCGATCGTTCAGGGCCATCAGGCGGTCCTCGGAACGGTGACCACGGTGCCGGTGGGGGGCACTGGCCCCTGGCCGGAGATGCGTTCGAGATCGGCCTGCCAGCCGAACAGGACGCCCGAGTAGTCGAGGCCGCGCAGGCGGCGCAGGCGGAACCGCCCGTGGACGGGGTGGAGGAATTCCACGCGGACGTTGCCGTCCTCGCCATCGGTGGTGCGGAGGGGCACGTCGGCAGGCATGATGATGCCCCACGTCTGGTCGCGCTCCTGGGAGCCGGTCAGGGGGTCGGACACCTGGGTGCTGCCCCGCCCGTAGTTCTGGTGGGTGCGGCACACGAACGGACCCAGGCCCTCGGGCGGGTCCAGGCGCCAGTCGTCGTAGGCGCCGCCAGGGGCACCCGAGCGCGCCCTGGTGCGCCGCTCGAACGTGAGCGCGATCGGGTTCTGATTGATGAGTTGCTGGTGGCCCGCGAGGTACTGGAGCATGCCCGGCGGCAGTGGCTCAGGCTCGCCCGCGCGGGGCGTGCGGACGGAGGGGGCGTACGTCGCCAGGAGGCGTTGGCCCAACGTGGCGCCCCCGCCGCCTCCACCCAGGACCAGGCGGCCCATTCCCGCCGGCCTGGGCAGCCAGCCGACCAGCGCCTCGGTGACAACGAGCGGGCCGCCGCCCTGGGGGGTGGGCAGGCCAATTGCGCGTCGCAATCGGAGGGCGGGTGGCAGGCCGCGCGTGGGGCCGAGGGGGCGCGGGGCGGTCACGGGCCTCCGCCGGTGACGCCGTGCAGGCCGTAGCCATCACGGCCGTACCCATAGACGCCACCCAGGCGCGAGGCATCGTCGTCGTACCACGGCCCACCGCTGCCGTTGCCGCAGTGGGTCGCGGAGTAGGGGCCGTCCACCCCGAAGAAACAGGGCGCGGCCACCGAGCGGAGCCACATGACCGGCGGTGGCTCGCACTGATCTTTCCACCACTGCGCCTGGTCGTTGGCCCACTTGATGAGGTCGTTGGGGTCGGGGAATTGCAGCGACTCCGAGCCGATCTGGCCGCGCACCAGCCGATTCGGGTCGGCGTAGAACACGGCCTTGCGGCTCCAGCCCAGGTAGGCCGCCTGGGCCATGCTGTCGGAGGCGAGCAGGATGGCCGCCAGGGCCTCGTCGCTGAACATGCAATCGGCATCCGTTCCGCCCGGAGGGATGGGGTCGTTCAGGATGGCGCGCAGCAGCGCGATGTTCTCGGGCGTCGGCTCGACGCGGAGGCCGGCACCTGGCGGGGCGAGGGTCATGCGCCGATCAGCGCCCGTCGCTCGGCCACCGCGTTGAGGACGGTGGTGCGGCCCTCGGCCTGGGCCTCGATGGCGTCAAGCTCGGCGGCGGTGGTGGCCGCCTGGGCCTGGGCGATCAGTTCGGCGGCGGTGGCCCGTGGCACCGTGGCGGCCGTGGCCTGGAATGCGGCTGGTTCGGTTTCGCCGCCCTCGTCGCCCTCGCCCTCTTCCTCGGCCGCTGGAGCGGTGCGCGGCACCTCAATGGCCGGCCCGCGCACGTCGGCGGGCGGCGCCAGGGTGAAGCCCTTGCGAACGTCGGTGTTGCGGACGGGAACCTCGATGTCGGCGCCACTGGTGGGCATCGGCGGGGCGATCGTGAGTGGCATGGCGGCGGGCCTCCTGGGGGAGAAGGGGCGCCAGGCGGCGAGGCCCGGCGCCCCGTTGGGTAGGGGGGCTAGGTGGCGGAGAGCAGCACCTTCTGGACGCATTCCTCGGGTGCGGCGAACACCCCCCGCCGGGTGCGGGCGATCACCTGCTGCGCGATCAGGCGGCTCATGTCGCCAGGGAACGCGTCAACGCGGAGGTCGTGCTTGACCAGTTCGATGAGGTACTGGCTGGGGTCGATCAGGAACACCGTGTTGGCCGGCACACCTGGGTAGGTGTAGGTCTTGCGGCCGACCTTGATCGAGTACCCGTCGTAGTAGATCACCGTGCCGATGCCCGAGATGGCGGGGTAGGGGGTGTTGTTGATGGTGAACGCCCCCATCGAGTCCTCCAGGCCGAACCTGGCGGAGGTGGGCGCCAGCATCACGCTCGGCGTCCTGGGCAGGCCCGTGTCGGTGGCCGTGTCCGAGGCCGCGTCCTGCATGGCGGCACGGATGGTGTCGTGCCACTTGATGCGCTGGTCGGTGTTGGCCGGCCAGGCGGTGCCCGTGTTGGGGTTGTTCGTGGTGCCGTCGGTGAGGTTCTTGGCGGGGTAGGTGTAGCTGATGATCGGCCCCAGGTGGAGGTGGTTCAGCAGCGCGTTGTAGGCGCGGCCGAAGCCTTCCGAGGCCTGGGTGGCCTCCCACGTCTTGTCCCACTCGACCAAGTCCTCGGTCCACTCGAAGCCCGCCGTGTAGGTGTACAGCTGCACGGACTGGCCGGTGGCCCACTCGCGGGCGCCGAACACCACTTCCTCGCCCTCGATGTGGTCGAGGAACACGACGTTGGCGCGGGTGGTGATCGACCCGACGTTGACCAGTTCGGTGAAGTTGGCGTCGGTGATGCGGCGGTACACGGGGGTGTAGAGCACCGGCACCGACTCGCGGCCAGCGGCCACGTCGATCACCGTTTTCTGGACGAAGGCGTCGAGGAACGGCGGGGTGGTGAGAAGCTCGCCCGCGACACCGCGCATGCCAGGGCCAGGCCCCAGCATGTCGAGCATCTTGGGACCGCCTGGGCGGAACACGGGGCGGTCGAGGATTTCGCCCCTGACGATCTTGATGTCCACCTTGTAGGGCTTGCCGTACACCTCGAAGCCCTCGTGGAACACGTGCTCGCCCTCAGCGCGGCGGGCGATCAGGTCGGGGATGGAGTAGACGATCATGGTTCAGCCCCTCCCTACGTCGCCGGCTGCGGCAGAAGCCGCATCCAAATGCACCCCGAGGCGTCCTTGGGCAGGACCACCTTGCCGACCGCGCGGTTGGTGGAGGCGGTGGTGGTCAGCCGCTTGTTCGTCTCGTCCCAATACACCACCTGGCCGACCGTGGCGAACGCATCCGCCGTGTTGATTTGGGTCGTTTCGTAGGTGGCCCCGTCGGTCTGGAGGATCACCGGCTCGGCGGTGGAGGTGGACACCTTGGGCTTGGTGAGGTTGAAGCCGTGGAAGTTGTCCAGCACGGCGAACTCACCCTGGGCCAGGGTGCGCGCCATGGGGCAGGTGACGCGGACGGACTGGCCGTCGTCCACCTTGCGGCCCATGTTGGGGGCGATGACGTTGTAGATGTTCGCGACCGTGGACTGGGGCGCGGGCCAGCTTTCAGGTGGCGCGGCGGTGTGCTCGGTTTCGAGCGTCTCGACGCCTTGCGGCCCAGGTTCGGGAGTCTGTGCTTCGGCCATGACTGGCGTGGTCCTCCTGTCTCGCCTGAGCTAGGCGGAGATCGGCGTGTGGCTGGCGCCGAACACGCTCATGTCGGGGCCGCTGGAGCCGTTCTGGCTGGTGCGGCTGGTGGCGGGGTTGATGGTGGTGGAGGTGGTGCCGACCGTCTCCATGCGCGCTTTCCAGGGCGGGGTCGCCAGCATCTCGCCCGCGACCGCCTCCAGCTTCTCGGTGGTGTCCACGTCCTTGCCCTGAACAAACACGTTCAGTTCGTCCTCGAACACCTGCCGCTGGAACTTGAACCCGTCGCCGGGGAACTTCGCCTCCGCCAGGGCGTGCACGCGCGGCGCGATGGTGGCGGCGCGCACCGTGGTCACGGTGGTCTGGAGATCGTCGCCGCGCTGCTTGTAGCCGGCCGCGACCGCGCGGGCCTCGGTGTAGGGCTTGCCATCCATCTCCCCGATCGCGGTGAGATCGGCCTTGAGCGCATCGCGCTCGGCCAGGAGGGCGCGCACCAGGGCGACGTGCTCGGCGGGCGGCTTGCCCAGGAGCGTTTCCATCTCGCCCGAGGCGCGCACGGCCTCGATGGTGGGCCTGAACGCGGGGTTGCGCTCGGCCGCATCCGCCAGGTTCGTCAACGGGCTGCCACTCAGCCCGGCGAACTCGCCTATGACCTCGGATCGTTCCATGTGCCGGGTTCCTCCCTGGGGAGTGGTCGTACCGCCGGGCGTCCCGGAGGACTCGCCGTCGGCCAGTTCGCCCCACGCGACGATGCGCGCGGAACTCATGCCCGCCCTGTCGAGCGGCGCCCAATCAATGCCCAGGGGTTCGAGGTCCACCACCTCCTGCTCGCCTCGGGCGTTTCGGGCCAGCGTGGGCCGCGTGAAGATGGAGGGCTGGGTGACGCGGCCCGCGCGAATCCAGCGCTTGAGATCGGGCGCGGCCTTGTCCACCACGCCCCGGAAGTAGGCTTTGCCCTGGTCCCACTTGGCCCCCACCCAGTGGGTGACGGGCGTGCGGAACTCGTGGCTCATGTCCTCGTCCCGCTGGTGGCCCATGATGCCGGCCAGCGATCGCTGCTCGACGTGGCCGACCAGTTTCTGGAGGGCCGGCTCGGTGTAGTGCCACCCGCGCGAGGACTTGCCTGGGGCGACTTCGATCACCACCTGCAACGGGTCGTCGTCGCCGTTGAGCAGGGCGTCGAGTTGGGCCTGACTGACGGCCTGGGACAGGGGGATGTCGGCGGCTTGCATCTCGCCGCACAGGCGAGCAACCACGTAGGCCTGGCTCACTTGGGGGCCTTTCCTCGGCGGCGCGGCGCGGCAGGGGGCGGCGGCGCGGCGGGTGGCGGCGGAGGCGTGTCCTGGCGGGCGCCTGGGCCGGTGGTGATGCCGCCCAGGCCGGGCCGCACGTCGCCGGGCAGGTTTGCATCGCGGCGCCAGATGCGGGTGGTCAGGGGTGGCGGGGGCGGCGATTCCAGTTGCGGCGGCGGGGGCTGCTGCCGCGAGGTAGGCGCAGGCTCCCACGGGAGGTACTGCCCGTTGTTGGCTCGTGGGCGGCCGCCAGACAGGCCCGCCCGGTACACGACCCCCGACACGATAGCTTGGCGTCGGACCCTAGCGCGCCCACGCCACTGCTCGCTAGGGTTGCGGGTCAGTCGGTGCGGTCAGCCACGCTGGTTGCCGGCATGTCGTCGCACTCGTACTCGCCGCCCGCCCACTCCGCCAGCCAGCGTGCCCGAGCGCAGTCCGCATCCGGCTCGTAGCCCTGGTGGTCCTGCCAATCGGCCTCCGCGCGGGCGGTCAGCGTCTCGGCGTACCCGCCCAGGCCGGGCGGCTGGCCTGGCGCCGGCAGCACCTCCGCATCGGTCACCACGAACCGCGTGCCATCGGGCAGGAACAGCCGCGCACTCACGCGCTGGAGGGTAGCTCGGGGGCCGGGTGGGCCGCATCCGCCCCCAGGCGCTGGTACTGGAGGCCGTGGTCGCCAGGGAACGCCTGGACGTGCCGCTCGCGGCCGCTCTGAATGGCGGCGGGAATCCCCGCTGGGTAGGCGTCACAGGTGTTGTGCTGGAGGTCCAGGCGGTGGAAGCGGGCACAGTCGATGCACGCCGGCAGCGCCACCATCAGGCGGCCTCCGCCAGGGGCGCGGTGCCGGCCACGCCCTGGACCTCGGGGCCGCCGTACTTGCGGTACACGGCCAGCACGGTGTCGGAGTAGCGCTTGCCGTTCATCATGCCCGTGTAGGCCTCGGCCACGAACTCGGAGGGCTGGTCGTCGGCGTACCGCGACACCTCGGAGCGGATGGCCTGGCGCCCGTGGGCGTCGGCCGCGTCCCACGGCGTGTGGGCGCCGATCGTGCCGCCCTGGCCGGCTTCGCGCAGCGCCAGTTCGTGCTGGCGGTGGGCCAGTTCGTGGAGCACGACGTGGTTCGGGTCGCTGCTGGACAGCCAGTGGCTCAGGCCCGCCTGGCGCGCCTCGGCCTCGGGGTTGGCCCACCACGAGTTGCGTCGGTTGATCGCCAGGTACTCGCCGCTCGGGTGGTACATGGCGACCACCTCCCGATCGGCGGAGTCCTCGATGGTCAGCGTCTTGGGCATCGACACCCCCTTCTCGGCCATCGCGAACAGGTACTGGTTGGCCTCGTTGGCGATCTTCAGGTCCAGCGGCGTGTCGGCGTAGTTGTGATGCTCCACGCCCAGGCCCTCGGAGAACCGCTTGGCGTCGGCGATGGTGGTGGCCGGCTCGTACTTGGTCGGCCTGGGGGCGATCGCCTTGGCCGTCGGCTGGTAGTCGGGCGGCACCAGGCGGCCCTTGATCGTGAACAGGCCGGGCGAGGCATCCATCGGCGCCGTGACCACCACCTTGGCGCCCTTGTCGAACACGGCGCGGGTGAGGTCGTCGGCGTCCAGCAGGGCCGCGCGCATCCCCCTGGGCACCTCGATGTCGTACACGACCTTGAACTGGCCGCCGGCCTCGGTGGCGAGGGTGCGCGCCTCGGCCTCGGTGGCGCTGCCGGCGCGGCGGGGCAGGGCCATCACCTGGCCCGGCGCCGCCAGCATCATGGCGCTGATCTGCTCCATGTTCTCGGCGGCAAGCTCCCAGGCGTGGCCCACGAACGTGCGGCCGGTGCGATCGGTGAGGCCGCGCCGCTCCACCAGGGCGTCCAGGCGCACGTCGCCGTCGAGGTCGAGCGGGCCGCTCTTGGATTGGCCGTCGGCCACCGCTCGGGCATCGCCCGCCTGGAGGCGCACCGGGGTGGGCGGCCCGCTGGACTGGCGGGTGGGCGCCGGCGGGCGCTCGGGCGGGGCCGTCGAGGGCGTGGTGGGCACCACCTGGCCGGTCGAGGGTGACACCTGGGGGAACCCGCGCCGCATGTCGGCCAGGGTGTCGATGGCGAACTTGAACGACTCGGGGTCGCGCCTGGCGAACTCGAACGGGTTGGCCGACATCGCCTCCAGCGTCATGGTCATGAACTCGTGCGAGCGCGGGCCGCTGTAGTACTTGCCCATGTACGGGGAGTGGAACGCGTCGGGCTTGGCCCGCTCGTCGGCGCGGTAGCCCTTGTTGCCGGTCAGCTTGCGGAGCGTTTCCCACTGCTCGCCCTGGGTGCGGCGGTCGATCTCGCCCTGGATGCGGTTGGCAAGCTCGCCCGAGTTGTGCTCCAGCCAGTGGGTGGCCTCGTGGACCACGGTGCGGGCGGTCTTGTCCTTGGGGTGCATCGTGACCACGCCCTGGTAGTGGTACGAGCGGCCGCTGTCATAGCTGGAGTCGCGGCTCAGCATCGTTTCGATCGGCAGCGTGGGCTTGAACCCCTGGGCGCGCTGATCGGCGGGGATGGCGTGGTCCAGGGCGCCCTTGCCGACCATGCGGCGGAACGTGTCGGCGCCCTTGGCCCAGTGCTCCGGCACCCTGGCGCCGGTGAGCACGGTGCCCCGGTTGCTGGTGAACCGCAGGTCCACGTCGAGCGGCCCCTCGGGGGCGTCGATCCACTTCTTGCGGGTGTCCTCGACCACCTCCACCTGGCGGCGGCGGCGCTCGGCGCGGAGATCGTCGGTGACCTTGTCGAGGCGGCGGTACTCCTGAAAGTCGGGGTTGAGATCGGGGTTGGCGAACGGGTCGCTGCGGCGGGCGTCGCGCCAGCGGGTGTAGGCCGCGTTGGAGGCCGCGTCGGCGGCTTCGATCTCGCGCAACCGGGCGGCGGCCTCGTCGTCCCAGGCGGCCGCATCGGCCAGCACGCCGGCCAGCGACTCGGCGCCATTGCGCGAGGGGGGCGGGATGGTGCCTGGCGCGGGCGGCGGTTGCTCTGGCCCCTGGCCGCTGACCGGCGTGACCGCTGGGGCGGGCGGGACCACGGGGCCGGCGCCCAGGCCGAGGATGTCGGCGCGGTCGAGCGAATCGGCCCAGGTCTGGAGGCCGGGGTCGATGTCCGGGGCGGCGGGGTTCTCCACCCACCGCTCTAGCTGATCCATCACGTCGTCGGCGTCCTGATACACGGGCGTCAGGTAGCAGCGGCAGTTGGGGTGCGACGAGGCGGGTTCGCTGCCCTTGGGCCAGAAGCGGCCGCCGCCGCCAGGCAGGGGCAGATCGCCAGC
>Ga0126377_10001431_pt1 | contig 15725 bp, 12 predicted proteins | sample PanSoiMetPlot_22_FD_92647 | JGI IMG/M metagenome (GOLD analysis project Ga0126377, IMG submission 92647) | Tropical forest soil microbial communities from Panama - MetaG Plot_22 | ecosystem: Environmental > Terrestrial > Soil > Tropical forest > Bulk soil | place: Panama | collected 2016-02-17
ATGTGGTCGTAGCCCATCAGGTCCGAGTCCGACCCGATGCCGACGTGCTCGATGCCGACCAGCTTCACGACGTGGTCGATGTGGTCGACGATGTCCTCGATCGTGGTGGGTTCCTTGTCCTTGACGAACATGCGCACGCCGGTGATGCCCATGACGCCGCCTTTCGCGGCGAGCTTCTTGATCGCCTCGTCGGTCTTGAGCCGCGGATGGTTGTTGAGCGCGCGGCAGTTCGAGTGCGTGATCGCGATGGGCTTCGGCGAGAGCTCGATCGCGTCGAGCGTCGTCCTGTCGCCCGAGTGCGAGACGTCGACGAGCATGCCGACCTCGTTCATCGCCTTGACGATCTCGACGCCGTAGTCGGTGATGCCGCCGTCGATGCGTTCGGTCGACCCCGAGCCGAGGAGGTTCTGCGTGTTGTACGTGAGCTGCGCGCAGCGAAGCCCGAGCTGGTAGAACGCCTTGACGTCCTTCACCTCGCGGAACTCGTCGGCGTTCTGCAGGCCCATGATCACGCCGATCTTCTTCTGCGCCTTGGCGCGGTCGAGATCGTCGGCGAGGCCGATCAGCGAGAAGAGATCGGCGTTGCGCCCGACGAAGCCGCCCCACGCGGCCATGAAGTTGAGCGCGTCGTCGTACGCGCTCGCGCCGCCGACGCCTTCGGAGTTGTGGAAGCCCGTGATGCCGCAGGCGCGGAACATCGCGACTTCCTCGTCGGTGAGCGGGTTCGCGTAGGCCGCGGGCGTGAAGTCGAGCTTCAGCGGGGCGAGCATGTCGATCACGAGCGAGCGCTGCACGAGATCGACGACCTTGCGCGGGTACTTGCGCCGGGCGGCGTCCGGCGTCAGCGGCGCTGCGCGGAGGAAGATCGGCGCGAGAGCGAGCGCCGCGCCCGCGCCGCCGATCGCGGCCAGCGCGCGGCGGCGCGCCGGCCGGAAAATCCCGTTCCCCATCGGTGTCCCCGTTTTGTCGTGTTTGGGCGAGTATGATCCTGATTAGAGAATTGTCAATCGTGTTCTCCGATCAGGATATTCGCTGGCGCAGACGGCAAACGAAGCCGCCGCGAGCCTCTGAATTGCGGCTCAAACCCCTGCAGGGACAAGACTTTCGGATGAATTCCTCATGCAGTTGACCAGAAACCTGCGGCCTGTATGCTTCCCGACATCGCCAATCGGATGTCCTGATTGGAAAATTCGCCAGGGACAGGATCGATGGACATGAAAGCGCGTCACGCCACCCTCGGCAGCCTCATGCGCAGCCTGCGCGCGCGCAACGGCTGGACGCTGAAGGAGATGAGCGAGCGCATCGACATTCCGGTGTCGACGCTCTCGAAGGTCGAGCACGACCGGCTCACGCTGACCTACGACAAGCTGCTGCAGCTCAGCCAGCGGCTCAACATCCGCATGTCCGAGCTCTTCGCCGATCCCGGCGAGCCGAACGAGCCCGCCGCGGTGACCGCGCGGCGCAGCGTCGGCCGGCTCGACGACGCCGTGCGCGTCAACACGAAGAACTACGACTACTACTATCTCTGCACCGAGCTGCGCCGCAAGCGCATGATTCCGGTCTACACGCACATCCGCGCGAAGAGCGTCGAGGAATTCGGCGAGCTCGTGCGCCACTCGGGCGAGGAATTCATCTACGTGCTCGACGGCGCGGTCGAAGTGCACACCGAGTTCTACGATCCGCTCGTGCTGCACGCCGGCGAATCGATCTACATCGACAGCAACATGGGCCACGCCTACATCGCGGCCGAGGGCTGCAGCGAGGCGCTGGTGCTCGCGGTGTGCTCGAGCGCGGACGAAGGCCTGCTCGAATCGCTGTACTCGCTGCACGGCGACGGCGAGGCGACGCGTCCGGCGGCAAACGATCGCAACGCGCGCGCGGCGAAGCCGCCGCAGAAACGGCGCAAATCGTCACGCTGATCGCGCGCGTCGAAAAAGCGCAACGCTTTCTCCATCAGCACGTCATCGCTCCCGCGCACAGTGCGCGGGAGCTTCGCGACGGCTCGCAGGCCGTGAAGCTCGAGTCCTGACGCGCGTCGCGCACGATCGTGTGCGGCGCGGCGCTTCGCTGCAAGCATGTTCCGGCCAGGATGCCCGCACTCATGTCGAAAAGCCGTCGCGATTTCCTGCGCTTCGCCGCAGGCTCACTCGGTGCTGCCGCTGCCGCCAACTTTCTTCCGGCGACGATTCGCAAGGCGCTCGCATTGCCCGCGAACAACCGGACCGGCTCGATCCAGGACATCGAGCACATCGTGATCCTGATGCAGGAAAACCGCTCGTTCGACCACTACTTCGGCACGCTGCGCGGCGTGCGCGGCTACGGCGACAAGCGCGCGATCATGCTGCCGGGCGGCGGACCGGTGTGGCAGCAGCCGAACGGCACCGGCAACGTGCTGCCGTTCCGTCCGCGTGCGGGCGACCTCGGCCTCCAGTACATGCAGGGCACGCCGCACAACTGGCCCGACGCGCACGGCGCGTGGAACGAAGGCCGCATGGACGCGTGGATCCCGAACAAGGGCACCACGACGATGGCGTACTTCACGCGCGAGGACATTCCGTTCCACTACGCGCTCGCCGACGCGTTCACGATTTGCGATGCGTACCACTGCTCGCTGCTCGGCGCGACGGATCCGAACCGCTACCACATGTGGACGGGCTGGGTCGGCAACGACGGCTCCGGCGGCGGCCCCGTCGTCGACAACTCCGAGCTCGGCTACGGCTGGAGCACGTATCCCGAGCGCCTCGAAGCGGCCGGCATCTCGTGGAAGATCTATCAGGACATCGGTCTCGGCCTCGACGCCGCGGGCTTCTGGGGCTGGACCGAGGATCCGTTCATCGGCAACTACGGCGACAACTCGCTCCTGTACTTCGACCAGTACCGCAACGCGGCGCCGGGCGATCCGCTTTACGACAAGGCGCGTACCGGCACGAACGTGTTGAATGCCGGCACGTACTTCGACATGCTCGAAGCCGACGTCGCGGCGGGCACGCTGCCGCAGGTGTCCTACATCGTCGCGCCCGAAGCGTTCTCCGAGCACTCGAACTGGCCGGCGAACTTCGGCGCGTGGTACGTCGCGCAGGTGCTCGACATCCTGACGTCGAATCCCGACCTCTGGAGCAAGACCGCGCTCTTCATCACCTACGACGAGAACGACGGCTTCTTCGATCACGTCGCGCCGCCGTATGCGCCGTGGTCGGCGAGCGTCGGGCTCTCGACGGTCGACACGGTCAACGAATATTTCGGCGGCGCCGGCAACTACCTGCCGGGCCCGTACGGCCTCGGCAACCGCGTGCCGATGATCATCGTCTCGCCGTGGACGCGCGGCGGCTTCGTCTGCTCGGAGGTGTTCGACCACACCTCGCTGATCCGCTTCATCGAACGCCGTTTCGGCGAGGGCAATCCCGACCTGACCGAAACCAACATCACGCCGTGGCGCCGCGCCGTGTGCGGCGATCTCACCTCGGCGTTCGACTTCGCGACGCCGAACGACGCGATGCCGCCGCTGCCGTCGACGACCGGCTACGAGCCGCCCGATCACGATCGCCACGACGACTACGTGCCGACGCCGCCCGCACACCAGGGCGTGCCGCTGCAGGAGCCCGGCGTGCGTCCGGCGCGCGCGCTGCCGTACGACTTCGCCGTCGCCGGCCGCATCGATGCCGCCGACGGCCGCTACTGGCTCGACTTCGACAACACGGGCGCCGCCGCCGCGTCGTTCCAGATCTACTCGGGGAACCGCTCCGACGGACCCTGGACGTACACCGTCGGTGCCGGCGCGACGCTGTCCGACTACTGGAGCGTCGTCGACGTCACCCACGGCCTCTACGATCTTTCGGCGTACGGCCCGAACGGCTTCCTGCGCACGTTCGGCGGCGATCTCGAGCTCGCGACGAGCGGCGGCAGCGCGAGCCCCGAAGTCGCCGCGAGCTACGACGCGACCGGCGACGCACTCGTGCTGCACGTCACCAACGAGGGTGCCGCCGCGTGCACCATCACGCTGACACCGAACAACTACAGCGACGAAGCGCCGGCCGACTACGCGCTCGCCGCCGGCGGCAGCGTCGACATCGCCTGGCCGCTCGCCGCGAGCGCGCACTGGTACGACATCACGCTGACGTCCGATCACGACAAGCGCTACCAGCGGCGTCTCGCGGGTCACGTCGAGACGGGACAGCCGAGCACGAGCGATCCGGCGTTCGGCGAATCGGCGGAGCGGATCTTCGCCGGCGGCTTCGAGTAGCGGGTCAGAACTTCACGGTGAGGCGGCACCAGTAGTAGCGGCCGAGGAGGTCGAAGTCGCTGGGGTCGGTGTTCGCGTTGAGCGCGTTGTTCGAGTAGAACACCGGCGGCTGCCTGTCGGCGAGATCGTTGATGCCGGCGTCGATGCGCGCGCTCCATCGTTCGATCGCGTAGCCGATCTGCACGTCGTGATAGACCGTTGCGCCGTAGTCATAGAACAGGCCGTGGATCGTGCAGTAGTCGCCGTAATAGCAGAACCCCGCGGGAAAGATGTCCTGCGAAGGTGCGGGCGAGCCCATGCGGAAGCGGTGGATGTAACGCATGTGCCACGACGCGTCGAAGGCGCCGTGCTGCCAGTCGAGCGTCGTCTGTGCGCGCCACCGCGGGAAGAGGCACACGCCGCCGCTCGCGCCGGCGCAGGCCACGGCCTGCGCGGATCCGAGGCTCATGAAATGGCCGGCGTAGTGATAGACCGCGTTGGCGGCGCTGCCCGGCGCGGTCGAAACGTCGTACTGGCCAAGGTACGTCGCGTTGATGCCGACGCTGAGCCGTCCGAAGGAGGATTCCGGCAAGCGATAGCGCAGCGCGACGTCGAAGCCTCTTGCGTCGGTGCGCCCGAGGTTGGTGACGGGCTCGACGATGCCCTGGATCTGGCCCGCGTCGATGCCGCCCGCGTAACGATGGATGAGCGGGCAGAAGGAGAGCCGGCCTTCGCTGCACAGATCGAGAACCGCCTGCGCATCCGTATTGACGATGTTGTGCTCGAGGTAGATGCGCCAGACGTCGGCGCTCGTCGAGAGCCCGTCGATGGCCTCTGGGTCGTAGACGAGCCCGATGTCGAACGTGCGTCCCGTTTCGGCGGCGAGCGGCGTGCCGGCATACACGGCGCCGGCGGAGACGCCTGCGACTTCAGACCCTTCGGCGACATCGAGATTCCGGAACGTGCCGTCGGCCGGCACGTTGACGCATGCCGGATTCGGCGGGTTCCCCGTGTAGCCGTCGCAGGGATCGTGCGACAGCGGCGAGGATGTCTTGCCCGGGCCCCGGAACAGGTCGTTGACGGTCGGCGCGCGAAACACGTCGGCGACCGTCGCACGCGCGAGGAGATCCTCGACAGGTCGCCACTCGATCGCCACTTTCGCGTTCGTCGTCGCGCCGAACGTCGTGTACCGCGAACGGCGCGCGCCGATCGTGAGGTTCATCGCGTGCGCGAAAGGCGCATCCTTGAGCAGCGGCGCGAAGAGCTCCGCGTAGATCTCCCTGACCGAATAGCCTCCCTGCAGGGGTGAGCCGCACTGCGAGCCCAGCGTGCAGGTGAGCGTCACGGGATCGAGCTCGAGCGAGGTGTCGACGGCGTTGCGCGTGTATTCCTGCCGATACGCGGCGCCGAACGCAAGCTGCATCGTGCCTGCCGGCAGCTCGGCGAGCCCGCCGTGCAGGTCGGCGCGCACGATCCGTTCCTGCGCGTGGAACAGGCTCTGAGCGGGCGCAACGGCACTTCGCAGCACGGCAATCGTGTGCGGATCGTCGAGGTCGAAGATGTTGACCGGCACGCAGCCGTCGATCGGATGATCGGGCGTGCCGCAGCGCACGCTTTCGGTGCCGGGATCGTAGAACGACGGCCCGGTCGAGCGATTCATGAGATCGACGTTCGGCAGGCCCTCGGTGCCGTTTGCGACCGTGTAGTGGCCGTAGTCGAAACCGGCGTCCCAGGTCCATGCCTGGTCGCGCCACGCATCGAACGAGCCGCGCAGGCCCGTCGAGACCTGATCGTCTTCGGCGCCGAAGGTGCCGCGGCGTGTGCCGAGTGAGCTGAGCCTCGCGTCGAATCTCAGAGCGCCGGTCGCGAAATCGACGTGGAACGGGTTGTAGTAGCTGTCTGCGGCGATGATCGCGCCGTCCCTCGTCGAGTACACGGCCGGCGCAAGCTGGAAGGCGGACGCCGCCTTGCCGTGCATGACGGACGCGTACGCCTCGACGCCGCCGGCGAGCTTGTAGTTGCCGTTGAGATAGAGGCTCGTGCGTTCCTGCGGTGTCATGGTCAGATTGACGCTCGCGAAGTTGTACTTGTCGCTGGGGCTCGCCGATGTGCCGTTCTCTACGTAGCAGTGGTAGTCGGTCGCGACGTTCTGGCCGTTCGTTCCGCGATCGCGAGCCAGATAGCCGCAAGGGAAGGTGTCGCGAAATGCGTCAGGGGTCTGGATGTGGCCGAACGGCGACGACGTGGATCCACCGACGGAGCCGCGTGGAACCTGCTGTCCGTAGGCCTGGCCGTACGGCGAAAGGCCGTTCGTGCCATACAACGAGACCGCATCCTTCGAGAACGCCCGATGCGCGGCGAGCACCTGATCCTGCTTGTTGTAGCTGATGCCGGCCATGATCGAGCCCTTGTCCGTGCCCTGGCCGAACGTGAACTGATAGCCGCGGCGGGCGCCGTCGTCGTGGTCGGAGATGCCATAAGTCGCTGCGAGCTCCGCGCCCTGGTATTCGCTGCGCAGGATGAAGTTCACGACACCGGCGACCGCATCGGAGCCGTAGACCGACGAGGCGCCGTCGGTCAGCACCTCGATGCGCTCGACCATGTTCGCCGGAATGTCGTTCGGGTTGCTGGCGAGGAAGCGATGGCCGTTGATCAGGAGCAGCGTGCGTTGCGAGCCGAGGCCGCGCAGGCCTATCGAAGTGAAGCCCGAGCCGCCGCCGTTGTTGACCTGCGGGTTGATGTTCGGACCGGTGACGACCGGCAGCTGCTGGATCAGGTCGCCGAGGGTCAGCCTGCCGGACTTCTCGATCGTCGCGCGATCGATCGTGATGATCGGGTTCGCGGTCTCGATGTCGACGCGGCGTACGTGCGAGCCGGTCACCGTGACGGTTTCGAGCACCGGCAGATCGTCGTCGCCAGCATCCTGCGCGAGCGCAGGACTGGACAGGACGCCGAACGCGCACAGCGCAATCCGCTGCGCACGCGCCGCCGTCGCGCGGCGATCGATGCCGAGCGCGATCCGCACCGAATCGCACAATCCTCCCTGCCGCATGCGGATCCCCTTCCGCTGCGAACCCTCGCGGCGCCCATCCTAGCCACATCGCGCGGCGCGGCGATACCGTAATTTTGTCAAAAAGCGGCTTTGTGACGGCGCTGACGCAGGAGATGAGCCAGCGTATCGACGCTGTCGGTGATGCGATCGCAGGCGTCGGCGACCGCGCCGGCGACGTCGCGGCCGTCCTCCGTGGCGTCGAGCTTCTCGCCGAGCGCGCGCTCCGCGCTGCGCAGGCGCTCGACGTTCGGCACGCTGCCGTCGCGGACGCTCTGCGCGATCGCGGCGAGGTTCGCGTCGACGCGCGCGGCGAACGCGCGCACGGCGTCGCCCTCGGGCAGCGTCGGCGCGTCGTCGAGCACCGCTTCGAGCGCCATGCCGGCGCGGATGAAGCGGTTCGCGTTGGCGAACAGGCTTTCGCCGAGCGCGAGGAGCGCGCGATCGTGGCGCGGCTCGCCGCGCAGGCGCTCGAGCGAGGCCTGCGCGTTGGTGCGCGCGCTGCGCGCGGCCGAGCGCGCGCCGGCGCGCGCGACGGGATCGCCTTGCAGCAGCGCTGCAAGATGCCGGCGATACGCGTCGATCATCGCAGCGATGGCGGCCGGCACGCGCTGCTCTTCCCGGCTCGGCCAGAGGACATAACCCGCCAGCGCGAGCGCGCTGCCGATCGCGGTTGCGATGCCGCGCGCAAGCATCGTCTCGCCGGGAGGAACGCCGTCGAACGAGAGCAGGATGACGACGAGGCCGGTCAGCAGCGTCACGCCGATGCCGTAGTGCACGGTCGTCAGCAGGCGAAAGCCGATGCACAGGAGCGCGAGCAGCGCGAGCCGTTCCCACGCGGTGCCGAACGCGTAGTGCACGAGCGCGGTCGTCAGGACGAGGCCGAGCAGCGTGCCGACCACGCGCAGGAGGCCGAAGCTGAAGGTGCCGGCGAAGTCGGGCTTCAGCACGATCGCCGCCGTCATCGGAATCCAGAAGCCGTGCGGGATCGCGAGCGCCCGCTCGCCGGCGACCGCGATCGCGAGGCAGACGCCGCAGCGGATCGCGTGGCGGAACGCGATCGACGAGAGCGTGAAGTTCGCGCGGAGGATCGCCAGCGCGTTGCGCGGACGCATCGCGCGCGGGAGGCGCGCTTCGGCTTCGACCGCGCGAAGATCGCCGCGGCTGCCGGCGATGTCGGCGTTGCGCAGCGCCGCGCGGAGCTGGCCCGCGAGGCCGTTGGCGCGCGCCAAGGCGATGACGAGCTTGCGTTGAGAGCGACGATCGGTCGCTTTCGTCGACATGTCTTCGAGCGCCGCGAGCGCCGAGCCGAAGCCTTCCATCGCCGCCGACGCCGCGAGCGGCGTCGCACCGCGCTCGAGCGCATCGGACAGCGCGAGCAGCGTGCGTGCCGCGTACTCTCGCAGGCGCTCGATCGTCGCCTTCGCATGCGTCTCGTCGATCGAGCGCTCGAGATCGCCGAGCGCGATCAGCTCGCGCCGGATGCGCTCGACGATGCCGGCGAGCACGCGGAACGTGTCCATGACGTCGCCGCGGGCGCGATGCGAGCCGTGCAGGAGGCTTTCGACGTCGAGCAGGGCTTCGGTCACCGGCGGCGCCTGCGACTGGTCGGTCGGCTGGCGCGCGTTTCGCGCGAGCTGCGCGCACAGGGCGGCGAGCGCGTGGCGCTCCGGCCGGTAACGTTGCAACGGCCACGCCGCGACCGCGAGCAGCATCTGCAGCAGGCCGCCGGCGAAGATCAGCAGGGCGGCAACCAGCGCGTCGACGCCGGGTCGCGGCGTGGCCGCCGTGACGACGAGGAGGATCATGCTCGTGAGCCCCGCACGTCCGGCATTCGGGCCGAGCGCGACGAGGAGCCCGCCCGCGATGCCCCAGGCGAGCGCGGCGAGCGTCATCCACGGCGTGCTCGCGCCGAGCACGCAGCCGACGAACGCCGAGATGCCCGCCGCGATCGCGGTCAGCAGCATGCGCTGCATGCGCAGGCGATACGGGCCGGGCTGATCGAGGAACATCGTGTTGAGCGCGCCGGCCGCGATGCCGAGGCCGGCGCCGGCGTGATCGGTCGCGACGCCGATCGCGAGCGGGACGACGACGGCGGCGGAATTGCGCAGCGCGACGCGGAGCGGGACGTCGCGGGGCTTCAGCTGAAGCAGGGAGCGGAGCATCGGAAAAGTATCGCGTGCTTTCCCCTCTCCCGCTTGCGGGAGAGGGCAGTCAGGAGCGAGGCGCTTCGCAAGCGTGCCCTCACCCCGGCCCTCTCCCGCAAGCGGGAGAGGGGGAACTACGAGCGGTACTTCTCAGGTGCGGGATTCACGTGCCCGCACTGCCTGCACGTGCGCGCATCGAGCGAGCGATAGAACCGCTCGAACACCGCCGGGAAATCGGTCTCGATGTTCCCCAGCGTGAAGAACTCTTCGTAGAGCTTGTGGTTGCACCGCTCGCAGAACCAGAGGAGCCCGTCCTTCTCGTCGGGCAGGCGCTTGCGCTCGATGACGAGCCCGATCGAATTCGGCATGCGCTGCGGCGAATGCGGCACGCGCGGCGGGAGGTAGAACACTTCGCCGGCGCGGATCGGGATGTCGCGTGCCTCGCCGTCTTCCTGCACCTTCAGCACCATCTCGCCTTCGATCTGGTGGAAGAACTCGGGGCCTTCGTCCCAGTGGTAGTCGGTGCGCGCGTTGGGTCCGCCGACGACCATGACGATGAAATCGCCGTCGACGATGCACTTGTTGCCGACCGGCGGCTTGAGGAGGTGCCGGTGCTCGTCGATCCAGCGCTGGAAGTTGAACGGAGGCGTGAGCGTCATGCGCGCAGTGTAGCGCGAGTAAACAGGGTGGGTTTCAGCGGATCGGAACCGTTAGGTCGGGCGCTGCGCGCCCTCGTTAGGTCGCTCGCCCTGCGGGCTCGCTCGTGAGAAAGTCAGAATGCTCGACTGACCCCTGACGAGGCGGCGCAGCCGCCGGCTTCGCGAGGGCGCGCAGCGCCCGACCTCACTGGCCGTCGCGAAGCACGGCCACGCACTTGAGCTCGATCGCGATCGGCGTCGGCAGCGCCGTGATGCCGAGCGTCGTGCGGCAGGGCGCGGTCGCGGGGTCCTTGAAGTAGTCGGCGTAGATCCTGTTGTACGCGGCGAAGTCGCGCGCCATGTCGGTCAGGAACACCGTGACGTCGACGAGATCCTCCCAGCGCGCGCCGCTCGCCGCGAGCACGGCGCGCACGTTGGCGAACACCTGCCGGCACTGCGCTTCGATGTCGTAGCGGATCAGTTTTCCGTCGGCATCGACCACGTTGCCGGGAATCTCGTTCGATCCCGGCGTGCGCGGACCGACGCCGGACAGGAACAGGAGATTGCCGACGCGCCGCGCATGCGGATAGGCGCCCACCGGCGCGGGCGCGGCGGTTGTTCGTATCGGTTCGGTCATGGCGTCGCCGCACCTGCGACCGTGATGTCGGCGCGGTACAGCGGGCGATTCGCCTCGTTGGTGCTCGTGATGTGATACGTGCCGGGGCGAAGATAGAGATTCGCCTGCGTGACGCCGTGGCTGCCCATGATCAGGCGGTCTTCGAGCCGTTCGGCCTTCTCGACGGGATTCAGCACGAGGCGGTCGGCGGGAATCGCGTCGTCGCCTTCGTTCGCGTAGCGCGCCTCGATGAGGCAGGGATACTGGTCCTGGCAATCGCGGCTGCCGATGACGGAGTACGGCTTGCGCAGGCCGCCGAGGTCGAGCCACGTCGGACGGTCCGACTGGATCACGTCGGGCGGGAAGAACACGCTGACGTCGTACGCCTTTGGCTTCAGCGTCCACGGCTCGCCTTTCGAATCCTCGAAGACGATCGGCTGCGTCGGCTTCAGCGAATCGACGACGGCGTGATAGTACGGATGGTTCTCGGTGCCGGGCGGATGCTCGATCAGCATCGTCTGCTCGACCGTCAGCGGATCGATGCCGGTCAGCTTGCGGAAGTGCTGCGCCATGCTCTGGCCGCCGAGATAGCGGCCGTTTTCCTGGATGTGCGCGTAGCCGGCGTTGACGACGACGCGCGCCGTCGCATCGTTCTTGAACGTGCGCTCGTAGAGGTTCTTGGCCTGGTCGTACTCGCGCACGTCGCCGTTGCCTTCCTTTTCGCTCTCGTAGCCGACGACCTTGAAGCCGAGCTTCAACGCCGTGCGCACCATCTCCGCGCTGATCGGCTCCATCGTGTAGAAGCCGCTCTTCTCGGTCGGATAGCCGCGCTTCTGGAGGTCCGTGTCGCTCGCGTAGACGGTCTCGGCGGCGAAATAATTGAAGCCGTCGGCGCGAAGGCGCGACAGCATCTCGACCGTCAGCGTGCGCGTCAGCGGCACGTTGTGCGCTTCGTTGAAGAAGACCGCCTTCTTGCCCTTGGCGAGCTCGGCGATGGCGTCGATGGCGGGCTTGGCCGAGTAGCCGCCGCCGAGCGGCGAGGGCGCGTCGTCGTGGCCCGGCAGCTGGCGGATCGAGTATGCGTCGTGCGCGCCGGGATAGTCGCCGACGAAGCTCTGGTACCAGCTCATGTACTGGCCGAAGACGACGCGGAAGGCGTGGTTCGGATCGCCGCGGTAGGCGTCGCGCATCGCCTTGAACTGGGCAAGGAGGCCGTTGCGCTTCAGCGCCTCGGCGTACACCTTTTCGGATTTCTCGAATGCGACCTTCTGCTGCTGCTGCCACTGGTATGGCGTCAGTTGCTCCTCGGCGGCCCAGGCCGACGAGAAGGTCAGCGCGGCGGCGGCAAGGATCATCGTGAAGCGCATCGATTCCTCCTGGTTCGGGGCGCGAGCGGATCTTAGGATGACTCGTCCTCGAGCGCCGCGATGGCGGCGGCCGCCGAGCTTGCCGTTTGTGCGCGTTCGGCGATGTCGACGCCGAGATCGCGCACCAGGCCGTCGGCGAGCCCGTAGATCCAGCCGTGCACGCTGATCGGCTGGCCGCGGTCCCACGCATCCTGAACGACCGTGGTCTGGCAGACGTTGACGGCCTGCTCGATCACGTTGAGCTCGCACAGTCTCGCATGGCGTCGCGCGGGATCGGGGATGCGCCGCAACGTTTCGGCGCGCTTCAGCTCCACGTCGCCGACGTGGCGCAACCAGTTGTCGACGAGGCCGAGCCGACGTTCCTCGAGCGCCGCGAGCACGCCGCCGCAGCCGTAGTGGCCGACCACGAGGATGTGCTCGACCTTGAGGACGTCGACCGCGAACTGGATCGCGCTGATGCAGTTGAGGTCGGTGTGCACGACGACGTTGGCGACGTTGCGGTGCACGAACACCTCGCCCGGCGCCATGTCGATGATCTGGTTCGCCGGCACGCGCGAGTCCGAGCAGCCGATCCAGAGGTACTTCGGCGCCTGTTGGTCCGAGAGGCGACGGAAGAAGTCTGGATCCTGCCTGCGCAGCGCTTCGGACCAGGCGCGGTTTCGTTCCAGCAGGTGCTTCAGATCCGGCATCGTCGTGTCACCCGCTGAGCTTGATACAGACGTTCTTGGGCTCGGTGAAGAAGCGTAGCGCATCGACGCCGCCCTCGCGCCCGACGCCGGAATTCTTGACGCCGCCGAACGGCGTGCGCAGGTCGCGCAGCAGCCAGCAGTTGATCCAGACGATGCCGAACTCGAGCGCGGCGCCGACGCGGTGCGCGCGGTCGAGGTTCGAGCTCCACAGCGACGCCGCGAGGCCGTAGCCGGTCCCGTTCGCGATCGCGATCGCGTCGGCGTCCTCGTCGAATGGGATCAGCGTGACGACGGGGCCGAAGATTTCCTCCTGGTTCGTCGCGGTGTCCGGTGCCAGACCTTCGATCACCGTCGGTTCGACGAACCAGCCGTTCTCGCAGCGGCCGTTCACCTTCGCGACGTTGCCGCCCGTGAGCACGCGGCCGCCCTCGACGCGCGCGCGCGCGATGCAGCCGACGACCTTGTCGAAATGCGGCTTCGAGACGAGCGCGCCGAGATCGGTCGCGGCGTCGTCGGGATCGCCGACGCGGAGCCTGCGCACCTTGTCGAGATAGCGCTCCTTGAACTTGTCGTAGATCGAGCGCTGCACGAGCAGGCGCGAACCGCAGAGGCAGATCTCGCCCTGGTTCGCGAATCCAGAGCGCACGATCGTGTCGAGGTTCGCTTCGCTGAAATCGAAATCGGCGAAGACGATCGCCGGATTCTTGCCGCCGAGCTCGAGCGAGAGCTTCTTGAACTTCGGCGCGGCCGCCGCGGCGATCGTCGCGCCGGTCTTCGTGCTGCCGGTGAACGAGATCGCCTTGACGAGCGCGTGCTCGACGAGTGGCTGGCCGACGCCGGGTCCGGTGCCCTGCACGATGTTGAACACGCCCGGCGGAAATCCCGCTTCGATCGACAGCTCGCCGAGCCGCGCGGCGGTGCAGGGCGTGATCTCGGACGGCTTGGCGACGACTGCGTTGCCCGCCGCGAGCGCCGGCGCGATCTTCCACGTGACGAGATAGAGCGGCAGGTTCCACGGCGAGATGCACGCGACGACGCCGAGCGGTTGGCGCAGCGTGTAGTTCAGCGCGCGATCCTCCATCGGATGCGATTCGCTCGGCCACTGCGTGATCGCGGCGGCGAAGAAGCGGAGGTTCGAGACCGCGCGCGGAATGTCGAGGTTCTTCGCGAGCTTGACGGTCTTCCCGGCGTCGCGCGACTCGAGCTGCGCCAGCGCGTCGAGATCGCGCTCGACGAGATCGGCGAGGCGGTTCAGGAGGCGAGCGCGTTCGTCGGCCGGCGTGGCAGCCCAGCCGGGCGCGGCGTTGCGCGCGGCGGCGACCGCGGCGTCGACGTCGGACGCGTCGGAATCGGGGCACTGCGCGAAGATCGCGCCCGTCGCCGGCTCGAACACGTCGAGATACGCGCCGCGCCGGGGCGCGACGATGCGGCCGTCGATGAGGTTGCCGAGCGTCAGGCGATCGTTCACGCCGCCAAGCTTAGCCGGATCGGTGCGAGGGCGTCGTGCGGCTGCGCTATAGTCGCGTGCATGGGGATCCGGCATGTCCTGCTTGCTCTGATGGTCGCGCATTCAATGGCGGTCCGTGCGGCCGACGTCAAGGCGCCTGCGGACGGTCCGATCGCCTCGGACGCGCCGCTCGACTGCGAAACCGACAAGGACTGTCCCGTGATGTCGTGCGGCCCGTGCACGCCGGGTACGTCGATCACGCACGCGATGTATCCCGGTCCTTCGTGCGCGGTGAATCCGTGCCTCGATGCGAGCGCCGTCTGCAACGCGCAACATCACTGCGAGATCGGTCCCGGGACCCGCAAGAATCCCGCCGTCTGGAAGCAGCGCTGATCAGAGCGAGAGCGTGCGTCCGCCGTCGACCGGCACGTTGATGCCGTTGACGTAGCCCGCCGCCGGCGTCGCGAGGAACGCGATCACGGCCGCGATCTCGGCGGATTCGGCGAAGCGTCCGAGCGGCACGGTCGCCAGCATCGTCTTCGCGATCTCGCCTTCGCTCTTGCCGGTCGCCTTGCTGCGGTCGGCGAGGATCTGGTCGAGCCGCGCAGTCTTCGTGTAGCCCGGCAGCACGTTGTTGACGGTGATGCCCGAAGGGCCGAGCTCCGTCGCGAGCGTCTTCGCCCAGCTCGCCATCGCGCCGCGGATCGTGTTCGAGACGCCGAGGTTCCTGATCGGCTCCTTCACCGACGTCGAGATGACGTTGATGATGCGGCCGTAACCGGCCGTCTGCATGCCGGACAGCACGGCCTGCAGCACGATCTGCGCCGCCATGATGTGCTGGTTGAACGCGATGCGGAAATCGTCGAGCGCGGCGGTATGCGCGGGGCCGCCCGGCGGCCCGCCGGTATTGTTGACGAGGATCTGCACGGCGCGCGTCGTCGCGGCCATCTCGACCTTCGCGCGGAGGTCCGCGTGCTCGTTCATGTCGACCGCGAGCGTCGCGTGCGTCTGCGTCGCATGCACGCGCGGGAGTGCGGCGAGCGCGCGTTCGAGCGCGTCGCGCGAGCGCGCGAGCAGCGTCACGTCGGCGCCGAGCTTCGCGAGCTCGATCGCGGCGGCGTGGCCGATGCCTTGCGAGCCGCCGCAGACGAGGGCGTGCTTGCCGGAGAGGTCGAGGTTCATGGGCGCATCCTCGCTGAATCAGTGCTGCGACGGCAGCTTCGCGATCATGCGCGGCAGGAGCTCTTCGTCGCTGTCGCCTTGCGGCGGCTCGACTTCGTCGAGGTCGAAGCCGAGCAGCGCGGCGTCCTCTTCGTCGAGGCCGTCCCAGGCGCGGAATTCGGCGTCGAGGAGCGCCATGCGCGCAGCGGTCTCGTCGTCGTAGCGCAGCGTGCCGCCGTCGCTGTCGAAGACTTCGGCGATGCCGGAGTCGGTGATCGTGAGCCGCGCCCAGATCAGCGTGTCGCCGACCGCGGCGACCCACCATTGCGCGTCGCCGCTCATCGCGTGCCCCCGACGATCGCGAGGATTTCGGAGACGCCGCAGCTCGCGAG
>Ga0126377_10001433_pt1 | contig 15707 bp, 13 predicted proteins | sample PanSoiMetPlot_22_FD_92647 | JGI IMG/M metagenome (GOLD analysis project Ga0126377, IMG submission 92647) | Tropical forest soil microbial communities from Panama - MetaG Plot_22 | ecosystem: Environmental > Terrestrial > Soil > Tropical forest > Bulk soil | place: Panama | collected 2016-02-17
AACCGTTGCTGTCCCCGGTGCGTTGACTTTTCGAGGCAAGATTGACCGGAGCAGGTGTCAAGTCCGGCCCTGCTCTCGTCTGGTTGATTGTACAGAATCGGAGAAAATCATGCGTGTCTTCGTTACCGGCGCCACTGGCGTCGTCGGCTGCCGCGTCATTCCGCTGCTGCTGCGCGCCGGTCACGACGTGACTGCGGTGATCCGATCGCCCGACAAGGCCGGTGCGACCCGGTCAACTGGCGCGCGGGTGATCGTCGCCGATCTGTTCGACCGGCCCGCGCTCGGCCAGGCGGTTGCCGAACACGAGGCGGTCATCAATCTCGCCACCCACATGCCGCCGTCGAGCTTTGCGGCATTCCTGCCAGGGGCCTGGAGCGAAAACGACAGCGTTCGCCGCATCGGCGCCGCCAATCTGGTCGAGGCGGCGCTCGCGCGAGACACGAAGATTTTCATTCAGGAATCGTTTGCGCCGGCCTATCCGGATCGCGGCGATGAATGGATCGACGAAGGCGTGCCGCTCGAGCCGGTGCGTTACAATCGTACGATCCTCGACGCCGAACGTGCGGTCGAGCAATTCACTCAAGCCGGGCGAACCGGCATCGTGTTGCGCTTCGGCGCCTTCTACGGGCCTGATGCCGTCCAGGTCCGCGACCTGGTCCGTTCTATCCGTCGCGGCTGGGCACCGATCCCGGGCCGGGCCGACGCTTTCTTCTCGTCGATCGCGCACGACGATGCGGCGAGCGCGGTGGTCGCTGCGCTCGCCGGCGGTCCGGGCGCTTACAACGTGGTCGACGATGAGCCGCTGCGCCGCCGCGAATATTTCGATTCTCTCGCCGAGGTCCTCGGCGTGCCGCCGCCGAAGATCCCGCCCGCCTGGATGGCCTATTTGTTCGGATCGATCGGCCGGATGCTGGCGCGCTCGCAACGGATGTCCAATCGCAAGCTGCGCGCGGCGACCGGCTGGGCGCCGCGCTATCCCAGCGTGCGCGAGGGCTGGCCGCCGACGATCGAAGCGCTCGGCCGGCAGGACGCAGCCGGCGGCGTGTTGGGGCAGACTAGCGTCGCCGGTCGTAGCTCTCGACGTTGAATAGCGCGGGAAATCCCTTGATCCACACGGCGGCGACGAGGAGCGTGCCGATGCCGCCGATCAGCACCGCCGGGATGGTGCCGAGCCACGCGGCGGTGACGCCGGCGCGGAAATCGCCGAGCTGGTTCGATCCGACCACGAACAGCGAGTTCACCGCGCTCACCCGCCCGCGCATGTCGTCGGGCGTCTCGAGCTGCACCAGCGTCTGGCGTACCACCACGCTCATCATGTCGGAGGCGCCGAGCACGGCGAGCGCGGCCAGCGAGACCGCGAACGAGGTCGACAGGCCGAACACGATCGTCGCCATGCCGTAGGCCGCGACCCCGACATACATCATGCGGCCGACGTTGCGGCGGAACGGCGCGCGCGACAGCACGATCCCGGTGGCGAGTGCGCCGACCGCGGGCGCGGCGCGCAGGATGCCGAGCCCCCACGGCCCGACCGCGAAGATGTCGCGTGCGAAGATCGGCAGCAGCGCCATCGCGCCGCCTAGCAGCACGGCGAACAGGTCGAGCAGGATGGCGCCGAGCACGATCGGGTTGGTGCGGATGAAGGCAAAGCCGGCGAACAGCACGCCGAGCGAAAGCGGCTCGCGCTTGGGCGGGATGCGCTCGATTTCGATCAATGCGATCAGCACGCTCGCCGAAAAGAACAGAATGCAGCAGGTCGCATAGACGAAGGTCGGGCCCAGCACGTAGAGCAACCCGCCGATCGCCGGACCGACGATCGCGGCGGTCTGCGTGGCGGAGGACGATGCCGCCACCGCCCGCGGCAGCATGGCAGTGGGCACGACCGCGGGGAGGAGCGTGTTCATTGTGGGCTGCTCGAAGGCACGCGCACCGCCGATGACGAAAACGGCAGCAAGGATCAGTTCCTTGGCGATCACGTCGGAGGCGGTTGCGGCCGCAAGCGTCGCCACGCCGAGGCCTTGCATGGTCTGGCTGATGCGCACCAGCTTGCGTCGGTCGTAGATATCCGCCGCCTGGCCGGCGACCAGGACGAACAGGATCGCCGGCAGGAACTGGGTGAGGCCGACGAGCCCGAGATCGAGCGGGCTTGAGGTCAGCGCATAGATCTGCCAGCCCACCGCGACTGCCTGCATCTGCAGCGCGATCGTGGCCGCGACGCGCGCCAGCCAATAAAGCGCGAACGGCCGGTGGTGCCTGAGCGAGAGCGGCGTGGCGTCGTGCAAGGAGAAATCCAACCTCTGGCCGCCCCGACCGGCGGGGCGGCCCCGCGGCGAACCCGGCAAACCGGCAATTTAGGGAATATTACGGCCTTTGGCTTGGTGGAGCCGATGAGATTCGAACTCACGACCTCCGCAGTGCGATTGCGGCGCTCTCCCAACTGAGCTACGGCCCCGCCGGCCATCCGACTAGACGTCCGACTAGACGTCACCTGGCCTGCAACGAGTGGGGCCATTTACGGCGCGGGTCCAGGACTGTCAAGGACGGGGCAATGGCCGCTCGAGGCCGCTTGTTCGGCCGGCGTCGACCCGCTACATGTTTGCGTCGCTCACATTCGGATGAAACCGCCCATGCGCGCGCTTCTCGATGTCATCCTCATCGCCTTGCAGCTTTATGTCTGGATTCTCATCATTGCGGCCATCTTTTCCTGGCTGGTCGCCTTCAACGTGGTGAATACCCGCAACCAGATCGTGGGGACGGTCGGCGAGTTTCTCTATCGCATCACCGAGCCGGCATTGCGGCCGATCCGGAACATCATGCCCCAGCTCGGCGGCATCGACATCTCGCCGGTGATCCTGATCCTGATCATCTTCCTGATCGAACGGATCATTATCTATTACATATACCCAAATGTGATCTGACCGCGTGGTGGATAGATCATCGGCGAATGCGTGGCGGGTGGTCGCCGACGGTATTTTCGTCGCCGTGCGGCTGACGCCGAAAGCCGGGCGTGATGCGATCGACGGTATCGAACGCCTCGCCGACGGCCATGCCGTGCTCAAGGCGCGGGTGCGCGCGGCGCCGACCGAGGGCGAGGCCAACGCGGCACTGGTCGCGCTGCTCGCGCGTACGCTCGGCATCGCCCGCCGCGAGGTGGCAATCGTCACGGGTGCGACGGCGCGCGTGAAACGCGTGAAGGTCGCCGGCGACGGGCCGGCCCTGGTGCGTGCATTGGAGGCAATTGTCGGGACCGGCAAGGCATGAGCGCGAAGATCATCGACGGCAAGGCGATTGCGGCGGAGCTGCGCGGCAGGGTGGCGGACGAGGTGCGCCGGCTGGGCGAGGAGCGGGGCCTCATTCCCGGACTCGCGGTCGTGCTGGTGGGGAGCAATCCGGCGAGCGAGGTCTACGTCGGCGCCAAAAAGAAGATGACGGCCGAAGGCGGCATGCGCTCGTTCGATCACCGTCTGCCGGAGAGCACGAGCGAGGCCGATCTCCTCGCCCTGATTGGGCGTCTCAACGCCGATCGCGCGGTGCACGGCATCCTGGTGCAGCTGCCGCTGCCGGGCCACGTCGACGCCCAGAAGGTGATTGCGGCGATCGATCCGGCGAAGGACGTCGACGGCTTCCATCCGGTGAATGCCGGGCGCCTCGCCACCGGCCTGGCGGCGCTCGTGCCGTGCACGCCCTATGCTTGCGTCATGTTGGCGAAAAAGGTCCATTCCGCACTCGCCGGCCTCGAAGCGGTGGTCGTCGGCCGCTCCAACATCGTCGGCAAGCCGCTGCTGCAGCTTCTGCTCCACGAGAACGCGACCGTCACCGTCACCCATTCCAAGACGCGCGACCTCGCCGGGGTGTGCCGCCGCGCGGATCTGTTGTTCGCGGCGATCGGGCGGCCCGAGCTGGTGACGCGCGACTTCATCAAGCCAGGCGCGACCGTCATCGACGTCGGCATCAACCGGCTCGAAGTGGACGGCAAGCGGCGGATCGTCGGCGACGTCGCCTATGCGCAGGCGAGCGAGGTTGCCGGCGCAATCACGCCGGTGCCGGGCGGCGTCGGCCCGATGACCATCGCATGCCTGCTGGTCAACACGCTGCGCGCTGCTTGCGCGCTCGCCGGGTTGCCGCCGCCGGCGGTATGAGGCGGCGCCGAACCCATTGTGCGACCGGCGGATGGCCGGTAGCGATGGACCGCTACGGCCGTGATCGGGGAGCTTGCGCTGACAATCCTGCGCGGGACCGGCGTTTTCCGATCTCGACGATCCGAAATAGTCCGAACGAGGAAAAGTAGGCCGGCGACAATCGCCGTCAGGACTGCCAGGCGAAAGCGACCTTGTCGAGCACACGGTCGCCGAAACGCTCGGAGGAGCGGGCAACCGGCCGGCCACCGAGTGCGCGATAGAACTCCACCGCTGGCTCGTTGTCGGACAAGGCCCAGATCACCAGGCTTTTCATGCCGCTTTGGGCAAGGTCGCGCCGTGCGGCGGTGAACATACGACGGCCATAGCCCAGCCCCTGGAACTCGGGGCGCAGGTAAAGCTCGTAGATTTCACCGTCATAGAGCAGGCTGCGGGCGCGGTTACGGCCGTAATTGGCATAGCCCGCCACCTGTTCGCCGAACACCAGGATCGAAACGCGGCTGCCCTTGCGGATGGCGCCATCCCACCATGCGATACCGCGGCGGTTGATCAGCTTGTCGAGTTCCGGCCCCGGAATGATGCCCTGATAGGCTGTCCGCCAGGCGTCGTCGTGGGTGGCCGCCACCGCTTGGGCGTCCACCGGCTTGGCCCGCCGAATCTCGATCAGGATCGTGTTCATGGATGCGATAGAAGCAATGCGCGCTGCCGCCATCAAGCCCTACATTTAACGTTCGGTTAATGGTGTGGATTATTTGCATCAGTTGAAGCAACTTTTGTTGCGGGATACGGGACTTGGCAATGGCCGCAGCCGACCGATCGTCGCCGCCGTTGATCTGGGTCGCGTTGGGCGGCCTGTTGCTCGCACTCGTGTGCGCTGCTCTCGCACACGCGCAAGTCGCGTCCGGGCCGCAGGGATCGGAAGACGGCGATCTGCGCCAGCAGCGCTGGCTCATTCCGTCGCCCGAAACCGGGGTCACGATGCGGGCGATCGTGTTGCAGCCGCGCGGCAAGGGCCCATTTCCGTTGGTCGTGATCAACCATGGTTCGACCCAGAGCGCCTCGCGCCGGGCCGCGGCGCCATTGCCGACCTACGATTTCGTATCACGCTGGTTCGTCGAGCACGGCTATGCGGTGGTGTTGCCGCAACGTCCGGGGCACGGCGAGACCGGTGGCCCCTATCTCGAAAACCAGGGCGGGTGCGCCAATGCCGACTACCGCAAAGCCGGGCTTGCCACCGCCGCGAGCATCGAGGCGGCCGTCACCTATATGCGCGTGCAGCCGTTCGTGAAGAAAACCGGAATCATCGTCGTTGGCCAATCGGCCGGCGGCTGGGGCGTGCTTGCATTGGCCAGCAAGAATCCACGCGAGGTGCGGGCGGTGATCAATTTCGCCGGCGGTCGAGGCGGGCGCTCCTACGACAAGCCGCACAACAATTGCGCGCCCGATCGGCTGGTCGCGGCGGCGCGTGCCTTTGGGACGACCGCCCGTATTCCGACGTTGTGGATGTACTCTGCCAATGACAGTTTCTTCGGCCCCGACCTGTCGCGGCGCATGGCTGAAGCGTTCCGCGCTGGCGGGGGCCGCGCCGACTACCGCCTGCTGCCGGCGTTCGGCAGCGACGGTCATCGGCTGATCGAAATGCGCGAGGCGGTCGGTGCCTGGAGTCCGATCGTCCAGGACTTTCTTGCACGATTGCGCTCGCGTTCCGACTAGGTTGAAGCGCCACTCAGGGCCGTTCAGCCGTTTCCGAGCGAATCTGCAACCCGAGCCGGTTTCAATGTGAATTGGAAATGGCTGTGGTGGCTGGGTCAAACCACAATCGGAAACGCATGTTCTGCGCCGGCGTGCTCGGTGCGGCGCCTAAAAATGTTCTAACCTGTCGCTTCATCACGAGGGGCTCGCAATGTCGATCGATCGCCGGACATTGTTGACGACCGCAGGCGCCGGCGTCGCCGCCGTTGCGCTGTGCAGAACCGCGGTGGCCCAGGCCACCGATCTCGGCCGCGATCGTCTGGTCATGCTGGGAACGCGAGGCGGCCCGGCGATCCAAGGCTATGCGCCGAGTCCATCCTGCAGCCTGCTGATCTACAAAGGCGTGCCCTATGTCGTCGATACCGGCTATGGCGCGACTTTCAAGCTGGTCGAGGCCGGGCTGCCGCTGCCGGCTCTGCGCTATATCTTCATCACCCACCACCATTCCGACCACAATCTCGAGCTCGGCCCCGTCGTCTACAATGCCTGGGTCAACGGATTGCGCGCGACGATCGACGTCTACGCGCCCCCAGGCGTCAAAGCGTTGCTGGCGGGTTATTGGCAGTCGAACCACTACGACATCGACACCCGGGTCAGTGACGAGGGCCGTCCCGACCTGCGCATGTTGGTTGTTCCGCATGAATATGGCGAAGGCATTGTGCTCGCAAACGCCGACGTCGAGGTCACGGCGCTGCGCAATCTGCACCCGCCGGTGACCGATAGTTTCGCGCTGAAATTCCGCCTCGGCGACAAGACCGTCGTGTTTTCGGGCGACACCGCCTATTTTCCGCCGCTCGCCGAGTTCGCCAAGGGCGCCGATTTCCTCGTGCATGAAGTCATGTACGAACCCGCGCTCGAAGCATTGGTGCGGCGGCGACCCAACGCGGCGACATTGATGCAGCATCTGCGCGCCAGCCACACGCTCACCGAGGACGTCGGCAAGATCGCCACGCAGGCCGGCGTCAAGACGCTGGTGCTCAATCATTTCGTTCCGGCCGACGACAAGTCGCTGACACCGCAGATGTGGATCGACGCCGTGCGCCCGACGTTCGCCGGGACGATCATTGCGGCCAGAGATCTGCTCGAGATTCCCCTGTAGGGAGAGCATTTTCGGGAAAAAGCGGATCGTCTCGCCGGTGTCTCCCAAGCAAGGACCTCGCGATCATCGCCGCGCTGGTTGCCGCATGCTTTGCGACGGCAGCATCGGCCCGGACCAGCGCAACGGAGCGCCGGTCTCGGCCGCCTACGTCGGACAACGCCACCGGTGTCGTCATTTACGAGCTCAAGCCTGACGGGACGCTGGAAGGCCGGTGGATGCTGGCTGACGAGGCGGGAGTTGGGACGAGGACGTTCATCCCAGCGCGCTGAGGCGCGGCGGAGAAACGGGAGCATTGCCCGGAAAAAGCCTGCCCGCAGGGGGATCCGGGGCGGGTAGCTGTTCTCCGCAGAAACGGCGACCAATTGAAGAATTCAGATTTCCGATTCAATGGGCTGGAACGCGCTCTAGACTTTCTCCGCTTCCTTGCGACGCTCTTCTTTCTTGCGGTCGTTGGGGTCGAGGATCTTCTTGCGCAGCCGGATCGATTTCGGCGTCACCTCGACCAGTTCTTCGTCAGAAATATAGGCGAGCGCTTTTTCCAGCGTCATGCGGATCGGCGGGGTGAGCCGCACCGCCTCGTCCTTCGAGGTGGTGCGGATATTGGTGAGCTTCTTGCCCTTGAGCACGTTGACTTCGAGATCGTTGTCGCGCGTGTGCTCGCCCACGATCATGCCGCGATAGACCTTCCAGCCCGGCTCGATCATCATCGGACCGCGATCCTCGAGGTTCCACAGCGCATAGGCGACCGCCTCGCCGGCGTCGGTCGAGATCAGCACGCCGGTGCGGCGGCCCGTGATCTCGCCCTTGTAGGGCGCGTAAGCGTGGAACAGGCGGTTCATGATCGCGGTGCCGCGGCTATCGGTCAGCAATTCGCCCTGATAGCCGATCAGGCCGCGGGTCGGCGCGTAGAACACAAGCCGTACGCGTCCGCCGCCCGAGGGCCGCATCTCGATCAGCTCGCCCTTGCGTTCCGACATCTTCTGCACGACCACGCCGGAGAAGCCTTCGTCGACGTCGATGACGACTTCTTCGATCGGCTCGCTGATCTCGCCGGTGGCGGGGTTACGCTCGAACAGCACTTTCGGCCGTGACACCGAGAGTTCGAAACCTTCGCGCCGCATGGTCTCGATCAGGATGCCGAGCTGCAGCTCGCCGCGGCCGGCGACCTCGACCGAATCCTTCTCGGTCGATTCGGATACGCGCAGCGCGACGTTGCCCTCGGCTTCGCGAAAGAGGCGGTCGCGGATCATGCGTCCGGTCACCTTATCGCCTTCGGTGCCGGCGAGCGGGGAATCGTTGACGCGGAAGGTCATCGCCAGCGTCGGCGGATCGATCGGCTGTGCCGGGAGAGGGGTTTCGACCTCGGGCGCACAGATCGTGTGCGACACCGTCGCCTCCGGCAGGCCGGCGATCGACACGATATCGCCCGCCGTCGCTTCCTCGATCGCCTGACGTTCGAGGCCGCGAAACGCGAGCACCTTGGAGATGCGGCCTTGCTCGATCAGCTTGCCGTTGCGGTCGAGGACCTTGGCCGGTTGGTTCGGCTTGATGATGCCCGAGGTAATTCGCCCGGTGACGAGACGGCCGAGATAGGGGTTGGCCTCAAGTATCGTACCGAGCATGCGCAACGGTCCGTCTTCGACCACCGGCGGCGCCACATGACGGATGATCAAGTCGAACAGCGGCTTCATGCCCTGGTCCTTCGGACCTTCCGGCGCCGGCGCCATCCAGCCCTGCTTGGCTGAACCGTAGAGAACTGGAAAGTCGAGCTGCTCTTCGCTCGCATCGAGCGCATGGAACAGGTCGAACACCTCGCCGGCGACCTGCGAGGGCCGTGCGTCGCCGCGGTCGACCTTGTTGATAACCACAATCGGCTTCAATCCGACCTTGAGCGCTTTCGACACGACGAACTTGGTCTGCGGCAGGGGGCCTTCGGCGGCGTCGACCAGCACGATGGCACCGTCGACCATGTTGAGAATGCGTTCGACCTCGCCGCCGAAATCGGCGTGGCCGGGGGTGTCGACAATATTGATGCGGGTATCCTTCCAGTCGATCGACGTCGCCTTGGCGAGAATGGTGATGCCGCGCTCGCGTTCGAGATCGTTGGAGTCGAGCGCGCGCTCGGCCACGCGCTGGTTCTCGCGGAAAGCCCCCGATTGCTGCAGCAGCCGGTCGACCAGTGTCGTCTTGCCGTGGTCGACGTGGGCGATGATGGCGACGTTGCGAAGGTTCATGCAGGTTCCAGCGGCTGCGACCCAACAGCCGAATCGAATGTTGGTCCAAAGGTTTACAGGCCCGCGGCCGAGCCTCGCTCGATCACGGCGGTCGTGCTTACGGACCCGGGTAATTCGCCGCGGAATATAGTCAGGATCGGCCGCGAGGCAATAACAAAGGGTCAAGCGCCCCATACAGTAAAGATGTGTGGGCCCATGCCACCGGCCGGCCCGGCAAGTCCCGACCGACGGCGGCCAGGCGGGCCGCGTCGCGCACATCGTCCCTCGCTCATCGGCACCGCGGCCAGCGAATTTTCTGCTATGCTGGTGCTTCGGTTGGTTGGAGGCAGCGCATGCGCTCGAAGCTCACGACGATCATTCTCGTCGGTATGGTGCTCGGTATCCTGGTCGGTTACGCCTGCCACACCCTATGGCCGGATCCCAAAACTGCCAAAACCATCGCCGACTATATCTCGCTCATGACCGACGTCTTCCTGCGGCTGATCAAGATGATCATCGCCCCACTGGTGTTCTCGACGCTGGTCGTCGGCGTTGCGCACATGGGCGACACCAAGGCGGTCGGCCGCATCGGCGCCAAGGCAATGTTGTGGTTCGTCGCCGCCTCGCTGGTGTCGCTGGTGGTGGGCATGATCCTGGTCAACGTCCTGCGGCCGGGTGACGACCTCAACCTGCCGCTGCCCGATGCACAGGCCTCGACCAATCTCAAGGTCGCCTCGCTGTCGATGAAGGAGTTCGTCGCGCATCTCGTCCCGCGCTCGATCGTCGAGGCGATGGCGACCAACGAGATCCTGCAAATCGTGGTATTTTCGCTGTTCTTCGGCGTAGCTTGCGCCGCATTGGGCGAACGCGCCCACAAGCTGGTCGAAGGGATCGAGCAGCTCTCGCACGTGATCCTGACGATCACCGGCTACATCATGGCCCTCGCGCCGATCGCGGTGTTCGCCTCGATGGCTGCCATCGTGACCACGCAGGGTCTTGGCATCCTGGTGACCTACGGCAAGTTCGTGCTCGAATTCTATTTCGGGCTCGCGGTGCTGTGGGGCCTGCTGATCCTCGTCGGCTTCCTGATCTTCGGGAACCACACGTGGCGCCTCGTCAATCTGGTGCGCGAGCCTTTCCTGCTCGCGTTCAGCACGGCGAGCAGCGAGGCGGCCTATCCCAAGACGATGGAGCAGCTGGAGAAGTTTCCCATCAGCAAGAAGATCATCAGCTTCGTCCTGCCGATGGGCTATTCGTTCAATCTCGACGGTTCGATGATGTACTGCACGTTCGCGACGTTGTTCATTGCGCAGGCCTACAACATCGAATTGCCGTTCGGCCAGCAGATCACCATGCTGCTGTTGCTGATGCTCACCAGCAAGGGCATGGCGGGCGTGCCGCGCGCCTCGCTCGTCGTCATTGCCGCGACCCTGGCCAGCTTCAACATTCCGGAAGCGGGCCTGCTGCTGATCATCGGCATTGACCAGTTCCTCGACATGGGCCGTTCCGCCACCAACGTGATCGGCAACACGCTGGCCACTGCCGTGATCGCGAAATGGGAGGGCGAGAAGGCGCATGAGGTCGCGCCGGAGGCAGCGCTCAAGCCGCAGGTCGCGTGAGGCGCGTCATGGTGTCGTTGCCCGTTCTTGTGCTCGCAGCCGCCTCGGTCCTGGCCGTCGTGACGTGCGCGGGAGCGCAGGAGCCCGCGGTCGGCGCGCTCTCCGGTACGCTCAAGAAGGTCAGGGACAGCGGCACGATCACGCTCGGCTATCGCGAAAGCTCGTTGCCGTTTTCCTATCTCAATCGCCGGCAACAGCCGATCGGCTACGCCATCGACCTATGTCGCGAGATCGTCGAGGAAGCGTCGAGCGAGCTCGACGGCATGGAGATCAAGATCGCCTTTGTCCCGGTTACGCCCGCGGACCGCCTGCAAAAAGTGGCGTCGGGTGCGATCGATCTAGAATGCGGGTCGACCACCGCCAACGTCCAGCGCCGCAAGGAGGTGGCGTTCTCACCGATCTTCTTCGTCGCCGGCACCAAGCTGATGGTGGCGAAGTCTTCGACGCTCGGCTCCTACCGCGATCTCGTCGGCAAGACCGTCGTGGTGACCGCCGGGACCACCAACGAGGCGGCGCTGCGCACGCTCTCCGACAAGCAGAAGCTCGGTATCACGTTCGTCACCGCCCGCGATCACGCCCAGTCGCTCGAGATGCTGGTCTCCGGCAAGGCGGACGCCTTCGCCACCGACGATGTGCTGCTCTACGGCTTCATCGCGACCGCCAAGAACGGCAGCGACCTCAAAGTGGTTGGCGAATTTCTCTCTTACGATCCCTATGGGCTTGCCTATCGCCGCGACGATCCCGCCTTCGCCGAGGTGGTCGAACGGGCGTTCGCGCGTATGGCAGGCGAGCGGCGGCTCGCCGAGCTCTACAACAAGTGGTTCCTGCGCCGGTTGCCGACCGGCGAGACGCTCGACCTGCCGATGAGCCCGCAGCTGGAAGAAATCTTCCGGATGCTGGGGCAGCCTGATTAGCGCATTTTCCGCAAACGGCCTGCCCAGGGCGTGATCCGGGGTGGGCACCGGTTTGGCGCAGAAAAGCGACCAGCTCAACAAGCAAGGGCGCTTCCAATGCAAACGTGGCGAGGACGCGCTCCAGCGCCGGTCAGCGCTCGCCCGCGTTGCTTCATCACCCCATCTTCGGCTCGAGCATGGTCGACCACAGCGCGCGGTTGTCCCAGTCCTTGAGCGTGACGGTCAGCACCTCGGTGGCACCGTCGACCGCGACATGGCCGAAGAATTGCAGGCCATCGCTCGGCGGCAGGTTCTGGCCCTGTTCCTTGGTCGGCGCTTTGATGTACACGAGCTGCGGCCCGAACGTATTGTCGAGCGCGTTGGGGCCGAACGTGCCGGCATGAATCGGGCCCGATACGAATTCCCAGAACGGCTCGAAGTCCTGGAACTGCGCCTTGTTGGGATCGTAGTAGTGCGCGGCCGTGTAGTGCACATCGGCGGTGATCCACAGCGTGTTGCGGATGCCAGCGTGCTTGATGAAGGCGAGGATGTCCGCGATCTCGAGCTCGCGCCCGCGCGGCGGACCGTCGCCTTGTGCCACCGCCTCGACTCCCCATTTGCGGTCGCCGTCATAGACCACGACGAGGCCGAGCGGCATGTCGGCGGAGATGACCTTCCATGTTGCCCGTGATGCCAGCAACTCGCGTTTGAGCCAGGCGACCTGTTGCGGGCCGAGGAAATACGCGGCGGGGCCGTAGCTCTCGTCGTTGCCTTCAGCGTTGGGGCCGCGGTAGCTGCGCATGTCGAGCATGAAGACGTCGAGCAGCGGGCCATAGGAGATCTTGCGGTAGACCCGCCCGGCCTCGGCCTGCGTTTCGCGCATCGGCATGTATTCGTGAAAGGCGCGGCTCGCACGCGCAGCGAGCAGTAGCGCGTTCTTTTCGACGTATTTCTTGCGCTGGTGCTCGGCGCGCGTCAGCGGCTCGCCTGGCCACCAATTGTTGGTCACCTCATGGTCGTCCCATTGCGTCAGCATCGGTACTTCGGCGTTGAACGCGAGCACGTTCCGGTCGAGCAGATTGTATTTGTAGTTGCCGCGGAACTCGGCGAGCGTCTCGGCCGGCTTGGCTTTGTCCTCGGTGACGAGGTTTTTCCACATCTGACCGTCTGGCATCTTCTGCTCGGCCGCGATCGGTCCGTCGGCATAGATGGTGTCGCCGCAATGAACGAAGAAGTCCGGCCGGTTGCGCAGCATGGTCGCATAGGTGCGCATGCCGCCTCGTGCTTCGTCGATGCCCCAGCCCTGTCCTGCGGTGTCGCCCGACCAAACAAAGGAGATCGCACGACGGTCGCTCGGGGCCGTGCGGAACCGTCCGACCACCGGCTCGCCGACGATGGTCGGCGAGGCGAGGTCCTGGAAGCGGATGCGATAGAAGATGTCCTGGCCGGCGGGGAGGCCCTCGATCAGCGCTTTCGCGGTGAAATCGGTTTCTGGCAGCGCGTCGACGAACACGGAGCGGCGGATGTCCTTGAAACTATCGGTGGTCGCCGCCTCGACCAGCATGCGGGCAGGCCGGTCGGCGCGCGCCCACACGACTCCGCCATCGAGCGATACGTCGCCCGATTGCACGCCGTGGGTGACGAGCGGCCGGTCGGCGGCGCGGCTGAGATAGGGCCGCGCAAGTCCGCCGACTGCGGTGGTTGCCGCGGTGGCGCTCGCGCCGGCGAGCAGCCGACGGCGCGTCAAGGCTATACGCGGTTGCAGGGTCACGGCCATGATGGCCTCCATCGTTGAGAATGATTCCGACGATGGCGCGACTTCGTAACAGGATGGCGACAACGCACGATTCCCTCGCGCCGCGGTGGGACATTGTCGAAGCGGCCAACGCGAGTCGGAGGCTACTCGGCCGCCTCGGCGGCGTTGGCCAACGGCCGGTCGTTCGACTGGTGGGGCTGGCCAGCCGGGTGGGACAGCAGGACGGCGCGCCGCTCGGCAATGGCGTTGTGCGCCTGCTCGATGACCAGGGTGAACAGCATCAATCCCATCTCGTCGATCTGATTGCGTTCGGCCTGCTGAATCGTGCTGGCGAGAATGCTGTCGGTCTCGGATTGAAGCTGGTCGAGCGCCTCGACGCTGTCGGCGCTGCGTGCGCGTTTCATCAGCTGGAGGAGCCGATGCAGAAGGCGGATCCGGCGCGTGCTGCTGTCGGCACGGAAATAGCCGGCAACCGCGGCGATCGCCGAGCCGAAGAACGGAATGATCAGCATGCCATAGAAGATGTCGTCGCCGTACTTGTCGAAGAAGCTCTTCTGGTTGTCGCCGAGATAGGCTTCGGTGCCGGGATGCACGAGCACGGTCGAGTCCTTATCGGTCGACGGCGACTCGATCTTGGCGACGCCCGGTAGTTCGTGCGCAAGCGCTTGGCGCGAGGTGTAGAGCAGCTTGGAGAACGCGGCGATCTTAGTATCGCTCAGCGTTTTGCGGGCGACGAGATATTGCGCGAAGCTCAGCGTGGTGACGCTGTCGGGCGGGCTTGGGGGTGAGCCGCCAAAGGCGCCGGCAACGATCTCAAACGAGTCGTAGGCCGGAATGCGCTTCTCAATCGCTTCCGCCTGGTCGATCGGGATGAAAGTGGGCCCCTTCTTGTCGGTCGACGCCGCAGCCACCGCCTGCGCGATGACGTGACCGGTGACCGGGCCGGCGGCGAGGACCACGTCGATCTGGCCCTCTTGAATCGCGGTCTTGAGGTTATCCGGTTCGACGATGACGGTTTGAACCTTCTCGGGCGGAACCTTGTAGTGCTCGAGCACGACGCGCAGCAGCTCGGGAGTGGCCTCGCTGCGCGCCACGATGCCGACGCGGCGGCCGGCGAGATCAGATATCTTCTCGATCTTGACCGCTTTCGCGGTCTTTGCCGTCTTTGTGGTCGTCGCGGTCTTGGCGGCTTTCGCCGTCTTGGCGGCCTTGGCCGTGCGCAGGCCCGGTGCCGGCACCATGAGCACCATCACGTTCTGGTGCAGGATCGCCACCACCGGCCAATCCGGCGACATGTCGGGACTGCTGCTGACGACGGCGAGATCATATTGAGGCTTGCGGGATATATCCTTGATGGTGACCGGACCATCCATGATGAGCGGTTCGAGACGGAAGGATGCGCGCTCGCGGCGAAGCTTGTCCGCGAGCTTCTCCACCAGCATCACGTCTTCGCTGCTGCGCGGCCCGACCGCGATCTTCAGGATCGTAGGCGTCGCGGTGAGGTAGATGGTGACAGCGACGAGACCGACGATCAGAAGCGTTGCGAAGGTCACAACCAGCCACGTATGCCGCAGCACCAGGCGCATGCGGCGGTTGACCATCTCCTCGAGCGAATCGATGTCGAGACCTTTGGGGGTCCGCCGGCGCGCTGCCGCATCGCCGTTGCGTGGCTTCCAGAATCGCAGCGCCAGCCATGCTTTCTTCGGGCCGGACACCGGTTGGGATGGATCGGACGGCATGTCATCATCCTATCATGCTCGTGGTGCGACCCAAACAGATGGACCATCTGTTTGGAACTCGCGCCCACGTGTTCAACGCGTTGGTGGGCCCTTGTCCCGCCATTTGGCAAACCAGGTCTCGGGCGGTCAGACCATCAGGGCCAAGCGGCTCCACGGGCGATCCCCGCCAGCCTATGTACACAATTGCCGCCCCGCCGTTCACGACGGCGCGAGGTCCCTGCGTCTGTCAGGCGCCGACCGTAACGGAAGGCAATGAAAGTTCCACGAAATGCCGCGGCAAGACTGCGGTGATGGTTAACACCGCCAAACCGGCAGTTCTGCGTGCTGAATTAGGACGCTCCTCAAGCCCCGGCCGGCCGGCTCCACGGGCCGAACTGGGTGCCTTGCGGCAGGGCGTCGCGCACCATCAACATCTCGCCGACGGTTTCCGACGTGATGAGACCGACGAGGCGGCCGGCGGCGTCGACGACGGCGACGCCGGGGGCGGATTTTTCCTGCAGGAT
>Ga0126377_10001434_pt1 | contig 15703 bp, 15 predicted proteins | sample PanSoiMetPlot_22_FD_92647 | JGI IMG/M metagenome (GOLD analysis project Ga0126377, IMG submission 92647) | Tropical forest soil microbial communities from Panama - MetaG Plot_22 | ecosystem: Environmental > Terrestrial > Soil > Tropical forest > Bulk soil | place: Panama | collected 2016-02-17
CGAGGCTGCTCTCCACCTCCTTCTCGCTCACCGCGACCTTCGGCGCGTTCCTGACGTTCATGCTCATCATCCTGTATCCGAAGTTCACGAACTATCTGATGAGTGTGTTTTCCCCGACGTTTCTCCCGTACGTACTGCTCTTCTTCTTCGAGGCCTTCTTCCTCTACACCTACTACTACGGCTGGGGGAAATTCCATCCGCTGGTGCATCTTGGCCTTGGCCTCGGCCTCAACCTCGTGGGCACGGCGATCATGTTGATCGCCAACGCGTGGCTCACGTTCATGATGTCGCCGCGGGGGATCTCGGACCAAGGGGCGGTCCTCTCCGTCTGGGACGCGATTTACAACTACACGTGGATGCCGATCAACGTCCACCGAATCATCGCGAACGTCGCATTCGGCGGATCGGTTGCGGCCGCCTACGCGGCCTTCAAGTTCCTGCAGGCGGAAACCGACGAGGAACGAGCGCATTACGACTGGATGGGATACATCGGCAACTTCGTCGCGATCAGCGCCTTCCTTCCGCTTCCATTTGCCGGCTACTGGCTCGCGAAAGAGATTTACGCGTTCTCGCAGACGCTCGGGCTCACGATGATGGGCGGGGCCTTCTCGTGGCTCTTCATCATCCAGGCGGTGCTGATCGGAAATCTCTTCCTCGCCGCCAATTACTATCTCTGGCTTGGGATGGGAAGAGTCGAGGGGGTACAGCCGCTTCAGCGGTTCATCAAGTATCTGCTGATCGGGATCACGCTCTGCTTCGCGGTCTGGGCGACGCCGCGCTCGATCATCGCAACGGTCTCGGAGATCCGGGCGATGGGAGGATCGGCGCACCCGATCCTCGGCTACCTGGGCGTCATGTCCGCCAAGAACACCGCGGTGAACATCCTGATTCTCACCACGTTCATGAGCTTCCTGCTGTATCGCCGGACGGGAAAGATCGCGACGGTACCATGGGCGAAGATGGGCCACGCGGCGCAGCTCGCGATCTTCGCGAGCGCCGCCTTCATCGTCATCTTCCTCGGCGTCTATGGGTACTTCGTCGAGGCGACGGTCCGGATAGGTCTATCGGTGCCGCAAGTCAGCTCGGTTCTTTTCGCCATGGTGTCCATCACTGCGATCGACCTCTTCCTGTTCCGCGGGGCGAGCAAGACGGGCGAAGTACGGTGGGGAAGGATGCCGGCGATCTCGCAGTACGTGCTGATCTTCATCGCGACCACTTTTACCTGGCTCATGGGGCTCATGGGCTACGTGCGCTCCGGACTCCGCCAGCACTGGCACGTGTACGGCGTCATTCGAGACACCTCCCCCGACGCGTTCACGCCCACCCTTGGATTCGCAACGCAAGTGGTCTCAGCGACGGTTCTCCTGTTCTTTGCGTTGATCGGCTTCGTGTTCTGGATCACGAGCCTGCATGACCGGCCCGATTTCAATCAGACCGGGGCCCGCGTCGGTCATGGCCATGGCCCCGCCGGGGTCTCGCCGGCGCTCGCCGTGGAAACGGCAGGCGAACATGGGCGGACGTCATGAGGATCCCGCACACTGTCCGGGTCGGCGCTCTCGTCCTCGGGGCAACGTCGTTCTATACGTACGTCGGTCAGATGGTGCCGCAGAAGGAAGTGATGCCTCCTCAGGAGACTGTGATCAGGGCCGATTTGACCACAGCTGACATGGTGAAGGTGGGCCGCGAGATCATGGACGGCAAGGGGCTCTGCTTCACCTGCCATACGATCGGCAAGACGGGAGCGCTTCGGTTCCCTGATCTCGAGGGGGTCGACGAACGCGCGCAGAGCCGCGTCGCCGGCCTGAGTGATATCGAATACTTCGCGCAATCGATATACGAACCTGCGAAATTCATCGTGCCAGGGTTCAATCCGGGGATGCCGGTCATCAACAAGCCTCCGATCGGCCTCACGGATCAAGAGATTCTTTGCGTGATCGCTTACCTCCAAACGCTTGGCGGCAAGCCGACGGTCACGCTCCAGACGAGTCATCACTACTACACTCCCGCCGGCGCACCGGGCGCAGCGCCGGCTCCGGCCACTGCATCGGCTCCGGGCGGCGCTCCTGCTGCTCCGGCCGCAGGCGCAGGGCCTGGCGGAACGGCGGCTCCCGCTGCTGCTCCGGCGCCAGGCGGAGCGCCGGCTCCTGCAACCGCTCCAGCGCCGGTTGCCGCGCCGGCCGGAGCACCGGCTCCCACCGTTCCAGCGAAAGGGCCACGATGAACATCCTGGTCGTCCTCGTCGTGCTCGCTGTGTTCGGGGGCCTTCGCTTCCGTGGGGCCAATCTGCTGACGTGGGCCCTCGCCTGGTGGGTGGGGATCTACGTCCTTCTGCGATTCGGATTCAGTGCCCCGATTCCCACCTCCGTCATCTCGATCTACATGGGAATCGCTTCGATCGCGATCCTGGCGTACATGTCCTCGAGCCAGCAGCGCCGCGACGAAATCTCGCGGCCCTTGGTCCGATTCATGACGGAGAAGCGGTACACAACGCTCCTCGCCGCGACGGTCATCGCCATTCCGGCGCTCGCGGCCGCGAACGTGTACGTCCAGATGAACGTCCCGATTCAGCCTCCCCTCTTTTCACGAACGGTCCATCCTGCGTCGCCAACGAACATCACGGTTCACGACCAACGGATCGATCTCGACGCTGGTGAGAACCCCTTCCGGCATCTCGAGACGTCGAATCCCGAAGAGTTCCGGAAACACGTCGAGAACGGACGGCAGGTCTACTATCGCAATTGCGTCTTCTGCCACGGCGACACCATGTCGGCCAACGGCATGTTCGCGCACGGACTGGATCCGATCCCGACCAACTTCCACGACACGATCCCACAGCTTCGCGAGACGTTCCTCTTCTGGCGGATTTCGAAGGGGGGCCCCGGGCTTCCTGAGGAGGGGGGCCCCTGGGACACGGCCATGCCCGCCTGGGAGAAGTTTCTGAAGGAAGAGGAGATCTGGGATGCGATCCTCTTTCTCTACGATTTCACAGGTCAGAGACCTCGCGCCAGGGAGGAGTCCGGTTCGAAATGACTTCCTCTCCGATCAGTCCGCGCGCGTGTTTCGCTGTCCTCATAGCTCTGTTATGGGCCACACCTGCGGGATCGGTGCGCGTGTGGGCTCAAGACCTCGGAACCGATGCGCAGCGTGAGTCGGGCAAGAAGCTTTACCTCAAGAACTGTGCGCAGTGCCACGGCGAGAAGGGGGACGGCGAAGGCTACGCCACCCCGCACCTGTACCCTCGGCCCCGCAACTTCACCGCGGGTAAGTTCAAGGTTCGTACGACGCCCAACGGAGAGCTACCGACCCATCAGGACCTGGTCAACATCATCAGACGCGGCATGCCCTACACGTCAATGCCTGCCTGGCCGACACTTTCCGATCAGCAAGTGTCGGATCTCGCCTACTTCATTACGACCTTCTCCCCCGATTTCTCGAAACGCGAACTCGTTCCAAAGCCGATGACGTTCCCGAGCGCCCCCCGAACCACGGGCGAGTCGATCGAGCTCGGGAAAAAACTCTACGCGGAGACAGGCTGCCTGAAGTGCCATGGGAACCTCGGTCGGGGAGACGGACCGTCGGCTCCCACGCTGACGGACGACTTAGGGAGACCGATCCGCGCGGCGGACCTCGCTCAGAGCTGGACCTTCCGTGGAGGGTCGTCGCGCGAGGACATCTTCCGGACGATGAGCACGGGGCTCAACGGTACGCCGATGCCGTCATTCGCCGACAGCCTCACGGCCGACCAACGATGGGCGATCACTGACTTCATCGTCTCCCTCTCGGGGAGCGACGGGCCTGCCTATACCAACCTCGTAGTCGCCAAGCACGTAGACGATCCGATCGATCTGAAGAACGGAGCCGCCATCTTCCAGTCCGCGCCGGTCGCACGCTTTCCGGTCGTCGGGCAGATCATGGAGCCCGGACGCGCGTTTCATCCACCCCCGACCTCGGTGACAGTTCGGGCGATCTACGACGCCGATTCAATTGCTCTTCTGGTTCGATGGCACGACATGCGCGCGGAGAAAACCGGTAAGAACGGACTTTCGCTTGTCGTGCCTCCGGAAGAGGAGGAGTCGGCGCCAGGAGGTGCCCAGAATCCGACCTCAACGAACCCCTTCGGTGACGCCGAACTGGCACCAGCGCAGAAGACTGAAAAAGATCCGTTCGCCGAAGAGACAGCGCCAGCCGATCAGCCATCCGAGTTCTCGGACGCGGTCTCGATCCAGATTCCGTCGCAGGTGCCGACGGGCGCACGCAAACCGTACTTCATCTTCGGCGACGCCCAGAACTCAGTGGATCTCTGGTTCTTCGATCTGGCCCGTCCCGATCCGCATCAGTTCACCGGACGGGGAAGCGCCGACATCGCGTCGAACGACACCGGGGATGTCACAGGGGTCGCGGGCTACGACCAGGGAGAATGGTCGGTCATCTTCAAACGGCCTCTTCGCCCGGCCTCGGGCGCCCCGTTCTCGCCCGGAGAGTTCATGCCGATCGCGTTCTCGGTGTGGGACGGGTTCTCGCGCGAGCGTGGCAACAGGCGCGGTCTCACTGTCTGGCAGTCTGTCTACGTTGAGCCAGAGGTGGTCCCATCAGCCATCTGGCCGATGGTGAGGACGGCGCTCGGGATACTCGTCGTCGAACTGGCAATCATCGCTTGGGTGCGGCGACGCAATACCTCTCGCGCCCGCGTGGACGTTGCAGCGTGAGCTGTCGCAAGCAATCGCGAGGAGCCTATGTATAAGAGCATCTACGTTCCCGTCGATAACTCAGACCACTCCAACCGGGCTGTCGCGTGCAGCGTGACGCTAGGCAAGGCGTTCTCCGCAAAGTTGGTGGGCTGTCATGTCTACGCGGCAAAACTGCACGACTATCGCTTCAGGCAGATGGAGTACACCCTGCCCGAGGAATACATCGACGAAGTGGAACTCGAGCGCCAGCGGAAGATCCACGACAGCCTCATCACGATGGGGCTGAAGCTCATCTCCGACAGCTATCTCGATGGCATGTCACGCCTCTGCGGAGAGTCGGGCCTCGCCTTCGAGCCGCGGATGATGGACGGGAAGCATCACATTGAGATCCTCAAGGATCTCGCCGGCTCACAGCACGACCTGGTCGTGATTGGCGCACTGGGTGTTGGTCGCGCGCGGGACAGCGTGATCGGCTCGGTCTGCGAACGCGTCGCACGCCAATCCGATCGCGACGTCTGGGTGGTCAAACATGTACCCGAGCCAGGCGAGCCGGAGCGGGACACGATCCTGGTGGGCATCGACGGCAGCCCACAGTCATTCGGCGCGCTCATGACTGCGATTGAACTGGCACGCACGTTCGGCAAGCAGATCGAAGCGATCGCCGTGTACGACCCCTATCTGCACTACTCCGTCTTCAACGGCATCGTCAACGTCCTCACCGAGCAGGCGGCGAAAGTCTTCCGCTTCGAGGAGCAGAATCAGCTGCACGAGGAGATCATCGACACCGGGCTCGCACAGATCTATCAGTCGCATCTCGAAGTGGGCGAGCGGATGGCGAGCGAGGACGGCGTCGCGATCAAGAAGACGCTCCTCGACGGCAAGCCCTTCCAGAAGATCCTCGACCACGCGCGCAAGACGAATCCATGGCTCATCGTTGTCGGACGCATCGGCGTCCACAGCCCGAAGGACGAGACCGGACTGGGAAGCAACGCCGAGAACGTTCTCCGCGCGGCGCCCTGCGACGTCCTCCTCTCCACGCGTCTGGAAGTGCCCCGGCTCGACGTGCGCGCCGAGGAGACCGTCCGCTGGACGCCCGAAGCGGAGGAACGGATGACCCATGTGCCCGAGCAGGTCAAGGGGATCGCCCGCACCGGCGTCCTTCGCCTGGCGCTCGAGAAGGGGCATTCGGTGATCACGAGCGCCGTGATCGACGAGGCGATGGATCGGTTCATGCCGAAGAGCGCTTCGGCCGCGACAAAGGCGCTGGCCGAAGCGGTCGCTCTCGAACGTGCGAAGTCTGGCCCCGTGTCGATGTGCCGGTCATGCGGCGTCGCCGCCACACAGAGCGGCGCCGTCAAGTGCACCGTCTGCGGCTCCACGGACTTCGAGGTGATCTCACAGGAGATGATCGAGAAGATCGCCGCCGTCGAGGGTGGGCTCGAGGAAGAGACGACCTACGACGGCCGCAAGCTGCGCTGGTCCGAGGACGCCCGGAGAGGCCTCTGGACCATGAAGAACGCCTATCAGCGTCGTCGCGTCAAAGCGCGCGTCGAGAAGCGCGCGCGCATGATGAAGATCGATGCGATCACGCTGACCTTCGCGCGGCAGGTCATCGAGGAAGAAACCGGCACGCCGCTCGATATCCAGGGCCGCGCGGCTGAAATCCCCGAGAGCGCTGCCGCAGCTGCCGGGGAACCGCGGCTCGTTGCCCGCGACGACAAGAAGAACCCCCTGATCTCGACCTTCGAGTGGACCGCCGATGCCGCGCAACGTGTCTTGCGCGTACCGGCCGGCTTCATGCGGAACAAGACGCAGGAGCGGATCGAGGAGCTTGCGCGGGAACGCGCCGCCTCAACGATAGACCTGGCGCTCGTCGAGGAGGGAATCGAGATCGGCAAGAAGATGATGGCGGAGATGATCGCGACCTACCAGGGTCCGCCATCGACGGGCGCGAAGCCGATGCTCAATGAGGTGAGTCCGCTCACCGCGCGCGATTGAGTGCGTATCGCTTCTGCCGCACCGATGACATCGGGCTCCTCGTCGATGCGCTGAACCGCTGCTGGGCGCCGTATCATCGCGAAGATCCGCTGGTGACGCCAGCGGCATTCAAGCGATCGATTCGCGACCTGCAAGTCTGGTGCAGCAGCTGTATGGTCGCCTTCTCGGGCTCCGACCCGGTCGGTGTCCTCGTCGGCGCCAAACGGCCTTCAAGTACCCTCGTCTATAAGATCGCCGTTCATCCCGATCACCGGCGACAGGGTCATGGGCGTCACCTGCTCGCCTCGCTCGGCTCGAAGCTCGCGATTCTCGGCCCTCCGAGAATCGTCGCCGAGGTTCCCGAGACGCTCGTGCCTGCCCGCGAGCTGTTCGGCGCGAGCGGATACGTCGAGGAAGCACGCCTGACAGACTATGTGCTGGATCGCGGAGCGAACGATGTGGGAGAAGCAGTCGGGATGTTCGTGATCCCCGTGACGATCGACGATCTCATCGCCAACGGTTTGCTTGGCGATCCGCCTTCGCTTTCGGCTTCGGCGGGACAGGTCTGCTGGGAGCGTTCGGTCGAGACCCTGACGGCAATGAAGGACGACATCGCAGGACTCGCCGTCGCCTCCGACGAACGAATCGAGGCGTACGTCCTTTACGTAACGCACGGAGCGGAGGAGACGGAGATTCTATCGCTCCGCTCTTTGATCGACGATGGCGGAGCCCGTTTGAAGCAACTGCTCGCTCGGCTCCGCGCGGGAAGCATGGAGACCGTCCGGTTCCCGAAGGTCCACCCGGCCGAGATCTCGAAGGAGTGGCTGGAGACGCTCGGTTTCCGCGCGGCCGGCGGGCATCTGCTCTACGCAGGGAGGGCGCGGTCGGCCTGATCACGAAGAAAGACATCACCCCTCTGCGCCTCGGGCGGTACGGTGTAGGCTAAAGGTTCGCGTCAAATCGATGAAGAGCTACCACGACATCGTCGGCGACGGAGGGTCGAGGATCCTCGAGCAGGTTGCCGAGCAACGCAACCGCATCACCGACGGGCTCGCCGCAGTGCGTCATCTCGTAGCGGTGGGCTCGGGCAAAGGCGGGGTTGGCAAGAGCACGTTGACGCTGCATCTCGCGAGCGCTCTGCGCGCCCGTGGGCTTCGGATTGCGATCCTGGACGCGGACTTCAACGGCCCTTCACAGGCGCGCATGGCAGGTGTCCAAAGAGCGCTGTTCGTTCCCGGCAGGCGCAAGGTCTCGCTCCCGCGGACCAGGAACGGCATCGCGGTCTTCTCGATGGGCTCGGTGATCCCGGAGTCGGAGGCGCTCGAGTTCGAGAGCACGGCACAAGGAGAGTCACACACGTGGCGCGCCACGAGAGAGTTCGCTCTCCTCGGAGAGATCCTCGAGTCTTTCGAATGGGGAGCGCTCGATCTGCTGATGTTCGATCTGCCGCCCGGAGCCGAGCGGACGGTCCAGTACGCCAGTTTTCTCGGACCGCGGACTTCGTTCCTGCTCGTGACGATCCCTTCCGGGGTGGCACGTGGAGTGGTCGCGCGGTCGGTCGCTGCTCTGTCGAAAGAACCCAATCGCCTCCTCGGGTACGTTGAGAACATGAGCGGCTACTATTGCCGCGACTGCAACGCGGTGAAGCCACTCTTCGTCTCATCCGAACCCCTCGACGCTGCTCATCCCTCGACGCCGCTCGGGATGACCCTGAGCGAGGCGAAGGGTCAGGGCAAGCCCTCGGGTCTGGGAATTCCCTGCCTCGGGACCGTGCCGTTCGATCCGGAGCTTGCGCGGCAGTGCGACCTCGGACTCCCTCTCGCGGACCTTCCCGACACACCCGTCGGCCGTGCCTTGGATCACGTCGCGCAGCAGCTTCTGGACAATCTCGAATCGACAACGCCAGCCTCCGTTCACGACTCGCGTGAGCTCCGGCCAGACAGGGAGCCTCCCCGATGAAATTCCTCTGTATCCCCTGCGACAGCCCGATGAAGCTGCAAAGCGTAGGGCCGCCAGAGCGCGGCTCGTTGTCGATCGTCTACGCGTGTCCCGAGTGCGGGTACGAGATGGCGATGCTCACCAACGCGTATGAGACACAGGCGGTCCAGTCTCTCGGCGTGCGAATTGGTCCCGAGAGCGGTGCGGCAGCGTCGACGGACACAACCGGCAGCTGCCCGTTCAACTCGATGATTCCGGGTGAGGCCAGACGCGATCAGACCGTAGACACGATCCCCGTCCGGTGGACGGCTGCTGCGGAAGCGCGGCTCGCGAACATCCCGGCGTTCGTGCGTCCCATGGCACGAACCGGCATCGAGAGATTCGCCCGCGAGAGGGGAGCACTGGAAGTAGACGAGAAGATCCTCGACGCCGCGCGCGAGTTCTTCGGTATGTAGGCCATCGAGATGAACATCGCGGATCTGAAAACGAGCACATCTGCCCTGAGCGAGCACGGCGGAGCCGCGCGAGTCGAGGGGTTCGCACGGCCGTACGTCGTTTCCTGGAACCTCACCTACCGCTGCAACCTCGCGTGCGAGCACTGCTATCTCGACGCTGGCAGCGTGCCTTTCTCACTCCAACCCGCGACAGACGCGCGCCCAGGCCCCCGGCTACTCGGCACGGCGAACTTCGCCGATCGCAGCGAGCTCGGTACCGAGGAATGCTTCAAGGTGATCGACGACATCGCCGCGTTCGCGCCCGAATGCCTCACGATTCTGACGGGTGGCGAGCCGCTCTTACGGCGCGACATCCTCGAGATCGTCAAGCGTGCGGCGGAGCGCGGACTCTGGGTCGTCGTCGGCACCAACGGCGTGCGCATCACGGAGAACGTGGCGCAGCGCCTGGCCGCAGCCGGAGCGCGGGGACTCTCGCTCTCCCTCGATGCTCTCGATCCCGAGCGTCACGACCGCTTCAGGAACGTGCGAGGCGCCTGGCACAACACGGTGGAGGGAGCGGAGATCCTCAACAAAGCCGGGCTTCCGTTCATCGTCCAGACGACCGCGGGCTCGCACAACCTCGGTGAGCTCGATGCGATCGCCGACTTCGCGCACGATCGCCTCGCCGCCAAGGTCTGGAACCTCTACTTCCTGGTACCGACGGGGCGCGGGCAGTTCGTGTCGGACATGACGCCTTCGCAATACGACGAGGTGCTCGCCTCTCTCTACCGGATCCAGCGGAAGTACGAACGCCGGATGCTCGTGAACGCGAAGTGCGCTCCGCATTACATCAAGACTGTCCTCGAGAACGCCCGCGCAGACACGGATCTGAAGATCAGAACCTACTCCGGAGGGGCCGGAGGGTGTCCGGCGGGGACACACTACATGGGAATCCGGCCCAATGGGGACGTCACCCCGTGTCCCTACCTCCCGGTCTTCGCGGGGAATCTTCTACGGACATCTCTCACGAACCTGTGGACCTCTTCGGAGCTGTTCACCGGCATTCGCCGGCGCACGTCGCTCGGGGGGCGGTGCGGAGCGTGCGAGATGAACGCCCAGTGCGGCGGCTGTCGCGCCCGGGCCTACGGGATGACGGATGATGTGATGGCCGAGGATCCACTCTGCACCCACACGCCCGGGACATTCGCAGGGTCGCCGCTGCTCACGTTGCGTGGCTCTGGCTCGCCGACCTCGAGCGAGCGAACCATCGAGTACGGCGGCGAGTCGCCGACGACGATCGAGTGGGACGACGCGGCCGCCGCGCGGATGAAGAAAGTGCCGGCGTTTGTCCGGGGAATGGTCGTCAGGGCCGTCGAGGATTCCTGCCGCAAGAGCGGCCTCGAGCGCGTGACCGTCGAAGAGCTCGAACGGATCCGCGCGCGGATGCCGACACCGAAATTCTTTGGATAGCCTGACGAATCACTACCTGAAGGGGTCAGCAGCCGTTTGGCTCTGCTCGGCGAGGGTTGCCTCCATCCACTTCTGAAATTCCTCGTTGCTCTCGACGGTGACAAAGCCGCGCATCCGGGCATGGCCCAATCCGCAGAGCTGCGCGCACGCGATCTCGTACTGGAATCCGGAATTCCCCGTTCGAGTCCGCATTTCCGCGGTCGTCACGTTGGGGATGAACCAGATGGGGATTGTCAACCCGGGGATGGCGTCCTGCTTCACCCGAAACTCTGGCACGCCGAAGCTGTGGATGACGTCCTTGCTCCGGAGCTTCACGATGATCGGCTTGTTCACCGGCAGATGGAGCTGATTGACGGTCGTGATGTCGTCCTTTGCGGCAGGATCGGAGCGATCGAGTCCCAGCGGGTTCGATTGGAGGTCGAGCAGCTTGATGTCCGTGCGGCCAAATACTCCGTCAGCGCCGGCATAGTGAATGTTCCAGGCGAACTGCTCGCCGGTCACCTGAACAACCAGCGCTTCGTTCTCCGGGGGCAGGGCTTCGACCCGGGTGGCCCATAGCGGGATTGCGAATCCGATCAGGAGAATCGCTTCGACCACGGCCACACCGACTTCAAGATAGGTCGACCGGTGGGACGTGACTCCTTTGTAGTCCGCCACCGGATTCCGCGACCGCCTGAAGCGGACGATGGCGTACACGAAGAATCCTCCCCAGCCCACGAACAGGATGAGCATGAAGATGTGAATCCAGCCGATCAGGTTGTCGATCTGCCCGCCGTGAGCCGTGGCGAGCGGCGGGAGCCCCATCCATTCGGTCATATTCTCGACGCTCCTCCCTGGAGCTCCGACCATTCAGTGTCGAGGTCGATGTCCGCGATGCGCTTCGCGCGTTGGCGGAGATAAATGAAGAAGGCCACGAACGCACCCTGCACGGCAAGTGTGACGGCCAGCAGCGCCAGAATGCCGAGTTTCGCTCCGTCGATCATCGAAGTCTCTGCCGCGCCGAAGCACACAGGACAGGCGAAGACGCTCGAGCTGCCGCCGACCACGATGGCCGTCGCCGTTGTGAGAATCCGAGTCATTCCGAAGTGGACCGACATTGTTTTCATCGCAGTGTCCTTGTCTTGCGCAGGAACCACGAGTCGTACATGACCAAGCCGAGCGATGCGCCGAAAGATGCGATGGCCGCGACGAGAGTGGCGAGCCCGCTCGCCTGTCGGTACTGGTTCAGACACCAGAGACCGAACAGCACCGCGAGTGCGGCGGACATCAGAATCAGCATCGCGTGGACCCACCTGAGGTTCATTAACGAATCCAGAAGCCGTCGTGGACGGTGAGGACGGGAAGGGCGATCAACGCGATGAAAAACACGACGGTCAGCGAGAGGACCGCGTAGATCAGCTTCTTCTCGGAAATCAGGTGCATGAAGTAGCACGCCACCAGCGATCCCTTGATGGTGGCGACGATCAGCGCCACGGTCACGGCAATCGGCACGGGAAGATGGTAGCGAGAGACCGCCACCGTGACAATCGTCAAGGCCATGAGCGCGACGAAGACAGTGATGTAGACCCTGACATGTTTGTCGATGTCGACCGCATGGTCGCTTGTCATGGATGTCGCCGCGTGGTCACTCGTCATGGATGCCCCTACAGAAGATACAGAGTCGGGAAGAGAAAGATCCAGACCAGATCGACGAAATGCCAGAACAGACCCGAGTGCTCGACCCGGTTGGTGAACCATACCGGATTCGTCTTCCAGAGCTTCGCGCCGGGACCCCAGAAATAGGCGTTCACCACCATCCCGCCAAGAACGTGAAGCCCGTGCAGGCCAGTCAAGGTGAAGTAGATGGCGAGGAAGTTGTGGGTGCGGGGTAGTTCCCCTCCGTGGAAGTGGTGGCTGTATTCGAAGTACTTGACGACAAGGAAGACCAGCCCAAGCAGGATCGTCCCCCCCATGTAGATCCGAAAGGTCCCGAAGCGGCGGCGCATCAGCGATGCCCAGGCCATGACCATCGTGACGGAGGAGGCAATCAGGACAATGGTGTTGAGCGTGGCGAGCGGGACGTCCAGAAAGGTGTCTCCCCGCGGCCAACTCGGCGCCCCGACCCGAATCAGGATGTAGCTGGCGAAGAGCGCCCCGAACAGCATGACCTCCGAAGCAAGGAACAGCCAGATGCCGATCTTGCCGTTGGTCAAGCCGGTGTCGCGCCGAACCTCGACGGTGTAGGGGATATCCATCTCGAATCAGGCCTCGTACTGCGGTATGAAGTCCTTGGCCGCACCGGGAACGCTGTACTCGTAGGGCCCCCGGTACGCTTCCGGCGTGCCGAGGAAATTGCCGTGAGGAGGAGGCGATGGCGCCGACCACTCAATCGTCGTGGCCTGCCACGGGTTCTCTCCCACAGTCTCCCCCTTTCGGAGGCTCCAGAAGAAATTGAAGATGAACGGAAGCTGGAAAAGAGCGAGGGTCCACGCGCCCCACGACGAGACGGCATTCCAGTGCATCGTCGGCTGCGCGAACTCGTAGGCGGTCCCGGCGTCGAACAGGCGCCGCGAGACGCCGGCCAGCCCGATGATGAACATCGGCATGAAGATGACGTTCATGCAAATGAGCGAGCCGACGAAGTGGATCTTGCCGAGTGTCTCGTTCATCTTCCGGCCGGTTGCCTTCGGATACCAGTAGTAGATTCCCGCCATGAGGGCGAAGATCGTTCCCGGAGCGACGACGTAGTGGAAATGGGCGATGACGTAGTACGTGTCGTGCAGCGGGATGTCCGCGATGTTCAGACCGAGCGGAAGCCCGGTGAGCCCGCCGATGCCGAACATCGGCAGAAAGGCAACCGCGAAGAGCATCGGCGTGTTGAAGCGTATCGATCCGCCCCAGAGGGAGATGATCAGGGCCGTGAGGATCACGACCGACGGGATTGAAATGATCATCGTGGTCGTCTGGAAAAACGCCGCCATCGTCGTCCCCATGCCGGTCATGAACATGTGGTGTGCCCAGACGATGAACGACATGAATCCGAGGAAGACGAGCGAATAGACCATCGAGCGATAGCCCCACAGCGGCTTGCGCGTGTTGTTCGCGATGATCTCGGCCACGATTCCCATCCCGGGAAGGATCAGGACGTAGACTTCCGGGTGCGCGAGGAACCAGAACAGGTGCTGCCAGAGAAGCGGGTTACCTCCGCCGGCGTTGGTCAGCGCCTGGCCACTGACGACGAGGCCGCTCGGGAGGAAGAAGCTCGTGCCGGCCACACGATCCATCAGCTGCATGACCCCTGCGGCCTCGAGTGGAGGGAAGGCCAAGAGCAGGAGGAACGCGGTGACGAACTGCGCCCAACAGAAGAAGGGGAATCGCATGAACGTGAGCCCCTTGGCGCGCAGCTGGATCGTGGTCGTGATGAAGTTGAGCGCCCCGAGGAGCGACGACGTGATCAAGAAGATCATCCCGATGAGCCAAAACGTCTGACCCGTGCCTGCGATGTCGGCGAGTGGCGTGTAGGAGGTCCACCCTGATTGCGCGGCCCCTCCGGGGATGAAAAAGCTGCCGAGCATCGTGATGCCGCCGAGGAAGAGGCACCAGTAGCTCACCATGTTGATCTTCGGGAACGCCATGTCCGGGGCCCCGATCTGGAGCGGGAGCACGAAATTCCCGAATCCTCCGACGGCGAGCGGGACCACTCCGAGGAAGACCATGATGGTGCCGTGCATCGCGCCGAGCTCGTTGTAGAACTCGGGGAGCATCGTTCCGCCAGGCATGCGCGCCTCACCGAAGAGCGCGCCGATCAGCGGCAGCGGCACGCCCGGATAGGCGAGCTGCCAGCGCATGAGCATCATCAGCGAGAAGCCGAAGAGGAGAAACAGGAGGCCGGTGACGGCGTACTGGATGCCGATGACCTTGTGATCCGTTGAGAAGACGTACTTGCGCCAGAAGCCGAGCTCCTCGTGATGGACTTCGTGCGCGGCGTGTGGTGTGGGTGCGACGACGACCTTGTCAGTCATGCAGCCTCTCTCAGATCGCTACTTCGCGGCGGGGACGGCGAACTTGAAGCCTTGTGTCTTCGTTTCGTTGGCGCCGACCGTGATCGAGGCCGTTTTCGTTCCAAGCCTCTCGTGCCACGCAGTGATCTCGTAGGTCCCCGGGTCGAGTCCCGAAATCGTAAACTTCCCATCCGCGCTCGTCACCGAGAAGAAGGGATGGGTAAACACGCCGACGTAGGCGCTCATCCACGGGTGGACGTCGCACTTGACCTGGAACATTCCCTCCGGCTTGGGGAACGACGTGCTCATCTCCTTGACCGTCGCCGGCTGCCCCCGATTGAATGACGGATTGAGCTTGGGAAGCGTGTGAATGTTGTGGAGAATGCCATCGGAGTTGAGGATCCTGTAGGCCTGACCGACCATGATCCCCATCACGTGCGGCTTGTATTCACAACCGTCCTGATTAATCACGACCGGCGTCTGGGGAACAGGGTACGTCTTCCCCGCTGGCAGCCCCTTGGAAACCCAGACCATGATGTTTCCCATGGAGTTGCCAGTGCCGAGGACAAGCGCCTCGTTCGCCGCGGGCTTTCCTCCGTGCTTCTTGTGACACACGGGCTCGGCGTCCATCGCGAGCGGCTTGAGCGCGGGAACTTTCCCGTCGAACATGACGGTTCCGGTGATGGACGAGGCAGCGACCGCGACGCGCGGCCAGACTGACACCGCGACCAGCACAACCGCCAGCCACAGCCTGTTCCTCGTTCCGCGCATACTCGGCTCTCTGGTCATCGTCCATCTCCTTCGTCGTCGCAGACGTCGCCTTCCGCCGTTATCGAAACCCTCAGTTGGCGCAGGGATTTCTGTTTCCGCGCGAATTCTACACCGGACTACTCATCCGTCAACAGCCTCGAGTACTGCTGATCTGAACCCTCTTTCATCGCATCGTCAAGGTCGACATAGAGCGTGCGGTGCGGAGGGCCATCCTGATGTAGAAGACGCGCTGATCTCAGACGTTCTCGAACGCGAGTGATTCGGCCAGCCTCGGGTCGCGCATCGGTACGAGCGCCTGGCGTCGCATCTGCCAGCTCGCCGTCGCGACGAAGCACCCGCCGACGGCGAGGAGCGCAGCCAGATCCAGAACCGACGGGCGCACGCCTTCCGGATGGAGCGTGGGCATGACTTGCCAGTAGAGGTCGACGTAGTGCATCACGAGGAG
>Ga0126377_10001435_pt1 | contig 15698 bp, 14 predicted proteins | sample PanSoiMetPlot_22_FD_92647 | JGI IMG/M metagenome (GOLD analysis project Ga0126377, IMG submission 92647) | Tropical forest soil microbial communities from Panama - MetaG Plot_22 | ecosystem: Environmental > Terrestrial > Soil > Tropical forest > Bulk soil | place: Panama | collected 2016-02-17
AGCCGATGCAGATGCCTCCGACGTTGGGACACCCGCCGATTCCGCGCATCCATCCGCGCTTGGTGACGTTGCAATTCACAACCGGACCCCAACATCCGATTTTCACCAGGCACTTGGGCGAGCCGTAGTCGTCGGCGAAGTCGCCCTGCTCGTAGTAGCCGGCCCGGTCGCAGCCCTCGTGCACGGTGGCGCCGAACAGCCAGGCCGGCCGCAGCGCCTCGTCGAGCGGGATCATCGGCGCCTGACCGGCGGCCTGGTACAGCAGGTAGAGGATCGTCTCGGACAGGTTGTCCGGGTGGATCGGGCAGCCCGGCACGCAGACGATCGGGATGCCCGCCTTGGTCTTCCAGTCCCAGCCCAGGTAGTCCGGCACGCCCATGGCGCCCGTCGGGTTGCCGGCCATGGCGTGGATGCCGCCGTAGGTCGCGCACGTACCGGCGGCGAGCACGGCCAGCGCCTTGGGGGCGAGGCGGTCGAGCCACTCGCTCGTGGTCATCGGCTGGTCGGTCTCGGGGTTGTTGCCGAAGCCGCACCAGTAGCCCTCGCGCTTGATCGCCTCGTTGGGGATGGACCCCTCGACGACGAGGACGAACGGCTCGAGCTCGCCACGGTCGGCTTTGAAGAACCACTCGATGAAGTCGTCGGCCCCGCCGACCGGACCGCACTCGAAGTCGATCAGCGGCCAGTGGACCGCGATCTTCGGCAGCCCGGGAAGCGCGCCGAGCGCGATCTCCTCGATGGTCGGCTGGGTCGCGGCGGTCAGTGCGACGGAGTCCCCGTCACAGCTCAGGCCAGCGTTGATCCAAAGAACGTGAATGACGGTCTCGTCCGTCTCGTCCGTCGTCGCGTCGGTGACGGTCACGGCGAACGCCCCCTCTCGTTGGGTCCCCCCGGTGTGACATGTGCCACCTAGTCGTAACCCAGGGTCGTTCGCGCGTAAATCGGTGTCTTTTGCACTCATGGAAAGTGGGGATGCCGTGGCGTACTGTGCCCCCGAGGGGGTCCGCCCATGGCAGATCGCGCGCCGACGAGCACCGCGCCGGTCGATCCGGTGCCGGAAGGTCCGGCGTCGCGCTTCGAGTTCGCGCCACCCCGCCGCTTCGTCCTTCCCGCGGTGCTGCTCCTGCTGTCCGAGCGGCCCGGCTACGGGTACAACCTCGAGAAGGACCTGCTCGACTTCAACTTCGGGCGGATCGACCGGCCGACCGTGTACCGGGCGCTCGCGGACCTCGAGGGCGACGGCCTGGTCGACTCGTGGAACGAGGCGGCGACCGCCGGGCAGCAGCGACGTGTGTACGGGATCACGCCGCTGGGCGAGCGGGTGCTCCGGGTGTGGATGACGGTCATCAAGGAGGAGCGGGACTGCCTCGGCAGCGTCCTGCGGCGCTACCAGGCGACCGGGACGGTCGACGCCGTGCTGGCGGAGGTCGACGGCGGGTGGGCCGCGGCCCTCGGCTACGGCTGGTCGCCGGTGTCGACCACCGCACCCGCGGTCACGACGGCGCGACGGCTGGCCGCGGTGGACGGCGAGCGGCGGGCGCCGGCGCCCGACACCGACGCGGAGCCCGCCGACCTCCCGGCGGCCGCTGCCCCGGGAAGTGCCCGCACGCTCCGGCTGATCCCCGATCGCTCGGTCGTCCTCATCGAGGTCCGGTCCACGGTCGGTCCGATCAGCTTCGGCGCCGACGGTGTCACCGGCTCGGTGACGGCCGACATCATCGACGGCGTCGTCCGCCCGGAGAGCCCGCCGACGGCGAGCGTGGAGATCGCGGTCGAGCGACTGCGATCGGGCAGCGGGGTGTACGACGCCGAGTTGCTACGGCGCATCGACGCCCGCCGCCACCCCCTGGCGTCGCTCGAGCTGCGCGACTGCCAGCCGATCGGCACGACCGGCCGCTACCGGCTGGCGGGCGAGCTGACCTTCCACGGCGTGACCCGCCGGACGGACGGGACGGTGTCGGCGACGGTCGGGCCCGACGGCCGGCTCGTGGTCGTCGGCGAACAGGTCTTCGACATCCGCGACTTCGCCGTCCCGTCGCCGACCGTCCTCATGCTGCGGATCTACCCGGACGTGCGCGTCCACCTCCACATCGAGGCCGAGGAGAGCTGATGCGAACGTTCATCGCGCTGGCCGCCGGTTACGTGATCGGGGCCCGGGCGGGAAGCCGGGACCTCGACGAACTGACCTCCGCGCTCAAGGCACTGCGCGACTCCGACGAGCTTGCCGACGTGGTGTCGGCCCTCCGCTCGCACGCGGGCCACACCCTGCGCGCGCTCGCCGCGACCGTCGACGGGCGACCACCCGGTCAGCTCGACGACGGCGCGGAGACCGGCGACCTCGTCGACCGCGTCCGCCACCTCGTCGGGCGCGGGTAGCGCCGACCTAGCTCTCGTCGCCGGCGGTGTCCTCGCGCCCGAGCCGGTCGGTGATGTCCTGCCCGATGCCCCGCAGGCCGACGACGCCGCCGGCCGAGCCGACCTGCGGCTGGGCGCGGGCTCGGAGCCGCCGCTCGTCCCCGTTCGGGCGCACGACCCGGTACTCGTCGTCGAACGGCCGGCCGGACGCCACCGACCGGTCCATCTCGGCGCGCACCCGGTCGACGTCGTCGGGGTGGACCGCCGCGAGGTGGGCCTCGAGTGTGCCCTCGAAGTCCAGGGGGTCCACGCCGTGGATGCGGTGGAACTCGTCGCTCCACTGCACGGTGCCGGTCCGCAGGTCCCACAGCCAGCTCCCGACGTGGGCGAGCGCCTCGCTCTCCCGCACGCGGACCTCGATCTCGGCCAACGTCGCCTGCGCGAGCCGCTGCTCGGTGATGTCCCGGGCGATCACCACCGACCCGGGCCCCTCAGCGCCGACGGCCTGGACCGGACAGATCGACAGCGAGATCGGCACCGGCATGCCGTCCGTGCGGAGGATCTCGCTCGGCAGGTGGCTGACCCGGTCGCCGGCCAGGACCGTGGCGAAGGTCGCCCGCAGCTCGGCCCTCAGGTGGTCGGGGAACAGCTCCACGACCGCCCGGCCGAGGATCTCCGGCCCGCGGTGCCCGAAAAGTCGCTCCGCGGCCCGGTTCCAGCTCGTGACCCGACCAGCCGGGTCCTGACCGAGGATCGCGTCGTCGGACGTGTCGAGGATCGCGGCGAGCAGGGCGTGCGCCGGCACGCCGGGCGCAGGCTGGATCGCTGACTCACCGGGTCGCGTCGTGTCGGCCGGCGTCATGGTGCGGCCATGTTCCCAGATCGCCCCGCCGCTCGCGGCCAGGATCGACGGGGCGACGATCACGCCGGCTCCCCCTCGAAGACCCGGGAGCCCAGCAGGTCGTCCGGCTCGATCGTGCTCAGCGCCTCGACGGTCACCGTCCCGGCGGCGACGTGGCGCCCGGCCTGGCGCAGGCGGGCGCGGTCGAGCGCGTTGCGGACCGACCGCGCGTTCGCGAAGAGCGGCCGGGCAGTCCGGCGGGCCAGGTAGTCGACCATGGTCGCCCGGGCGGCGTCGCTGAAGCGGTAGCCGCCGTCGGTCAGCATCCGGTCGGCGATGTCCAGCAGCTCGTCGGGGGTGAAGTCCGGGAAGTCGAGGTGGTGGGTCACCCTCGACCGCATCCCCGGGTTCGAGGCGAAGAAGCGGTCCATCTGGTCGCCGTAGCCGGCGAGGATCACGACGAGCTCGTCCCGCCGGTCCTCCATGACCTGCAGCAGGATCTCGATCGACTCCTGGCCGTAGTCCCGCTCGTTCTCCGGTCGGTGCAGCAAGTACGCCTCGTCGATGAACAGCACGCCGCGCATCGCCCGGTCCAGCACGGCGCGGGTCTTCGGCGCGGTGTGGCCGATGTACTCGCCCACGAGGTCGTCGCGGGTGACGGCCACCAGCCGCTCGGTGGGCAGGTAGCCCAGCCGGTGCAGGACCGACGCCATCCGCGTCGCCACGGTCGTCTTGCCGGTGCCGGGGTTGCCGGTGAAGCTCATGTGCAGTGTCGGCGGCTCGGTCGCCAGCCCCAGGCGCCGCCGGGCCCGGTCGACCAGCAGCAGCGCGGCGATCTCGCGCACGCGGGCCTTGACCGGCGCGAGTCCGACCAGGTCGCGGTCGAGGGCCTCGAGCACCTCGTCGAGGGCGACCTCGCCCCGCTCGGCGGCCAGGTCCACGAGCTGGTCGGCCGGATCGGTCATCGGTAGCGCTCACCCGGCGGCAGATCGGTGGCGTAGGGCCGCGTGGTGTAGCCGAGTGAGCGGCCGTCCCGCTGGGTGCGCTCGATCCGGAACCCCGGTTCGTGCGGCGGGCGCTGCACGATGAAAGAGGTCCGCAGGCTCTCCCAGCCCCGCGTGGCGTCGAAACCGCAGATCCGGATGTAGTCGCGCGGCCGCTCGCGACGGCACCCCGCCAGCGAGGCCATCACCGTGCCCGGGTCCACCAGGTCGAACTGGGGCTGCTCCCACATCTCCCAGTAGGTGTTGCGAGGGTGCGGGTCGTCGGTGCACTCGATGCTCACCGCCCAGCCCTGCGAGATGCAGTGGCGCACCTGGGCCTCGATCTGCGTGTCGGTGAGGTCGTCGAGGAACGAGAACGCCCCCTGGGTGATCCGCATGGTCCTTCAGCTCCTGGCCGGGGTCGGGGTGGCGACGTAGTCGGGGGTGTCGGTCGACGTGTAGTCGAAGGTGACCTCGCCCCAGGTGTCGAGGGCGCCGGCGAGGGGACGGCACCCCTTGGCGGCCTCGCGGAGGATGGCCGGGCCCTCGCGCGCGATGTCCCGGCCCTCGTTGCGCGCCAGGACCATCGCCTCCAGCGCCACCCGGTTGGCGGTCGCGCCGGCGGCGATCCCGTCGGGGTGGCCGATCGTCCCGCCGCCGAACTGCAGCACGACGTCCTCGCCCAGGTACCCCAGCAGCTGGTGCATCTGCCCGGCGTGGATGCCGCCCGAGGCGACCGGCATCACCTTCCTCAACCCGGCCCACGGCTGGTCGAAGAAGAGGCCGTGCTCCAGCCGAGCCGTGGTGTGGTCGTCGCGGAGGGTGGCGTAGATCCCGGCGATGGTGGCCGGATCGCCCTCCAGCTTGCCCACCACCGTGCCGGCGTGGATGTGGTCGACGCCGGCCAGCCGCATCCACTTGGCGATCACCCGGAAGCTGACGCCGTGGTCCTTCTGGCGGGTGTAGGTGCTGTGCCCGGCCCGGTGGAGGTGCAGGATCATGTCGTTGCGCCGAGCCCAGGCGCTCATCGACTGGATCGCGGTGTAGCCGATGACGAGGTCGATCATGACGACCACCGAGCCGAGCTCCTTGGCCAGCTCGGCCCGCTCGTACATCTCCTCCAGCGTCGCCGCCGTCACGTTGAGGTACGTGCCCTTGACCTCGCCGGTGGCGGCCTCGGCCCGGTTGACGGCCTCCATGCAGTAGAGGAAGCGGTCACGCCAGTGCATGAACGGCTGGCTGTTGATGTTCTCGTCGTCCTTGGTGAAGTCGAGGCCGCCGCGCAGCGCCTCGTAGACGACCCGCCCGTAGTTGCGGCCCGACAGGCCCAGCTTGGGCTTGACCGTCGCGCCCAGCAGGGGGCGGCCGAACTTGTCCAGCCGCTCGCGCTCGACGACGATGCCCGTCGGCGGCCCGGGGAACGTCTTCACGTAGGCCGTGGGGATCCGCAGGTCCTCGAGCCGGAGCGCCCGCAGCGGCTTGAAGCCGAAGACGTTGCCGATGATCGAGGCCGTGAGGTTGGCGATCGAGCCCGGCTCGAACAGGTCGATGTCGTAGGCGATCCAGGCGAACCACTGGTCGTCCCGGCCGGGCACCGGCTCGACCCGGTAGGCCTTGGCCCGGTAGACCTCGCAGGCGGTCAGGCGGTCGGTCCACACCACGGTCCACGTGGCGGTCGACGATTCGCCGGCCACCGCGGCCGCCGCCTCGACCGCGTCCACGCCGGGCTGCGGCGTGATGCGGAACAGCGCGAGCAGGTCGGTGTCTGCGGGCTGGTAGTCGGGCTGCCAGTAGCCCATGGCCGCGTAGGGCATGACGCCGGCGCGGTAGCGGTCGACGGTCACGGCTCGCTCCTCGCCGGGGTGACGGTGACCCTCGGGTCCAGCTCGCCTGCCCGGTACCGGTCCGCCATCGCATCGAGCGGGACGGCCCGGCCGATCCTCGACGCCTGGCCCGCGGCGCCGAAGGCCTCGTAGCGCTGCCGGCACAGCTCGGTCATGGCCGCCATCGAGGGCTTCAGGAACGTGCGGGGGTCGAACTCGGTCGGCGCCTCGCGGGCGACCCGGCGCCACTGGCCGACGATCGCCAGGCGGGTGTCGGTGTCGATGTTCACCTTCCGCACGCCGTGGCGGATGCCCTCCTCGATCTGCGCCACGGGCACGCCGTAGGTCTGAGGCAGGTCCCCGCCGAACTCGTTGAAGACGTCCTGCAGGTCTTGGGGCACCGAGCTGGAGCCGTGCATGACGAGGTGCGTCTCGGGCAGGCGGTCGTGGATCTCCTGGACGACGTCCATGGCCAGGATCTCGCCGTCCGGCGGCCGGCTGAACTTGTACGCGCCGTGCGAGGTGCCGATGGCGATGGCGAGCGCGTCGACACGGGTCCGGGCGACGAAGTCGGCGGCCTGCCCGGGGTCGGTCAGGAGCTGGCGGTGGGCGAGCACGCCGACCGCCCCGTGGCCGTCCTCGGCCTCGCCGGTGCCGGTCTCCAGCGAGCCGAGGCAGCCCAGCTCGCCTTCGACCGAGGCCCCGACGCCGTGGGCGACGTCCACCACGCGACGGGTGACGTCGACGTTGTAGTCGTAGGTCGCCGGCGTGCTGGCGTCCGGCAGCAGGCTGCCGTCCATCATCACGGACGTGTAGCCCCAGCGGATGGCGCCGACGCAGGTGGCCACGTCGTTGCCGTGGTCCTGGTGCACGCACACCGGCAGGTGCGGGTAGCGGGCCTCGGCGCCCTCGATGACCTTCACCAGCATGGCGTCGCCGGCGTAGGCCCGGGCGCCCCGGCTGGCCTGGAGGATCGCCGGCGCGTCGACCGCGTCGGCGGCGGCCATGACGGCCAGGACCTGCTCCATGTTGTTGACGTTGAACGCCGGCATGCCGTAGCCGCCCTCGGCGGCGTGGTCCAGCAGCTGGCGCAGGGTGATCCGGGCCATGGTCATCCTCCCCCGACCGTCGCGGGGACCCCCACGAGGTCGATCGCGGCATCTCGGACCGCCTCAGCCGTGATGCCGAAGTGGCGGTACAGGTCGGTCGCCGGCGCCGAGGCCCCGAAGCCCCGCATCCCGACGAAGCGGTCACCGGGGCGCAGCAGCGCGCCCCACGACTGGCCGGTGGCTGCCTCGACGGCGACCCGCGGCGCGGTGCCGAGAACCGCCAGGCGGTCGCCGTCGGCCAGCTCGGCGAACAGCTCGAAGCACGGCAGCGAGACGACGGCGGCCCGCACGCCGGCCGTGCCCAGCAGGCCCGCCGCCTCCAGCGCGACGGCCACCTCGCTGCCGGTGGCGAGCAGCGTGACGTCCGCCGCCGGCTCGGCGAGGGCCGCGTAGCCGCCCCGGGCCACGCCGTCGCCCGCCAGGCCGTCGCCGTCCGGCACGGGCGGCACGCTCTGACGCGACAGCACGAGCGCGACGGGGCGGTCCCGCTGGGCCAGCGCGACCTGCCACGCCTGGGCGGTCTCCGCGGCGTCGGCCGGACGGATCACCAGCAGGCCGGGGATGGCGCGCAGGGCGTCGAGGTGCTCGACGGGCTGGTGGGTGGGACCGTCCTCGCCGAGCCCGATCGAGTCGTGGGTCAGCACGTGCACGACCGGCAGCCCCATCAGGGCGGCCAGCCGGATCGCGGGCCGGCTGTAGTCGCTGAACGCCAGGAACGTGCCGCCGTAGGCGACGGTCCCGCCGTGCAGCGCCAGGCCGTTCATGGCCGCGGCCATGGCGTGCTCGCGGACGCCGTAGTGCAGGTAGTTCCCGGTGGGGTCGTCCGCGGTGAACGGACGGTGGCTGTCGACCAGCGTGCCGTTCGAGCCGCTCAGGTCGGCCGAGCCGCCGAACACCGTGGACGCCGCCGGCACCAGGGCGGCGAGCACCCGCTGGCTGCTGACGCGGGTCGCCCGGGGCGTGCGGTCGGCCACCTCGGCGCTCCGGGCCGCGGCGAGCGCCGGCACCGCCTCCGGCGGCAGGGGGTCCGCCAGGCGGGCGTCGAGGTCGGTGCCGGGGCTGCGCCGCGTCCACGCCGCCCGGGCGGTGGCGCCCCGGCGGCCGGCGTCACGCCAGGCCTCGAGGAGCTCGCTCGGGACGACGAACGGTGGGTGGGGCCAGTCCAGGGCGTCGGCCATCGCGGCCCGCTCGCCGGGCCCCAGCGGCGCGCCGTGGACGTGGTGGCTGCCCGCCTTCGTGGGGGCCCCGCGCCCGATGGTCGTGCGGCAGGCGAGCAGTGCGGGCCGGTCGCCGGCCCGGGCCGCCTCCAGCGCAGCGCCGACCGCGGCGGCGTCGTGGCCGTCGACCTGCCACACGTCCCAGCCGCTCGCGGCGAAGCGGGCCGCCTGGTCGTCGCCGGTCGACAGCTCGGTGGCACCGTCGATCGAGATCCGGTTGTCGTCCCACAGGACGATCAACCGGTCGAGCCGGAGGTGGCCGGCGAGGCTCACGGCCTCGTGGCTGATGCCCTCCATCAGGCAGCCGTCGCCGGCGAGCACGTAGGTGTGGTGGTCGCACAGCGCCGACCCGTGGATCGCCCGCAGCCGGGCCTCGGCGATCGCCATGCCCACCGCGGTCGCCAGTCCCTGGCCGAGCGGGCCGGTGGTGGTCTCGACGCCCGGGAAGCGGCCGCGCTCGGGATGACCCGCGGCCGGGCTGTCCAGCCGGCGGAAGCGACGGAGGTGGTCCAGCTCGACGCCCTGGTAGCCGCACAGCCAGGCCAGCGCGTACAGCAGCGCCGAGCCGTGGCCCGCGGACAGGACGAACCGGTCGCGGTCGAACCAGGCCGGATCGGCGGCGTCGAAGCGGAGGTGCTCGGTGAACAGCACCGTGGCGACGTCGGCCATCCCGAGCGGGAGGCCGGGATGGCCCGAACCGGCCGCCTCGACCATGTCCGCCGCCAGGAACCGCACGGCCGTGGCGAGGCGATCGCCGGTCACGCCGCCGCCTTCCGCCGCCGGTCCAGCAGGCGGTGGATCATCGGCGTCAGGATGAGCTGCATCGCCAGGTCGAGCTTGCCCCCCGGGATGACGATCGAGTTGGGCCGTGACATCGCGCTGTCGTGGATCATCGAGAGCAGGTAGGGGAAGTCGATCCCCGTCGGGTCGCGGAAACGGATGACCACGATCGACTCGTCCGGCGTCGGGATGTAGCGCGCGACGAACGGGTTCGACGTGTCGACGGTCGGCACCCGCTGGAAGTTGACGTCGGTGCGGGTGAACTGTGGGCACAGGTGCCGGACGTAGTCGGGCATCCGCCGCAGGATCGTCTCGGTGACCTCCTCGGTGGAGTAGCCCCGCGTGGCTCGATCCCGGTCGATCTTCTGGATCCACTCGAGGTTGATGACCGGGACGACCCCGACCTTCAGGTCGGCGTGGGCGGCGATGTCCACGCCGTCGCCGGCGAAGGCGCCGTGCAGGCCCTCGTAGAAGAGCAGGTCGGTGTCGGGCGGGAAGTCCTCCCACGGCGTGAACGTGCCCGCCGCCGTGTCGAGCTCGACCGCCTCCCCCTCGTCGTGCACGTAGCGACGCGTCCGGCCGGTCCCGAAGGCGCCGTAGTCCCCGAACACCTCCTCCAGCTCGGCCAGGAGGTTCGCCTCCGGACCGAAGTGGCTGAACTCGTGGTCGCCGGCCTCGTCGTGCTCGGCCACGGCGGCCGCCATGCCCTTCCGGTCGTACCGGTGGAAGGCGTCGCCCTCGATGCCGGCGAACCAGACGCCCTCACGGCGGAAGATCTGCTCGAAGGTGTGGCGGACCGTCGTCGTGCCCGAGCCCGACGAGCCGGTGACCGAGATGATCGGGTGCTGTGCGGACACCGTGGTCATCCCCGGAACAGCCCGCGCGCGGAGAACAAGGGCGACCGGTCGCCCTCGAAGCGCTCGTCGTGGTACGCCGCGACCCGCGCGACCTTGTCGGCCGAGCCGAACACGAGCGGGGTGCGCTGGTGCAGGTCGCCCACCACGCGGTCCAGCAGCCGGCTGCTCCCGTCGGTGGCGGCGCCGCCCGCCCGCTCGACGATCAGCGCGATCGGGAACGCCTCGTGGAGCAGGCGCAGCCGGCCCTCCTCGTAGCCGGCGCGGTCGTCGGCCGGGTACAGGACGATCCCGCCCCGGGTGAGGATGCGGTTGGCCTCGGCGACCAGGGTGGCGGTCCAGCGCATGTCGAAGTCGGCGAGGCGGGGCCCGGTGGCGCCGGCGACGAGGTCGTCGATGTACGCCCGCAGGCCCGGAGCCCAGTGGCGGCGGTTCGAGGCGTTGACGGCGTACTCCGGCGTGCTGTGGGGGATGGCCAGCCCCGCCCGCTCCAGCAGCCACCGGCCGCTGGAGCGATCCAGGACGAAGCCGTGCACGCTGGCCCCGACCGTCAGCACCATCGTCGTGGCCGGCCCGTACACGACGAAGCCCGCGGCGAGCTGCGCCGTGCCGGCGGTGTGGAACGTGGCGTCCGGCGACCCGCCCGCCGCCCGCAGCAGGGAGAAGATCGTGCCGACGGCGGCGTTGGTCGACAGGTCGGCCGAGCCGTCCAGCGGGTCGATCGCCACGGCGATCGGTGCCGTGCAGTCGAGCAGCGTGGCGGCCGGGCGCGCCTCGGAGGCCACCCACCGCACCGGGGCCTGCCCGAGCCGGCCGGTGAACAGCTCGTCCGCGACGACGTCGATGCCGGCCTGGACGTCACCGGCGCCGGTGTCGGCGTTCGGGGCGACGTGCGCGCCGTGCCTGGCCGCGACGGCCTCGGCCAGGTCGCCGCAGCCGCCCGCCAGCGCCAGGAGCACCTCGGCGACCGGCGCCGGCACGCCGGCGACCGGCTGGCGGAGGACCTCATCGAGCGTCGGCGACACACAGCGATGTTCCGGGACCGCCCAGGGAAAGTAAAGCTAATTGTTCTGTTGCCGAGAGAAGGCTTTCCTATCGCGAGTCGGCTACGGTGCCGGCATGCGCGAGGCGACGCTCAAGCAGCTCCGCTCGCTGGTGGCCGTTGCCCGCACCGGCACCATCGCCGCGGGCGCGCAGCGACTCCACGTCACCGCGCCCGCCGTGGGCCAGCAGCTCAAGCTGCTCGAGCAGGCCGTCGGGATGCCGGTGCTGGTCCGCTCGCCCGACGGGTTCCGGCCGACCGACGCCGGCCGCGAGCTGCTCGCCGTCGCCGACCGGATCGAGGCCGAGCTGGAGGGCTGCGCGCTGACCCTCGACCTGATCCGCGAGGGCAAGGTGGGGTCGGTCACCCTCGGCGCCGTCTCGACCGCGAAGTACTTCGCCCCCCAGCTCCTGGCGGCGTTCTGGGACCGGCACCCCGACATCGAGGTCACGCTGGTGATCGGCAACCGCAGCGAGATCGTCGAGGCGATCACCGCGCACGAGGTCGACATCACCGTCATGGGTCGACCCCCCGCCGGCCTGGCGCTGGAGACGACCGAGATCGGCGAGCACCCCCACGTGGTGGTCGCCGCCCCCGACCACCCGCGCGTCGGGCAGCGCGTCACCCGGCGGGCCCTCGGCCGCGAGACCTTCCTCGTCCGCGAACCCGGCTCCGGCACCCGCCAGCTCGCCGAGCGTCTCTTCGCCGGCGCCGAGATCGCACCGCGTGTCGGCATGGAGATCACCAGCAACGAGACCATCAAGCAGGCGGTCATCGCCGGGCTGGGCGTGGCGCTGATCTCGGCCCACACCGTCGCCGCCGAGGTCCATGACGGCCGGCTCGTCTGCCTCGACGTGGACGGCTTCCCCGTCGTCCGCCACTGGTACGGCGTCCGCCACGCCGCCGGCCAGCACCTGCCCGCCTGCGAGGCCCTGTGGGCGTTCCTCGGCGAACGGGGCCGCGAGCACCTACCCGCCGTCGAGTCCCGCTGACACCTAGCGCGCAAGGGATGGCTGAACGTTGGGGTTCATGCGGAAGAGATTGCTGGGGTCGTACTTGGCCTTCAGGGCGGCGAGACGGTCGTAGTTGGGCCCGTACGCGGCGCGGATGCGCTCCTCTCCCTCGTTGCCGAGGTTGTTGACGTAGACGGCGTCCTCGAGGTGCGGCTGCATGGCCGCGAAGAATGCCCGGGTCCACTCGATGTTGGGGCCGGAGTCGGTCGGGTCGGACCACTGCGAGAGGATGAGGAAGTCGAACTGCTCGGCCCGGTGGGGGAATGCCGTCGCGGACGGGAGGGTTCGGCTGGCCACTCCGTGCATCTGCTGGAGACCGACGCCGGTGGCGGGGGACGGCATCTGCTCGACGAACCGGATCATGGTCTGGACCGCTTCGTCGGTCAGGTGGCGGAGGAAGCCGGACTTCCAGTAGTGGAGCTGGCCGAAGGGGTAGCCCGGGTCGGAGACCGCCTGGAGCTCCCGGTACGGCATGGGCTGGATCGTGTCCTCCACGGGGGACCGAAAGCTGCGCAGGGGCTGCAGGACCCGTTCGCCGGCGTCTACCGGTCCGCAGTAGCAGACGACGAGGGTGACGACCGGCTGCCCAGCGTCATCCAGGGCCAGAGATGCCGCGGTCGAGAGCTCGTCAGGGGCGGCCTTGACGAAGCTGTCGTAGAACGGCAGGACCTCGGGCGCCGCGGCCAAGGGATAGGAGAGGCCGCCGGCCAGCACAGGTCCGACGGGATGGAGCCGGTACTCGAAGGACACGACGACGCCGAAGTTCCCGCCGCCACCGCGGATGCCCCAGAAGAGGTCCTCGTTCTCGGCTTCGCTGGCCCGCACCAACCGGCCATCGGCCGTCACGACATCTGCGGCCAGCAGGTTGTCACAGGCCAGTCCGTAGGCTCCGTTGAGCCAGCCGAGCCCGCCCCCCAGGGTGAGGCCGGCGATCCCGGTCATCGACACGGCCCCCATCGGGGTTGCCAGATCCCAGGCCTGCGTCTCGTGATCGAGCTCCGCCAAGGTCAGCCCGGGTTCGGCGCGGGCTGTGCGGCCTTCCGGGTCGACCCGGATCCCCTTCATACCCGAGAGGTCGAGCATGATCCCGCCGTCACACACCGCGTTGCCCGCGACGCTGTGGCCGCCTCCCCGGACCGAGACCACCAGGTGGTGCTCCCGGGCGAAGGCGATGCCGCGGGCCACGTCGGACGGGCCCGCGCACCGGACTATGGCCAGCGGCCGGCGATCGATCATGCCGTTGAAGACCGCTCGGGTCTGTTCGTAGCCGGGATCTGCCGGTCGAACCAGCGTTCCGCGCAGGTCCGCTGCCAGTCCCCCGAGGGCGCTGGTCGCCACGCCGTCGGGCGGCGCAGGGTGCTCGGTCGTCGGCTCGACGGTGGTCGGTTCGGTCGTCATCTGTTGCTCCGCTCGTGTTGGGACGGGACTCGGGCCGGCTACCGCAGTCGCTCCGCGACCGCGCGGGCGACGATCTCCGCGTCCTCACCCATGCCGAACAGGGTGGAGGACTTCCGCTTCCGCAGGAAGTGCGTCCCCACGAAGTAGAGGCCGGGCACGACGGTGCTCGCGCCGTCGCGCTGGATCGGGAATCCGAGGTCGTCGAATGCGTCCGGGAACCGCACCCAGTGTCGGTAGGCCGGGCGATAGCCCGACGTGAACACCACGGCCCCGAGATCGCGCACCCGGATCTGGTCCGGTGGGTCTGTCCTCAGGGGCTCCGGTGCGGGAAGCTCGGGAGGTCGTGCCCCGCGGTTCGTCGCGGCCTGTGCGAGTAGGTCGCATATGTCCGCATAGCGGGCATCGCCCCAGGCCACGGACTCGTCGAGATCGCCGGCGAAGCGGATCGTGCTCTCGCCCGCACCGAGCAGACGTCCGGTCAGGGTCACGCCGTCGGCCAGGAGCGTCCGGTAGTTGAGGTCGCTCCCCCGGTCGCGCCCGGAGGTCTGGAAGTTCGCGGCCAAGCGAGCCAGGGGGTTCGGCAGATCCTCGACCCCCTGCTCGAGGAACGGCGTCTCCACGAGCCACGAGACGATGTCGCGTCCTTCGACACGGCGCGGTGCCCACGCCGCCTTGCCGCACGCGAGTGTCACGTGGCGGCCCGACCGGTGCAGCTCGTCGGCTATCTGGCATCCGGTCTGCCCGCTCCCGACGACGAGTACGCCGCCACCGGGGAGCTCGTCCGGGTTCGTGTAGCCATCTGCATCGACGACGAGAACCCCGGCCGGAAGCTCCGCCGGCGGGCGGTACGGCTGCTGGAACGCTCCGGTTGCGAGCACGACGGCATCGGCCTGCATCCGCCCCTCGGAGGTGTCCACGACGAACCCGCCACCGGGGCCCGAGCAGAGGGCGGTGACGTCGATCCGGTCGAGGATCGGGGCCTCGAAGCCGTGGGCATAGCGTTGGAGGTGGGCCACGACCTCGTCCCGGGACATGAAGCCGTCGGGGTCGTCACCCGCGTACTCGCCCCCGGGCAGCTGCACGTACCAGTTGGGTGTCACGAGGCAGAAGCTGTCCCACCGGTCGCGCCAGCTCTGCCCTACGCCTCCCCGCTCGAGCACGATGTGGTCGATCCCGGCGCGCTGGAGCTCGTAGCTGGTGGCCAGCCCGGCCGGACCCGCCCCGACAACGATGACCGGGCGATCGTCGATGGACATGGGCCGAGTATCGACAGTCGGCGAGGCCCTGTCAGCGACTTGTGTTCCACTTCATCTCTTCGGTCAGGTGGGCGGGATCGAGCAGGACGATCCGGTCCCGTTCCGTCCGCACGGCCCCGGCGTCCCGGAGCTGCCGCAACGCCCGGACCACGACCTCGCGCACCGTTCCGACCGCGGCGGCCAGCTCATGCTGGGTGATCCGCACCGCGAGCTCGCCGCCCGGATCGCCGGCCTCCTGATGGGTCGGGACGAGGTCGAGAAGCTGCCGCGCAACCCGCTGCCGCACCGTCGCGAACGCGGTCCCGGGGATCTCGTTGACGAAGGTGCGGACGCGCTCGCTCAACTCGACCAAGAGCGCGCCCGCAACGCTCAGATCCTGCTGCGCGAGAGCGCGGACCTTCGCTGGGGAGATCATCAGCAGCTGCGTGTCCACGAGCGCCTGCTTGGTCGCCGGTTCGGCGAACTCGTCCGAGAAGAGCGACATGGCGCCCAGGAGCTCGCCCGACCGGCAGTACCGGATGGTCATCGTCCGGCCGTCGGGCGCGGTCACGAAGACCCGAATGACGCCGGTGATGACCAGCTCGAGGTAGTGCTCCTCGTCGAGCGCCCGGTGTGCGATCGAGCCGGCGGGGACCATGACCCGCACGGCACCGTCGAGCACCTCGTCGAGCACCTCGGACGGCAGGTCGCGCAGATGCGAAGCTCGAACCGCGTCCCGGACAGTCCGATCCACGATGACCGGACCCACGCGCCCTGCAACGGACACAAACGTCACCTCCTGCCGCCGAACCCGCCCGCCGACAGACGGTACGGCAACCCGCCCGACGTTGTCGCCGGGATACTCGGATGCACCGACCGAACCGCCGCGGCCACCCTGGAGGCAGGCCTCCTACAGGTGACGGAGATGGTGGCTCGCCGTGGAGCACGTCATTCGGGATGCGAGCATCGACGACGCCGATGCCATCGGCGCGGTCGTCGTGCGGGCGTGGCAGGCGGCTTACCGGGGCATCATGCCCGACGACTACCT
>Ga0126377_10001436_pt1 | contig 15692 bp, 13 predicted proteins | sample PanSoiMetPlot_22_FD_92647 | JGI IMG/M metagenome (GOLD analysis project Ga0126377, IMG submission 92647) | Tropical forest soil microbial communities from Panama - MetaG Plot_22 | ecosystem: Environmental > Terrestrial > Soil > Tropical forest > Bulk soil | place: Panama | collected 2016-02-17
GCCATTCGTAAGTCCGAAACGGCAGGCCTGTGGCTCCTCAGCTCCGGGTACATTCCGCCGAACCCCGCCGAGCTGCTCGGGTCGCGGCGCTTCATCCAACTGATCAAGTCGCTCCAGAACCATTTCGACTGGGCGATCGTGGACACTCCCCCCGTGCTGGCCGTCGCGGACAGCATGATTGCCGCCAACGAGGCGTCGGGCGTCGTGTTCGTCGTCGGCGCCGACAAGACGACTCGCCAGGCCGCGCGAGCGGCCATCGAGCAGCTCGACTCTGCTCGATCGCATCTGGTTGGCGCGGTGCTGAACAACGCCGCGATCAATCGGCACCCGTACTACTACCAGGGCTACTATCGCAAGCAGTACGCGAAGTACTACGTCAAGAACTGACGCGCGTGCGGCTCGCAGCCAGCCCTCTCCCGCCCGCCCCCCCTGCTTCCCTGACCGGCCCACACGTCGTGCCGGGCGCGCATCACGACCGCCAGCGCGCCCGCATCGGCGTGCTGGCGACTCATCCCATTCAGTACTACACGCCGTGGTACCGCGCGCTGGCGAAGCAGGTCGATCTCGAGGTCTTCTTCTCGCACCGCCAGACGGCGGACGATCAGGCGGCCGCCGGGTACGGCGTCCGCTTCGAGTGGGACGTTCCGCTGCTCGACGGATACGCGAGCCGCTTTCTCCGCAACGTCGCTCGACGGCCCGACGTGAGTCGATTCTGGGGCTGCGTTACCCCGGACATCCGGGAGGTGATACGCACCGGACACTTCGACGCGTTCATTGTGCACGGATGGTCGACGTGCAGCTATTGGCAGGCCATGACCGCCTGCTGGTCGACTCGAACGCCCGTGTTCGTGCGCGGCGACTCGAGCTTGTCCACACCGCGCGCATGGTGGCGCCGCGTGGCCAAGTGGCCGGTGTACCGATGGTTCATCCCCAGGTTTGACGGCTATCTGGTCGTCGGCACACGGGCGAAAGAGTACGCGATCGGATATGGAGCGGATGCGTCACGGTGTTTCGAGACGCCGCATTCGGTCGACAACGAATTCTTCGCCAGTCGCAGCGACGCCCTGCGGCTCGATCGGGCGGCGACACGCGCGCGCTTCGGATTGCCCTCGGACGCCGTCGTGTGCCTGTTCGCCGGCCGTTTCATCGATAGAAAAGAACCCTTGCTGTTCGTCCGCGCGCTGAAATCGGCCGCGCTGGCCGCGCCAGGCGTTTTCGGCTTGATGGTGGGCGATGGCCCGCTCAGGGGCGCCGCCGAATCGCTTGCCTCGAGCATCGGCGCGCCGATTCGATTCAGCGGTTTCCTGAATCAGACGGAGATGGCGTCCGCCTACGCGGCGTGTGATGCGCTGGTCGTGCCATCTTTGTGGGAAACGTGGGGCCTCGTCGTCAACGAGGCGATGGCGTGCGGTCTGCCGGCGGTCGTGACCGAGGGCGTCGCGTGTGCCGGCGACCTGGTGGTGCCGGGCGTCACGGGTGAAGTCTGCCCGATCGGAGACGTCGACGCCTTCGCAGATCGAATCGTACGGATCGTGTGCGATGCAGAATACAGATCCGCACTGTCTGCGAACGCCCGCCGGCATGTTGCAGCGTTTGATGTGGCCTCTGCTGTCGAGGGGACGCTGCGGGCCGTCCACCAGGTCAGCGGTCGCTACACGGTCAGTCCGGCGATGGCTGCTCCATCGTTGAACGCGACTTCCCCAGATCGACAATGACAACTCCTCCTCTTCTTGCGGTTGTACTCCTGTGGTTCGTCATCGCCACGGCGTTCATCATCTGGCGCTGGCTCGCGGGTCGTGGCGTCGGCCTCGTCGTGTCGATCATCCTCGGACTTTCGGGCATCCATTGGATTGCGGCGACGCTGTACCTGCTGCCGTGGTATCAGAATTTCGATCGGGACCTGGTCAACACGGGTTTGTGGGTCGCGTTTCAGGGGCTCTGCGCCTTTTGCCTCGGGGCCGTGATGGCTTCTCGTGTGCGTGCGGTCGAGGCGGTCGAAGATCGACACGCCGTCCGGTCCGTCGAGTCGTTCGGCTGGGCGTACATCATCGTCGGCATCATCATGTACGCATTCCTCTGGCCGCGCGTCGGTCGCATCGCGTCGCTTGGTGCGCTGGTCGCAGCAGGATCGAGCTACATCGTGCTGGGAATCTGCCTGCGCTGCTGGCGCGCCGACGGGCCGCGTCAGGTGCGCTGGGTGGGCGCCAGCGCGCTCTTGCCGATGGTGACCATTCTCACCCAAGGTTATCTGAGCTACGGCCTCGCGGCCCTCGCTGCGGTGGCCGCCTTCACCGCTGAGTTGATCAAGTCGCGCACGAAACTCCTCCTCGCGGGTCTCGCGATCAGCTACGTGACGATGTCGTTCTATGTGACCTACATGCGCGACCGGACTGAAATCCGGGACGTCGTGTGGAGCGGTGCGGCCGCCAACCGCCGGATCGATCTTGTTGGCGGCAGCGTTCAGAACTTCGAATGGTTCGATCCGCGTAACGAATACCACCTGGAGCGCATCGACGATAGGCTGAACCAGGACTTTTTCGTCGGGATGGCGGTGGACCGTCTCAGAAGGGGTTTGGTGCCGTACGGCAACGGCGAAACCGTCAAAGAAGCGTTCATGGCCGTTCTGCCGCGCGCACTCTGGCCGGACAAAGGGGTGATAGCCGGCAGCAGCGACATCGTGAGCCGCTTCACGGGGATGAGATTCGTGGAAGGCACCAGCGTCGGGGTCGGCCTCGTCATGGAAATGTTCGTCAACTTCGGTGCTCCGGGTGTCTGGCTGGGGTTCGCGCTGTTCGGAGCGCTGCTCATGCTGATCGACGAGCGTGCGAGGCTGTGCCTCGAGCACGGAGACGCGACGCGTTTCGCCGTGTGGTACCTGCCGGGCAGCGCGCTGCTTCAACTATGCGGCGGATCTCTCGTGGACGCCACGGCGTCGGCTGGTGCCGGAGTCGTCAGCGTTTTGCTCGTCAACGCCATCCTCATGACCGTTCCAATCCGCCGGAGCCGGCTGCCTGCTGAGAGTGGTGTTCGCGCCCAGCGCGAGCGCATCGTATGACCCCTGTCGCGATCTCAGCGGAGCCGTTCCAGCACAAGAGCGGCCTTCCTGTCCGCCGAATCGAACCGCCTCACGCGCTGGTCCCGCTCGATCTGAGCGAGCTCTGGGAGCACCGGGAACTCTTGTACTTCCTGCTCTGGCGCGAAGTGAAGGTGCGATACAAGCAGACCGCGCTCGGCGTCGTATGGGCGCTCATCCAGCCGTTCTTTACGATGGTGGTCTTCACGGTTGTGTTCAGCAGATTCGGGCGCGTGCCCTCGGACGGTTTGCCATATCCAGTCTTCGCGTTTTCGGCGCTGCTGCCCTGGCAGCTTTTCGCCTTCGCGCTGACTGAGTCGAGCAACTCCGTCGTCGCCAATCAGCGCCTGATCACGAAGGTCTACTTTCCTCGATTGATCATCCCGTTGGCCGCGGTGCTGGTGGGCCTGGCCGACTTCTCCGTCGGCTTCGGCCTCCTCGTTGCGCTGATGGCTTACTACGGAACCATGCCTGGCGCCGCCGTCCTGACACTCCCGATCTGGACACTGCTTGCGGTGGCCACCGCGTCGGCCGTCGGTCTCTGGCTGTCGGCGCTGAACGTGCGGTACCGCGACGTCCGCTACACCGTGCCTTTCCTGGTTCAACTCTGGATGTTCGCCACGCCCGTCGCCTATCCGCTCTCGGTTGTGCCCGAATCCTGGCGGCCGCTGTACGCCCTGAATCCGATGGTGGGTGTCATCGAGGGTTTCCGATGGGCGCTGCTTGGCAACGGCCCAGCGCCCGGACTGGCTGTCGCAATCTCCGCTGCGGTTGTGCTCGCGATTCTCGTCAGCGGACTCTTTTATTTCCGCCGCACCGAACTCACCTTCGCCGACGTCGTCTGATGAGCCTGGTCATTCGTGCGCACGATCTTGGTAAGCAGTATCGAATCGGTACGCGTGAACGGTACGGCTCGTTGCGAGATTCGGTCGCGAAGGTCCTCGCGAGGCCGCTCTTCACCAGATCCTCGCGTGCCTCGATCGAGCACGGAACGATCTGGGCGCTCAAGCACGCGTCGTTCGAGGTTCGTGACGGCGAGATCCTGGGCATCATCGGGCGCAACGGGTCGGGTAAGAGTACGCTTCTGAAAATTCTGTCGCGAATCACCTCGCCCACCACCGGTTGTGTCGACATCGCGGGTCGCGTCGGATCGCTGCTCGAAGTCGGAACTGGGTTTCATCCGGAGCTGACGGGCCGCGAGAACGTGATCGTGAACGGGGCCATCCTGGGCATGAAGCGCCAGGAGATCGACCGCAAGTTCGACGAGATCGTCGCGTTTGCGGGCGTGGAGTCGTTCATCGATACCCCGGTGAAGCATTACTCGAGCGGCATGCAGATGCGCCTTGCGTTCGCGGTAGCGGCGCACCTCCAACCGAACATCCTTCTCGTCGACGAAGTCCTTGCGGTTGGCGATGCTGAGTTTCAGCGCCGGTGTTTGAGCAAGATGCGGGACGTGAGCGTCGAGGGCCGCACTGTCATTCTGGTCAGCCACCAGATGAATCAGATCCGCCGGCTCTGTGAATCCGTGATGTGGCTTGATGGCGGCGAGATCAGACACGTCGGCCCTGTTGGAGAGACCATCCGCAGGTACGAGCATGCGATCGCGGCGACGGGCGAAGCGCCGGGGGCCAGCACGAATTTCCGCCGGTGGGACCTGGCTGATGGCGGCCATACGGTCACGTCTCTCAATCGGCCGGTCACGATCCGGGCGCACGTGAGGCTCTCCGAGCCCGTTGTCGGCGGCCACTATGGTGTCACCGTGTACAACAGTCGCGACGCCGTGGTCGCGGGTTGGGCGTTCGAGCCCGTGGCGCTCGACGCGGGATCTCACATCCTTCAGATCACGATTCCGGAGCTTCCAGTGCAGCCGGGGAGTTATCAGGTCGGCTTTGCGTTGTTCACTGGCGGGAATAACCTGACCGGCGGCCATCTCGTCGATAAGTGGACAGGCGTGCCGCCACTGACACTCGACGTTCCGCCGCTTGGACACGCGCAGGATATCTGGGCCGGCGTCCTCAATGTCCCCGCGACCTTCACGATGCATAGTGACAGCCGAACACCCGAGCTTCAGCCGTTGATCTAGCCGCGACCGTGCTCGATATCTATCCCTTTTACGGTCGGCAACTGGCTGACGCCAAAGGCGCTCGCCGCTGGGTGCTGCGCTTGATTCCCGCCCACGTCTTTGCGATTGTCCGGAGCGAGTGTCACCTCGTCAGAGTTCGTTTGACGAGTCGTGCGGCGGCTGCCAAACGTCTGGGCCGTCACCTGATGCTGAACATCGGTTCTGGCGCAGACCGGAAGGCGGGCTGGGTGAATGTCGACGTGTTCTCTGCGCCGGGCATCGACATCATCTACGACTGCCGAAAGCGGCTGCCGTTTGCCGACGGTTCCGCACGCTGCATTTTTACGGAGCATTTCTTCGAGCACCTCGAATACACCGAGGAGGTGCCGTCGTTTCTCGCCGAGTGTCGTCGGGTTTTGGAGGATCGCGGCGTGCTCAGAATCATCGTGCCGGATGCCGAACGGTACGTTCGCGCGTATTGCACGCCAGGGTGGAGTGACATGGCGGCGTTGCGGACGCTCGGCCCGGATCGATCTGATCCATTCCTCGAGGGCCGGTATGACACGAAGATGGAGCTGCTCAACGCCGTCTTCCGTCAAGGCCATCAACACAAGTTCGCGTACGACTATGAAACGCTCGCACATGTGTTGAAGGCGTCTGGTTTCAGGACGGTGATACGGCAGGAGTTCGGCAGGTCGGTTTCTGACGAATGCGCGATCGATCGGCCGGAGCGCGCGCCAGAAAGCCTCTACGTGGAAGCCGTCAAAGATTGAAGGCGTTGGCGCGGTAGGCGGGAGGGATGTTCTCGAGGCTGCGCAGGGCGGCCGGTCCGCTCATCGCGAAGAACCGCCGTTCGAAACCGGTTCAGCTGGCCCACAGCGTTGCCAGCTTCATCGAAGACGCGTACCACAACGGTTACTTTGACCTCGCGACGAACGGCGAATCCAGGGTCGTCGAAGCGCTGGCGTCTGCCGACGTGGAGATGGCATTCGATGTCGGCGCCCACTTCGGCGATTGGTCGATCGACGCGCTCCACGCGTGGCCACGGACTCGAGTCCACGCCTTCGAAGTGTTTCCCGGAACGTTCGCCCAGCTGGAGGTGCGCCTCAAACAGGCGGACCTTCTCAGTCGCGTTCACGCGAACGCTTGCGGATTGGCCGATCGCGACGGTTCCGAGCTGATGTACTACTTCCCCGACCATCCCGATCTGACCTGCGATCGACCCCGTCACGAGGACCTCGAAGCCGTGACCTTCCAGGCCGAGGTGTTGCGCGGCGATGAGTATGTGAAACGCCAGCACATCAACCGAATCGGTTTCCTGAAGATCGACGTCGAAGGTGCCGAGTACCGAGTGCTGCGAGGTTTCTCCAACACGCTGGCCGCCGGGACGTTGGACTGCATTCAGTTCGAGTACGGCGCGTTTTCGATTCAGACGCGTGTGATGCTTTCCGACTATTACGCCATGCTCGGCGACCGCTATTGGATCGGCAAGATTTATCCCTCCTACGTCGATTTCGCGGACTACTCGTGGCGGATGGAAGGCTTCCGATTCTCGAATTTCCTCGCGATATCACGCTCGCGCGACGATCTTCGACGGCTGGTCGAAGGATGACCGCCGTCACGACGGCTCCGGTGCGAGTCTCAGCGATCATCCCGACCTTCAATCGACCGACGGCGCTCAGGCGGACGCTCGAGACGGTGTTCGCATTGCGTCCGCTGCCAGACGAGCTGTTCGTCATCGACCAGTCTGACGATCCGGACCTGGAGGTCGAGGCGCTTCTTCAGCGCGCACCGGTCGGGTTGCGCGCCTACTACGTGCGCCAGCGCCCGGCGGACGCGCAAACGGCGCGCAATCAGGCGGCCCGCGCGGCCACCGGAAACATTCTGCTCTTCCTCGACGACGACATCCTGCTCGAACCCGATCTGATCGCGGCTCACGTGAAGAACTACCACGACCCGACGATCGGCGCTGTCGGCGGCTTCTATCTCGAGCCCGGCGAGGAGCCGACGGAGCGCATGCCGTCGCATTACTTTCGCAAGCACACCGGCTGGATCTATTTTCCTCACGGCCATCTCGCCCGCATGGACACGGGGCTCTTCCCGTCGTGCAACGGTTCCATCCGGCGCGAGATTCTGTTTCGCGCCGGCGGTTTCGACGAGAACTACATCCGCACGCTGCTCGACGATACGGATCTCTCATGCCGGCTGCGCCAGATGGGCGTGCGGATCGTGCACGACCCCGAGGCGCGCGCTTTTCACTTGAAGGAACCGGCAGGAGGACGGAGGCCCGGCGGCGTCAACGAGTTCGTCATCGCCGATTCGGCCGCCTGGCAGATCTGGTGGTACTTCTTCTGGACCAACTTCGGCGTCCGCGGCTGGCGCGACATCGCCGTGCGCTTCCGGCGATGTGTCTTCCGGCGCGTCAACCTGGTGCGTCCGTGGCAGCTTGCCGCGGCGCTCTTTCATGTCGTCCGCGGCGCCGTCCGCGCGGGCGCGGCGGTGCGCGGCGGCCGCATCCTGCCGCTTCTCGTCCTGTCGGCGGACGTCCCCACCAATCGAACCGCGTGCGCGTCCTGATGATCACGATCGGCTACCCGCCGACCGAGGTCGGGGGGACCGAAGTGTATGTTGCGGGGCTCGTCGAGGCGCTCCGTGCGCACGACTGCACCTCGGAAGTGGCACACGTCGCCGAAACGGCGTCCGGCGAAGACATTGCCGTGGAATCGGAGATGCGCGGCCCGACGCTCGTCCATCGCGTCGTCGTGCCGCGCTCGCGATTCCATTTGGAAACCGTGGCGCTCGATGAGTCGCTTAGGGCACGGATCATCACAGCCTTCCGGACAATCATCCGCGATCGGCGTCCTGAGGTGATTCACGTCCACCCCTTGCAGCTCGGCCTCGAAGCGCACCTGCTCGAGGCGCTGAGATCCGACGGCCGGACCCTCGTGCTGACGTATCACTCGTCCACGACGAGCTGTGCGCGCGGGGATCTCGTTCGGTTCGGCCGCAGCGCGTGCGACGGCGTCATTCGCCAGATCGCCTGCACGGAATGCCTGATGCACGCTCGCGGCGTTCCGCGGCCGCTTGCGGCGGGGCTGGCGCGGATGCCGCTCTCGTGGCATCGCGCAGGCTATCGGCGGGTGCAGACCGCTGCACTGAGGAAGCTCAGGGCGCTCTGTTCGCTCGCGCTGATGGTCGAAGCCCGCCGTGCCTGCTGGACCCGCGCCATGGCATCGTCGGATCGCGTGGTCGCCGTCTGCAACTGGGTGAAGGCGCTGTGCCTTTCGAACGGCGTGCCGGCCGGCAAGATCGTGCTCTCGAGGCACGGTCTCAGATTCCGGACCGCGCCGGCGGCGTTCGCGCCGTCAGCAGTGGTCCGCTTCGGATATCTCGGCAGGCTGAGCCCCGAGAAGGGTCTTGGTGTCCTCCTCGAGGCTGCCGAACTCATCGACCGCCAGGTCCGATTCGAGATCGAATTCGTCAGCGCGACGCTCGACTCCGCCAGCCCGAGTCCCGAGGAGCAGCGCGTGATTGAGCAGCTCCGCGCTGCCGCCGCCGGCGACGATCGACTGCGGCTCCGCGGAGCGGTCGCTGATGATCGACTCACTGCGACGATCGCCACATGGGACGCGATGATCGTGCCGTCGTTGTGGTTCGAGTCGGGTCCGCAGGTGGTGTACGAAGCGTTCGCCGCGGGCACGCCCGTCATAGGGAGCCGACGCGGCGGGATTGCCGAGCTCGTCGCGGACGGAGAAACCGGGTTTCTCTTCGAGCCGGCCAATGCGCGCGAGCTGGCCACCATGCTCGACCGCCTTGCGGTCGATCCGGCGCCGCTGCGAGCGCTACGGTCGCGCATTCCACCAGTAAGAACCACAGCCGACGTAGCGGCCGACATGATCGCCGTCTACCGCACCCTCGCGAAGGAGCATGTCGCCGTCTGACCGGCGCCGCGGCGACGATGTCGACGTAGCTATCGTTACGCCGACCTACATTTCGTCCAACCCGCGTGTGGTCAAGGAAGCCGACGCGCTCGCTGCCGCGGGTCTTCGCGTGTGCGTCGTCTTCTCGCAGGGGCCAATGGAGTGGGCTCGCGCGGACGACGACATTGTTGCCGCGGGTTCGGAGTGGCGAGCGTTCCCCATCAAGTGGTCGAACGCTGTCACGGCGGAGCGCGGCACGTATCTGCGCTCGACGCTTCGATTCCACGCCGCTCGCCGGCTGGCCCTCTCGGGATGGGAGCCACTCTCGCTCGCGGTTCGCGCGGCATGCCGGACCTATCCTGAACTGGCGCGCGCGGCCGCCGCGATTCCCGCACGGCTGTACATCGGCCACTACCCGGAAGGCCTGGCGGCGGCTGCCTCAGCAGCCAGGCGACGAAACGCATCGTTTGCGTACGACGTGGAGGATCTCCACACAGAGGAGGATCCGCCCACGCGTGACGGACGCCGCCGAAGCCGCAGGGTTTTTCAAATCGAGCGAAGCTGTATCGGTCGCTGCAGGTATCTGTCGGCGGTCTCGGCGGGCGTCGCGCATGCGCTGGCCCGTCGGTATCCGGGTGTCGCCCCGCTCGTCATCCACAACGTCTTTCCGTGGAAGGATCGGCTCACGCTCGACGGCCGGGTCAAGGACCGTAAGGGGCCGGCGGCTTCGTTGTACTGGTACTCGCAGGTCATCGGCTTCGATCGCGGCCTGGAGGATGTCATCCGGGCCCTGGGGCACGTCCGCCGTCCATTTCAGCTACATCTTCGAGGTTTTCATTCGGACGATGTCGCTCGTCTGCTGCGCGCGCTGGCCGTCGACAGCGGGATCGCGGATCGCGTGTTCTTCCACCAGCGCGTGCCGCCGACTGAGCTCCTGTCGAGGACCGTCGAGCACGACATCGGCCTCGCCCTCGAGCAGCCGGTATCGCGAAACCGTGAGTTGACGGTGACCAACAAGCTGTTCTTCTACCTGCTTGCGGGTCTTGCCGTCGTCGCAACAGCGACCCCGGGGCAACAGGGAGTGCTGCAGCAAATCCCCACGGCAGGCGACACCTATGCGCCCGGTGACCATCTGGCGCTCGCGTCAATCATCGATCGATTGCTGGCCGATGAGGGCCTGCTCTCACGCCGCAAAGAGGCAGCGCTCGCCGCGGCTCGCGCGCGGTGGAACTGGGAGACCGAGCAGCAACCACTGGTCGAAGCTGTGCGCATGGCGTTGAGCCTGGGACTTGACGGCGTCGAAAACCGTACCGGGCGTTGCGTGCCAACCTCGCCGGCTGAAGTCCATGGGGCAATCGGGGAGCATGGTCGAGCGCACTGATTCCAGCGCCGAGCGGGTTCGCGGCGAGGGCCGTAGGCGCAACGTGCTCATTGTCGCGCCGCATTTCCCGCCGAGCGGGCTCCCGCCGTCGCATCGTGCCCGGCAGTTTGCGACGCACCTTCCGCAGTACGGTTGGCGGCCTACGGTCCTGACCGTTCGGCCGGAGTTCTATCAGGAAGCGCTCGAGCCCGAGCTGTGCTCGCTCGTTCCGTCGGATGTTGAGGTGATCCGGACGGGCGCTCTCCTGCCGCGCCGTCCCGGCGGATGGGGGATCGGCGATCTGGGCGCACGCGTCCTGTGGCATCACGGAAGGAGCATCGCCGGCATCTGCCGTGAGCGTCGCATCGATCTCGTGTATCTTCCCTGTCCGCCCAATCACCAACTGCTGCTCGGCCGGCTGGTGCATCTGCGCCTTGGCCTTCCGTATGTCTTCGATTACATCGATCCATGGTTGAGCGATTGGCTCGAGGAGCACGCGCGCCCGTTCACCAAGTTGTGGGTCGTTCATCAGCTGGCGAAGCATCTCGAACCGATCGCGATTCGTCGAGCCGCCGCGATTACGGCGGTCTCACAAGGGACAACAGACGGCGTGCTGCGGCGCTATCAGCATCTCGCGGCTGAACGGGGCGTCAGCGTGCCCTATGGCGCCGAACCAGACGTCTACGCGCAGGTGCGGCGCCGGCAGAGCCAGGCGCCGACTCGCACGCCCGAGCGGAGACTCCTGTATCTCGGTGCGATGTGGGAGGCTGCGCACGAGACCCTGCGCGCGTTCCTGGCAGCGCTCGCGCTCGTGAAGGAGCGTGCGCCCGCGCTGTACCGCAGTTGTCGCGTTGATTTCATCGGCACGACGTACGCGCCCGATGCATTGGGCGGCTGCCATGTCCGCCGCTTCGCCGAGGAGGCTGGTGTCGGCGACATCGTCACTGAAGCGCCGAAGCGGCTCCCGTTTCTCGATGCGGTATCGGCTCTGGCAACTGCAGACACACTCCTGATGCTGGGCTCGGCCGAACCGCATTACACGCCGTCGCGCCTGCTTCCGTACATCTTTGCTCAGCGCCCAATCTTCGCCGTGATGAACGCCGCGAGCGACGCAACACAGTTGCTGCAGCGACATGCGGGCGTGCGGCTGGTGACCTACGATAGCACTCGCCGTGCAGGCGACCGGGTTCCGGACCTCTGCGGCGCGCTCGTCAACTGGCTCGAGCAGCCTCGGTCGCCCGACTCGCCGCAGCCCGACGCCTACTGGGAGCCGTATACGGCGCGTGCGCTGACCGGGCGTGTCGCGGCGCTCTTCGATGCGGTGGTGGCCCATCCCCGTCCGGCGACTGACGTCGCAGGTACTGCAGAGTACGAGCATGCCTAGGAGCGTGTCTGAGTAATGGGACACGCTCCTAGTAGGCCGGCTTCGCCGGCAAAAATACTAGGTTTGCGCGGCGCGCGCAGCGCGACGCGCCTACTTGGAGTTCGTTCAGGCATTGCTCGGACGAACTCCAAACCGAGAGGCGCGGAATCGAGTGCGGCCATGAAAATGCGGTTCGGCGGCTTCATGACAACGACGGACGCCTGGGCGCCGTTGATGCAATGAAGATTACCGTCAGCTCTCCCGATTTGCGGCCAAGTCTGGTCGGCCCTCTGCAGGGCCTGGCCGCTGCCGGCGCGCTCGACCGCGTCATCACGACGCTCGCCTTCGCGCGCGACGGGAAGACGCTCGCGCTGGCAGGGCGATGGTCTCGACGCTCCGCGAGCCTGCTGCGACGGCGCGTCGTTCCTGACGGTCTCGAAGCGCTCGTCGAGTGCATCCCGCTAGGCGAGGTGCTGCTGCAAGCCAGCGGCCGTCTGCGCCTCGGCGACCGCGCGCACCACCGCGTCTGGATGTGGGCAGAACCCTACTTCGATCGAAAGGTCGCCGAGCGCCTGGCGGGACGCGCGGGCGTGCACTACGGCCACGAGCACGCCACGCTCGCGTCGTTCGAGACCCAGAAGCGAGCCGGCGGACGATGCATTCTGCGTCAGGTGAACGCGCACTATCAGTTCCTGGACGCGGTTCTCGACGAGGAACACCATCGATTCGGTTCGCCCGATTCGGCGGGCTGGCGTGCGGTCCTCGAGACGCGCGCGCGCGTCAATGCCAGGAAGGCCGCCGAGTACGCGCTCGCCGATCTCATCGTTGCCAACTCCGCGTTCGTGCGGCGTACGTTCATCCAGGCAGGTCTTCCAGGGGAGCGGGTCGTGGTAGCGCCGACCGGATGTCCCGCGCCGCCACCGGCCGGCGCAGAACCCGCGACACGCCCCCGGATCGTCCTGTGCGCCGGGCACGTCAGCCTCCGGAAAGGTACGCTGTATTTGATAGAGGCGTGGCGGCGGCTGGGTCTGCCTCCGGCGGAAGCGGAGCTCGTGCTCGCCGGGCGTACGATGCTGCCGCCGGCATTGCTCGCCAATCTTCCCGCTGGAGTCAGGCTTGCGGGCGCGGTCGGGGCCGCCGATCTCAACCGCCTGTACCGGGAGGCGTCGTTGTTCGTGCTCCCGACGTTGTGCGAAGGCCTGGCGCACGTCATCCCCGAAGCGCTGGCGAACGGTCTGCCCATTGTCACGACGCCGCACTCGGGTGGCGAAGATCTGATCGCAAATGGAGTGAATGGCTGGATCGTGCCGGTCCGCGACGCGGATGCGCTCGCCGATCGCATCATGTGGGCGCTCGAGCATCCGTCAGAGCTCGCAGGTATGCGCGACGCGGCGTTTCGCACAGCGGCCTCGCGCACACGCGCAGCAGCAGTTGCATCGCACGTTGCATTGGTCCTGGGATTTGCCAATCGGTCGACGCCGGTGCACGCGTAGACACCAGCAGCCCCTTTCCTATGTGTGGATTCGCAGGCGCTCTCCATGTCGATCCGCTCCGGCCCCGAGCCGATCTGCAACGCGCCGCTCGATGTATTGCGCGGCGCGGTCCGGATTCTCTGAAGCGATGGATCTCGCCCGATGGGACCGTCGACATCGTGCATGCGCGCCTCGCCATCGTCGACCAGGGCGGTCTGGCGCATCAGCCGATGACCGATCCCGACACCGGAACGACCGTGGCGTTCAACGGTGAGATCTACAACTACCCCGAGCTGCGATCGGACCTGGCGACGTATCCCTACCGAACGGACTCCGACACGGAGGTGATTCTCGCGGCGTACAGGACGTGGGGTATCGATGCCGTGGCGCGCTTCCGAGGCATGTTTGCGATGGTCCTGGTCGACGGACAGACCGGTGCGGTCTATCTCGTGCGCGATCCGGTCGGCAAGAAGCCCCTCTTCGTGGCCGAGTGGGCTGGGAGCTTCGTGTTCGGTTCGTCGGTGCTCGCCCTCGCTGCCGCTATCGGAGGGGGCAGGCCGATCGATCCGACCGCTGCCAGCGAGTACTGGACGGATGGTCACGTCGGGCCAACCCGATCGTTGTTCTCCGGCTGCAGGCCCGTGCTGCCCGGTGAAATCGTCGAGCTGTCGCGGTGCCGTGCCTCGCGATCGTTTCGCGTCACACCGCCGCCGGCCGAGGCGTCGGGAGCTGAATCAGATCGTCAGCGCCTGTCGGCGCTTCTCGAACGGTCGGTTTCCGAGCGTCTCCGCGACAATCCGAATCCTGTCGCCTTGATATCCGGCGGCATCGACTCGACGGTCGTTACCGCAGCCCTTCGCCGCGTCACGATGCCGCAGACGCTGACCCTCGGCGCACTGGTACCCTTGACGCATGACGAACGGTACGCACGATATGCCGCGCGCCGGCTTCGCCTGCCGCTGACGGTCGTCTCACCCTCGATTGAGCGAATCGAAGACGAGGCCGACTTCTGTTTCGATCTGCAAGACGAGCCGCTCGGGATGATGTCGTTCCTGCCGCTGGCGCTGTTGCTCAAGGCCGTCAAGCCACACGGGCGCATTCTGTTCACGGGGGACGGCGGCGACGAGGTGTTTCTCGGCTACGGCCAACCCGCCGATTGGGTCGGCGCGGCCCCCATAGAGAACGAGCCGCAGGTGCCGTGTGGACCGGCCATTCCAGCTTGGATGAGTCCGTGGGGCCGCCGGACCGTCACCCACGCGCTCGTCGGTCATATGTTCACCAAGCTTGACCGCGCGTCCGCCGAGCAGGGAATCGAAGTGCGGTGTCCGCTGCTCGACTGGAACCTGATGGCGTTCGCGCGTTCGCTGCTGCCTGAGACGCTGCTGGCAGCGAACCGGCCCAAGCATCTCCTCAAGGCGCAGCTGGCCGGCTGGCCCTCGTGGTACCTGAATCGGAAGAAGGTCGGATTTGCCTACAACCTGCGATGGGCGTGGGCGCTTCGCAGGTTCGCGGGTCTCAGAGATCGCGTCGACGTGGACGCCCAGGCGGTCTTCCACCGCGTCCTGCCCGAGACGCTGCGACGACCCGCGCTCCAGTGGACCATGCTGGACATCTGGCGGCACTTCCCACAGGTCTGGAAGCTCCTGGCGTGGAGCGCCTTCCAGCGGCGAACTCGAGAGATCGGCCGCGCCATCATCGAGGAAGCCACCGCATGACGAGCCAGTTTCTGAAGGATCTCGCCTACATGACGATCGGACGGCTCAGCGCCGTCAACCTGCTGCGATACCGGCTGACCGGCCGAGTGCCGGGCCTCACGAATGGTGGACCGCTGCTCCTGCATCTCGGCTCGGGGACGCACCCGATCGATGGCTTCGTCAACATCGATGGCAATCCGCGCCAACGCCCGGACCTGTGGCTCGACCTGACACTGGGCCTCCCGTTTCCCGACGGTTGCGTGACCGGCGCCTACTGTTGTCATACGTTGGAGCACTTTTTCGAGCCCGACGTCCGTCGGGTCATGCGCGAGATGTTCCGGGTGTTGCGCCCCGGCGGCGGCATGCGGCTCGTCACGCCCGACATGGGCAAGGCGATCGCCGCCTACCAGGGACTGAATTCCGGCTGGTTCAGCGAGTTTCCGGATTCGAGGCGCTCGATTGGCGGCCGCTTCACCAACTACATGTTGTGCCGGGACCAGCACCGCTTGATGTTCGACTTCTCGTTCATGAGCGAACTTCTCGAAGACAGCGGGTTCGTTGCCATCCGTGAATTCACGCCCCATCGTTCCGTGCTGTTCGACGCCGAGTACCTCGCGACGTTCGAATACGAGCAACCCGACGACAACCATTCGCTCTTCGTCGAGGCGTTCAAGCCTGGGGCCGAACCCACGACGGGTATCGTGTCCTCTTTGTGACGAATGCGTTTCTGGCCAAGGCGCTGATCGCC
>Ga0126377_10001437_pt1 | contig 15692 bp, 6 predicted proteins | sample PanSoiMetPlot_22_FD_92647 | JGI IMG/M metagenome (GOLD analysis project Ga0126377, IMG submission 92647) | Tropical forest soil microbial communities from Panama - MetaG Plot_22 | ecosystem: Environmental > Terrestrial > Soil > Tropical forest > Bulk soil | place: Panama | collected 2016-02-17
GGGGCTGTTCGATTTCAACAACGACGGTTTCAAAGACCTGTTGACCGTCAACGCCCACGTCAATGACCGGATCGAAGAGCTGAACGGTCAAACTTATCGCCAGCCGCTCGGCATCTTCGCCAACCTGGGTAATGGTATGTTCACCGACCTTTCAGCCTCAGCGGGCGAAAGTTTCCAGCACAGACAGGCGCGTCGTGGTTGCGCTTTCGCCGATTTCAATAACGATGGGCGGATCGACGTCGTCACGACTTCTCTCAATGAGCCGGCCGAGTTATTGCTCAACGAATCGGCGCCCGCGCCGGGGAATGCATCCGCCGAAACTCATCACTGGTTGTCGCTGCAGCTGGTCGGCAAACGAGGCAATCGTGACGGCATCGGCGCGAGAGTCAGACTGGTCTCGTCTGATGACCGATCGCAGTTCAATCATGTCACGACCAGTGTTGGGTATTCTTCATCCAGCGATAACCGCGTGCATTTTGGACTGGGCCGGGAACCTGCCATCAAATTGCTCGAAATCCGCTGGCCTGGAGGTGTGACACAGCGGATAAACGAAGTTTCCTTTGATCGCGTGATAAAGATCGTTGAGGCGAATTAATTCACCGCAGAGTCGCAGAGCCCACAGAGAAAACGCAGAGAGAAGAGATGTGGAGAGTAACGTAAGAAGAGAAGAGAACTTTCTCTTACTCCTTCTTTTCTCTGTGTTTTCTCTGTGGGCTCTGCGACTCTGCGGTGAATTGGGTTTCCTAACCGATTTATACAAATCAGCCAACTACAACTCGATTGTAAAGAAAGCGTGTTCTTCGTCGGCCTGCTGTCCCTGGCTGACGACCGCGCGAATTTCATAACGGCCTGTTTTGAATTTCTCCATCGGCGCGGTCGCAATGTATGGGATGCGTCCCTGCTGGTCAGGCGACGTTAATTCCGGCATCGCGCGCGCGATAACCTCACCGTCAAGCAAAAATTCCAGCGTCAGGTTGGGCTTCTCAGTCGATCCCGCCGCCGGATAGACGACAAAGTAAAAAGACAATAACGCGCCGGGCGTGGGTTTAACTGCCTCTCCTAAATTGGGAACAATTTTTCCATCAGCGAATCGCATCGGGTTATCCGGGTCTTTCGTATTTGGATCGACCGGATCGATGCGCTTGATCACAGTAATGCTGCTCATGCTGACAGCCGGCCTTACCGGCGCGACTAACAGTACCGAACGGCGCGCACTGAGTTTGTTCGCCTCACGGTCCTGGGCGACCGTTTCCAGCGTATATCGCCCCGGCGGCAACGAGAAAGTTCGAGTGAAGACCAGGTTCCCTTTTTTCAACGCTTCCAGCCTGGCCGTCGGACCTTCGAGCGGAAAATCCTGGCTGAGCTTCTGCACGACCTTGCCTTCGGCGTTCTTGATCAAAGCCATCAATGAAACGTGCAGGCTATAAGTTTTCTGCTCCGCATCGGTCTTAAATGAAATGTTCGCGAGCGGCGCCTCAACCACCAGCAAATGTTGCATTCCGCCGGGACGCGCGGCGAAATGCATTGTCTGGATTCGATAATCGATGTCGCGGGGCAATGGTTTTGTGCTGAGCGCGGCAAGCAGCGGCAGTTCAAAGGGCATGAGGGGCGACCCTTCGATCAGCGGAAGCGCAAAATATCCGTTGCGCGTTTGGACGACGATGTCGGGGCGCAGGGCTTTGACCGAAATGCTGCGGAACTTACCATCGTATTCGCGTGTCGTCGGCATATAAGACACAACGTAGTAACTGATCAGCTCGGTCCCGATGCGCTGCATCGGTTTTCGCATATCGTTGGTATTGGCGGTCAGAAAACCTCCAGTGCTCTCGGCCAGTTCGCCCAGAGTCGCCTGTCTGTTTTTACGCATCGAGGATTCGGCAGTATCGAAGACCCCGGCCTGATCGAAAGTGACTGCCTGGCCGCCGCGGGACATTTGCTGCGTTTGGCTGGACCTGGCGGCAGTAAGCAGCGTATCCCGCTGCGCATCCATCTGCGTTCCCGAGCCGAGGCCGCGCGTATCGATTGTATAAAAAGTCATGTTGGCGCGGTTGGCCGCGCTGATGGCCGAGCGGAAGGGATCAAGCAAGTTCGGTGGAATCTGCATGCCTTCCGAAAAATAGAGAACGGTTTTTCGCCCGGCAAGTTGTTGCTGTCCCGAGACCAGTGAAATCAATGAATAAACGGCCGAAGTTCCCTGCACTTGTTGTTCGGCAATGTCTTCGGCTCGCAAGGTATTGAGCGTCATTTCGGCAACCATTTGATCGACTGCTGACTGGCCGATGCCCTGAGGCGGGCCGCTCGTCCCGATATTTCCCGTCATGTTGTTAAGCATCTCGCCAGTTAGGATGGCGGTCTCCAGCTCGCGTCGAATCCCTTCAGACCTTTCCACAAACTGACTCGCAGCGTTGCCTGTCGCGACTTCGATCGCCGCCTTGATCCGTTCACGATCGCCGGTGAAATGCTGAATGACACGCAGTCGCTGGTCGAGCGCATAAATTGTGATGTAGATATTCGGCGCCAGCTCATTCTTGAGGAACTCCATCGCCGCCTGCCGCGCCAGCATCCGGCTTTCGTTGTTAAGTCGCTCGAAAATCATCGTCACCAGATTGACTTGCCGCGTAGGGTCAGGAGTCGCGCTTTTCAGCGTATCCTCTTTAGGGGCTGCCCCTGTAATTGTTTGATTGCCTCTGATTGGCGTCGATTCAACGCGAGTGAACTGACGAAAAGAGTTGATCTGCTGCTTGACGCCATCTTCGAATATTTCAATCTCACCCTCTTTGAGGTCCGTGATCGGCCGCCCTTTCCTGTCCCGCACGACGATGTCGAGGAGAACCTCTTCAGAAGCGATGCGAATGGGTTGGCCCTGTTGCTGCGAGCTTTTGTCCTCTCGAGCGCTTGAAGAAGCAATGCTCAGGAAGATAAACATTGAGATCAATAAAGCGAATTTTCGGAGCGACATAATAAAACCTCAGAAAGATGTTGGATGCCAGATGCTGGATGCTAGTAGGGTTCTTCTACTAGCATCCAGCATCTAGCATCTAACATCTAATTTGGATAAGTTTCCCCCCGTCTCGCCACGCGAATCTGATGATCTTTAAACTTGAAGTGCGAGCCGGGAATCTCGTATTCGGGCATATGACATGACGCGCAGTCGCGCAGTTTGCCCGCTTTGCACGACGCCCCGCGTTTGTCCTGATTGACCGGCTCACCCCTGGTTTGATGACAGGCCGTGCATTTGGCGTCGTAGTATGCCGCATCTTTGCGCAACTCTTCGTGCGGGTTATGACAAGCTGTGCAGCTTATGCGTTTGTCGTCAAAGTCATAACATTTACTGTTGAAGATCCGATAGGGCTGGAAGCGCACATTGGCAACCCCCTGCACGCGCATTAACTGAACGTGAGTCCAGGTGCGATGACAGGACCCGCAAAATTGCGTCTGCCCCTCAGTGTCAAAGCGACCGGGATTGATAATCTGCTTGTTGTCCACAGGTTTCGGGTTAGCAGACTTCATCAGCGCGACGTGCTTTTCTCCCGAACCGTGGCAGCCTTCACAAGTCACGCCGGGCGTAAGTTGATCGAGTTGCAGCTTTGAGCCATTGACTGCTCCAGTCGAGTGACAACTGAAACAGTCTTTTATATCGGCGGAGTCCATCAACCGCCCCGCCGCTTCTGCCAGAGTTTTAGCGGGTTCGCGCGGGGCGCCCATCGTGTAATCAAGGCCATTGATCCCATTATAGAAACTGACGCGGCTCTCGAAAAATTTTCCATTAAGTTCAAAGACGTAGGTCTGACCTGCCTTGCCCTGCCCGAAGGCATAAAGCAAAGGCGCAACAATGGAGTTATTGCCGTCAGAGACCTGGTAGATGCTTCGATCCCCTTCGCGACTGATCGTATATGAGTATTTCCCGCTCTGAAAATTCAATTTTTGATGCGCGCGTAGAATCCTGCTCTCGGCAGCGCGTTCGAGCGCCTGAGCCATCGGGGTCGCGTGTTGCGTCTCTGTCTGGATATGACATTGAGCGCAGACTGCATTGCCGAGGTAGCGCGCCCCGGGCGCCGCGTGTGTCGGCCGCCATTCAGGCGGCGGGGTAAAGCTCTTACCGCCAACCGTTTCCGACACGGATTTTTGCTGCGGCGACTGCCCGGCAAGCGCAAAAACCAGTCCACCTAGCACAACCCAAACTTTAACTACTTCAATTAGGGAACCGCGAAAATTGCGAAAGCAGTTCTTTGCGCCTTTGCGCCTTTGCGAGAAACTGGCATTGTCAGGCTTGGTTTCTCGCAAAGGCGCAAAGGCGCAAGGATCATTGCCTTTTTCGCGTCTTTCGCGATTATCGAGTTTCCTCTTTGTCATTTCGCTATTGCGGATTTGACGGCGGTTGCCCGGGCTCAGCCGGAATTGGCGATTGCAAGCCCTCACGTTGCCCACGGCGAATTTTATCGAGCCGCATGAATTCAGCTCTCTCTTTCGCGGCCTCGCTCTTGCGGCCGGCTCGCGAGTATGCGCGGGCGAGCGCAAAATGCATCTCCGGACTGTCGGGCGCAAGCTTGACGCCTGTTTCAAGCTCTTTTATCGCGCGCTCTGTCTGTCCCAGTTCAAGCAGAATTCGCCCCAGGGCATTCCGCGCCGGGAATGAATTCGGATCGAGTTGCGCCGCCTGCTCGGCATAAGGCAATCCGGTTGCATGCTCGTTTCGTTTCAGATATTCAAACGCGATCTGTAACATCGAAGGGACGTGTTTGGGCGACTCTTCGAGTTCGCGCTGGAATTCCTGTAGCGCGGCGTCCGGCGCGTCGCGCAGTAAAACCACTCCGTAGCAATAATGGATGTTTGGCGTCTTCGGATAATCCTTGATCAAATCTTCAAATTCGGAGCGCGCCTCTGCCATGCGATTGGAAATAAATTGATCTGCCGCACGGCCCATTCTTAAAACTATCTCCCGTCTTTCCGGCGGAAGCTCAGGCGGCAGGAAGGGCAGGCGCAGCGAATTTATCCCGAAAGCCTCGACGATCGCCGGATTCCCCGGATGTTGTCTGGCCAGCGCCGAAAGGATTTCGAACCCTCCCTCGAATTGTTCAAAACGTGTCAGCAGCAATGCGGCGTGGTAATTGGCGACAAAGGCAATCTGTTCGTTCCCGCCGACGCCCAGCGCGCGGGCCCGCATGAGATGAAGAAGCGCCTGTTGGTATTCGCGCAAACGGAATTCGCACAGACCAATCAGCGCCCAGGTCGGACCGCCGTCCGGTTTGAGTGCAGCCAGTTTTTTTAACGCATCGCGGGCTTCTGCATGCCGCTCGAGGTCGTAAAGCAGCGTTCCCAGATACCACCACCCCTCAGCCCATGAAGCTTTTGTCTTTAGCGCTTGCCGGTACAGGGCGATCGCATCGTCAGTGCGGTTGGCCTCGCGCGCCTCCATCGCCCTTTTCGCGAGCTGAGCGAATGAACTCTGAGATGCGCCAGCTGATCGACGCTTCGCCGTTTGCGCCAGTGCGATATTTTTTGGTAAGGAAATGAAGAGAAACACGAAACAAACGAAAATTATCCCCCGGGTCCGCAGGCTTCCAGCGTGTTTACTTTGATAATTTACCGTGCCCGAAAGCCAAGCACGCTGGAAGCCTGCGGACCCGGGGGATATTTTCGTTTGTTTCGTGTTTCTCTTCATTTCCTTACCAAAACCCTACGGTTTCGCTCCAGGCTCTTTCGCTTGCCGCTCGGCGTTCAATTTATTCACGATCGCCTGATGACGATCGCCGTCGGCTTTGCGCCTGAGCCGATAATAGACCGTCGCGAGCATGACGTGCGCTTCGACAAAATCGGGCGCGTCTTTAACCACCTCTTCCAAACGCTTTCGCGCCTGATCGAATTTGCCTTGCGCCGCTTCGATGCTGGCGATGTAAAAACGCGAATTCGGTTCGCGCGGGCGCACGGTCTGGGCCTGACGAAAATAATCCAGAGCCTCATCGTATTGCTGATCCTGTTTTCGCAATATTCCCATCTGCAAATTCGAATCGAAGTCGTTGGAGTTGATCATCAGCTCGCGTTTGAATGCCTCCTGTGCCGCGTCTGTGTTCCCTGTCATCACGAGCGCCTTGCCCAGCCATCCATTTGCCGAAGTCAGCTTCGGATTCATCTTCACTGCCTGCTCAAGCTCAGAGACGGCCTTCTTGTAATCGGAGATCATCATATAGGTCGTGCCGATTAACAAACGCGCCTCGGCGGAATCGCCGCGTGACATTATCTTCTCGATATAAACTTGTCCTTTCTCCCCCTGACCGTCACGCACCAGGGCAGTCCCGAGCAAATACGATATTCCGAGGTCGTCAGTGTTTTTGCCGGCCAGAGGGGTCAGCAATTCGATGACTTTTTTGTTCTCGCCCATTTGCAGATGGCAATCCGCCAGCAGCATTCGCACATTCAGTTGCTCAGGCTGATCGACCAGCAGGCGCGCCAGCTCATCCGCCGCCAGATCGATTCTCGCCGACTTGTAAAAGGCAACCGCCAGATTGAAACGAATCCCAGGATTGCTCCGATCAAGTTTCAAAGCTCGCTGATATTGATCGATCGCTTCCTGATAACGACCGAGCCGCGCATAAACCACGCCCAAATTCGAGCGGATGTCAAAACGATCGGGACGCACGGCGAGGAAAGCCAGGTATTCCCTGATGGCGTTTTCATATTTTCCGGCTTGATGAAGCTGCAGGGCGCGGGCGAGCGTGGCGTCGGGGTTGTTATTCGATTCCTGCGCACTTAGTTGGGCGGGGAAAGAGAACACGAGACAAACGAAAATAACGCAAGACGAGAGAGTTTTAACAAAAAACTTTTCGCGATTTTCGTTGATTTCACGTGTTTCGCGCACTCTCATTTCCATCTTCATATCATTACGAAAAAATAGGGCGCTGACAAGCAGCGCCCTATTTCAAAGCGAAATTCATTCGCATTAGAAGAAGAATTTCAACGCGAGCTGAATCTGACGACGACCTATTTTGTTATCGGTGTAACGTCCGAATAGCCGTTTTGAGTTGTCCGTCAACTGACCGCCGGCGTAGTCCAGGACCAGGTTGGAGTCGGTCAAACTCGGCAGCGGATGATTCAGGAAGTTGAAACCCGAAATCCTGAACTGCAGCCGCTTCCTTTCCGAAAGGCTCCAATTCTTGAAGACCGACAGATCGTTGTTTAAGAAAGACGGCCCTCTGAGATAATTCATGACATAGGGCCCCGTCTGCCACGTACCGTTGGCATTGAGCCTCGGCGGAGCGAGACAGTTGATATTGATAAACTGATTTTCGCTGAGTCCTTCGGCCGGATCGCAGGTCAGGAGCGGCTGCAACGAAGTGTCGGGAGTCCCCAGAGCCCTTCTCGCATTCAGCCGAACGGTGTTCCCCAGGGAATCGAGAATTGTTCCCTGCATCCCGAAGTTGACTCGATAAGCCTGCAGCGGCGGCCCGCTGGCAAACTGGCTGATGCCGGTCAACTGCCACCCATCGAGGACCGCAACCGCCAATCCGTTCCCCTTCATCAAGTTCTTACCGATATCCGGCAGGAAGAAGTTGTAGGCGATCGCCATCACGTGGGTTCGATCAGTCGCCAATGTGCCGTAGTTGCGCTCACGCAATCCAAAGAGCGAAGTGTTTTCGGCACCCTGTCCAGCGACATCCTGTCCGGCGCCGCGAATCCCGAGATTCTTCGAGAATGTGTAGGCAGCCGTGAAGTTCACCCGCCCGACCTGACGACTGAGTAAAGCCTGCACCGAATTGTAGTTGCTGTAGGTCGTATGGTCGAGCATGCTGATCGCCTGGTAGTTGAATCCATATTGCTTGTTGAGAATTCTCTTCGTATCGTCGACCACCTGGACCGAAAACCCAGCCACCCCATTCTCAACACCACTCAACTCCGCTGCAGTATATGCGGTTCCCAGCATAACCGGATTGATGTTTTGTTTGTTGAGATTGACCAGGTCATTGGCTTTGTTGCCGACATATGAAAGCTCGAGCTGCATCCCCCATAATAATCTCTGCGAGACTGTCAAACTCCAGCTATAAACAACAGGCTGTTTGTTATCGTTGGGGTTTACAACGCTCAATGACGACGGAATACCGGCCGCTCCGCCGGAGGCAGTGTCATAACTACTGAGTAACCCACTGCCCAAACTGACTGACCTGATACGGTTGGCGACGGTGATCGGATTGGTGTAACCCTGCTGATTGTCGCCGTAGTAGTAGGTCCCGAACCCGCCTCGCAAAACCGTCTTCCCTTCTTTGAAAATATCCCATGCAAATCCGAGGCGGGGCATCCAGAAGAGCGTCTTGACATCTCTTCCCGACAAAGGAATGCTTTCGTCCAACGCGTGCCAGCTCACACCGGGAATCGGATTGGTCCGGTATTTTTCAGGATCCCAAACCGCCAGGCCCGCGCCTTCGCGATCAAAGATGGCACCCAGATGGGCGGCGCGGATGCCGAATTCGAGAGTCAGGCTTGGTCTGACCTTCCAGGAATCCTGCGCGTAGAACTGCAGGCTGCGCCATCCGATGTTGTTAAGCGTATTTCGCTCCAACTCCTGATAACCCGCAGCGCGGCCGGTCAGGATATCAGCCAGGGCGTTGCCCGTGCTGAAGCCGTTTTCATGATTGAAAGAAAATACACCTGGTGTGTCGCCGCTGTTCGGCTGACTGTTGATGACGAAATCCCAATAACCTCCGAACTTCATCGTGTGCGTGCCGAAAACTTTCGTCAGGTTGTCGGCGATCGAAGGCAACCATTTGGTGGCAAACAGTGTTCCGCCTCCGCCGTATTCGAAGCCACCTGGATTGAGCACGGTCGGGCCGCCTCCCCAGGTGGTAATGGATGGGATTTGATCAACCTGATTCTTATAAATCCCTTTATAGGGATATCCGAGTGCGGCGCGCGAAACCTTCGAGGGGTCCTCAAATTTGTTCGGGAAGTTGATGTAGCTGTACCCGAAGACCACTTCGTTGGTCAGTGTTGGGTTGAAAACGTGGGTCAGGTTAGCGGCAATCGTATGCGAAATGTTCGGGGCAACCACGCTGGTCGGATAGGGAACCTGGCCGGCATTGCGCCACCACAACCCAACAGGGAATGGCTGGATTTCGGACTGACGCCCGTATTTCACATAAAACTTGGTGTTGTCGGTAATCGAGTAGTCGACGCGCGTGGACATCTGGGTGTTGTTCTGATCGAAAAGAACCTGTTTCGTGTAGTTGAAACCATTACTTGTCAGCCGCGGGTCGGTGTTCGGCAAAGGCAACGTATTTATCAGAACGCGTCCGCCCGGATCGATCGCCGATGGGCTGATCCGCCCTACGGCGGAACAAAAGCTCTGTAAGGCGCCGGTGGTTGCGTCCGGCTGGCAAACCTGTCCATTAACGTTGAATCCGCCGGAGAGACTTGAAATATAGGACGAGTCGCTGAAGTCGCCGTTGCGCATCGCCTCTGTCGGCACCCAGGATTGCAATAGTCCGGTGTCGAGCCTTTGTTTGATGTACTCGTAGCCGAAGAAGAAATTGAGCTTGTTGCGGTCCTTATTGAAGCTGTTGCTGCCCAGGGGACCGAATATTTTCTTGGGAAGGAGGATTGGGCCGCCGATGTTAAAGCCCGGATAATAGAACTCGTTCTCCGAACGAGGCTGTCCCACCTGGTTCGCCTCCGCCTTATTGGCGTTAAACAGATAATGACGCGCGTAGAGATATACCGTTCCGTGATATTCGCTTCCGCCGCCTTTGGTGATCCCGTTGATGACCACCGGGCCTCTCGCATTTTCAGCCGAGAAATTCGATTGTTGAATCTTCAACTCCTGAATCATATCGACGTTCGGGTTGACCGGCGTCGCGCAATTGCAGCCCGGATCGGTCGCGCGCGCGCCGTCGATTGCGATATCGAGAGCGTCCACGCGTGTGCCGTTCGCCGAGTAGTTGCCGATAAAGCTCTGTTTGCCGGCGTCGCCGTTGCCGTTGATCCCTGTTACCTCGCCTGCGAACCCGGGTTGATTTGAAATCCCGGCGGTGACCGGGGTGAAGCCGGGCAGAATCTTGATCAACTCCGCCGCATTTCGGCCGACGAGCGAAAGGTTTTGAATCTGTTTCTCGGTAATCGTCGCCGCTTTCTCGCCCGTGTCAACCTGAGCGAACTGATCGGGTGTGGCCGCAATCTCCACTGACGCGCTCGCTCCCGCGACGCCGAGGGCGATGTCTGTTAAAGTCCTTCGATCGCCGGAGCCGAGCACCACTCCCTTTCTTTCCCACCTGGCAAATCCCGTCGCTTCGATAGTCACGGTGTAATTGCCTGCGGAGATTGCCGCGAAAGTGAAGTAGCCTTCTGAATTACTTACTGTCCGGCGCACGTCTCCTGAAAGATCGTTCTTCAACATGATCTTGGCGTCCGGGATAACCGCGCCGGTTTGATCAGTCACGATGCCTGTCAGTTGACTGGTAATGTTCTGCCCGTAGCCGCTAAAACTGACTGTTCCAGTCAGAACAAGAGCCATCAGAAACTGCACCGTCCAGGGTATCCGCCTGGTCGTTTTCATAAAAATATCCTCCTTTGAGTTCGTGTTCAGACTAATCAGCCTCGTTTTTTGGTCGAAGAAGACAACGGTAATGGGCATTCCCAATCCGCCGCCAGGTAGTGCGATTGAGGTATGAAAAACAAAAAGACCACCTAATTTGTAGCTGAGCACGGTCAAGCACCAGACAGTGACTGGCACCGCCGATTACCACATCGCTATTTTATTATTATTTCCCCTGCAAAGCTCCCTTGTTCAGGGTTGAGGTTCGTAAGGACAGCGCATCTTAATGGATATGCTGAAGTGGTGTCAAACCATATTGGTTGCTGCACTCTGACACCTAAATTGTAATCGCCGGATTACGAAATAAACAAAAACCCCTATATTTTTCGTTTATTTCGTTCATTTCGTTTATTTCGTAATCTCTTCATTCCATAAGCATAAAATCCCAGGAAAATTAAAAATCAATCCGCGCTACGATCTGCATGAACCGCGCCGACTCCGCCGAGGTAATCAACCCGAAATTCGGGGAGTTCCAGACCGGCTGACCTGCCGAATTGGCGATAACCTGTAGACCGGTATTGGGCCCATTGAGGTTGACGTGATTCAGCAAGTTGAACGCCTCGCCGCGGATCGTCAACGTCACCTGCTCGCGCAGACGGAAGCGTCGCGCCACCGCCAGGTCGAAGTTGATTTCACGCGGATTTCGCGTCGTGTTTCGACCCAGGGTGCCGATGCCGTCGAATGGCAAAACCAGGCGGCGGGAGCTGCCCGAACCCGTGAACAGCGGTCCAGTTGGGGAGAATGGGAAATCTGGAGAGCTCGTCGGCAACAGCCAGCGGATCGCCGCGCCTTCCGATGTCCGATTCGGCGCATAGCCGCCGATGTTGCTGTTGATCGCATCCGGACGCTGCTGGGATACTGTCGGGTGCAGATTGTTTTGCATGATCGTGTCGGGCAAACCGGTGCGCATAATGATGATCGGACTGATCTGGAAGTCCCGCCACCAGATCGGCCCGGTGGTCGCATAAGTCGCCGTCAACACAAAATTGTGAGTGCGATCGAACGCGCTGAGACCACGATCGAGGTAACGAAACAAGCTAAGAAATTGGCCATTGTCCTGGCCATTTGGCTGCGAGAATGAAAACAATCCGCTCCCGTCATCAATCGCCTTGGACCAGGTATAGATCGTATGAAACGAAAGATTGCCCTGCGTCTGCCGCGTTCCTTTGATCTGGAGCGCATGGTAGGAGGAGGAACCGGCGTGAACAAAGGAACTGAACCCCGATACGGTGGGAAACGGTCGCGCATTCTGCGTAGCTACGGCGCTTCCCTGTCGCGCCACTTCGGTCCCAAGCTCGAACGGCACTTGATTGAACGGCAGGCTGAGCGGCAGGTGTAATCCGCGGGTGCCCACGTAGCTCACGTCGATAATCGTCCCGCGTTTGATCTCCCGCTGCACTCCAAAGTTCCAAGTCAAAGTACTGGGCAATGGGTTCACCTCCCCAAATTGCGCGCTCGGCGACAGCGGATTGGAGGTCGTCGCCTGTCGCTCGACGAAGAACGGATCGTCCAGATTTTGTGTTGCCGTCAAAGGGTGTCCCTCGAACAAGCGGAATGGCTGGGCGATGCCGGCGCCGAGGTCTGGGAAATTCTGGGCAACGGTAAACCCAGGATAGCGCACGATTCCGCCCAGGTTCGAGAATATTTGGCTGAAGAAGACGCCAAAACCCGAACGGATCACCGTTCTGTCGTTGAGACTCCAGGCAAAACCGAGGCGCGGCCCGAGATTCATTTTGTCGCCTTTCAGACCAAGCGTGCGCGAAGCATTCTTCTCCGCCACCAGCAATTTCCCGGTGAGGTAATCAACCCGCGAATACATATCGTTGGCAATAGCCATTGGCGATTCATAGTCGTAACGTAAGCCGAGGTTGAGCGTCAGACGCGGCGTGACCTTCCAGTCGTCCTGCACATAAAAGGCAGTGTTGCTATTGCGGCGCCCCGTGATCGGCTGGAAAAGTTCGTACTGCACAGACTGAATCTGGCCCAGAAGGAAATCAGCCAACGCGTTGACCGGATTGTTGGTGCTATTGTTTGGTGATGTGATCTCACCATTGAAACTGTACCGCCCCATCCAGAGGCCGCCTGGATTGAACACATTGAACTGATTCTTACGCAATTGCCCGCCGAACTTGATCACGTGGGCGCCCTTCACCCATGTTAATCCGGCTCCAATCTGGTAATTGTTGTCGATTTGCACTCGCCAGGTATTCTCGTTCGTTCCCAGCTCACGAAAACCCGCGATGTTAAACCGCGGCGTGGCGTCAGTGACCGAGCGCTGGATGCCCAGCTCGTTGCGCACGTCGATCCCGAGGCTGGGAGGGTCAATCTTCGGGTCGTTGCGCTGGAACCCGATGTTTACTTCGGTCAATAAAGAAGGGGTCCAGACGTTGGTCAAACCGATGGCCGTTTGATAGCCTCTCGTGATCCCGTTGCCGACTGCCGCTTCGAGCGGTCCCGGCAGAATGCTATCGATCGGGTCGTTACTGCTGAAGCGTGTGAAACGCCCGAAAAGCCGGCGCTTCTCTCCGGAATTGTGATCAAGTCGTAAGGTCAATTCACCACGGGTCGGTGAGGTCGGCTGGTTTTGCACGAAGTTATTCACCCGCCGTCCGATGGCCGCATCCAGATTGCCCGCCGCATTGGGCGTGGGAAGTAAACTCATGATCTTCGCTGCCGCCTGATCGATGCGGCCGACAGGAATCCGGTTTTCAGGGAATGGCATGCCCGTCAGTGGATCATTGACGACCACCGGCGAAGCGGAGAAATCGCCAACACGGAAGCGCTCATCAGGAATCGTGGAGATCTGCGAGGATGGCGAGCGTTGCAACAATCCCTCATAGTTGACGAAGAAAAAACTGCGATCGCGGCCATGATAGATTTTCGGGATAACGATCGGCCCCCCGAGCTTTCCGCCATACTGGTTCCAGCGATCCTGTTGCCGCGACTCACCGCGAGCGTTACGGAAAAAGTCGTTCGCATTGAGCGCTTCGTTACGGAAGTAATAATAGAGACCTCCATGGTATTGGTTGGTGCCGGACTCCACCACGACATTCACAGTACCCCCTGATGTGCGGCCATACTCGGCGGAATAACTGGAAGTCAAAACGCGAAACTCGCGGATGGCTTCGGCTGTCGGCAATCGCTGCGGACCGCCCGTCGAGCCGGAGACAATCGAGATGCCGTCCACCGTGATTTCATTGTTCACCGTGCGGCTGCCATTGATCGACAGCTGAGCCGAGTTGATGCCCGTCGCCGCTCCGCCACTGGAGACGCCCCCGGCCAGTGTCAGAAGGTTGAGGATGTTGCGACTGGGCAGCGGCAGGTTCTTCACATGCGATGTGTTGATCGTATCGCCCAGCGAGGAGTTCTCCGCCTGTAATTGCCCGATGCCACCTCCTTCGACGACCACCGTCTCGGTGACCTCCCCCGGCGTGAGCGTTGCGTTCACGCGAGCGCGCTGGTCAACCTGGAGAACAACGTCATTAATTTCTACCTTCTTGAACCCGGTTGCCTCAAACGTCAAGTTATATATTCCGACTGGCAGGGATGGCGCACGATACACGCCCGTGTCGTCGGTAGTTGTCTTCCAGACGACTGTTCCCTTGTCTCTCTCGATGACGGTGACTGAGGCGCCTGTGATGGCGGCGCCATTCGTGTCCCGCACCGACCCGGAGATAGACGCGTTGAGTTGCTGGGCATACGTCGTGCCGGCCAGCAGGAAGAGCAAGAGTGACTTGATCAAAATATATCGCATTGTTTTTTTCTCCTTCTGTTGCGATTTATCTTGGTGGAATCAATTTCATTCAACCGGAATCCTGTCGATGTTCTAGACAGGGCAGATAATAATTCTTTTAGAACAGGTTGGTATGGAATTCTCTAGATTATTGATAATTTATCTGTGGCTTCTTCAACCACAATTTATGCTTTCGTAATCTATCCCTCAACGGAAGCAATGTCCAGGAAGCAGTTTCAACACAAAGGGTCAAAGGGACAAAGGTTCAAAGGAGAAAAACTCGAGCAATAACTCCCTTTGAACCTTTGTCCCTTTGACCCTTTGTGTTGAAACTGCTTCCTAATAGTGGACATTAATTTGCATGCGTCTATCTGATCTCCCTGATGATTGGATCGTTGATCACCTTCATTCGTATATCCAGCCGCTGTTGCAGCCGCGCGCGAAGGTTGCGGTGTTTGACGTCTTTGTAAAGGTTCTTTGTTTCGCCCGGATCGTTTTTCAGATCGTAAAGTTCGTCGAGTTCATTGGCGCGATAATGGCGAACGAGCTTCCATTCGTTCGTGCGCAGCATGCGCATATAAGCGAGTCCGACGTTGTGCAGGTCGTATTGCCCGAAGATTTCATCGCGCCAGTTGGCGTCGCGCAGTCCGAAAAGCAGCGGAGTGAAATCCCGTCCGTTCTGCCGGTAATCCGCCGGCGCTTTGAGCTTGAGCATGCCCAGCACCGACGGAAACATATCCAGATTGAGCGTCGTCTCGTTAATCTCCGTACCGCCCTGCAACACGCCCGGCCAGCGGATCAGCAGCGGGATGCGCAACGACGTCTCCCACATATTCGGTCGCTTCGGTCCGTTCACACCGCCCGCGATCACGAAGCCGTTGCCTTTGGTGTGGATGCCGTGATGGCCGATGTTGTAGCCGTGGTCACTCTGAAAGATAACGATCGTGCGGCGGTCGAGCTTCAGCCGTTCCAGCGCCGCCAACAGCTTGCCCAGGTTGCGGTCAACCGCGTGAACGGCGGCGTAATAATCGCGGTAAAACTGTTTCACCTGCTCGCGGTCAAGCCCTTTCACCTCAGGGATCGTCGGGTCCAGGTTTTTGAACAGCCGCTTGTCCTCCTCCGGCATCGGCGTGTAAGGCAGGTGCGGCTCTCGGAAATGAATCAGGGCGGCAAAAGGCTTGTCATAATTAGCTTCGATCCAGCGCACGGCGTCGTCCATCACTATATCCGAGCCTGCCCCTTTCACTTCGGTCATCTGGCTGTTGACTTCGAGCCGCGGGTTCATCGGCGCAAAGCTTCCCTGCTGCGAACCCATGAAATAGTCGAAGCCCCGTCTGGTCGGATGAAATTCCGGGAGTGTGCCGAGGTGGTACTTGCCGA
>Ga0126377_10001438_pt1 | contig 15674 bp, 16 predicted proteins | sample PanSoiMetPlot_22_FD_92647 | JGI IMG/M metagenome (GOLD analysis project Ga0126377, IMG submission 92647) | Tropical forest soil microbial communities from Panama - MetaG Plot_22 | ecosystem: Environmental > Terrestrial > Soil > Tropical forest > Bulk soil | place: Panama | collected 2016-02-17
TAAGGAAGGTGTCTTCGAGGCTTGTGGCCGTTTTTCCGGTCTGCCGGCGCAAATCGTCGAGCGTCCCTTCCGCGATCAGGTGCCCGCGCGCGATTACGCCGATCCGGTCGGCCATGCGTTCGGCAACCTCAAGAATGTGGGTGGTCATGATGACGGTGCCACCTTCGCGCACGCGCGCGCGGAGCACATCCTTGACTTGCCGCGCGGTGCCGGCGTCGAGACCGGTCAGCGGTTCGTCGAGAATGATGAGCTTGGGGTCGTGGACCAGCGCGCCCGCGAGTGCCACCTTCTGGCGCATGCCGCGGGAAAACCCCTCACAACGTTCGTGCGCATGCGGCTCGAGGCCGAGCCAACCGATCAGTTCGCGCGCGCGAGCCTGAGCTGCAGCAGGCTCAATGCGCCACAGGCCGGCGACGAATTCGAGGTATTCGTACGGCGTGAGTTTGTCGTAGATCATTGGCTCGTCGGATAGCCATGCCGTTATCTGTTTTGCCGCGACTGGATCGGAGAGCGCGTCGATGCCGCCGAGCTGGATCGTACCGGCATCCGGTTTCAGCAGGCCGACGACCATGCGCAACGTCGTCGTCTTCCCGGCCCCATTTGGCCCGACCAGGGCATAGAACTCGCCGCCATAGATCGTGAGATCGAGCGCATCGACCGCAGGGCGATCGAAACATTTGCTGACCCCGCGAAGCGCAAGTGCGATGGGTCGGTCCGAACTGGTCATCTGGTTGGCCGCTGCACGAAATATTACGGCCAACTCTCTAGCAACGGAGTCGTTTCAGCGGCGTAAATCGTACAATTACAACGAGCGCATTAATGTTTCGGTGACGCTGTTCGGAACGACACCTTCATTCATGCTTTCGGCACCATTCCGAACATGGCTTCGCCGTAGGCTTTGCGCGCATCCGCCAGCAACGGCTGCACAGCCATCACAAACGCGTCATGCTCCTTCGGCGTCAGCTCATTGATTTCACAGCCTTCGGCTTCAATCGCCTTGCGCGAAGATTCGTGCTCCTCGACTGCGAGCTTGCGCTGATAGGCAACTGCTTCCGTCACCGCCGACCGCATCGCGCGCCGGATCTCGTCAGGCCAGGCTTCGAATGACGTGCGGTGCAGGAAAATCGGGCGTGAAATATAAAAATGATAACTGAGCGTGTGAAATCTGTGGAATTTGTGCACGCCGTAGGTGACCGTATTCGCCAGCGGGTTTTCCTGCGCATCCAGTGTACCGGCCTTTATCATGGCGATGGCCTCGGTGAGATCCATGCGCATCGCCTTGGCGCCGAGCAGTTCGAACGTGCGCCGGTGAATCTCGCTCGGCAGCACGCGGATTTTCATGTCCTTCATATCGCCAGGCAGGTGGATCGGCCGCAGCTTGTTTGAGATATGGCGGAAGCCGTTCTCGAACCAGCCAAGGATCCGGTAGTTGATGCGCTCTTCCGTCTTGCGCACGAGGAATTCGCCGAGCACGCCGTCCATCGCGCCGCGCGCCTGCGCATTGCTGGAAAAAAGAAACGGCAGGTCGACAAAGCCAAGCTCGGGCACGCGGTCGGTAAGATAGCTCGAAGACTGGTAGCCGAGCGTGATCTCGCCGCTTTCGACCAAGGTGAGAATATCTTCAGCCTTGTGACCATGATCCATGATGTTGAAGACGTAGTCGACGGCAACTTCATCGCCGAATTGCTTTTCCAGTCTGTCGCCGATGAATTTCAGCGACTTGCTGAATCCGGTCGTCGGGGGGCCATAGCCGCCCATGCGAATTTTGATTGGCTTGCTCATTTTCACCTGCTCGATTGCGATCCTTTCTATACTGGGGCGTGCAATCTGGCCAAGCCGGACCGGTGTGATAGACTTTGCTCCACAGTCACGGAGGACGGCGTCGATGAACAAGCTTGCCAGCGTTCCCAAAATTTCACGGGATGGAATTTCGGCGGCTGAGTGGCAGGCGCGCGTCGATCTTGCCGCCGTCTATCGCTTGACCGCGCACTACGGTTGGGACGACGTGATCTACAACCATTCCTCGATGCGGGTCCCCGGCGAGCCGCGCAAATTGCTCATGAAGAAGCACGACCTGCTTTACACCGAGGTCACCGCTTCGAATCTGGTGAAAGTCTCCATGGATGAAGACCTCGACGAAAAGTCAGGGGTCAACAGGCCGGGCTTCACGCTGCATGGCGGTGTATTGAGCGCACGGTCGGACGTGAACTGCGCAGTGCATGTTCACACCAATGTCGGCATGGCGATTGCCGGGCTGAAAAGCGGCCTGCGCATGGTCTCGCAGCAGGCGATCCGCTTCTATGAACGGATCGGTTACCACGGCTACGAGGGCATCACCGAAGATTTTGACGAACGCGAGCGCCTCAATCGTGACCTCGGTCAGAACCGGGCGATGATCATGCACAACCACGGCCTGCTCACCGTCGGAAAGAGTGCGCGCGAAGCTTTCGTGCTGATGAAATACCTGATCGATGCTGCTGATATTCAGCTGAAGCTTGAAGCAACGGGCGCCGAATTAATCGAAGTGCCGCCGGACGTCTGCGCGAAAACCGCCGAGCAATACGAGCATCATGACGCCGGACGCGGCAGCCACGATTGGGCTGCCTACCTGCGCATGCTCGACCAGATCGACACGAGCTATCGAAACTGAGCCTTCAAATCGTGGTCTACACAAACCGCATGCAGGAGCGGCTTGCGCGCGGCGAGGTCGCGCTGTGCATGGGGACGCGGCTCGCGCGCACCGTCGAAATCGCAATGATCGCCGATTCGTGCGGCTTCGATGCGTTCTACATCGACATGGAGCACTGCACGATTTCCCTCGATGCGGCCGCGCAGATCTGCGTCGCGGCGCTGCCTGTGGGCATAACGCCGATGGTGCGCATTGCCGGTCACCGGTTCGAGGACGCTGCGCGCCTGCTCGATATGGGTGCGCTCGGCATCGTCTGCCCAAACGTGAGCACGCGCACGGAAGCCGAAGCCTTCGTGCGCGCCTGCCGCTTTCCGCCGTTGGGTGAACGATCGGTGGGCGGGCCCGGCGTGCTTCAGGGATACAGGCAGACGCCGCTCGGCGAGGTCAACAGGCAGGGCAATGCCGCAACGACGCTCATCGCCATGCTGGAATCGCCGGAAGGCATTGCCAACGCCGACGCGATCGCTGCGGTCAACGGCATCGACGTGCTTTTGATCGGCTCGAACGATCTTTGCACGGCTATGGGAATTCCCGGCGATCTTAAAAGCCCGAAGCTGCGCGCCGCCTATGAGACCGCCGCAAAGGCGTGCAAAGCGCACAACAAGCATCTCGGTGTCGGCGGCATCCGCGCTGACGTCGGGCACGTGGCCGAGCTGATCAGGCTCGGTGCACGCTTCGTGATTGCCGGGTCGGACACGCAATATCTGATCCGATCGGCACGCGACGAAGCAGCCGCACTCAGGAAAGCGGCGGGTTGATCAGCGCGCGTTCCGGCGTCCTTCGCCAGGGCCCCATTGCCAGAAATCCCGACCCTCCTCGCGCATGAACCGCGCCAGCACCATCATGTGGACTTCGGACGCGCCATCAACCAGGCGGGCGGAGCGGGCGGAGCGGTAGATCCACTCTGCAATTGAATCCCGCGAAAAACCGCGGGCCCCCTGTAACTGAATCGCGACGTCGGCGGCCTTGTGCAGCGTGTCGGCGACCTGAACCTTGGCCATCGAAACTTCCTTGCGCGCGCGGCCGCCCTGATCAAGCATCCAGGCCGCGTGCATCGTGAGCAGCCGTCCGATCTGGATCTGATGTGCTACCTCGCCAAGCTTGATTTGCACGCTTTCGCGATCGGCGAGCTTGATGCCGAAGCCCTCGCGATTGGCGACGTAGGTTTGCGCAATTTCCATGCAGCGCTTCGAGAAGCCAAGCCATCGCATGCAATGCGTCAGCCGTGCCGGACCAAGCCGGATCTGGGTGATCTTGAGGCCGTCGCCTTCTTCCAGCAGCACGTTCTCGCGTGGAATTTCCAGTCCGTCGAACTCAAGCTCGCAGTGGCCGCCATGCTCGTGCGGGGCCATGATCGGGATGCGGCGGACGATGCGCCAGCCCGGCTGATCCTTGTGGTAGAGGAACGCCGTCAAGCCGCGCCGCTTGTCATCTGATGTCCGTGCCACCAGGATAAAGTGCGCCGCGCCGTCGGCGCCGGTGGCAAACCATTTGCGACCCTTGATGACGTAACGGTCGCCTTTTTTCTCGGCCTGGGTCCTGATCATCGACGGATCGGAGCCGCCGCCGGGTGCCGGTTCGGTCATGGTGAAGGTCGAGCGGACTTTTCCCTCGACGATGGGCTTCAGCCATTTGTCCTTCTGCTCGCGCGTGCCGACCAGCTTAAGCAGATTCATGTTGCCGTCATCGGGCGCCATGCAGTTGATCGCGAGCGGTCCGAAGATCGACCGTGCAGCCTCCTCATAGATCGCTGCCCAGGCGACGATCGGCAGATCCATGCCGCCGTATTCTTTCGGCGACTGCGGCGCCCACAGGCCGGCCTTCCTGGCTTTTTCGCGAACCTTGGCGAGCCGGTCTTCGGGAATGTTCTCGTGCTCGGAGAAATTCTGCGGATCCGCTTCCAGCGGCAGCACGTGCTCTTCTACGAACGAACGCACCCGCAGCCGAAGGTTCTCGATCTCTGGCGCAAGCGTGAAGTCCATGCCTGGTCCCCTACCCCTTGATCTGGACGACCTGTCCGCCATCAACGACGATCGTCGCGCCCGTGATGTAACTGCCGGCCTCCGACACCAGCAGCAGCAGTGCGCCGTCGAGATCGCCGGGATTGCCGAAACGGCCCATCGGAACCTCACGCTTGATGGCGGCACCTGCCTCGCCGGAAAGATAATCGTCATTCATTTCCGTGACGAACCAGCCTGGCGCAATGGCGTTCACGCGTACACCTTTGAACGCCAGCTCAACGGCAAGCGCTTTTGTGACCTGCACGACGCCCGCTTTGGCGGCCGCATAGGCGACGGCGCCCTTTGAAACGGCAAGACCAAGGACCGAGGCGATATTGACGATGGCACCCTGCTTCTTGGCGGCGAGCAACCGGCGTGCCGCCTCCTGCGCCCACAGAAAAACTGCGTCGAGGTTGGTCGAGAGGACCTTGCGCCATTCTTCCGGCGGCATTTCAACTGCGCGTCCGCCGTGCGCGATACCCGCGTTGTTGACGAGAATTGTAACAGTACCGAACGCCTTTTCAGCAGTGTCGAAGGCCCGGGCGATGGCAGCATGGTCGGTAACGTCAGCCTCGATCGCGACCGCGCGGCCGCCTTTTCCTTCAATTTCGTCCTTGAGGGATTTGAGGCGATCGGCCCGACGTGCCACCAGCGCAACCGCAGCACCGTTATCGGCAAGCGCCCTTGCAAACTGCACGCCGAGGCCGCTCGACGCGCCGGTCACCAGCGCCACGCGGCCTTTCAGACTGAACATATCGGCGGCTTTCATGCGAGAGCGGTTATACACGGGGGCTGCAATGATATGGAATAGACCGGCAAAAACCCGTAGGTATCGTGCGGACCGAATCGGCGGGCTGGCGTGGAACGGGTTTGGCGCGCGGCAATCAATAGCTGGAATGGCCTGATCGCAGTGACGCGATCGGAGGCCGCTTTTCGCCAGGAGCTGGCTCTGCTGGCGATCGGCGTCCCTCTGGCCTTTTTTCTCACAGCGGACGTGGCCAGGCGCTATGCGTTGATCGGCGTGCTCGTCTTCCTCCTCATTGTCGAGTTGCTCAATACGGCGATAGAAAAGTTGTGCGACCGGGTGACCCGGGACGATGATCCGGCCATCAAGCGGGTCAAGGACATGGGCTCCGCCGCCGTTGGGCTGTCGTTGCTGGCAGCAGGCGCAGTCTGGATCTGGGTGGTTGTCGAAAGCTTCTGGGGCTAGTGGCCGTAAAGAACCTGCGGCAATGCCGTTGCCAGTCCCGGCACGAACCAGAGCACGACGAGTGCCAGCAATTGAATGGCCACAAACGGGATAATCCCGACATAGATGTGCCGCGTGGTGATCTGCGGCGGTGCAACTCCGCGCAGGAAGAATAGCGTCGGCCCGAGCGGCGGGTGCATGTAGGAAGTCTGCAGATTGACCGCCATCATGATGCCCAGCCAGACCGGATCGACTCCGGGCATCGTCAGCAAGACCGGCGCGACGATAGGCACGACGACGAAAATGATCTCGAACGCGTCCATCACGAAGCCGAGCAGGAACATTGCCACCATCACCGCGAGCACCGCCCCGGCCGGCCCGCCCGGCAAATTCGACAGCGCGCGATGAACCATCTCGTCGCCGCCGAGCGCGCGGAAAACCAGGCTGAACATGGTGGCGCCAATCAGGATCAGGAAAATCATGCTGACAATCTGCGCCGTCTTTTCGCAAACCGGCCTCACCAAACCGCCAACCTGCGTCTTGCGCGCCGCAAGCACAATCGCGCCAACGGCGCCGATCGACGCAGCTTCGGTCGGTGTCGCGATGCCGCCGAGGATCGAGCCGAGCACGGCGACAATCAGTGCAATCGGAGCGACCAGCACCTCGGCAAGACGGCCCAGCATTTGGAAGCCGCGCAAGGCTTTTCCATCCGCCGGCAGCGCGGGTGATGCCTTCGGCCATAGCACCGCGACCACAATCAGAAAGATCAGATAGAGGCCGACCAGCGCAAAGCCGGGCACCAAAGCCCCGGCGAACAGATCGCTGACGGTGAGAGACCGCGGCGCGAAAATGCCTTTCGACAGCTGCGCCGCCTGATATGCATTGCCAAGTTGATCGCCAAGCAAAACGAGAACAGTTGCGGGCGGAAAAATCTGCGCGAGCGTCGCGGTGGCGGCAACCGTTCCGGCTGCAAGCCTCGGGTCATAGCCGAAACGAAGCATTGTCGGCAGCATGATGAGGCCCATCGTGACGGTCGTAGCGCCGACAACCCCTTTGGCCGCTGCGAGCAAGGTGCCGACAATGACGGCGGATATTCCGAGGCCGCCGCGCAGCGTGCCGAACAGGCGGCCCATGGTCTCGAGCAGATCTTCCGCGATACGCGAGCGCTCCAGCATCACGCCCATGAAAATGAAGAGCGGAATCGCCAGCAGCACTTCGTTCGTCATGACGCCGAAGATCCGCTGCGGTAGCGCACCAAGAATGCTGAAGCTCATGACGCCGAGCGCCTCGCCAAGCACGGCGAAAACCAGCGATGTGCCCGCCAGTGTGAGCGCCACAGGATAGCCGGCCATCAACGCCGCGATCACGGCGATCACCATCAGAGTCGCGAGGATCTCAGGGTGGGCCATCAGCGCGCCCTCGCCAGCGTCGCGGCGGCGCGGATTGCCTGTGCCACACCTTGCAACGCCATCAGCGCCGCAAAGACAGGAATGAGGGTCTTGAGCACGAAAACGAGCGGTAGACCGCTCGCCTCCTGCGACCGCTCGAGGATCGTCCAAGAGCGCGCGGCGTAAGGCACCGATAGCCACAGCAACACGAGCATGAACGGCAGCAGCAACAGCAGCGCACCGGCAAGGTCGATGAGCGCCTTTGTTCGCGTGGACGCTTCGGCGTAAAAAATGTCGACCCGCACGTGTCCTCCCGCGCGCAGGGTCCAGGCCGCTGCCAACATGAATACCGCCGCATGGGCGTAGATCACGGTCTCGGAGAGCCAGATGGAACCGAGCCCGAACAAGTAGCGCGCTACAACGAGTGCAAATTGGAGCAAAACGACAACAAGAATGAGCCAGGCCGCAGCACGGCCTATGCTTGAGGCCAGGCGATCAATGCGGTCGGCCAGCGCGGTCATATGCGCAATTCTCATAACTCGGATGATGGCATAAAGAGGCGACCTTTGCTTATAGTGAGCCCATGTCCGACCACGATCACGACCACCACCACGACCACGATCATTCCGAGCTTTCGGAAACCCAGCTGCGCGTCCGCGCGCTGGAAACAGTGCTGACCGAAAAGGGCTACGTAGACCCGGCCGCACTCGACCTGTTGATCGAGACCTATGAAAAGAAAGTCGGCCCGCGCAATGGCGCGCGCGTCGTCGCAAAGGCCTGGGCTGACCCGGCCTATCGCGCGCGCCTGCTTAAGGATGCGACGCCTGCAATTGCCGAAATCGGCTATGCCGGGCGTCAGGGCGAGCACATCGTCGCGTTGGAGAACACACCCAAACTGCACAACATGGTCGTGTGCACGTTGTGCTCCTGTTACCCGTGGCCGGTGCTGGGATTGCCGCCCGTCTGGTACAAGTCCGCGCCCTACCGCTCACGCGCGGTGTCGGATCCGCGCGGCGTGCTTGCCGACTTCGGGTTCACGCTTCCGAAAGACACCGAAATCCGCATTTGGGATTCGACTGCGGAGATCCGCTATCTCGTTCTGCCCATGCGCCCGGAAGGCACCGAAGGCTGGAGCGAAGAGAAGCTCGCCAATCTTGTCACGCGCGACTCCATGATCGGCACCGGTTTGCCGAAATCGCCGAAGGACATTGCAAAGTGAACGGCGGTCAGGATCTCGGCGGAACGCACGGTCACGGTCCGGTCAAGCCGGAGCTGAACGAGCCGGTCTTTCACGGCGATTGGGAAAGGCGCGCCTTTGCGCTCTCGATGGCGATGGGCATGCCCGGCGGCTGGAATATCGACATGTCGCGTTTCGCGCGAGAGAACCGCCCACCCGGCGAATACCTGTCGATGACCTATTATCAGATCTGGTTTGCCGCACTCGAGGCCATGCTGAAGGAGCGCGGGCTCGTGGCGGAGGACGAAATCGCCGCCGGTCACTCGCTGCATCCGCCAAAACCCGTCAAACGGGTTTTGTCACCGGGTGACGTCGCCAAGACTCTGCATCGCGGCGGCCCGACCGAGCGGGAAACCAACACGGCGGCGGCGTTCAAGCGGGGCGACAAAGTGCGCGCGAAGAATATCAATCCGCCGACGCACACCCGCCTGCCCCGCTATGTGCGCGGCCACGTCGGCACGATCGAACGCGTCATCGGCTGCCACGTTTTCCCGGACAGCAATGCGACGGGAGCCGGGGAAAATCCGCAATGGCTTTACACCGTGCGCTTCGACGGCCGCGAGCTGTGGGGTGACGGAGGCGATCCCACCTCGAAAGTTTCGGTCGATGCCTGGGAACCCTACTTGGAGCCGGCCTGACATGGGAATGGATCCGCAAGCGGCCATGCGCGCCGCCATTGCGGTGCCTGGTGTACCGCGCGATACCGACGGCCCGGTGTTTCGTGAGCCGTGGGAGGCACAAGCCTTTGCCATGACACTGGCGCTGCACGAGCGCGGCGTTTTCACCTGGCCGGAATGGGCAGCGGCGCTTGCAGCCGAAATCAAGCGTGCACAGGCGGCTGGCGATCCTGACACCGGCGAGACTTATTACTCGCACTGGCTCAACACGCTCGAAAAGCTCGTCGCCGAGAAAGGCGTGACGACGGCCGACACACTGCATCGCTATCGCGATGCATGGGACCGCGCCTGTGACCGCACTCCGCACGGTCAGCCGATCGAGCTTCGCCCGGACGATTTTCGCTAGACGCCCATCAGGCGTTCGCTTGCCAGATAGCCGGTGAGCAGCGCCGCGCCGAACAGCACGATCACAAGAGCCGCCGCGGTTTCCAATCCCCGCAGGATTATCGTTCCGGCTCCCGGCTTCGTCTTCGCCAGCTTGCCCGCAAGCTCTCGCGCGCCCACCGCCAAGACGGCGATCGCCGCGACGGTAATTGCCGTACCGAGCCCCATCACAAAGGTCGAAGCGACCCCGATCCAGAACAATCCTTGCGCGAGCGCAAACACGAGCACGATGATCGCACCCGAGCAGGGGCGCAGGCCGACAGCGACAATCGCCGTCAGGCCGCACTTCAACCAGTGATCGCCGGTAAGGTCGCTCGGCTCCGGGCCGTGCCCGTGCCTCCAGGCCGATGCCTCATGATCGTGATCGTGATTGTGATCATGATGATGGTGGTGGTGATGATGCCCGTGACCGTGCTCATGCGCGTGATCGTGCGCGTGCAAGCCACCCCCAAAGCCAAGCGCTCGCAAGAAAGCTTTGCCTTTCACCCATAGCAGACGCAGACCGATCAATAATATGAGCGCGTAGCTGACGATCTCGATCACGCGCACGGTATCGCCCATAGCCTTGGCAGTGGCTCCAAGAAGCGCGGCGACAACGCCGACCACGGCAATTGCGGTGAACGCCTGCAGAATGGCGGACGCGAACGACAGGACAATGCCGCGCCGCCAGGTCTCGTTGTTGGCAACCAGGTAGGAAGAGATCACCGCCTTGCCGTGACCCGGGCCGGCGGCGTGAAACACACCATAGAGAAAAGAAATACCGAGCAGCGTGTAGGCCGCACTGCCGTCCGCCTTGGCGGCGCGAATGAGCCCGGACAGCATGCGATAAAATTCGGCCTGCTTTGCAAGAATCCAGCCGACAAGACCGCCAGCTTCGGACGGTGGCGTGCCTCGATTGAGGCCGAACGGCTGCGCCATCATGGTCTCGACGGCGATCAGAAAAAACAGAAGCGAAACGGGCAGCAGAAGACCGCGGAGCGCGCGAAATCGCGGCCGGCCGATCAAGGACAATGCACCAGAATCTTGCTGGCGAATTGCGCGCCCCAGGTCATCGTGGTGTTCTTCTGGTCGGCTGGAATCTGGCTCAGCGCTTTGCCCTCTGCGAAGGTCATTTCGCGCGGCAACACCAAGTCGAGCTTGCATTTCGGCGCGCCGGCGAGCTGCACAGGCTTGTCCTTGGCAAATGCAAAGTCGACGAAAATAGATGGATCGTAGACTTCTATTTTCAGCTCCTTGGCTTTCACCGGAGCCTTAAACGGCAGCAGGAAATTGAGAGTCAGCACCTGATCCTTGTAGTCGAGCCAGTAACCCGGCGCCGGATCGGTGAGCTCGGCCTTCTTGCCGTCGGCCGTCGCATAGGTGAAGTAATCGAATTCCTTCAGCGACTCGACGTTGACCTTGGCGAGCGGTGCCAGCTCTTCGCGCGTGAATTTGCCTTTCTCTTTGCTCTCCAACCCTTGCGTCGCAAAGGTAGAGAACATGTCGTCGAACGACCAGACGTGCCGAATGCCAGTGATGCTTCCGTCGGGCGCATAGACGAGCTCGGTCTGCATCGTCACCCAGACGTGGGGATGCGCCCGCGCAAGGCCGCTGGCGCCAAGGCTCAGCAGTGCAGCAAAAAGAATGCGAAGCAGCGCGTTCATGCGTGCCCACAATAGCACGGACTGCGGCGCAAAGGTGACGCGTAACGGTGTTACAGGAGGTTTCAGCGCAAACGCGACGGATCAGACCCCAGCCGCACCACCGTCCGCGCGAGGATCATGGCCACCTTCCAGCATGCCGTTGGCATGCAATACCACGGCTCCTGCGTGACCCATCGTGTCCGAATAGGCCTCATCGAGGACGGCAACGTCGTGGCCGGCCGACAAGAGTCGATCCACAAGATTTCCGTCGAAACGCGACTCCATCCGCAAATTGGTATGGGTCGAGCCCCAGGTTCGCCCCAGCAGCCACCGCGGCGCATCGAGAGCCTTGTCGAGCGGCTGCCCGAACGTGACATGGCGAGTGAACACGGTCGCCTGGCTCTGCGGCTGGCCGTCGCCGCCCATCGTGCCGTAGGCCATGACCCGTTTGTCGTTGAGAACGGCGATCGCGGGGTTGAGCGTGTGAAACGGGCGGCGGCCGGGCGCAAGCACATTCAGAGCCTTTGGATCGAGCGAAAAGCTCGCACCGCGATTTTGCATGATGATGCCGGTTGCCGGCAGCACGCACCCGGAGCCGAATTCCCAATAGAGGGATTGGATGTATGACACCACGAGACCACTCGCATCCGCTGCGCCCATCCAGATAGTGTCGCCTTCGCCAAAGGGCGCAGGCCATTTTGACGCCTTGCGCGCATCGATCTTTGTAGCCTCAGTGTCGAGGAATGCCGGCAGAAAATATCGGCCCAAGTCAGTCGTGATTTTGTCCGGATCCGTAATGACGCGATCACGCACACGAAAAGCGCGCTTGGTTGCTTCGACAATTCCGTGGACATGCTCGAAGCTTTCGGCCCGATCGACACGCAGCCGCTCAAACAGCGCGAGAATAATCAGTGACGCCAGTCCTTGCGTCGGGGGCGGAGAATTGTAGAGCGTACAGGACTGCGTCTGAATGCTCAGCGGCTCATCGACCAGTCCGCGATAGCTTTCCAGGTCCGCGCGCGTCACCGGACTGCCGATGCGGTCGAGATCGGCCGCCATCTCGCGTCCGATGTCGCCCCGATAAAAGTCGTCGAGGCCAGCATGGGCAAGCTGCTCAAGCGTCGCGGCAAACGCTGTTTGCTTCAACCGAGCGCCGACTTCGGGGACTTTGCCGTCGAGCAGAAATGCGTTCTTGAAGCCGACGGCCTTGTCCATCTCCGGAAGCTTTTCAGCGGTCAACCGCGCCTGGCTGCGCGTAACCACATATCCGCTGCTTGCATGCTTGATGGCGGGCGCAAGCAACAAATCGAGTGGCATCTTGCCGCCGTGCGCTTTAGCGGCCTCCGCGGCAAGCATCCATGCCGCGACCGCGCCCGGTACCGTCAGCGCAGCGAGCGGCCCGCGGGCCGGAATTTCATCGCAGCCGGCATCACGGTAGAGCCGCGGCGTCGCCTTGCCACCTGCCCGCCCCGCACCCATCAGTGCGCGCACGCGACCGGACGGCTCGCGGACCAGCCAGAAGCCATCGCCGCCAATGTGGTTCATGTGCGGATAGACTGCCGCGATGGATGCGGCCATCGCGAGCATCGCTTCAATCGCATTGCCGCCTTCGGCAAGAATCGCGCGCCCGTCCTCAACGGTGGCCGCATTCGGCGCGGCGACGACGCCGCGGCGATGGCCGGCGCTGTGCAAGGTCATTGGCCCCCCGTGACGTTCAACGCGCCGCTGCCTCGACAAGACCGCGTTTTTTCAAGAGCGCATCAACAGTCGGCAGCCGGCCGCGGAAGGCTTTGTAAGCATCCGCCGGATCACGCCGGTTTCCGGCGCTGTAGACGTAATCGCGCAGGCGCTTTGCCGTTGCCGGATCGAAAGCATTTCCAGTCTCCTCGAATGCCGCGAACGCGTCGGCATCGAGAACCTCCGACCACATGTACGAGTAGTAGCCGGCGGCATAGCCGCCACCCGAGAACAGGTGCTGGAAATGCGGAAGCCGGTGCCGCATCACGATCTCCGCCGGCATTGCGATACGCTCAAGATCCTTGCGTTCGAAAGCCGTGACATCGAGCGCCTCGGCATCCGGCAGCGAATGCAGGTCCAGATCGACCAGCGCGCAAGCCGTGTATTCGATCGTGGCGAAGCCCTGATTGAAGGTGCGCGTGGCCAGCAAACGATCGAGCAGGGCTTTCGGCATCGCCTGACCCGTGCGCGCGTGCAACGCGTATTTCCGCAGAACCTCCGGGACCTCCAGCCAATGCTCGTAGAGCTGTGATGGCAGCTCGACGAAGTCGCTGGGAACGGCCGTGCCCGCGAGAAGCGGATAAGTGACGTCGGACAGCATCCCGTGCAGGGCGTGACCGAATTCATGAAACAGGGTTCGGGCATCGTCGAACGACAGCAACGCAGGCTCGCCGGCGGCGGGCTTGGAGAAGTTACATATATTGAGAACGATCGGCCGGATGTTGCCCGTCAGCTTCTCCTGATCGCGCAGCGACGTCATCCAGGCGCCGCTGTGCTTGGACGGCCGCGCGAAGTAGTCGCCAATAAACAACGCGACGTGATTGCCCTTGGCGTCGCTCACATTCCAGGCGCGCGCGTCCGGATGATAAAGGGCTGCATTGACGCGCCTGAATGAAAGTCCGAACAGCCGGTTTGCGGTCTCGAATGCCGCCTCGATTATTTTTTCGAGCTGGAAATATGGCTTGATCTCGGCTTCGTCGAGATCGTAGCGCGCCTTGCGAAGCCTTTCCGCGTAGTACCGCCAGTCATGGGGTGCGAGCGCGAAGTTTCCGCCTTCTTCGGCAATCATCGCCTGGAGCGAGTCGCGCTCGATGTTGGCTTTCGTGAGTGCCTTGCCCCAAACCTCGTCGAGCAGGTTGCGGGCCGCTTGCGGCGTCTTGGCCATCTGGTCATCCAGACGGTAGTCGGCGAAGTTCGCAAAACCGAGCAGCTTTGCGCGTTCGGCGCGCAGTGCCACCATTTCGGCAATCAGGGTGCGATTGTCGGTCTCGCCGCCATTTTCTCCCCGTGCGATCCAGGCCTGGAAGGCTTTTTCCCGCAGATCGCGCCGGGAAGAGAACTGAAGGAAGGTTTCAACGGACGATCGTGCCAGGGTGATGACGTATTTGCCGGGATGGCCGCGCTCATCGGCGGCAGCCCGTGCCGCCGCTACGGCAAAGTCCGGGAGCCCGGCAAGATCGCCCTCCTCGAGAACCATCACGAAAGACTTCTCGTCCGAGAGGACATTCTGGCCAAATTGGGTCCCAAGGCTTGCCAGGCGCTCATTGATCGCGGCGAGCCGGTCCTGTGCCGGCTTCTCGATTGCGGCGCCGGAACGCACGAACCGCGTGTGATAGCGCTCCAGGACGCGGGCCTGCTCGGCATCGAGCGAAAGCGCTTCGCGTCTGCTGTAAAGATCGGCAATCCGCGCGTAGAGCGCACGGTTCAGGTAAAGCGCGTTGTTATGACGGGCCAAGAGCGGCGAGACGTCCCGCTCGATGGCCTCGATCTGGTCGGACGTATCTGCGCCGGCCAGAACGAAGAACACGCTTGCGATGCGCTCTAGGGCGCGGCCACCTCGCTCAAGCGCGGCGATCGTGTTCTCGAAATCTGCAGGGGCCGGGTTGGCGGCGATGGCGTCGATCTCGGCGCGGTGCGCCGCCAAGGCGCGGTCGAATGCGGGGCGGAAATGGCCCGGCTTGATTGCAGCAAAGGGCGGCAGCTCCAGCGCTCCGGTCCAATCCGAAAGAAGCGGGTTTTGCTCTTCAGCTGTCGTCATTCGTGAATCCTGCGCCTGTGACCCTATATAGGTCGGATATCTTGAGGCGCGGCCGATAATAAGGCGAGGCTGGTGTCCAATGGCTGGATCGTCGGCGGCCATGCTGCCCGCGCCACCGCTCCGCCACTGGGAAGACGGAAAGCGAGGCGGTGCCGCGAGGGTGACGACGCCAAATCGTTAAACGCGTGCCGAAGTTTCCCATCGGCTTCGGCATTTCGGCGGCCTATAGACTTGATTCAGCAGCCGGATTCGGTGACATTGCGGCCTCGCAAGGAGACCCCCCATGGCTCGGGAACGCCGCATCGTTTGGCTCAACGTCATCACCGTGATCAGCGCGGCCATCCTGATCGGCGCTGAGGTGTTCGGCGCCGCCTTTGCCGGGTCCTGGGCGATCGCCACCTTGTTCGATCTCGGCAGCGTCGGCGCGCGCGTGCTCGATGTCGTGTTCGTGCTCTGCGGCTTAGCTGTCATGGTCCAGTTCGTCCGCGCCGCGCATCGCATCGAGCCGTTCACCGCGCACAACTGAGCGCCGCACGTCACGCTCCGAAAGAAAAAGTTAAGAAAGTTTTTTGCTGCGGCGAACTAATTCTCTTGCATGTGTCACCAAAATTACTTATTTCGGTAATGCCCAATTTCGCACGTGCCTGTGGCCGTGTGTCGGTCGGTAGGTAGCGGGACAAGAGGCCCGCCAGCCGCCTGGAGAGAGAAGCCAA
>Ga0126377_10001439_pt1 | contig 15667 bp, 14 predicted proteins | sample PanSoiMetPlot_22_FD_92647 | JGI IMG/M metagenome (GOLD analysis project Ga0126377, IMG submission 92647) | Tropical forest soil microbial communities from Panama - MetaG Plot_22 | ecosystem: Environmental > Terrestrial > Soil > Tropical forest > Bulk soil | place: Panama | collected 2016-02-17
GGAGGATCTAGCATGCGGAACCCGTGGCCTGTCACTAAACCGAGACAATAGATCCTTCGTCGCCTGACGGCGCCGGAGGATGACTACCATGGCAAAAGCACAACGCAAAGACGAAATCCTCAAGGCGGAGTTGCCTCCGACCCTGCCCCTCATGGCGCTGCGCTCGACGATCGTCTACCCGCTCGGGACGATCGCCGTTCAGATGGGAGCACCCGAGAACCTCTCGCTCCTGCGCGCGCACGAAGAACCGGGGCTGATCGTCGCTCTCGTCGTCGCCAGCGGCGACCACGACGAGCCGATCCAATCCCAGAAGTTTTTGGGTCGCGTCGGCGTGGCTGCCAGGGTACACGAGCGCATCAATCTCCCCGGCGACACCGTGCAGATCACGCTCCAGGGGTTGCGTCGCATCGTCGTCGACGAGATGGAGCAAACGGAGCCCTACCCCGTCGCCATCGTCCGTGGTGCCCGCGAGACGCCGGCCGATTCGGGTGAAGTAGACGATCTCGTCGCACGAGTCGTGGCTGCAGCGGAGACGCTCGCGGAGCTCGTCGATCGCATTCCCGACGAAGTCCCCGCCATTCTCAAGATGAACGTCTCCGATCCGGGGCGGTTCGCCGACCTCGCGGCGACGAACATGAACTTCCGGATCGCCGACAAAGACGAAGTCCTCCAACGCCTCGACGTCGGACAACGGCTGCGTTTCATCCTCACGCGCCTCGAGCGCGAGGTCGCGCGCGCGCGCGTGATGGAGGACGTCAAACGACAGACCGAGATCAAGATCGAGCAGCATCAGCGCGAGTTCTATCTTCGCCAACAGCTGCGCGCGATTCAGGCCGAGTTGGGCGAGGCGGACCCCGGCGAGAAAGAAGCCATCGATATGCTCAAGCGTATCGACGAGGCCAAGCTGCCGGAAAAAGTCGCGCAGGAAGCTCGGCGCGAGACGGATCGCATGCGCATGTTGTCGCCCGCGTCGAGCGAATATCAGGTCGTGCGCACGTATCTCGACTGGGTGCTCTCGCTTCCGTGGAACAAGCGGACGGGGGAAGAGGACATCGACTTGAGAAAAGTCGAAGCAGCGCTCGACGACCGCCACTACGGGCTGGACGAAGCGAAGGAGCGCATCCTCGAATACCTCGCCGTGCGAAAGCTGCGAGGCGGCGATCCGCACGGCCCGATTCTCTGCTTCGTCGGCCCGCCAGGCACCGGCAAGACCTCGCTCGGCGCAGCGATCGGCAAGGCGATCGGTCGCGAGTTCTATCGCATCTCGGTCGGCGGCGTGCGCGACGAGGCGGAGATCCGCGGGCACCGGCGTACGTACGTCGGCGCGCTGCCAGGACTAGTGATCCAGGCGCTGCGGCGCGTCGCGGTGAGAGATCCGGTGTTGATGATCGATGAGATCGACAAGATGGCGGGCGGCGGTCCATCGGGTGATCCGACGGCGGCGATGCTCGAGGTGCTCGATCCATCGCAAAACTATTCGTTCGTCGATCACTACCTGAATCTGCCGTTCGATCTCTCGGGCTGCCTGTTCATCTGCACGGCCAACAACCTGTTCGACATCCCTGCTCCGCTCCGCGACCGCCTCGAGATCATCAAGATCTCGGGATACACGGTCGAAGAGAAAGTCGAGATCGCGTGGCGTTATCTCCTCCCGCGACTGCTCGAGGAGCACGGCCTCACGGACAAGGATCTGCAGTTCACCGACGAGTCGCTTTCCTTCATCTCGAACCGCTACTCGCGCGAAGCGGGGCTGCGCAACTTCGAGCGGAATCTCGCGGCGATCATGCGCAAACGCGCACGTCGCAAAGCGGACGGCGAAGAAGGCGCCTGGATCGTCGACGCCGAGAAGGTAGAAGAAGTTCTCGGAATTCCGCGCTACGCGGTCGAGGAGGCGGACAAGGTTCCCGAGGTCGGCGTCGTCACCGGCCTCGCGTGGACGGCGAACGGCGGCGATATCATGCTGATCGAAGCGCTGCGGATGCCGGGCACTGGCAAAATGACGGTAACCGGCCAGCTAGGCGACGTGATGCGCGAGTCGGTCGACGCGGCCTACTCCTACGTTCGATCGCGGGCCGCGCAGCTCGGCATTCCGGATTCGACGTTCCGCGATACGGATCTTCACATTCACATGCCCGCGGGGGCCATTCCGAAAGACGGGCCGAGCGCGGGCATAACACTCACGTTGGCAATCGCCAGCGCGCTCAGTACGCGCCCCGTGCGCCGGGACGTCGCGATGACCGGCGAAGTGACGCTCCGCGGCAAGGTGCTCGAGATCGGAGGCGTGAAGGAGAAGGTCCTCGCCGCCTATCGCTCCGGCCTTCGTGAGGTGTTGCTTCCGAAGTCGAACGAGAAGGATTTGCGCGAGGTGCCGGAGGAAGTGCGCAGCCACATGGTATTCACGTTCGTGGAGCGCATGGACGAGGTGCTGCATCTCGCGCTGCTGCCACCTGTATCGAACGAGCTGGCCGACGCAGTGCAGCCAGAGCTGTCTCCGGGGTTGGTTGGCGTCTCCGCTCCTGCAGACCGTGAAGATGTGATCGCGTCGTCGGAAGAGACACGCTCACGGTAAACACGAAGCGCTCGACAGCGAAGCGCTCAACAGCGAGCGTCAGCGAGCGCTAAACAGCGAGCGCGAGCGAGCGCTAAACGCGACACCGCTATGGAAACAGCGACGAAATCAAATAGATGACCATGCCCGCGAGGCCGCCGACAATGGTGCCGTTGATCCGAATGAACTGAAGATCGCGGCCAATCGCGAGCTCCACGCGACGCGAGGTCAACTCAGGGTCCCACGACGCGACCGTCGTCGCGATGAGATCCGCGACCTCGTTCTGATATTTCGCCACCAGGTACGCTGCCACGTCGATCGCGAAGTCGTCGAGCTTCGCGAGGAGATCCGGATCGTCGAGCGCCTTCTGGCCGAACGTCGTCAGCCCCTTTTCGATTGCGCTCGGCGCGGCGGAGCCGGGATCGGCAGCGAACTTTGCCAACGCTTCCTTGCCGTCGCGCCACAACGATGCCGAGAACTTGCGGGCCGCCTCGTTGTTGAGGAATTCTTCCTTCCACGCGTCGACCCGCACGGCAAATTCCGGCGACGTGTTCAAGCGCTCGATGAAGCGGCTGAGCGACGCGTCGAAGCGCTGGCGGAGCTCGTGCCGCGGATCCGCGCTCAGGTCCGAGAGCAAACGTTGAATCCCCTTCAACACGCGCTTGAAGATCTTGTCGTCGACCGCCGACGGAATCCACCACGGCGTTTCGCGCTCGATGCGCTCGCGAATCAGATCGGCGTTTTCGTTCACCGTGCGCGAGGCAAGCCGCAGGGCCTCGTCGAGCACTTCTTGATGGCGGTTGTCCTCGGTAATCACCGTCAACACTCTGCCGAGCACCGGCGCCAACTGCATGGCTCGCACACGATCGGCGAGACTGCGGTCGATCATTTCCTCGACATCTTCGTCGCGCAGCACGTCCGCCGCGGAGCTCATCGCGAGCGCGACATTCCGCGAAATCGTCCGCGCGTTGTCGGGATTCGCGAGCCATTCGGCGAGGCGACGTCCGACTTCCATCGCGCGAAGCCGGTGTTCGATGACGTCACGCGAGAGAAAATTTCGCTGGACGAAGGCACCGAGCGTGCGACCGACGCGATCCTTCTTCGCGGGCACGATGGCGGTGTGCGGGATCGGAATGCCGAGCGGGTGTCGGAACAGCGCGGTGACGGCAAACCAATCGGCGAGGCCGCCGACCATCGCCGCCTCCATCGTCGCGCGGATGAACGCCACCCACGGATAGCGTGACTCGAGCGCCCGCGTGATGACGAACGACACCGTAGCGGCGACGAGGAGCAGCGTGGCGCGCCGCTTCATCAGGTCGAGCTGCGCCTGTCGCACCTCTTCGTCGTGCAGGATTTGCATCGCTCGGGGTCCCGCAGGCATCGGCGTGCGCGGCAACGAGCTGAGCGGCGCCGCTGGCTGCGGTGCGCTGGAGGGCGGTGGCTCGGACTCGCGCAACGGAAGACTCACTGGGCCGTCACCTTCACTTTCGAGACGTCGACGAGGTTCGGATTCGCGCCCGCTGGGACCTCAGTGTACAACACGACGGGACGTCCCGCGACCTCTCGAACATCGACCTCGACGGTCCGCTTCGCGGTCTCGAAGTGCCGCCTCTCACCCGTGACGCGCGGCTTCACAAAGAACCGCTTCGCCATCACGGCATCGATCGCCGACATGAACTCGGCCGCGTCTCCTTGGCTGTCCCATACCGTCGCCCAGACGATGCCGTTGCCCTGCGGCGTTTTCACGAGCGCATAACGGTCACCATCCCAACCCATCGCCGCGCGGATCGAACGCTCTTGATCCCGCGTGTGTGCGTAGATAAACAGTCGGGTGCCGAACTCGCCAAAATTGTTCTGCGACAGCTCACCGGTGATCGGCGGCAACGTCACGACGCTCGGCACGTCTTTCTTCTTTCCGAAGAAGGCGTCGTCGTGCAAGAGCTGCTCGGTGGACACCGGCATGCTGTCGAACGGCTGCTTGCCCGGCTTGTGTCGCTTGAACCGTATCAGGTACTCGAAGCCGTTGACGTACGGAAATAGCAGCGACTCCTTGATGACGATCGGCGCGGACGAGAACACCGGCTGCGTCTCCTGCCCTTGCCGAATGGCGTCGCGCTGACTCTTCATGCCGCCCGGCAACTGTGCGGCGATGTTCCCCGAGCCCCCGGACGCGATATAGGTCTCTATATACGTCGCCTGGCCTTCGATGATCGCCTTCACCGTCGCAGCACGGTCGTCGTCGCCGGTGATTCGCTGTGCCGAGTCGAGGTTCACGTACTGATCCTGCAGCGCATGCACCAGCTCGTGCATCAAAGTGGCGCCGGCGTAATCCTCCGGCGCTCCGCTGACCATGTAGAGCACTTTGGTCTTGGGATCGTAATAGCCCACGATCTGCTCGGTCAGCACCTTCACGAAGAAATCCCCGAGGTGCATCGTGTCCGGAATCAAGCCGAGCACCTTGTACGTCGCCTCGTCGTGCACCAGCTGCTGCTGGTTGGCCGGCTCCTTCAGCTGCAGCAGCAGAAACTCGCGCACCTGATCCCGCGAGCGAATCTCCAGACGTGGCGGCGTCTTGAACTTGACGCCCATCGCCTTTTCGATCTGCGGAACGTACCGCTCGACTCGGTCGGCGAGGGGATTGTCGCCAGCTCGCGCACGTTCCGCGCAGGCGGCGATGACGAGGGGTAGCACCAGCGAGAGAAGACGTCTCATTGCGTCGCGTCCGCCTCCCACGCGACCGCCGCGCCAGCCATCAGTCCGACGACGCGAGCGACGTCGTGGCCCCGGATGACGATTCCCTCCTCCATGAGCAATCGCGACAGATCGGCCTCGAGCGGAGCAAGCGTCAGCGGACGGGGCTGATCCGGCTCGGTTGCGACAGCCGACTTTTCCCCGGCCGCTGCGACAGGCGCGGGCGTGCCGATGAAAAATGCCTCGAGCTCGGCCCCGATGCGCTCCAACGGGCCGTATCCCTCATCGTCGTCGATCGACGGCTTTTTCGTCTCGCGCTTCTCGTCGCGGTCGGCCTTCATCTCGTGCTTCAAGAGCTCGATGCGCCGCTTGATCATTCCCTCCGTGCGCGGCGAATACCGCGCCTCGGCTTGGAGATGCGCGCACGCTTCGTCGAGCGCGTCGATGGCTTTGTCGGGACGCATGCGATCGGTCACGTGCAGGTCGGTGAGCTTGACCGATGCGATGAGCGCTTCCTCGGAGATGAGCACATTGTGATGCCGCTCGAGGCGCTCCTTGCGCGCCTGAAGAATCTCCAGCGTCTCGATCTCGCCGAGCTCGCGCACGACGACCTTCTGAAAGCGGCGCTCGAGCGCGGGATCGCCCGCCACCCAGCGCTCGTATTCATCGCTCGTAGTCGCACCGATCACGCGGAAGTCCCCGCGCACGAGGGCGGGCTTGAGCATATTCGCGGCATCCATTGCTGCGCCGATGGCAGTGCCCTGACCGATGAGGTTGTGCAACTCATCGATGAAAAGGATGACGTCTCCCGCAGCGGTCGTTTCGGAGACGATTGCGCGGACACGCTCCTCGTACTGGCCGCGGTACGTCGTGCCGGCCAGGAGGGCCATGTGGTCGAGCGACAACAGACGCGTGTTGCGCAGGACTAGCGGGACCGACTCGCACGCGATGCGCTGTGCGAACCCTTCCGCGACGGCGGTTTTGCCGACGCCTGCAGGACCGACGAGTGTCGGGTTGTTTTTGCCATGACGGAGCAGGATGTCTATGAGCCGCGAGACCTCCAGGTCTCGACAGCGAACAGGCTCGAGGCGTCCGGCCCGAGCGTCGGCGGTGAGGTCGCGCGTGAAGCGGGCAAGCGCGCCACCGGCAGCTTCGTTTCGGATGAATTCGCCGATCATCGGTAAGCGGGAAACGGGAGGGAGGAAGCGGGAAAGGGCAGACGGAAATGCATTGACGCGAGCTGGTTAACGCCGGTCAGGTGTTTATACCCCGCACTCGCGTCCCGCTTCCCTGTTTCCGCATCGCGCCTAGCCTCGGGTCAGCCACGCAAGCAGGGCGTCTCCCCAAAACAATGTCAGCAGCGCAGCAGGCGCAAGGAATACACCGAACGGTACGAGCGGCGTTTCGAACGGCGTACTTCCGAGCGCGAGCTCGGTTTGTTCTCGGGCATGTCCACGACGAAGCAAGGCAACCGGAATCACCACCCCGGCGAACGCGACTGCACCCAGCGCTGCGCCGAGGAAAACAGTGATCATCGCCCGTTTCGGGCCGAGCGCAGCGCCGACGAAGGCCATCAGCGTGACGTCGCCGAGGCCCATTGCCTCACGCTTTGTCACCACCTCGCCCAGCCAGCCGACGATGGCGATCATGCCCGCCCCGGCACATGCACCGATAAGTGCATCATACGGAGAAGCAAACACGTGAGTTTCGCCGACGAAAAACGCGATCACAGATGTCACGATCATGAACATCAACCCGGTCAGCGTGAAGCCGTCGGGGATCAGATAGTGTTTCGCGACCGTGATGGCCACGCCGAGCAGAATGGTTCCGAACACAGCAACGCGCAGCGCTGTGAGCGTGAGCCCGAAGTGCTGCACCGCGACCAGCCAACCGGCCGCCACGACGAGCTCGACCAGCGGGTACATCACCGAGATCGACTCGTCGCAGCAACGGCACCGGCCGCGCAGCGCGATCCAACTCAACACCGGAACGTTCTCGAACCACGCCAGCTGGTTCGCGCACCGCGGACAACGCGAGCGCGGCCGAAGCACAGAGCGCTCGCGCGGCCACCGCACGATGCAGACATTCAGGAACGAGCCGATACACGCGCCGACGACGAACGCGTAGACCTGGGCGATGAGCGAACCGGAAGGACTGATCACCGACGAAGCTCGTAGAGAAGAATGCCCGCCGCCACAGCGACGTTGAGTGACTCGACGGCGGCCGCGATGGGCAGCGCGACCAATCGATCGGCACGCGTCCGTGAATTCGATGAAAGCCCCGCCCCTTCGTTACCCACGATCAAGGCGAGACGAGCCGGTGGAGCGATCTCCGCGATGGATTCGCCAGCCGCGTCCGCCGCCCACACTATGAGGTCGCGGTCGCGCCGGAACGTGTCAAGCTCGTCCCAGGTACCATTTAGGCAGGGATGGTGGAACTGCGCACCCATCCCACTACGGACGACTTTGGCGTTCCAGAGGTCAACGGTTCCGGGGAGGGAAAAAGTTGCCGAGACCCCAAACGCCGACGCCGTCCGCAGAATGGTTCCAACGTTCCCGGGATCCTGCACCGCATCCAAAACCAGCAACCGGAGCGAGTCGGTCCGCGGGAGATCGGCGAGGGTTCCCCCCGGCATTTCCGCGATCGCCAACACTCCCTGCGGCGATTCGGTTTCGGCGGCGCTCTCGAACTCCCGCGTTTCTACTTCTTCCACCGCAATGGACAACTGTTTCAAGCGCGCGAGCAGCTCTTGGCCACGCGGATCGCCGGACAACTGCTCAGAAACCAGGGCGCCGCGTACCTTCAACGGTGAGCGCAGCAGCTCGTCGACCGCACGAATTCCTTCCGCGACGAACAATCCATTTCGCTCGCGGGCCTTTCGACGACGGAGATTGCGCGCGGCGGTCAGCAGCTTGGTTGGCGAGCGGGAGTCCATGAGGGAATATGTCTTGCCTTAACACCAGCGGTTTCTTCCACGTGATAGGACGTTACGTATGAGACGCTTTCTGTGGACAGCGGCAATGGCCGCAGCAACAGCCACGACGACTGCCTGCAGCATCTCGCAGCAGCAAGAGGTCCAGCTCGGAGCGGAGCAGTCGCAGCAAGTGAACGCGCAGTTGCCGATCGTCAAAGATCCGGTGGTGAACCGGTATTTGAACATCCTCGGCGACTCGTTGGCGAAAATTACGTCGCGTGCCGATCTCGAGTGGCATTTTTATATGGTGAACACGAACGAGTTCAATGCGTTCGCGTTGCCCGGCGGTTACATCTACGTCAATCGCGGCGTGGCCGAGCGGTCAGACCGCCTCGACGAGTTCGCGTCGGTGCTGGCACACGAGATCGGTCACGTGGTGATGCGGCACTCGGTGAAGCAGATCGAACAGATGCAGGGCGCGAATCTTGGCGCGGCTGTGTTGTGTACGTTGACGAGCGTCTGCAGCAGCGGCATTGGATCGGCGGGAGTCAACATCGCCGGCGGGGCGCTGTTCGCGAAATTCAGCCGGGATGACGAGCGCGAAGCGGACGCGGCGGGCATCCAGGAAATGGTGCGCGCCGGCATCAACCCGGAAGGTATGGCGTCGATGTTTCAGAAGCTTCTGAACGAGCGGCAGTCACAGCCCGGAGCGCTGGACACGTGGTTCGCGTCACATCCGCTGGAGGAAGAGCGCATCCAGAACGCCCGCAATCAGGTTGCACAGATCAACCCGGCGATCATTCGGACGCTCACGAAAAACACAACGGGCTTCAACGATTTCAAAGCGCGCGTGAAATCTCTTCCACCACCGCCGGTGGTAACAAGACACTAGACCCTAGGCACTGGGCGCTAGCGGTAGGCACTAGAGACATCGGAAAGGCCGGGGCGCGAAGCGCTCCGGCCTTCCTTTGTGTCTAGCGCCTTTGACTCGTGCCTAGCGCCCAGTGCCTAGGGTCAACTCTTTCACGATTCCTCGCACCAGACGTTGAAATCGCTCAGCCGCTCGGGCCGTCGTTTTCAACACTTCCTCATGCGTGATCGGATTATTCGTCAACCCTGATGCCAGGTTCGTAATACAGCTGATGCCGAGCACGCGGAGACCGACGGCGCGGGCGGCGATCACTTCCGGGACCGTGGACATTCCGACCGCATCCGCGCCGATCCGTCCGAGCATGCGCACCTCGGCCGGCGTCTCGTACGATGGACCCACGATCCCGACGTAAACACCTTCGCGCAGCAGGACACCCTGCTCCACCGCCACGTTTCGCGCGAGCGCCGCGAGCTCCGCGTCGTACGGATCGCTCATGTCGGGAAAGCGGTGGTCGCTCTCTTCGACCGACCCGATGAGTGGATTGCGAAACGTGAGGTTGATGTGATCGCGGATCAGCATCAGATCACCCGGCTGCCAAAGGCGATTGAGGCCGCCCGCCGCGTTCGAGACGATCAGCGCGCGCGCACCGAGCGCGTGAACGACGCGCGCCGGAAATGCCGTGAGCCGCACGTCGTGGCCTTCGTACACGTGAAAACGGCCCGCGAGGGCGGCAACAACCTTCCCCTCGAGCCGACCGACGATGAGCGCACCGGCGTGGCCAGCGACCGTTGTCTTCGGGAACCCCGGAATCTCGGCGAACGGGAGGGTCGCGATACGCTCGATCTGATCCGCGAGGCCGCCAAGGCCCGAGCCAAGGACGATGGCAAGCTCGGGACGAACATCGCCGAGGCGACGCGCGATGGCGTCGGCGGCAGTGCGCGCTTCGGTCGCCCCGAAGTCGGCGCTCATACGAGTTGTCCGCTCAGCGCCGCGATCTCGGCGCGGGCATTGGCGATCAGACGCTCGCGGTCGGCCCAAGGAATGAACGCGCTCTCGAAGCCGTTCAGCGCGATCTTACTCAGCTCGTCGAACGAGAAATCCAGCTCATTCGCCGCGTGTACATACTCGTCGGTGAGCGTCGCTCCACTCATGAGCCGGTTGTCGGTATTCAACACCACGTTCATGCCGCGATCGTAGTACTCGCGCAGCGGATGTTGCTCGTACGACGCGACGGCGTGCGTCTGCACGTTGCTCGTCAGACAAATCTCGAGTGCGATGCGACGGTCGTTTACGTATTGCGTGAGCGATTCGTCTTCGATGAGGCGAGTCGCGTGGCCGATTCGGTTCGCGCCGCAGATGTGGACGGCTTGGCGCACGGACGCAGCGCCGTCGCCTTCACCCGCGTGACAGGTGCATGCGAGATCGTGCTCGCGCGCATACGCGAACGCCGCAGCGTGTATGGATGCCGGGTTTCCCGCCTCGGCACCCGCGAGATCGAACGCAACGACGCCCTCGTGCCGATGGTCCACGGCGACGCGCGCCAACGCCAACGAAACCTCCGGCGATAGGTTGCGCAGCGCGGTGATGATGACGCGGCCCATCGGACCGCCGTCGCGCTCGGCGCGTGTGAGTCCGCGAAGAGGCGATCGGACTGCCTCGGCGAGGGAAAGACCGAGCCGCGTGTTGAGCACCGGCGCGTAGCGAACCTCGATGTATCTCACGCCGTCGCGCGCCGCATCCATCGCGAGCTCGTAGGCGATCCGCTCCAGGGCTTCGGCGGTTTGCATGACCGAAAGCGTCACGTCGAATCGCGCGAGGTAGTCCTCGAGACTCTTCGCGTCGTCGACACGCATGTACTCGGCGAGTCGCTCGGCGTCCGCGGCCGGCATGGGCTGTCGGTATTCGCGGCCGAGCTCGAGGAGGGTCTCAGGCCGAACGGACCCGTCGAGGTGGCAATGGAGCTCCGCCTTTGGGAGGCGGCGAAGCACCTCGGCGTCAATTCGTGTCATTCGATCACTTATTGCTCGTCGGACGCGCGATCTCGTTTGCCGATGAGACGAAGGATGGAACCCGCGCTCATGGGCGACGCGGCATCGATCGGGAGGCCGCGACTGTCGGTGATGAGGCGAGTGCCGGCGCCGACTTCTAGCGCGGCGTCGGGATTCCAGGCGCGCACGGCGTCGAGCGCCGTCGAGCCGGCGGGAACGTCGACGCTAGTCGCATTTACAAAAACGCGGATCATTTCGGACGTTGGGTGGCGTAGCGCGTCGCGAGGAGATGGCCCTGTTGCGTCGCCGCCAACACGCGGGGACTCTCCTTGCGGTTCGCCGCCGAGATGAGCTGGCCGCGCCGTGCGACGACGGTCCAGCGGTTGTCGCGTCGCTCCATGCGAAGTCGCGCAACCGCGACACTCGACGCCCAGTTCTTCGGTTGCATGAGCAACGTCGTTCCGATCATCGTATCGGCCATCTCCTTGTGTGTATGCCCGTAGACGATGAGATCGATGCCCGGAACTTCGCGTGCGACGCGCGCGGCCACGTTCTCGCTCGGCACTCTGGTGGTGTCGTAGCTGCTCGGCTCGTTGAGACCGGAGTGCAGTACGACGATGATCACCGCGGCGCCTGCGTCGCGTACTTCGCGCACGGCGCTGCGGACGTCAGGAACGATGTCGCGGATGACCAGCTTGGCCGCCGCGAGATTGTCCCGGTCCCAGATCATCGAACCGGGCGTCGTCGCCCCGACGATGCCGATCTTGACGCCACGGCGCGTCGACACGGCCCAGCGACGATACCGGGGCGCGCCGGCGGTGGTGTAGAGGTTCGCCGCGATGAACGGAAACTGCGCTTCGCGAACCGCGCGATCGAGCGTGGCGATGCCGTAGTCGAACTCGTGGCTGCCGATGACCGCGGCGTCGTATTCGAGTACGCTCATCGCGGCGATCACCGGATGTTTCATGGTCGTGTCGACGCGCGCGCCGACGTACGCGAGCGGATTGCCCTGAATCGCGTCGCCCGCGTCGACCAGGACGGGATACGACGGCGATACTTTTCTCAGTGAATCGATGATCGTGGCCACGCGAGACAATCCGCGCGCGGTGTCTTCCCTGTTGGTGTTGTAGTCCCAGCCGCGCGCGTACCCGTGGATATCCGTGGTCGCGGCGACGACGAGATCGAACGAGCCGATCAGCGGGAGCGGACGCGGTGGCGCGCACGCGGCGAGGAGCACGGCGAGCGCGACGCATGACGGTCTGTACATCGTGAAGAAACTAGCGATTGGCCTCGCCCCGATACTAGATTGTGACAGTGCCTCCGCTTTTCTTAACTCGGGCTTCCAGGCAATTTCAGTCGCGTAGGCCCAAGTCCGCGGCGAGCTGATGAAGCCACTGATCATCGGGGTCGCCGGGGGGTCAGGGTCCGGAAAGTCGACCGTCGCCCGGAACGTAGCACAGGCACTTCATGCGGAGTCGGTGGCGTTCATCGAGATGGACGCGTACTACCGGAACTTTGCACACCTGCCGCTGGCCGAGCGCCGCAAGATCAACTGGGATCACCCCGACGCTTTCGACTGGGAGTTGCTCGTCGATCAGCTCGCTCGGCTGTCCCAGGGTGAGCCGATTGAAAAACCGGTGTACGACTTCATGAGTCACACACGGAGCGACCGTCGGGTGGTCGTCCCGCCGGCTCAGGTGGTCGTGATTGATGGAATCCTGCTGTTCAGTGATTCTCGCGTGCGAGATCTCTGCGACGTCAAGGTGTTCGTCGACGCCGATGCGGATGTCCGTCTCATTCGCCGGATTCGACGCGACATCGCGAAACGCGGGCGACCACTGGATGAAATTCTCGACCAGTATCTCACGACCGTTCAGCCGATGCATTTGCAGTTTGTGGAACCGTCCAAGCGGTACGCCGACGTGATCGTGCCGCGCGGCGGACACAACACGATCGCGATCGAAATGATCGTCGCGAAAATCCAGCGCCGGCTCGGCGCGACCCTGATTCGGACAGCCGCCTCGTGACTGCCGTCCCAGCCACCGTCACCGGCGAGCGCGTGCTCGTCGTCGATGACGAAGCGGACATCGTAGCCCTCGTCGCCTATCACCTCGTCAAAGCGGGTTATCGTGTCTCGACCGCATCGTCGGGGCCCGATGCCCTTACCGCCGCCCGCCAGGAACGCCCCGCGCTGGTCGTTCTCGACCTCATGCTCCCCGGCGCCTCCGGCTACGACGTCCTCGAGCAGCTTCGTGCTCAGCCCGCTACGCGCGACATGGCCGTCCTGATGCTGACGGCCCGCCGCGAGGAACAGGACCGCATCCGCGGACTGTCCCTGGGCGCGGACGACTACCTGACGAAACCGTTCAGTCCGCAAGAGCTCGTCCTGCGCGTCGGCGCCATCTTGCGGCGACTCAGCGCCGGCGGCGCAGGCCCAGCGGACATTCTGTCGATCGGCACCATCACGATCGACCGCGAGGAACACCGAGTCTCGGTGGACGGTCGCCCCGTGGACCTGACGCCGACTGAATACAAACTGCTCCTCATTCTGGCGGAACGGCGTGGACGAGTGCAAAGTCGTGCGCATCTGCTCGAGACGGTCTGGGAAGCTGCGCCCGACATTCAAACCCGCACAGTCGACATGCACGTCCAGCGCTTGCGTACGAAGTTGGGTGACGCCGGAGATCTGATCGAAACCGTGCGTGGATTCGGCTATCGTCTGAAGAGCGGGCACTCGCGTAGCGCGTGACCCTCACCAAGCGGCTGCTGGTTGGCTCGCTGGTGCTCGTCGTCGTACTAGTGGCGGGCATCGTCGCGATCGCAGGCAGCCGTCTCCAAGGTCGCCTCACCCTCGAAACCCGGCGTGGGCTCGAGCGTGAGGTCTCGCTGGTCGCCTCCGCTTGGCGGCCCGGCGTCAACGCGGACTCCCTCGCAGACGCTGCGGGGCGCGCCCTCGGCCGACGCGTCACGTTGATCGACACGAATGGTGTCGTCATCGGCGATTCGCAGTTCGACCGCGAAGGCATGGCGACGCTCGAGAATCACAAACTACGAGACGAAGTCGTGATGGCGAACGACAGTGCCTTCGGCTTCGCGAGTCGCACGAGCAAGTCGGCGGGCGATGACGAGTTCTACGTTGCACTGAAGCACCCTCCCCTCGGCTACGCGCGGGTGTCGGTCGGTACGGCGAAGTTCAACGAGATCGCGAGCGGCGCGAATCGCGACGTCCTCGTCGCCGGACTGATCGCGCTCGTTGGCGCAGCCATTCTCGCCTTGTTGTTTTCGCGCAGCGTGACGCGCCCGATCGTCGAGCTCCGAGACGTCGCGAAAGCAATCGCCGCCGGTGAGCTCGAGCGACGCCCCACGCTGTATGCCCCCGGTGAAGTCGGGGATCTCGCGATCGCAATGCACCGGATGCGCGAGCAACTCTCCGCGCGTCTGTCCGCCCTCGAGTCCGAAGACGCATTGCTCGTCGCGGTCATCGAGTCGCTCGACGAAGGCATCATCGCGGTCACGGCCCGCGGCGAGGTCGTGCGCGTGAACGAAAGCGCGCGCCGACTGATGTCCCTCACCGCGCCTGCGCCCTTCTCGGTCGACTTGCTGCCGCAAGAGCGACTCATTCGCGAAGCCATCCGAGGCGCGTTGAACGGTGACACCACCGAGCCGAGCGAGCTCGCGCTCGATGGTAAGACATTGCTGATCACGGCCAGGCCGCTGCCCGACGGCGGCGGCGTGATCACCGTGCTCGATCTCACGACGCGTCGCCGGCTCGAGACCATTCGGCGTGACTTCGTGGCCAACGTCTCACACGAGCTCAAGACGCCGCTCACGGTCATCGGCGGCTTCGCGGAGACGCTGCACGACATGGAGTTGCCGGCCGAGGATCGTGAGCGTTTCCTCGAAACGATCGAGGCCAATACGCGGCGCATGCAGCGCATCGTGGACGACCTGCTCGATCTTTCGCGATACGAGTCCGGCGGCTGGGTGCCGAACGTCGTGTCGAACGACGTCAGCGCCCTCGTGGGCGAGGTGTTCGCCGTCGTGCAGGGCTCCGCCGACGCCAAAGGACTCTCCTTGACGTTCGTCGAAGGCTCGGCGACGGTTGCGCGGGTGGACGCCGATCCCACCGCGCTGCGCCAGATCGTTCACAACCTCGTCGAAAACGCAGTTCGCTACACGGCGCGCGGCCGCATCACGGTTCGCGTCGATACACACGCGAGCGGCGGTGCCGTCCTCAGCGTCGCCGACACCGGCAGCGGCATCCCCGCCGAGCACCTCGGACGGATCTTCGAGCGGTTCTACCGTGTCGACTCGGCGCGCGGGCGTGGCGAAGGCGGCACCGGGCTTGGGTTGGCTATCGTCAAACATCTCGTCGAAGCCCACGGGGGCGTCGTGCGCGCCGATAGCATCGTGGGACACGGCACGACGATCACACTGAACTTTCCGCCAAAGCCCCTCAGCCGAACAGAATCGGCAACCCGGTGAGCACCGCGATGAGCTGGCCGATGAGCACATCGCCCGGATAGTGCACGCCGAGGAAGACGCGCGACATTCCGATCAGCACGGCGAGTGGAATGAGAACGACTGAAAGCGCAGGAAACGCGACGGAGTACGCGAGCGCGACCGACATCGCCGCCGCGGAATGCCCCGATGGA
>Ga0126377_10001440_pt1 | contig 15663 bp, 15 predicted proteins | sample PanSoiMetPlot_22_FD_92647 | JGI IMG/M metagenome (GOLD analysis project Ga0126377, IMG submission 92647) | Tropical forest soil microbial communities from Panama - MetaG Plot_22 | ecosystem: Environmental > Terrestrial > Soil > Tropical forest > Bulk soil | place: Panama | collected 2016-02-17
AAGGGCAAGGGCAAGGGCATTGATAAGTATGGCGCACAGGATGTCGTCGCGATCATACTTAAACGGTATACAGCAATCGATCTGCTCAACGCGCTTATTTTGGCGCTCGGTGTTCTGCCGCCTTTAAAGAAAAAGGGGAAAGGTAAGAAAGACGGGAAAGGCAGGAAAAAGATCTATCCCAAATCCAAGCCCGGACCTAAACCGAAGCCTGGTCCCAAGCCCAAGCCCGGGCCTAAACCGAAACCTGGCCCCAAGCCCAAGCCCGGACCTAAACCGAAGCCTGGCCCCAAGCCAAAGCCCGGACCTAAAACGACACTTGGATCCAAACCAAAGACTGATTCCAAGTCCAAGCATGGCTCCAAACCCAAGCCTCCGGGTGGCTCTAAGGATCGGCGGCGGTAAAGAAGGGTATAACTAAAGCAGTATGCGCAGACCATAGCGAAAACCTGCACATAGGACCCGTCGGTCGAATACTTGTTCAACGACGCCAGACGGGTCCTGGGGTTATGGGTTGGCGCCTACGCGTTGCTTCCGTTTTTCTGCGCCTCATCATCGAAAATACCTTGAAGTCTAAGATATGAAAAGTCTTGGAAGGCCTTCGCGCGATTCTAGCCGGAGCCATTTACTTAATCTTCTCGCAACAGAGTTTCCTGACGCTCATCTGGCGCATGATTTATTTGATGAGTTACTGCTGCATAAGACCTACAGCCATAGCTTTTGTGAGAGACTCCTCGCCATTGCAAAGCAAAGAACCGGAGTGACCTGGGGCATCAGGCGGTTGGCGATACTGATGATCGAGCATCAGATATTGAAACTTGATCCCGATAATCTAAGCGAGTTCAACTTTCTGTTCACTCAGCTGAATCTAAAGCAGTCCCCGGAACTTACCGCGCCAATTGCGAGATCGGCGCTGAAGGAAGGTTATACGGCGACCGATCTCCGAGGCTTTATCATAGAGTTCCGCCGCAAACTTGAAAGACTGAATCACGCGCACGACAAGATTAAGGGTAGAAAAACGTCCGACTCGGCAATACGTGATTTCATAAACCTGTCTCGTCGCAATTGCAAACTGTCACTCGCACGCTACTTATTTACACCGGAAGAGGTCGTCGAGGAAATACTTCGACAGTTGCAGGTCACCGAAGGAGTGAAAGACTTAGACCTATCACAGCCTCCGCCTGCCATAGATGAGATGACGCGTGCGATAAACTCATTACCCGACTTTGAGGGCAAAATCCTGCGAAGGCTTTGCCATACTTCAAATATCTATTGGGTTTCGGAAAGCACTGAGTCTAAGATCAATTCTCTTGTAGAGTATCCGTTAACGACGGTTGTCCTGACGATCAAGCCGCCAGGCAGCGACATCGAATTTGAAATCAAGAGGGCCGGCCGGAGAGGACACAATCCGCTGAACGTCGTTTACGCACGCGCCGGAAACGCGGTTCCGCCGTCTCATCGCCTTGACGGCGGTAACATGCAATGGCTCTTGCAGTATGAGGCCATAGCCGCATCTAAGCTCGGGGCTATTTATCGCCTGGCGCATGGAACTGAAGCGCCGATGGCGTACTACGTTTCCAGGTCGACCATATATTCCATCCCGGCGCGCGAGGCTGACGTGCAAACAATCCCTTATTTCACCGAGCCCGAGTGTTTCGGGAAGGGGTTCCGGGAAATGCGGTTGGCGATGAAAAAATCTGTCGATGCGTTCAAAGCCGAGGGGAACGATCTCTTGCCGGACCTTTACGGGGACTTGGGGCTGACTGCCCAATTTTTAAGTCACGTCGCGCCTGCACAGGCGATCCTGTGTGGCACCACTTCCTTTCGATTGGACAAACTTGCCATTTACCTCTCAAGTATGGGGCCCGAGACATACTTCAGGGAGGGCCTCTCCGTTTCCTACAGTAAGCTAGATGAGAGGCAGTTCGCGGACGAGCTTCTGGAGGAGGTGTTGGGAGTTTATCAGGCTCCGAAAGTCAGATATCAAACTTATGAGCGGTATTTGGCAGCCGCGTTCCGCGTGGCGGAGAACCGCGCTAGGGCCGACCAAATCTATTTATCTTTGCTGCGGCAAATCGCGAAGTTCTGGGGAACGTTATTAGCCGTCAGAGGTTATACCCGAGGCGAGTCCTTCGTGGCCAGAAATGTGGGGTTGAAAAGTTTCTGGGACAACGGTCAATGGAAAGTAAAAATCATCTTCATGGATCATGACGCCGTGATGATGATTGGTCCAAACGACGAAAAGTTCTATGCGCGCGGCGGAATTCCGAATATGGCGTTGGATGAGTGCTATATCTGGGGAAAATCGAGCCCGAAACAATTCGCCCGAAGCGAAGTCGGCTGCCTGCAGAGTATTTATAGAATCGGAGACGTTACGGAGGGGCTAGAGTCTGCGCGCAGGGCTCTGAAAGAGGCGTATAAAAAGACCCAGCGTGAGTTGCTCACGAATCCAAGGCTGCGATCGAGATTTCATGAAGGTTTCCTGGAACGGCTTCTTGACTGGGATACTCTCGTGAGAGGGTATTTTCAGATGAACGGGAATAAATCAACAAATAGACGATGGAAGAAAGATATGAAAGCAATGCTGGCTGCTAAGGGATACGGAAACGGCGCCTATGACGCTTTCATTGAAACTATCGAACAGAATAAGGTGTTCCTGGACAGAAACCGCGATCTCTTCGAGCTTGACAGTAACTGAGGAGAAGCAATCAATGCTCAATAATTCAGATTCCAAGTCCTATATCTACCGCGGGATGGTATAATGTTGGCATTCTCTTTTTGTTTTGTCTTGGCGCAATATGTGCGTTCAAGCGAGACGGGCGGTTTGCGGCTCGTCGTTCGAAAGTTAGGAGGCGCCTGTCGTGCCCACAACACTCTCCAGAGAACAACTGAGCCAGTACGACTGCCACGGAATCGTCTTTCCAATCAAAGTGTTTTCCCCGAACGAGCTGTCTGAGGTTCGCGGCGCGATTGAGTCAATCGTCTATAAATGTGGGAACCTGAAAAGACTAGATAACCTCCATCTGTTTTTCGATTGGGCCCACCGCCTAGCTACTCAAGATGCGCTCTTGAATGTGATTCAAGACGTCCTGGGCGCCGATATTCTGGTCTATGGCACCCTGGTTTTTTCCAAGCCGCCGCGGGATTCCGGCTACGCATCCTGGCATCAGGACAGCGTTTACTCAGGCTTGCACCTTACGCCTTCAACTTCAGCGTGGATCGCGCTCACACCGAGTCACCCTGCTAACGGTTGTATGCGGGTGATCCCAGGATCCCATAAGCAGGGTCTGCTGCATCATACCAATGTTCGAGACGATTCCAATCTATTAAGGCGTGGCGAGCAAATCACAACGGTCGACGAATCCCGGGCGATAGATGTCGTATTGCGCCCGGGCGAGATGTCATTGCATCAAAGCACTATCATTCACGGGTCGAATCCCAATACCTCCGACGAACCTCGAATTGGATTTATCGTGCGGTTCGTCACCAATCGAATCACGAATCGAGAAAGACCAATGCTGCGGGCTCGGGGCCGAGCGGATTGCAGCCATCTGATTCTGTCGGAGCCGCCGCCGGAGATGGATCAGAAAAGCGCCTTCGCCGCCTGGCGCGCCTTCAGAGCTGGCCAGAACAACGGCTGACAGTCAGGCCATCCTTAGCATATGTCGAATAGGCGCGTCGGATCAGACGTATGTTTTCAGAGATTTCAATCGGATTGTCCATATGCTGAGCGCCGAAGTAAAGGATGTCCCAGTCCTGAGGTATTTGGCTAAAATATTTGTTGAAATTGTGTTGTAAAGGGTATCAAACACAACATCATCTACATCAACGGATGTGTTACTCGTATGAGAGCAGGGTAGGGCGCCAATGTCACTTTTTTATAGTGGTGGATCGCCATGTTGGGAAGATACCAGATCCCGCTACCGTTGACAGTCTCGAATTCGCGAAGTGTAAGGAAGAGGATCGGGAGTGCAAAACGTAACTTGGCTCGAATAGGATCGGATCCGGTTGACAGCGTCAAAACGGCGCCTTAGACTGCCCATTCTCAATGTGATAGAGGAAGTGTTTTCATAGCGCCAAGTACACCAAGGGGGTGGAGCAGACTCAGATGCTGGCGCCGTTTCCAAATAGCGGAAAAATCGATATTTCGTCGGCGCTGGCCAGCGCGCTTCTGGCCGGTGTCGAGCGCATGCCACTATACGCTAACAAAGAGTTCTACTCGCCTGGGCTGCAGTCAATCGTACTTAATAGTGTTCGTGAAGCCTGTCCCGATGGTTTCGATTGGCTCGTCGGTCTGATAAAGGAGCGTATCGCCAAGTGGCCCTACTGCGTGTTACTGCGTGGCCTTCGATTCGACGCGGGGAACAGGCTGTTCGTCGCTGTCAATCGGGCCTTTGGAGAATTGGTGGCCCGTCCGTATGAAGCGCCGCGCGCACAACTCGTTCACTACATCCAGCCTGCGACCGATATACCTTCGTCGCGAGGGGGTCACGAGAGCGAGCGATTGCACACGGATGCCGCGGACTGGGAAACACCGGTTGAATTGATCTCGATGGTGTGCGTCCGCGCTGATCAGGGAGGGGGCGGTCGGTCACGAGTCCTGGACGTTGACGCCGTCCGGGACGAAGTGAAAACCCGACTCGGGACCCAGACCTTAGAATTTCTGGAGACAGAACCAGTACCCTGGCAGTTAGCCGCTTACCGCGGTGGGGGCGTGACATGGCGGACTGTACTGACCAAATCCGGTATGTGTTGGCGGCGTTATACAATCGAGCTCGCGCTAAATTCCAACGATGCAAAGATATCGGACGAGATGTTAACCTCGTTGGACGCCTTTGAGGATGTTATTGCCGGTACCACTCGCACCGTTGATTTTTTGATGCGCGAGAGTGAGTTACTACTGTCGGATAACACGCGGACGATTCATGCTCGTACGCCGATCACAGATGGCGCTTCCGATCGCTTGATGATCCGCAGTTGGATTAGGGCGTCTTGAATGGAGCCGCAGATGCAATTTGCTCAAATTCGAGATCGTGTTAAAACTGAGACCGAGAGTGACGGTCCGATCGATCTTTCCGCCTTAGCCGGAACATGGGTTAATTCGAATCCCGATACCAATGGCATCGCCCGGATGGTGATCACTCAATCCGGCGCGAATCTCTCGCTTCGGGCGCACGCGATCGGCCCTGAAGGTTTGATTGATTGGGGAACGGTGGACATTCAGGTCTTTACATCGGCGCCATCTTCGCGGATCTCCGCGGGGTTTACATGCCTCTACGACTTCGGGTTCGCGGAAACCCGGCTCCAAGCAATGATCCTCAAGGGCCTGATAGTTCTCGCACAGATTCACAGATTTAAAGACGACAGTAAACGAATGGACTTTTTTGTGCGTGAGTATTTCGCGTTAGACCACGGGCGATACTAGCGCAACGCCCGGCGAATTAGCCGATAAAACATCATGACTCAGACCTTCGGATTCAAACAGAGCGGCCATTTGGATCCTGCCCTTTCGGATCCTGCGACGAGAATGCTGAATGCCGACAAGCTCACCGGCCGCTGGGTGAATACAAGCCCCGAGACGCAAGGGCTGGCCGAAATCTTGATCGAACAGGACGGCGAGCGCTTTAGTGTGAGCGCCCTCGGTGTTGGGGAGGACGACCCTATCGCCTGGCCACGAACGAATGCGACGGCGCTGGCGAACCTGGAGGAAGAGGCGGGGCAACGCGCCTTTGCTCTAACGGCTAGTTTTGACTTCGGCTTTATGACTGCTGAGACCTACCTTCGGGTTAATAAAGGTGTGCTGGTCATCGTGGTGTACCACAGGTTCCGAGATGATAGCCTAAGGTCGAACTACGTAAATCGCGAGTTCTTTTATCGCCATGATTGATCTTGCCTGACCAAGGCAAAGTAATTGGTTGATCACTCAGCTCAAGCGGGATTCAGCCACCGGGTTCGAGCGATGTCACGTTATCCCGGTTCTTCAGTTCGTAAGGCTTAAAGGGTGGACAAGGAACTAAACAAGCTACGAAGAGGTTTGAGAAATGGGAGAAGTCTATCTGTGGAGAGGTTCGGCCGAGCAGCGAGCGCGTCGTACCCTCTCGGGAAAATTAGGTCGGTTTTCATACTTCGACCGACAATTGGATTATCCCGATTGGGGCAGTAAGCAGGTCCTCGACTTCGGCGGTAATGAGGGCAATCTGTTGCTGGATCACAATTGCGCCATCCGTCCTGAGAAATACTACTGCGTCGATGTCATTAGCGAAGCTTTGGAAGAAGGCCGCAAGAGATTCCCTCAGGCGCATTGGATTCATTACAACCGTTACAACTGTTCATTCAACCCGCATGGCGTCATGGACCTGCGGATTCCGGATATGGGGGTCGAGTTTGATGTGATCTTGGCATATTCCGTGTTCACACACACCACGCGGGAAGAAATGCATAATCTAGTCAGGGATCTGCAATCGCGTCTTGCGCCGGGCGGCGTGCTGGCCTTTACGTTTATTGATCCACATTACAAGCCCAGGCTCGAAAACTACGAGGGAAACAACTTGCGATGGCGTTTGGAAAGGATTCGTGAAACAAACCCCAACGTCAATGTGGATGGCTTGCTGGAACGGAGTCGCTGCGCGGCATGGTGCGCCGTTGTGAATGGCTCGGAGCTGTATGTCAATAGTAATGGGTCTTGGCGCAGCGACCCGCAGTCCTGTATGATTTATGACGTTTTCTACACCGTGGGATTCTTACGTAGCGAGTTTCCGGACGCGACGATCCATCCGCCGCTCTACGGTCAATTGCAGCATTGCTGTATCATCAGAAAGTAGCCGCTTGTCACTGCTCAGCAACTCGCGCGCTACGAAAGTGTTGAAGGGTAACGCAGTTACAACTCGAGGATGACCGTGGCATTCTTCTCGACCAGGGTGGGGCAGTTTACTTATTTCTCGCTGCAAGTGGGCGAACCGGTATGGAGTGGGAAAAAAGTGTTGGATTTCGGGGGAAACATCGGCAACATTTTTCGAGATCCGAATTCAACGATCGATGAAGAGCGATACTGGTGCCTTGATGTCGATAAGGAAGCGATTGAGTTGGGACGGCAATCTTACCCGAAGTCGCACTGGGTTTTTTATGATCGCTATTGTTTTTCTTTCAACCCGTACGGCGCCCGAAATCTACCACTGCCTGATTTAGGCCAGACATTTGACTATATTGTGGCTTTTTCGGTCTTTACGAATACCACGGTAACAGACATGCTTGATTTGGTAAATCAATTAGAAGGTATACTGGCGAACGCCGGCGCATTAGCGTTTACATTCATCGATCCTTTTCATTGTTCATGGCCCGGGCAGGGAAACAACTTGCAGTGGCGACTGGACCTGGAAAGTGAAAGAGGGAATATCACGGCGGGCGAAGTGAAGAGCCTGGCTCAAAGAACACAAGGCGCCAGCTGGTTCATGCTCGTAAATGGGGGCGATTTATATATCGAGACCGAAGCTGTTCAACCTTATGAACCAGAGCAGGAGAAAACGTGTTACGTCTATCACACCGAAGAGTACATGAAGACGTTGTTTCCACGCGCTACGATTCTTCCTCCTGTCAACGGCGAGATGCACCACTGTTGTATCATCAGAAAATCATGACCATTCGTGGTATTCATTTTCCCGCGTCCTGCCCTCCTAGAGAGTCTGAAGCGGGAAAAAAGGATGAGCCCCATGGATTTTGTTTACCTCAAACCAGAGCAGCGAAAATCCTTTGACGAAGACGGCTTTTTGGTGGCGCCCAACGCTCTTCCGGCGGAGACCGTCCGTCGCCTCACCGAGGCCGCCGACCGGCTGGCGGAACCCTTCTCCAAAAAACCGGAACTTCTAGACCGGCCGGAGTATAACCACCTGGATTTACGCCCCGGGTTACTGAGAGAAGAAGCTATGTTGGCTCTCGTCGCCAACTCATCCACGCTATCGCTTGTTGTACAGTTGCTTGGACCAAACATTCATCTCCACTCGACGGCGCTCATTTACAAGAGGCCCGAACTCCCCGGCGCGCCGCCCTTCAGACGCGGGTGGCACCGCGACATCAGGATTCCAAAGGATTTGGGGCATGCCGGCTTGCCATGTGTGGGCATCAAGATCTGTTACTGCCTGACGGATTTTCACCGGCCTGATTCCGGCATGACGTTGATGGCCCGCGGAAGTCACTTGAGAACGGCGCCACTGGCTATTCCCAAAGGCCAGGTCGACCCGATCGACGTTGAGGTTTGCGATCTCAGACTGAATAGCGGTGACGCCCTCTTATTTGAGAATCGCATCTTTCACACGGCCGCCCCTAATCGGAGCGATCGTGTATCAAAGGTGTTGATGTACGGTTATGCCTACCGCTGGATGAAACCCGAGGTATATCTCGATATTCCGGATAAGGGGCGTCTTGATAAGGCCAGCCCGATTATCCGTCAACTATTGGGCGGATACCGTGACGTAGACACCCCGCCTTGGGCGTTGCAGGAATGGGCAAAACGTCACGATGTTGAGCCTGAGCACGTGCCCTGGGCCGTGGACATTTGATATAAGCGTTAAACGTTTTGCCGGCAGTCAGGCCGTTGACGCTATTCGAAGCATATCAGGAGGCGCACTCAGTCATGGGGACTATCATCTCGACGCGCGAAACCCAGTTTGATTACTTCGACCGATTACTGGAAGGACCTGCTTGGAAGGGAAATAAAATCCTCGATTTTGGCGGCAATGTCGGCGGCTTCCTAGTGAGCGCAGGCGACCGCGTCGATCATGATGACTACTGGTGTCTCGATCTCAATGAGCAGGTCGTTGGTCTGGGGCGCGAACAATTCCCGCGGGCTCATTTTTGCCATTACAACCGCTATAGTTCGGAGTACAACCCGAACGGGATTCGGCGCTTTCCGATCCCAGACCTGGGAATAAAGTTCGACGTTATTCTGGCCTTCTCTGTTTTCACACATACACACCAAAACGAAATGCTTGAACTGGTAGGGCAACTGCGCGACAAGCTCGCGCCGCAGGGCGTCCTGGCGTTTACTTTCACCGACCCGAGCTACGACAGATCCCTATCCGATCCCTCACTACCTCAAGGAACCGATGTGCGAAAGATGCTCGGGTGGCTACAGGCTGAAAACCCGTCGCTTGAGATCGAAGGCATGGTAGAGGTAGCTAGCCAATCGAATTGGTGCCTGCTGATCGACGACAAGCTTTATGTCGAGCCGGGCAGCCACCTTTCCAACCAGGAACATCAAGGCAACCCCTGGGAGTCTTATTGCTCTTACTTTAAGGTAGATTACATGGCTGCGCTCTTCCCCAACGCGAAGGTGCTTCCACCGGTCAGCCCTGAATGGCAGCACTGCTGTATTTTAAGAAACACAGAGTAGCTTGATTAGCAGGCGGTATAACACTCGGTTGTATGCGGGCTTGCGAGACCGCGGACGCTTGAGGAGATAGATGATGAGTCTGAGATTCCATTGGATGCTTCCGAAGGGTGGTGAGGTAGCCCTGGGCGCGCCGCAGACGGCTCGGGCCGCCGCCCGCTATCGAATCCAATCGACCCACATCACCTCGTCCGCTCCGCGCCCTGACATGAAAGGCTGGACACACTTTGCCGAACAGGCGGAAGGAGCCGGAATCGAATCGGTTTTGATATCGTTCAGTCGCTACGAGCCCGACCCTATCCTGGTAGGCTGCGCTCTAGGCCGCGCCACGAAGAAGCTCAAGTTTATTGCCGCCTATCGGTCAGGGCTGATGCAGCCAACTACTTTCGTACAGCAGATCAACAGCCTCTCCGCGCTGATCGACGGACGCATTGCCCTGAACGTCGTCGCGGGTAGCTCGACGGAGGAGCAACGCGGCTATGGGGATTATCTTCCTCACGATGAGCGGTACACGCGCGCCGAGGAATTTCTGGCGGTTTGTAACGCTTTTTGGCGAGACGACGGTGAGGTCGATTTCGAAGGTAAGTATTATCGAGTTGAACGGGGAATGCTGCACACGCCCTTTCTAGCTCCGGGGCGGCGCGCCCCCGAAATTTATGTCTCCGGCCACTCGGAGAACGCCGAACGATTGGCTATCGCACAGGGCTCTTGCTTGTTGCGGGTGGCTGACAGTCCCGACAAGCTGCGACCCTCGGTGGCGCGCATTCGACAACAAGGGGTCGAAGTCTGCCTCAGAATGTGCGTGCTGTGCAGACCGAGCCGAGAGGAGGCGATCCAGGTCATTGAGTCTCTATTGCCCGAGCGCGAGAACCCCAGGCATGAACGAAGCGCGGCGGTCAAAGACGATTCCCAGATGTACAGGGAAGCCTCGACACTCGCCGGTATGGGAAACCATTGGCTGACCCGGTCCCTGTGGGCGGGTTTGGCGCCTCATTACGGCCCAGTATGGACTACACTCCTCGGAACGCCGGAGGATATCGCCGAAGCTCTTCTTGAATTCAAGGCCATCGGTGTCACCCAGTTCATATTGTCGGGGTGGCCGGAGCTTGATGAGGTTGTGACATTTGGTCAAAAGATTATCCATCTCGTCAGGGAGGCTGAGAGCCGAGAGGCGAAGAATCCTGTGTAGGATTCTCTAAAGTCACAGGGGGGCCCAATCGCAGGCGGGCGTCAAAAGAATCGCTCGATAGAAAAAGCCATGAGTCTGAGATTCCACTGGATGTTTCCCAAAGGCGGCGAGGTGGCTATGAAAACGGCCCAAGAGACGTCCCGCGTGCTTACGACAAAAACCATGTCACCAGCTGCGTTGCCGGACATGGAAGGTTGGCTCCGATTTGCAAAAAGCGCGGAGGAAGCCGGCATTGAATCGACGCTGCTTTCGTTCAGCCGTTATGAGCCCGATACATTTTCTATCGCATGTGCGGTTGGCAGAGCGACCACAAAACTCAAGTTCATCGCGGCCTACCGCACCGGGCTGATGCAACCGGCGACCTTCGTCCAACAGATCAACACTCTTTCCGGTCTGATCGATGGGCGCGTCGCATTGAACATCGTCGCGGGCAGCTCGACGACGGAGCAACGCGGCTACGGAGACTTCCTGGAACACGATGAGCGGTATGCCCGCGCGGACGAGTTTCTGGCGATCTGTCACTCATTTTGGCGCCGTGATGGTGAAGTGACGTTCGACGGCAAATACTGGCGAATCGAGGGAGGCAGGCTCTTGACGCCATTCGTCGCGCCGGATCGGCCGGCGCCGGAAATCTATGTCGCGGGCCACTCCGAGCAAGCGCAACAACTGGCCCTCCGCCGGGGTTCTTGCTGGATGCGTCTGATCGATACGCCCGAGAAACTACAGCCACTGGTCGGCCATTTTCGAGAACATGGTGTCGAAGTCGGCCTCAGGCTGTGCGTCGTTTGTCGACCGACACGGGAGGAGGCGATTGAAGCGGCGAGGGATTTGCTTCCAGACGAAGATATCGGAAAGCAGGAGCGGAGCATTCTCATTCGAAGCGATTCCCAAACGCTCAAACAAGCTTTGGCTACCGCTGACGACGTCGGCTGGCTGAATCAGAATTTATGGGCCGGGCTGGTGCCCTATTACGGTTCCTCGGCGATCACGCTTCTTGGGTCGCCAGCAGAGCTGGCCGATATCTTTCTTCAATACAAGCGTATTGGCGTATCGCAGTTCATTATCTCAGGCTGGCCAAAGCTCGACGAGATGGTCATCTTCGGTCGCGAGGTCCTGCCACTCGTCCGGGAGGCGGAAGGACATTAGAGGAGGCTGCCAATGGCAGAGATATCAGGCTTGCACGCGACCCCTCTTTCGCACGTTGTCAATCGGCTGCGCGCGTCGGAGGTCATAATGGAGCCTTATCCTCACTATTTTCTCGAGAATGTCTTTCCAGACGGGTGCTATCAGGCGCTGCTGAGCCACTTGCCCTCAAGCGCCGTTTATCAAAATCTGTTTGAGGTGACCACGTTGAAGCTCGATCATTTCCGGCACAGAGATCAAAGAGACTTGAATGAGGGTTGGACCAGCGCCTTACCTGATGAGCTCAAAGACTTCTGGGACCGTTTCGACGCATGGTTCCTCGGTCCCGAGTTGGCTCAGGCGGCGCTCGAGTCTTTTGCCGAACCGCTGCGAGCGAGATTCGGCGAGAAGGCGTCATGGCCGGCGGTTTCGGTGGAATCCCAGCTTATTCGTCATCGAGCCGGGTACTTTCTTGGGCCACACTCAGACTTGCGCACAAAGCTCGTGGTACTGTTGGTGTATCTGGCGCCGGATGAAAGCGCCAGACATCTGGGCACCTCGCTTTACCGGCCGAAGGATCGCAGCTTCAGCTGCCCCGACAGCGCCCACTATCCGTTCGAGGACTTCGTAAGAGTGAAGACGGTTCCTTACAAGCCCAATTCGCTGCTGGCGTTCCTGCGTTCCGACGTCTCCTTTCATGGCGTCGAGCCGTTGTCAGAGCAAGATGTCATGGCGTGCGGCCGGGATTTGATACAGTATGTGATCTACGACAGGGAAGCTCGCGAAGAACAGCTTCGTGTGAGACGTCTCGCCGCTACGAATGAGGTCATTGCGTGAGTTTGCTACAACAAGAGACGCGTAGGATCGTTTTTGTGGCCCGACGGATGGCGGGAGAAAGCTTGCGTACGGCGCGCGCAATCAAGAGACTCGACGGTGTCACGTTGTTCGGCGTCTGCGAAGACTCGCTTGACGCGGGAGCGAAGGTTTTTTTTACCGACGTGGTTCGCCTTGCCAATGCTCACGACATCGATCAGTTGACCGGCGCGTGCCGCAGACTCGCTGAGAAGCATGGCGGAGTGGATCGGATCGTCACGGCGACCGAGACCTTGCTTCACCCTGCCGCCCGAGCCAGTGAGATACTCGGGCTCCCAAGCATGAGCGTGTCCATTATCCGTCGGGCGCTCGACAAGCAATGTTTGAAAACGACTCTTGAGCGAGCCGGGATCAACACAGCCCGCGATCAAGTTCTGACTAACAGCGAAGACGCTAGAAGCTTCGCGGGAAAGGTGGGCTTTCCCATAGTGCTCAAGCCTCTCGGCGGCAGCGGCGCTCTCGCAACCTTGTTGATACGGAGTTCCGATCAACTCGAACTGGCGCTCGAGTTGATGCGGCCAACACCAGAGAACGCGGTCCTGGCCGAAGACTTTCTGAGGGGGCAAGAACTTTGCATTGACACGATCACCATCGCGAATGAACCACAGTTCTCCTCGATCTGCTGCTATCGCCCGTCAATTCTCGAAGCCTTGGAAGATCCATCGATCCAATGGACCTGCGTGATGCCGCGCGACATGACTGGCGATCGATATCGGGAGTTCATCGAAGAAGGTCTGAAGGCGGTTCGAGCGCTGTCGGTCGGAAACGCTATGACTCATATGGAGGGATTCCTGGTCGAAGGAGGCCGGCCCTGTTTCACCGACGCCACCCTTAGACCGGCTGGCGCACGGATTGGTCCGATGCTCGCATTCGCCTACGACATCGACCCCTACTTGGCTTGGGCAAGGGCTGCGGTCGATGGTTGCTTTGATGGACCGTGGGAACGCAAGTATGCGGTAGGAACAGTCTTTCTGCGCGGCCGAGGGTCCGGTTTGGTAAAGCAGGCGCGGGGAATCGAATCTGTGAGTCAGCAGGCGGGCGAGTTTCTGATGGAGTCTCGCCTGCCGCGAGTCGGCGCGGCGAAGTCAGCCACTTATACCGGCGACGGGTATATTACGGTTCGACATCCCGACACCCATGTCGTCGAAGATGTGTTGCGGTGGATTGCGCAGACCGTCCACCTGACATACACGCATCCGGAATTATCTGTGTCTTCGAGAGCAGCCGTCAGAGAGCAATGGTCGCAACGGCTGCAATACTTCGATAAACAGCTCAACAAACCGGCCTGGGATGATGATTCTATGCCAAGTCTCAACCATGCCTAATGCCTGAACGACGTCTGACCAAGGTAGTCTTCTCTGAGAAACTACCGACGATATGAAGGAGGAACTATGGCCCAAGAAGCGCCTCGAGCCTTCAATCGGGAAATGTATCACGACCATCCCGAAAACGTATTCTATGGCACTGATGATGGCTATCAAGACGGATCTTTCACTGAGTTTCAAGAGATCCGGGCGCACTACGAGGGCGTGGACCCGTCCAGACGCGAAGACATTCACATGATTAGCGTTGTGGGTGGCCTGTACGGTCTCAATCTCATTCCGCTCTGGCGGCCCAAGCGGCTCACAATCTTCGATATTAATCCGACCGCGCTCAGCTATTTTCGCATTATCCGCCGGGTGTTCACGACGAGCCGGGACGTGGCTCATTTCCTAGATAGACTCACGGTCGGGGACTACGGGGTCGAGAATGATGAAGAGCGATTCGTGCGAGAGAACATCTGCCTGAAGCAGAAGGGCTGTCTGCCTCGGTCGCGCGGTTCGACCAAACGTCCTTATGAGCAGAGCTGGCAATACGCTTTCGAGAACTTCGAACTGACCAAGCGGATCTTGTCCGAAGTCCCTCTTCAAATCCGTGGCGAGCCCATGGAGAGCGACAGCTTTAGCGAGTGGATTCGCGGTCAGGACAACCTCTGGATCTATTGTTCGAACATTACGGAATTTCACTACTTCGACCTGGAGTTCTTGAATCCAACTAACGTAGTCATACTACAGATCATCTATCCGGGCCAGGCGCCGCAGGTCCTGGATCTGGCGCCTCTCGGCGGAGGGCCTGTTAAGGTCAACTTCGAAATCCCGCTAAGAGCGGAGCGGATGGATAAATGAATCTCAGAGGCGCTATTTTATACCTCCGCGAAAGGATTGGACGATGGTTAACAAGATTCGCATCGCTACGAACGCGGCCCCGCCCGCCCTGGGCACGTACTCGCAGGCTATTCGGACAGGTGATCTTGTTTTCGTAACTGGCCAGACCGGCCGGGATCCTGAGACCGGCAAGCTGGAGGAAGGGCTCGAAGCTCAAACCCGGCGAATGCTGTCGAATATCGAGGCGATCCTGAACGCCGCAGGTTGTTCGCCGGCGGATATTGTCAAGGTTACCTTGCTGCTCGCTGACATCAAGGATTTCAAAGCCGTAGATGTGATTTACTCTGGCTGGCTTCCCGGGCGCGGCGTAACCCCGTTGCCGGCCCGCACGGCGTTCGCCGCCGCGGCGCTTCCGGCGGGAGCGCTGGTTATGCTCGAGGTCGTCGCCGCGTATCCGAGTGACTGAATCACGAGCGGGCGGCGGTTTATATTCTTTTGAGACATGCGCATCACGACTGTCATTGGCGGCTTGACGGGTGGAGGGGCGGAGCGTGTCTGTGTGAATCTTGCGAACGCATGGGTGGCGCGCGGGCGTGGCGTCACGATTCTGACCGTGTCGCAGAACTCGAGGGCCTCCGCCTACGCCATCGACCCACGCGTCGAGCGACGCGACGTCGGCTGGCCCCGATACGCGCGCTCGGATGAGTTAAACGCCGTCTCGATTGCGCCGGTGCTTCGCGGTCTGCGGCGCGCCGGCTGCACGGAGATGATCGAGCAGATCGCTCTCGTCGCAATGATCCGCCACGCGATTCTTGCCACCGCTCCCGACGTCGTGGTGGCTCACATCGACATGACAAACCTCCGTGTGCTTGCCGCAATGCCTGAGACGGGCATCCCGGTCATCGCCTGTGAGCACACCGACACGAGCCAAATCTCAATCGGACGATGGCAAAATG
>Ga0126377_10001441_pt1 | contig 15661 bp, 9 predicted proteins | sample PanSoiMetPlot_22_FD_92647 | JGI IMG/M metagenome (GOLD analysis project Ga0126377, IMG submission 92647) | Tropical forest soil microbial communities from Panama - MetaG Plot_22 | ecosystem: Environmental > Terrestrial > Soil > Tropical forest > Bulk soil | place: Panama | collected 2016-02-17
CCTGGTGAGCGCGTTTTTCCTGAGGCGCAGTTTCATCCGGCCTTTGAGCCGGCTCTTCCCGCGCCGCGACATGCGATGCCCTGCGGTGCCTTCCTGCCCGATAATCCGCCCATCTCGTCATCAGTTTGCGTAACCTCTGCTCTTGTCCGTATGTCCGTGCTTCAGCATTCGCCAGACAATCATTGAGACCGCGGCCACGAAGAACGGCACCGTCCACCAGAAACCGCGGCTTGTAAACATCTCCGCTGGTGGCTTCAAAAAGATGAAGGCAAAGATGCCTATCCACAGCGACTGCAGAATTGGATAGCGCAACCGGCTTTTTTGCTTTTTGGGTTTGTGTGCCGGAACGATTTGCGGTGAAGTCCCGTCACTGCTGAGCCGGCGCAATGCACTCATGGCACGCAGAGCGCCGTCGCGAACCAGGTTTGTGTAGCCTCCGAACCAGCCTGCCACTGCATCCGGAGAAACGAGATTGCGCATGGAATCCCACTTGATATGGCGCTCACAGGCCATTTCCAGTTGCCGGCCAATGTCCATTCCCGGACTAAAAGTCTTAACCAATCCATCCAGCGCAATGGCGGACCGGATGTACTTGATCACATCTCTCTGTGGCCAAACTCCGCACTCCCGCGAAAGCACCAGCAGGTCCAGCATGATTGAAGTAATGCTTTTGCGCAGTCGGCTCTGCGTTCGTTGCCGCCCATACCAATTGGCGGAAACTTCTCTCAGCCTTTGCCGGAAGCCGGCAAGATTGGCGTTGTGATCAAAAGTCGTGATCCGGAAAAATGATTCGCACATCGCGTCAAGGTCGCCTCTCGCGTAGGCCAGGGTCATTGCAATCAAATGACGACGTGAATAGCGGCTTAGCACGCCCGAAATTCCAAAGTCGATATACCCCACGACATTGCCGTTCATAATCATGAGATTGCCGGGATGAAGATCAGCGTGAAACATTCCATGGCGGAATGCGTCGCCAAGAAAATTGTCGATCAACCGTCCAGCGAACAGGCGAGGATCAAAGTCATTCACGGTTCGCAAACGGCCGGCATCTCTTTCCCGGAGAAATTCCGAAATAGTGACGCCCTCCAGGTATTCAGCCGTAAGAATTTGCGCTGTGGTGTAGCTCCAGAAGACGAGCGGGACTTTTTCGCACGCATTCTCTTTGGCATTGTGACCCAGCTCGTCCATGTAGTGACCTTCACGCCGGAAGTCGAGTTCCTCCTGTGTCCAGGCCACGAATTCCTCGGTGGGCGCAATGATCCAGTAGAGCGCGCGAATATGCAGCAGTTTGACTGTGCGCACGATGAATGACAGCGCGGTAATATCGGCATCGAAATCGCTGAGGATGGTGGGCCGCCTTACTTTCACTGCAAGTTTGTGCTCACCCAGAGTGGCTACATGAACTTGCCCAATCGAGCCGGTTGCGATGGGCTGAGGATCAAACGAGCTAAAGATCTCGTGTGGCTTTCGGTGCAAGTCTTCGACGAAGATTTGCTCCACCTGCTTGTATTCAAATGGTTCAACCTGATCGAACAAACTGAACAATGCGCGGCAGTAGTCAAGGGGAAGGAGATCGGATTGCAAAGCGAGCATCTGGCCGAACTTGATGAACGTGCCGCCAATTTCTTCAATCACGCGGCGAAATCGTTGGGGCCCGGAAAGCTTTGGTCCACAGATTTTGAGCGCCAGATTCGGCCAGCGCGCCAGGCGCTGTGAGAGGAGATGGATGAAGGCATGGCGACTAATCACGCGCATCATCAGACCAAGCCGCCGAATGCTTGCTCCGCCCTTCATACTCCTGCCTCCGGCTCAAAAATCGATCCCCGGAAGATTGATCGCCGCCGGCGGAGCATTTCATCGATGGCCGCTTGCATCCTTCTTCGCACTTCAAGGCTGATTGCTTTGACTACCCTTCTATCGTGCTCGGCTTCCGGCGAATATTGCTTTTCGATATGGATGGGCGAAAGAAACTGTGTGTGCCATTTTGATGGCAATGGCACCGGCAAAAGCGGGAAGGTGGGCGTGAGCGGGATGAATGGCCAACCGGTGTAACGCGTCCACTGCCGGGATTTGATCTTGCCCAGTATCGGAAATATTTCCACGCTTCCCACGGTTACGAACGGGACAATAGGCGCTTTGTTACGCAGTGCCATTTTCACAAACGCATCGCGTCCAAATTCCTGCAATTTGTAAGCCCGCCGGTACGAGATAAATGCGCCGTGAATGCCTTCCGGGAAAATTCCGAGCAGCTCATTACTTTCAAGCACGCGGTCAGCGCTTTGCTGTGAGGCAACCACACCACCCAGTTTGATCATGAAGTTGGCAAGAAAGGGAAACTTCAGCAGGGCCGGATGTGTAAGGAAGCGAGGATACCTGCCCGTTTCCCTGACCAGAAGATGGAAGGCCATCACGCCATCCCATGGCATGAAACCTCGATGCATCCCCACCAGAACGCCTCGACCTTCGCGGGGAACATGCTCAAGCCCTTTTAATTCAATCCGCCAATAGAAATCACTTAGAAATTTGAACAAAGTTTTTCCGTAAAAGCGGATGTAGTTCTTGTCCATTCCGAATTCATCGAATTCGATTTTTCCTGCAAAATCCTCGGAGCTTTTATTTCGCAGTGCCGCAAGCGCCGCGACGCTCGAAGTCGAAGCCACAAAGCCCAGTTCTTTCTTAGCCTTTCCGGTTGCGACGGTCCACGGATATCGGAGGTAATCCAGGACTTCAGAGCGTTTTGTGAGCCGTCGCAGAGTTCGTGGGATGGGCAAGCGATGACTGCCCGTAATGTGAACAGCGGCATGCAGCGGAACTACTTTTTCCGGAGCGATGTTGAAGATGCCTCCGGCATCGCTCTTGAGAGCACAGGCAATCGCCTCAGCCAGGTCGTCCAGGCTGAGGAACTGCATGGCGGGATCGTGTCCAGGCAGCGTGCGGACTAATCGAGAAGACAATGCGCGATGAAAGAATGTAGGTGAGGGAACCACTGTTACCGGACGAAGAATGGTCAGGCGCGCTTTATTGGCGAGATAGCGTTGAGCAAATTTTTCCAGCGAATTCCATTGATCGCAGATATGCTTGTCGCCATTACCCGGAGTTGAATATTCTTCGGTAGCGAAACTTTGTCGACCGGGCCCGGTTCCGTAAACCAGGGAACTCGAGAGCAATACCAACCTGAATTGATCGAACTTTGCCAGAAACCGAAAGAGACTTTCGGCCTCCGACAGATCGGGCGTCAGACCATCTTGATCAGCGAATCGAGGAATATAGACGCAGCCTTCAAGATTCGTTCTGCTCTCGACATTGCAGAAGTGCTGTAACTCCTCGAAGTAGAAGTCATTTGTCGTCCGTTGACGCAAAGCATTGAACACGGTACTGGCCCACGTGTTCTCAGCCGCGCCGATGATCGCGATCTTTTGTCTTAGCTCGGCCGCAGACTTCAACTCCAGGTGGTTCTGAGTTATCTCCGGCTGAATATCCAGCGCTGTGGTCTCGATTCTCATGCTGGAAGAACCTCGCTGATCGCCACTTCTGTCAGACTTGGAGCGACACCAATAAGCGCATCTCGCCCTCTGGTGATGCGCTTGGCTGCTTGCATTGCCGAAATCATGACGGGTGTAATTCCGCCACCCGGCTGGATCCAATGGCCGACAAAGTAGAGATTCTTGAATGGTCCCTGAATCGCTGGTCTGTTTTCGCCCAGTTGATCGGGCGCCATCTCCCAGCCCAGCATCGCGCCATGATGATTCAAGGTGTACCGGTAAGAGGTATAGGCAGAAGCCGTTAATTTCACAACAATCTTGCTGGAAATGCCTGGTATGCATCTCTCCAGCGACTGAAACACGAATTCTTCCACCGCCCCTTTATGCCCAGTCCAGTCCTGCGTGGAATCGAAGTCAACTTGCGTAACTTTCTGGATGATCGCCACTTGACCGCCGGGCGGCGCGATTGAGGGATCGTATGCAGTTGGTAAAAAAACTTTGAAAGCGTTCGTCGCGACTCTTTCCGCATCCCAGCAACTCCAGTGATAGCCTTCTGCTTTTCGCAGCTCTGCCAGGGAAATGTCTTTCAATCCCATGTGAATCAGGAAACAGGGCAGCGTGGGCCTGAGTTGCTTGATATGCGCGAGATAATCCGGGTCCAGAAGTTCGGGGCCAATCAGCTGTTCCAGGGTGTGGCACAAATCAGCATTGGAGACCACTACTCCGGCAGAGATTTGTTTCAAGACCTTATGACGAGGGCTTCCGGTTTCAACCTCTACACCACAAATTGTGTGGTCTTCCACCAGAATTCGTTTCACCAGAGAACTCATCAGAATGTGCCCGCCAGCCTCCTCGAACCGCTGCGCCAGTTCGTCCACAAAAACCTGGGACCCTCCACGCGGATAGTAGTTGCCAAGGAAATAAGCAAGCCGAAGCATTGAATCGAACACAAAAGATGTGCGCGAGGGAGGCGATCCCCAATGGCCAATGTCACCAGTTAAGAGAAGTCTTAGCTTTTCATTTCGGAAATGCTTCTGCAAAACATCGCGGATAGTCAGATTTTGATAAGGAGTGAGCCGCTCTGTGGCCACATCACGGAAATGTCGCATCAGACCGATTAAGTACGTCTTGCGAACGAGAGTGAAGAAATCGTCTATGTTGCATGCTTCTTCTGGAAACTCTGCTTTGAGCTTGTTCAGGTAAGAATTGAAGTCGGCAGGTACAGAAAAGCTCGAGTCATCCGGGAAGTGGAAGCAATCCACCGGATCCATCTTTATCCATTCTGTGGTAATTCCCAGGTCCTGGAGCAGTGCTCCTGTAATAGTGGAAGGATTGCCAAGGAGAGGATAGAAGTGAGTAGCGGCATCAAAAGTGTATCCATTACGCCGGAAGGTACTGCAGTAGCCGCCTACCATAAAATGCTGCTCGACAAGCAACACCTTCAGCCCGGTACGCGCCAGAAGGTTGGCACACACCAGGCCACCAACCCCGGCGCCTATGATGATTGCGTCGTAGGAATCATCCGGTTCTCGCTTGAGTCCTCGGAAACGTCGCGGCAAGACGGCACTCCGTTTAACCACCAACCTGCAACAGACGGAACTTTCCCTCAGCGGGCAGGCCTAGACCTCAACGAATAGACATCACATCGATGCGGAATTTGCGATCAGCGCTGATTGGTTAAAGTGGTTGGTTTGCTTACGAATCGGGATCTTTGACTGCTGCCTGACTGAGCACGACTTTGCTAACCAGTTTTCGGCAGCGAGCACAATCTGCAAGATGACTGATAATGGGTTTGCTCTCTCTTGCGGAAATTCTGTCATTGACAAAGGCAGCGATTGCTTCTGGACTGATGTGCCGCCGCGGCTTCCGCTTCAGGCGTTTGGCAGGCACTTGCGCGGATCTCGGTATCTGCAGCCGCCAAACAGAATTGGCTGTGCTGCGCTGCGACTGATATCAAAGGCAAGTTCGCCGGAGTCCACCAATACCGAAATTTCTCTTGGAACTGGCTGCTGCGTGCCGAGTTCAGCGAAGCTTGCGTGCCCGGCGCAGCAGTAATTGGTCGATCTTTTCTGCCAGAGGCGAGGTCTGGTGGGTTTTATCAGTCGTGACTGTTGGCGTAGTTGTATCTGCTCTGGCCTTGATAAAGTCCAGAATGGAAACGCCATGTCGTGGATTTTCGACGATATCTTGGATACACTCCTGGATGGCGGATCGGCTAAGCCCGTGTTTTCGCGAAAGAATACTAACAACTTCATCCCGCAGCTTTCCCTGCATCCGCTCTAATTGACGAGTGACGTTAGACTGATGAATTCCTAAGAGACGTGCAATTTGCCCTAATTGTAACCCGTCCTCGTATCTCCAAAGCAATATAAGACGCTCACGGGGCGTAAGCCTGCTACAGGCAGACCTCAATGAATCCCCAAGCACGGCCCCGTAGCGTTGTGCTCTGACTGTAAGCTCTATGTTCTCGAGCGCGGGCTCGTCCGGTATTTCAGCTTGTATATCAGTGCTCTTTACTGTTGCGCTGCAGCGCCGTGCATTGATCGCACGATTGCAAACCACAACCCGCAGCCACGTGCTGAGTGAGCTTCGTCCGTCGTATGATGCAATTCGACTCGATCCCGATCGATCAGGCAGGAACAGATCGGCCAGTACGCTATCGGCAAGGTCCTGGGCAGCGAAACTGGTGGAATAAAAGAATCTGACCAGATCGCAGATAAATCCCTTGTAGGTTTTTTCCAGGGTCCGCCACGCAATGCTGGCCTGCTCGGAAGGCGTTGAATCGCCATTCATCATTCCGGGGCTGTGTTGCGCGCAGGCAGTGGCAAGATATAAGTCGCCACCGTGCAGGTTCTTCACGAATTCGATTGCTGCTTTTTCTGATGGAGCTACACCCAGATGTTTTCGAACAATGGAATAGATTCTGACAGAGTAAATTTGCAGATCGAGTCCCAACTCACCAAATCTTGTGCAGCCGTCATAATATGCAGCACTGATGATCGATTCCAATTCTAGACTCGGGGGCATTGGGTTCCCTTTGAAACGCAACTCGTTCAACGCGTACACAAAGCTCATCCTGGAACAGTCGGTTAAGGCTGTGGCCGGTTTCGACCGTACCGGTCATGGGCCTGAACGAATTCTCCACTTGCAATAGCCGCGGCCATTGAAATCTCTCCGGCCAGAAGAGTCGCGGCTGCAATTTCGGCCAACTTTGGAGCACCACCTTTCCCGCTCGCGCCCAGCATCCTCAGGCATTCGCGGCTGGTACCCACGGCAGTTCCGCCCCCGACGGTCGCTACCGTCAGAGATGGAAGTGTTACGCTCACGTAAACGTCTTCTTGATCCACGAGTTCGAAATTAGTTATTCCCACGGATGAATTTACGATATTGGCGACATCTTGCCCACAGGCTATAAAGAGCGACGCAAGTCCATTCGCGTAATGCCCGTTATATCCAGTCGCGTGGGCCTGCAAATGTCCCAGCATGGTGTGGTGCCACAAGTCCACCAACTGGGAAGGAGTTATATGCAGATAGTTTCGGAGTAGCGCCGACGTAAGCCGTGCTCCAGCAACGACTTTCTTTCCTTTTCCACCGGCAAAAAGGTTTCCACTGCTTCTTTTTTCCGAACTCAGGCCGCTGAAAACCAGGAAGTCACGCGCCTCGCTGTGGTGCAGGATCCATTGACAGGCGCGTTCAGTCGCTTTGACGATCATGTTCATGCCCTGAGCGTCCGCCGTGTAGTAGCTGAAGATTACAACCACTTCGCGTCCGACTGGCTGGGGCTCCAATCGAAGCAGTTTTCCATGCCTTGTCGTGGATTCAGCTTCCGCCTTGATGCTTGAGAAGTTTTCGTTAAGCCATGCTGCAAATTCGTGAGCTTCCGCCACTCCGGCCAGGAAAAACACAGGGCAAACGCGGTTTTCGTCAGTATAGACTCGCGTGGTCACTCCTCCTGCGCGCGTGAGAGTTACCATTCCACGCTCATAAGACCGGACCAACGCTCCTTCTGTTGTCGCCAGGGGAACATAAAAAATTCCGTTTGCGTGAGTGCCATGAACCAACAGAGGTCCCGCGACCCCAAGCGGCATCTGAGCAGTACCGATCGGATTCTCAATATTGCCGCGCATGTGCTCGCCCGGAACTGAGTAAGACGCTACATGCACGAAGTCCGTTCCGGTTTTCTCCTCGATCCATTTCCGTCTCGCGGCAATTGCATTCTTGTCATACCCCTGCTGCTCGAAGCGCGGAACCAGGGGCGCTGCTGTATCGGTCTCAACAGCAGGCAATGCTACTTCGTGAAGTACTGACAAGATTGCTCCTTTCGGAAGCTCTAATTCAGGTCCGGCGGCTCTGAAATCAACAGCGCACAAGCATGACCATCAAACCCGATTGAATTTACCAGCCCGGAACGCACCCGGACCGACCTTTCATGTCTGCAAATATCAAGCGACGGCAACGTTGGCTCGAACTGATCAAGCCCGGCAATTCCGGGTAATTGTCCGGTGCGCATGGTCTCGATCAGATCGATCGCCTGCAAAACGCCAGAGGCGCCCAGAGTTTCTCCGACCATGGATTTAATCGCTGTTATCGGAACAAGAGAGCTGTAGCCATTCCAAAGCGTCTTTACCGCGAAGGCTTCGTCACGATCGAGATTTACGCTTCCATTGGCAGACGCACTGATGCAGTCAATCTCTACAAGAGACAACACGGCATCCTCTGTTGCAGCCTGGACGGCCCGGACAATTGCGTCACCCTCATTTCCCGCTTGGTCACTGGCGGGGTTATAGGTGCTGCCATATCCTCGAATCTCTGCAAGAATGTTGGCCCCGCGCGAGACCGCTGCTTCCCAGTCCTCCAGCATCAACAGTCCGGCAGCTTCACCCAGCGCAAATCCTGTGCGACGATGATGGAAAGGAACAGGGCGCCCTTCGCCATTACCGTAAAGCAAGCCTGCCCGCTCAAATCCGCAAAACGACTCGAAACAGAATTCGTCTGCGCCGCCGGCAAGGACAGCCGTCTGGTGTCCATAACGGATCAAATCCGTTGCGTAGCCAAGCGCCACCAGCCCTGAAGTGGAGCCGCAGGCGATCGTCGAGTTGATGCCGCGCAGCTTGTGCCAGATTGCAGTTTGTCCTGCGGCTGCGTTGATTACCGTATTGGCAAAGTCCATGGGGCTGGCGTAAGAAGGGCCCTGGACCAAAGCGTGGCGATCAAATTTTGAAATGGTATGTACACTGCCAAACATTGTTCCCAGAACAAGACCCACGTCGCGCGCAGCGAGTTTGTCTGCAGTCCATCCGCTATTCGCCAGGGCCAACTTGGCTGCACAGACAACCAATTGCCCTGTACGGTCCAGCGGTCGCAGATTCTTTTCGGGAAGATAAGCTTCCGGGTGAAAAGCGCTGATGTGGCCGGCTTGGCGGCAGTTTAGATCATCGAATCCTGGTTCTTCAACTGGATGGAGCGCCGTGCGTCCCTGGCAAAGCGCCGAATGCAGCAGGGCCGGAGAATCCCCTAACGATGAAATTACTCCCATACCGGTGATAACGACTCTTCTTGTCATATTCCGCAAATAAGATCATTGCTAAGCTGAATTCGCGGTAAGAATCAGAGATGAATTGTTGCCGCCAAATGCATAGGCGTTGTTCATTGCTACTCTGACCTCACACGCTCGTGAAACATTGGGAACGTAGTCCAGGTCGCATTCCGGGTCCTGACTGACCCAGTTCATGGTGGGCGGAATTCGCCCTTCTGTAATGGCCAGCGCGCAGGCCGCCGCTTCAATTGCGGAAGCCGCACCCATCGTATGTCCAAGCATGGATTTAATGGAACTGATGGGTATCTCGTAAGCCAACTGGCCAAAAGTTTTCTTGACAGCTATAGTTTCCAGTCGATCGTTGGTAGGGGTGCCTGTGCCGTGGGCGCTGATGTAATCTACGTGCGAAGGCGAGACCCCACTTTTGATGAGCGCCATGTTCATTGCCCGCGTTGCGCCTTCTCCCTGCGGGTGGGCTGCCGTCATGTGATGTGCATCGCATGACAACCCGTATCCGCCTATCTCACAATAAATTCGTGCGCCGCGTGCAATGGCGCGCTCTTTGAGTTCCAGTAGAAGCATGGCCGCGCCTTCCCCCGGCACCATTCCCTTGCGATTGCGGTCGAACGGCTGGCAAACCTCAGGAGCAATGGCGCCGAGGCGCGCAAATCCGGTGTAGGTAATTCGAGAAAAGGAATCGGCCCCTCCTGCTAGCATGAAATCAGTCTTGCGGGCCCGCAGCAAATCGGAAGCGTGCGCGATAGCATAATTTCCGGCTGCACAAGCAGTGGGGATCATCATGGCTTCGCCTGCCAGCCCCAGCTCTTTGGCTACGTGTCCGGGGACCACATGACATGGATAGCGGGTAATGAATTCCTTTCCAACTCTTTCCAACTCGCCGCTCACGTAGTGATCATCAAATCTTTCGATGAAATGCGGCTCTCCGGATGTGGTGCCAACACATACGCCGGCGCGCCTGCGGTCCGTCTTGTCCAATTCCAATGATCCATCCTGCAGGGCAAGACGAGCCGCAGCGATCGCGAGTTGTGAGGACCGGCCAATGGTTTCTGGATCGAGTGCGAAGACGTAGTCACACGGATTGAAGTCCGCAATTTCCGCCCCCAGGTGAACGCCAAAGCTGCTGGTATCAAAACTCTTTACAGGTCCAAAGCCGGAATGTCCGGCCATAAGAGCGTCCCAGAACTGCTGGCGTCCCGTGCCAATGGGCGTGACCAGCCCGATCCCCGTCACAACTACCGCCGTAGTATTTGTCATGCTACTTCCGCACAGAGTCGTCTTCTGACCAGGTCCACCGTCTCCTCTACAGTGCGGATCGAGGTCAATTCCTCATCAGACGCCTGAAACTTGAAATGGTTCTCCACGTCCACAGCGATTTCAAGAATCGACAGCGAATCCAAACCCAAATCACCCTCGTAGGACGCAGAGTCAGAGATGGTCTCGGCGGGAATGCCAGTCACACGGCTGATTGATTGTTTGATTGTGGTTTTAATGCTCTGCGTATCCATCATTATCGGCTCCCAAAACTTTGGAAATAGAGAAGGTCCGGCACACCTGACCTCACGGCCCCTTCTGTTTAGAGTTAGGAAAAGCTGGTATTCAGGACTTCCAGATAACTTGCAGAATCAAATTAGGAGACACAACGTCACAAATAATTTGCGCTGAGAATCGAGTTCTATTTAGGGAAAGTGTTTTATGAAAAAACCGTTCATTTATGCATTCGCTGTTAAGAAATGTTGAGCTGTTGTCGTAAGGTGTTCATCGTAAGCAGTTGTCTCACAGCATTTCGTTGCTCGCAGGAGAAGGAAACAACTTATAAGCGTTGCCCTGAATTTCCCTTGCGGGATCAGGATAAACGCTTTGTGTAAAAGAGCTGTAAAAAAAAAGTTAAATGCAACGAGTGACAATAAATAGTAGGAAACGTCGACTTTAAGGCGGAGCACCGTGCGCCTCATGCGCCGGGTGGATTCGTGGATCACTCGCCGCGAGCGGCTGAAGGTCGCGAATGGCTCGGCGCGTAATGAATGTTCGCCGATAAGTGCGGTGAACGTGATCGTCCGGGAAGTGTTGGCTCGCGGGATACGGATAACTTGCCATTCCATGAAAAGGGAGCGGTTCAACCGACCTCGCAAAAGCAGTATTGGCGTCAGCGTCTTTGGCCCATCCATCTACAAGCAAAAGAAAGCTGCGCTCCCGATTCTTTGGCAAGGTTGGCAGATGCCGAATGTCAAATCGCAGGCGAATCTCATCTCCTGACCCCATGATTACCATTCTGTCGTCAACGGCCTTCAGCAAGCTGCGGACGTCACCATACCTGGTATAGAGCCCGGGGGTTGGATTCCACATGGTGTGCGCAGTCCATCGGCTGTAATTAAATTCTTCCGGCTCGGTTCGCTCAGAGGAGATCGTCACTTGCGAAAAGCCGCGATAGCGAAGATCAGCCGACGCCGGATCAAGTGCGGTTGTTTTTACTTTTGGGCGGGAGGTTTTTTCGCTTAAGAATGCTTCATCCCAGTACACGCACAGATTGCTGACGATTTTTACCTCGCGCGATGTGGAAAGGAATTTGCCGCTAAGATCTACCACAATGCTCTTCGATTTGCCCGAGGGCATTCCCATATCAGGAATCACCGTTTGCCACTGTCCGGCCGCATCTCTGACCTGCAGATACGGAAAGACCAAACCGTCTTTGCTTTCCTGTGCCGCTGCGGAAAAAGTGCTTCCGTCTGCCCAGTCAACCCAGCCATTCAAGATCAGGATAGCGGAGCCATCCGGCGCAGCATTGCCAAAATCGAGATTAAGTTCGTGCAGCGCAGCCACGCCTGAGCTGCCACAACGAAAACTGTTAACATAACCTCCGTCGCGTTTCAGGAGCCGCTCGCGCACATCGCGTCCATCCTCATCTTGCGCCCGCAGCGGATAAATCTTGTGCTCCACACCATACAGCCGGAACATCGGATACGGAGGCCCCTGAAATTTGGAATTTGTAAGCAGTTCCTCACCGGCGTCATGGTCCACCGCCAGGAGTTGTACCTTGTCGAGATAAGAGACCTCGCGCAATTCTTCTGTGATTCTGATCTCGTAATATCCTGCGGTGGCTTCCAGGCTTTTTACGGGAATTTCGACATATTCCCGCTGATTGACAGGGAAATATTGACCATCACCGCTGCTTGCTCCCAGCGGAGCCACACCCAGCACGTCCGTAATGAACTCAAACTTTGTGCCGTTCCAGGCAAATATCATGGGGCAGGAGCCGGAAAGCCGGGGTTTCTCTTTGTACGAAATGTTTTTGCCCACTGGTTCCTTAATTTCGTTTTGTACCAACCCATTGGGCCAGGTGATGCGCAAAGTATCCACTTGCTCGTAGGAGCGGACACCTAACAGCAGCGGCACGCCCTGATAAATTCTCTTCTGATACCAGGCGCCGGCTTTTAATTCAACCACTGCGCCCGTCGCGAGCTTGAGATTTTTTACACCTTCAAGCCGAACGCTCATGAAGCTGTTAGGCGTCTCGGTCACATTTCTCAGCAACTCGACGGAACCATCCACAGTCACCATTGCCAGGTCAGTGCGACCATCGCCATCAAAATCTGCCTGGGCCACGGCTGTCGCTTTCGGCACTTGCTCGGCGTGAGATTTGTCGAATAGCCCGGCGCCCACATTTCGATACACCGAACCCCCGATAACAATGTCGGCCAGTGAGCGGTTGGCCAGATCCGCCAATACCATCGCCCCTGTTTCCTGCGGGCCGTCCAGTGTCATGAGCTTGCCACGCTCATTCTTGAGCAGGCGGACTCCCTTGGACGTCATTACCACAAGGTCAGTCCAGCCGTCATTATTTATGTCGAAAGCCTGCACCGACGAAGCGCCGATGAGACGCGTAGAGAACGGCTGTGCTTCGTATTGGCCCAGCAGCTTGTCGTGGTACACCACGGTCGAGCCATCGTCATAGATGACGGCAAGGTCCGTCTCATTATTGTCCGGAATAAGATCAAACGTCGTGGCATCAATGGCTCGACCCGCGACAAAAGGGAAGCGGCTGGTCTGATCAGTGAATCCGGCAGCGCCATCATTGCGCATGAGCACTGATTTCTCGCCCAGAAGCACCAGGTCGAGATCGTAGTCATGATCGTAATCAAGCCAGACGGCTTTTCGGAACGAGCCAGACGGCAATTTCACTGTGGAAAGATCAAATTTCCCATTATGGTTCACATAAAGCTGCACGTCGGAGGTCGTGATCACCGCAAGATCTGGCAGGCCGTCATTGTTGTAATCGCCGGGCGCGACTGAGACCACATTCTTGAGGTTCTCGAGACCGGTATTATGAACTGCTGTTGTCCCTTCCTTCAGGAGGACGATGCCGTTCCTGGACCAGGCTAGCAGGTCCGGCTTGCCGTCTCCGTCAAAATCCAGCACTACAAGCCTTGCTGTATTGGCGTCCACGCCGGAGGCGATTTTCTTCGTCACAAATTTGAATGGCGGCGTCGAGGGGCCCTCTCGATCAAAATCACTGTCCAATTCCACCGTGTCGTAAATCTCAGAGTAATAACTCCACTCAGGGTCCTCTGGAACTGCCGAACCGGCTTTGCGTTTCTTGATCTCATTGAACAATTCCAGTTCCCGCGCAGCTTCCTCTTTGCGTCCTAGTTCGCGATAGGCGTTGTAAAGTTGAAAACGCGGCGCAGCAAAGTTGGGACTCAACTGCGACGCCGTCTCAAATTCCTTCAACGCCCAATCGGGCTTTCCCACCAGCTTGTATTCAATGCCCAGGTTGTAGTGGCTCACCGGCTCCTCAGGAGCCAGTTTCAGCATTCCCTGAAACTGCTCAATCGAGCGTTGGTGATCGAATTCTTTTTTGAATGCAATCGCCAGGTTGAACCACGTATGCGGAATCGACGGATCTTCCTTCTGCGCCTTCATGAGTTCGGTGATTGCCTCTTGAGTTCTGCCGGCGCGCAGAAGGGCGAGCCCGTAGTTGACACGATCGCGAGCAGAGCCGGGCGCGATGTCCAGCGCTTCCCGAAATTCATCCACCGCTTTCAACTGCGTCATCGGATTTTCGTAGAAGGCTTTGCCCAGATTGCGATGGTGCCACAGGAGGTCGTGTGTGTTCGGAGCCGGTTTGGAATCCCCGGCAAGCACCATCAATGCCGCAAAGATGACTCCGGTAAAACGATGGCCCGCAATCATCGGACGGCTCCTCGACCTTCTTCTACATAGCTCACCCGGTTCAGAGGAACCACGACTATCTCCGTGGCGCCACTCGGCCATCGGATTTGGATCTTCTCAATTCGAGTTACGTTCCCCAGGCCAAAATGCAGCCTGCGGGTGCTCTGGCCGGCATACCCGTTTCCGCCATCAACCTCGCGAATCAGAGTAAGTCCTCCAGCTTCAACTTTGACGCGGGCGCCGATTGCGTCTCGATTTGACTTTGTGCCAATCAGCTTGAGTTCGATCCAATTGCCCGGCTTCTCAATAATGTTGTGGTAAAGCAGCAAGGGTTGATCGGCATTGGTTTGGACAATGTCAAGCCTGCCATCATTGTCGAAGTCAGCGATTCCAATGCCGCGGCCATCCAGATCATTGGCAACGCCGGCATCCGCTGCAACATCCTTGAAGGTTCCGTTTCCCAGATTGCGGAAGAGTTTCTTTTTCTGATATCCGCTCCACGTGCGATTCCCAATGTCCGGCCAGTTATTCACATCCGTAATGTCGAGTCCGGGAGTAGTGATGACTGGCAGAATCAGTGGCACATAGCTGTCGGGACCGGCTGAACGAAGTCCGTTGACCACAAACAGATCGAGCCATCCATCATTGTCAAAGTCCGCGAATTTGGCCGCCCATCCCCAACCGGTCTCGCACGTGCCCGTCTCTTTCGAAACATCAGTGAAACTGCCGTCGCCATTGTTGTGCCACAGCATGTTGCACTCTTTCATGTACTCGTCTGTGATGTTCGTGACATAAATGTCCAGCCACCCATCGTTGTCATAGTCCGCCACATCAACGTTCATGCCCTTCTTGGTGTCCCAGCCAGTGGCCTTTTCCGTGACTTCGCGAAAAGTGCCGTTGCCATTGTTGAGAAAAATGTGATCGGTACCGTAGTCGCAGGCAATATAAACGTCCTGCAGGCCGTCGTTGTTGAAGTCGCCATGACCAAGGTCGAGCGCCCATCCCGTAACTTTTCCGAAGCCCGCTTTGTCAGTTACCTCCTCAAACGTTCCTTTGCCCGTGTTGTGCCACAGCGTGACTCCACCGCCATTGGTGGCGTTGTCCAGGTCGTTCGGAAGCACATGAGGATCTTTCAACTCCAGCAGATTGACCGGCTTGAAATAATTGGCAAACATCACATCGAGATAGCCATCGTTGTCATAGTCAAAGGCAATCACTGCGATTGTGTTTCCGAACTTGTTCAGCCCGGAGGTGGCAGTTACGTCTTTGAATTTCCCATTTCCTTCATTGTGATAAAGGATGGGCGTTCCGAAACGCGCGATCAGCAGGTCAAGTCTGCCGTCGTTGTCATAGTCGAACCAAAGGGCGTCAGAAACAATTGACGATGGATCATTTCCACCGGCCACTCCGGCTTTTTCCGCCACGTCTGTAAATGTGAGATCGCCGTTATTGTGAA
>Ga0126377_10001442_pt1 | contig 15659 bp, 33 predicted proteins | sample PanSoiMetPlot_22_FD_92647 | JGI IMG/M metagenome (GOLD analysis project Ga0126377, IMG submission 92647) | Tropical forest soil microbial communities from Panama - MetaG Plot_22 | ecosystem: Environmental > Terrestrial > Soil > Tropical forest > Bulk soil | place: Panama | collected 2016-02-17
CCTCCACGTCGATCCCGCGCTCTGCCAGGTTGTTCAGCAGGTACGGAATCTTGCCGGACTCTTCGGTGGCCTTGACCTTCATATCAACGTGGCCAGTTTCCTCATCGACCGAGAGCACTTCGACCGAGCACTTGTGGTTCGCGAACTGCTTGAGCCGCGTGTACTCGGCCAGGATGGAAGTCGCAGAGAGATGGTACTCATCGATGCGGATCTCGGCAGCCCGAGCGAACTGCTGGTACTGCTCGGCTTGCTTGAGAGTCATATCGCACCAAACGTCGATCCACTGCGTCTGCGGTAGCTGAGGCAGCACTTCCGTTCGAAGCCGCCTGACAGCATACGCGGCGAGGGACTGATAGAACGCATCCTCTCGCCCCGGGATGATGTTGCCGATCACCTTGTGATTGCCCCAGGTATTCTCTATGACTAGCCATTGAGCCGCCCAGCGCCACTTCGACGTGAACTTCTCCGGTTCTAGCCAATGGAGAGCGCCCCAGAGCTTGATCGGCTTACCACCCATCGGAGTTCCACTCAAGGCGTATTTCCTCAGAGCCTTGATTCGTACCGCCTCCGTGGGGAAGCGGTTTTTGGCTACGGGCAGACCCGTCTTGTGAAACTCGTCAATCGTGAACGAGTTCCACTGCTTGATCTGTGGGTACGATTTCCGCCGGATCATGTCCGCTGTAGTGATGAACCAGAACGGCTTGCCATCTTTCAGGCACCGCTCGTAGGTTCGCTCAGCCGCAGCTTTCTCATCCTGCGATAGATCACCCGAGTAGGTGATCACCGTATGATCCGTCCATCGCTCTATCTCCATCCGCCAGACCGTATCCAGAGTCGATTTCGGCGCGACAACTAGATGCGGCCCGTTCTCGATATCAGCTTCGAAAACGGATCCAATCACCTCAGTCGTCTTGCCGAGTCTCGGCTCCAGTAGGTTCAGACAGGAGGTAGTAGCCATGAACTTCACGTCCGCCCGCTGGTACGGTCGGAACCACTTGGCCAGCTTCGGGAGCTTCTTGCTCAGCTTCAGTTCCTTGAGCGGCACATCGTCGATGACCGACAAGCTCTTCAGCTGCAACTCCTTCTTTACTTCCTTCCGGCCCCATGAGGTGATCGCAGCGCCGAGCTGGAGACCTTCTCCAAACTCTTCCCTGAGACGCCTCATTACCACGAGATCGAGAGGAACTGTCCATAGCGGCCCACCGTTGTCCGCATTCACGAACCTGGCTCCGAGAGGCTTGAGCCGATTCATCGCCGCTACGTGATCAGGACTGTAACGGAAATGAATCGCACAGCGATCACCGCTTTCTGTTAGCTCGGCGAAGGCTTCCACTTTTACCTCTCATGCCTCGGTAGATTGCATAGACCTCGCACCCGCGAGCCGCGAACTCCCATTCGTGCTCTGGTTCCGGGATGGCCACGATTCGCCGGTGCAAGTTACCTTGCATGCTGTACGCTGAATCTGGCTTGTCGGCCAGGTACACCAGCGCCCAGACATTCGGTTTCTTCAGTAGGGGTTGTAGACGAGTAGACCAGGTGATGCCTCCACCACGGTCTGGGAGTTCATCTACAAACTCCACCTCTGGTTGACTCATTAGTACCCTCCTTTTTGTATACGGCCAGTAGCGCCCCGGGAGTCGAACCCGGGTGCGACCATCACGCTGAAATAGTTGGGGGAGGCTGGGGAGGGTACCAGGCTCCGGCCTCCCCCCATCGCGGCAGCGGACGATTTCGGTCGCGCCGCGAGCTTGTACGGTGGCCCGACACGCCCAGCGGGAGTCTAGCCGATATCCCGCCGCGCCGGAAGCCGTCCGGCCCTGAAACAATATGGACAAGACCGTCCGACTATCGTTGTCGTCTTACCCGACCGCTCATTAAACACCCGCCGCGGTCGTAGCCACTCCCGCTCTGCTACCAAGAACGGCCTGTTGGCCGCAGTACCCTGACAATCTTGGTAGCCGCAGTAGACGATGAGGAACTTGGGGAACTGTTCGCTCCTCTTCGCTTGGTACACTGGCAACCTGCTTTCGAAGTCACTCATCTCTCTGAGTCTGAGTGATCAAGGTCTGCAGATCGTAATGAATCGCGAGCATGATGTCGGCGAAGATGACGAATAGACCGACCGCTGCCGGAAGCAGCATGTCTGGATCCTTTTCATCCAGCTGTTCGTTCCATTCCATCAACCCTTCCGCCGCAACATTCGCGTGGTCGTTCGCCTTGCGTCTTAGGTGCGCTGCGTATTCGCCACTCATGGGAGCCTTTCGAATGCTAGTCGGTAAGTGCACAGGAAGTCTTCAACCTCATCCGGATCCTTGCGACGCAGTATGCGAGGCAGGGCTTCCATAGCGATAGATGTGTTCCACCCGCGTAGCTCGAACCCGAGAGCTTTCAACCCGGCCATCGTACCAGCGTGCAGATAGATCGCGTCGGGCTTCAAGCCAAGCCACGCACCGAACCGTACCGCAACGTCATACGTCGTCACCGGCCCGATGCCCTTCGGTCTCAGGAGTTCGATCAGATGGTACAGCGTGCCGAAGGTCTCGCTTCGCATCAAACCTGGAAGATAGTCCATGAGGTTCTTCTCAAGTTGAGGTAATGCCGGTGATACCTTCGACTGGTGATTGTGCATCTTTCCGTTCGGCCGTATGCTTCGAACGGCTCGGCGTAGAGCTACCTGACCCGAGCCATCTAGAGCGCAGGCATCCGGAATGTTGTCTCTGAGCCTATGTACTGGACTCTTCGGATCCGCTCGTCGCCGTTGGAAGTCATACCAGAGAGCTGGCATACTGTCCATCGGTTCCGAGGGCGGATCACGCTCCCATTCCTTTAGGATATTCAAAGGTACCCTCCTCTGTCGGATGAACTTCAGACCGCCCGCCCCCGACGGGCGACCTGCAGTTCACCTTCCAGTCCTTCTTGGATCCTGCAGCCGTACTTCGGCGGCTGCCATAGTGCGCAGACCTCCAGGATCAGTGTAGACCTGGATGAGTGACTTCTTGCGTTCCGCGAGTTCTCCAAAACGTTCATAGGCTCCTCGCGGCAAGAACTGCTTGAAGCCGATCACGGTAAACGGCCCCGCTATGAACGGGACGCCATCGACCTTGCTGACTACCCAGATGCGGCGACCGGGATAGAGAAGTTCTTGAATCTCATCCCAGTCGCCGCTTCTCTGAGCAACCGTGACAGCCGTTAGGAAGGGTTGTTCGACTGAGCCGCCCGCCGCGCCGCGCGTGTACGAGCGCGCCGCGGAGTCGAGGCCGACTGAGCCGTTGACGCCTTCTTGCTGCTGCGAGCCGACGTGCGCTTGACCGAACCCTTCTTGGTCGAAGCGGCCGTCGTCTTCTTGCTGCTGCCACGAGTCGAGGTCTCGCCATTGCCGTTCCCGCCCTTGGTGGCGCGAGTCCAGTTCGCGATCACTTCCGCACCGCCGGCAAGATCCTTGACGTCGGCAACGGAGGTCTCGAACACAGCGGCGATCAACTCCCAGCGGTAGCCCTCGTCTTCGTAGAGGCGCTGGATGGTGTTCGCATTGCGCTGCTTCTGCGGGATGACGTCGTACTGGCCCGCTTCCACGAGCGCCCTGCTCCACTGCATGGACGAGAACGCACCAACTGCCACACCAAGCGCGTTCGCAGCGGCCGAGTGGGACGGATCCTTCTTGGCCTCACGAACGAGCTGAGCGTGAGTGATGCCTGAGCCGCGTGTCGCGGCAGCCTGCGTCTTGCGAGGACGTGCCATTGCTCCCTCCTTCTTACGGTTTGTTCATTGGTACATACGCGAGTATAGCGTATGCAGTGGTACCCGTCTACCCCTGGATTACCAGGAGAAACGTGGAGGATGACCTCCCGCCCCCACCCAGTAGGTGGGAGCGGCGGGTCACCGCACCTTGAGGAAATCGTACTTGCCCTTGATGTTCCAGTTGATGTACGATCCGGTGCTCTTCGCTCGGGCCGCTGCATTCGCACGCTGCCGGCTGACGCCGAAGTAGATGTAGCGGCTGCCGTCCTTGAACTCAACGACCATCATCGGCGCAGACCCTTCAGCCGTCGGCCATCCAACCCATTCGATGTTACTCGACTCGACTCGGCGGATGTTCAACGGGATCGGCCCCGCGTCGGTGATGATCGTGTGAGTGCCGATTGGCTCCCAGCTTTCGTCCAGAGGCATCATTCGCTCCTCTTGTAGTCGAGGCAGAGATGACCACCGTCGATGTACGGTCGCTCGGGCGTCATGATAACGCCAGCGAACGGCCCATCGCCGCCGAGCAGGTAGCCAGCGACCTGGAGCTTGTCCAGGTCGATGCCTTCATCCTCGGCTTCGATCTCCAGGTTCATCAGATGAGTGAGGTACTCACGGAACGTCATGACAGCCCCAGGATATCGCGGCAGTCCGGGCCGATGCCCCAAGCGCGGCTGGTGTCGTCGGTCAACTCGCGACCACAGCGACCGCAGTGCTTGAACTCGATCCCGAACCGCATGAGGCACTCGTTGACCCCCTGCTCCTTGATCAAACCGTGGATCTTCTTGCGGATGTCCGGCTCCTTGACCGGGTACCGCTTTCCGTGTCCGACGATCTGATCAGTGAACTGGTAGCCAACCCAGTCACCCTGCTTGGGAGTTCGGAGCTGGAAGAACGAGACCTTGTTCTTGTGACCAGGTACGTTCTCAACTCCGTAGCGCCCGTCAGGCAGGTCTGACTTCTCGCCGCGGTTCTTGGGCAGCCAGGGAAGATCCTTCAGCTGCTCAATGACCTGGCTCATCCGGAACTTCGGCAGTTCGGACGGGAACGTATCGAAGTCAGCTTGCATGACCCAGTCGATCTGCTCCTGGGTCAAGCTGCTCAGATCCTTCCCGTCCCGCAAGCCACGCAGATAACTCAGCTGCGATTCGCTCGCGGTCGGCGGGCCGACAAACGCCTCCGGTACTGGCGTTCTCTTGACCATTTTGGTACCCTCTCTTTCTGGAGCAGTATTGCTCCGGCCCTGGTTCGCACCGCCAGGGCCGCAACCTTACTGGTTCTTAGCTGCGCGCTCGGCTGCCCATTTTGCGCGCCATTCCGCCTTCTGTTGATCAGCATTGGGATCTGCTTCGATCTCGTAGTCCAGCTCAACCTCAGGATCGCTGAGATTGAAGTCGCCGAAATCGCTCAGATCCCAGCCATCGACGATATCCTCGGCGTCTTGCTCGTCTTCAGCCTCGATATCGGTAGTGCCTTGGATCGTGATCGTGAACTTGACCTCGAACGATTTGTCGCTCATTACACGTCCTGTTCGTAGGAGGCAATGGCCCAGGTCTCACCCGGATCGTCGGGATTGCAGACAACCGCGTACCACACGGCTTTCTGTCCTTCCTCGGCGTCAAGTGCTTCGAAGTCAGACATAGCCACAGCCTCATGACCATAGTCGCCCCAATCTTCATCTAGCGAGTCGAAGATCGCGAGCACTGTTGCTTGGTACGGAGGTTCCAGCCCTCCCGTTCTGTCGAAGAAGTTGATGATCTCGCCAACTTCTGGCTTGGGCATCAGTCTCGACCGAACCCTTGCGGCAGATCCATGGCCTCGGCTTCGCTGATCAGATTGTCAGCCTCGCCCATATTCTCCAACGGATCATTAGCCAAGGACTCGATTTCGAGATCCACGACGGCCGAGAGCTTCTCACCCAGCGCCGAGCCTTGCAGGTTCTCGGGCAGGTTGTTCTGCCAATCCTCATACTCGTCCTGGACTACCTTCAAGTCCATGAGAGCTTCGGCGAGCAGATCTGCTTTCTCCTGCACTTGCTCGTATGCTTGGCGACATTCTCCAGCCGCTTCTGCCCAGCGAAGCGACCGGCTCTTCACCTTGGGCTTCGCCATCTGGTACCCTCCTTTCGGATAGTGCTCGGTATTGAGCACAAGGCCACCCGCCCCCGACGGGTGACGTTCTACTCACTTGCCGATGCTCTTGCGTCCCTTGACGCCCTTCGCCGGGTGAACGCTGATGTTCGCGTTCTTGCCAGCTGCATTGCCGCCGGTGTACGCAGCCGAGTCGAACTTGCGGCTCGACTTGGCGATTGAACCTCCACGCGTCGATCCTGACATCGGGAACTCGACGAACATGAACTCGCGGTTGATCTCCAGCTGATCGCGGAGAGCGAGTTCCATCCCGCTGCCGACCGACTCAGCGACCTTCACCCGCATCTCGCGCAGGCGAGTGTCGATCTGCGACGCGAACCCAGCGCCGAAGTTCCGGCGGTAGGTCTTGAAGTGCGCGTAGTTCTGATCGACGCCGACACGCTTGCACCAACGCCGGTACGCGTGAGCTTCCTTGTGACGCGCATCGCTGACCGTCATACCGAGATCGTAGCCAGCTTCCTGCATGACCTTCGCGACCTCCAACCAGCCCCAGCCAGCTTCGCGAAACGTCCTCAGGTTCTCCTCATATCCCTTGTTGGGATCGACCTTCGGATGAATCGCATCGACCAGCTGAGTCATCAGCGATGTGAACAGCAGGGTGAAGTAGCCGAGATCGGACTCAGTTCCGATGATCGGCACGACGTTGCCCTTCGCCATTCTGCTCTCGCCGCTGTAGTGCTGCTTGTGGAAGACGATGACGCAGTTCGCGTGCCTCGCGACTCCACAGAACATCGACCAGAGAGCGTCCGCGATCTCGGGGAACGGCCCCGACTCAAACGCGAACCCATAGTCGAAGTCACGGATGACCGGCTGCCGCTGGTCGATCCGACCCTGGTTGGCCTGTTCGAGTTCCCAGAGTTCGACGCTGTACTTCATCATCAGCTCGTCGGCCTTCGCCATGAATGACTGGCGCTCGCCCTCGAACTCTGTGGACTCTGCCTTGGCCAGCAGCCCCGAGATCTGCCGCAGCAGGCTGTCCTTGTCCCTTGCCATAGGTACCCTCCTTCGGTCTGTACTCAGGTATCTGAGTACGAGGCCACCCGTCGCACCCGGGTGACTTCCTGCTCAGCTACTTGCCGCGTACGAAGTGCCTGACGACGGCTAGCACTTGTGTCATGTTCAAGACCCAGTGAAGGTTTGGATCCTTCGAGTAGGTCTTCCGCAGGTGCTTGCGAATCTCAGGCTCAGGTACGCCGATAGCTCTCGCTACCATCTTCGGCGTTGCCCAGTCCATCACGTCTCCTTCAGAACGTCGATGGCGATCAGGTACTCTCTGTATGTCTCCAGGGCTTGCTTCTTCCTGTAGACACAGCCGATGCCCTCCATCTTCAGGATGGCCATCACCTGCTTCATAGGAGAGACGCGCCACTTCGGCCCGTTGGGATTCTCCACTTCCAACTTCAGCTTGTAGTAGAGCTGCAAGAGTTGGAAAGAGTGAATCTGATTGGGCCTGTCGAGAATGAAGCCATCTTTACTCATCTTGCTCCTGTTCTGCCATTACTTCGATGAAGATGTCCTTGCCTTCACGGAACTCATCGCTCTCGTACTCGGCCACAAGCTCTTCAGCTCGGGCTTTTGATACGATGACGTCCCACCGTTCCCGACCTTCGTTGTTCGGCATCCTCTCATCGAACCTGAGATGGATCCGTTCGCCGTCGGTATGAGGAACGATGTACCAAGTGACGCGGCGAGTCCAACCGGGGCGCTTATTCTGCCACCGTTTGTGCCACATCAGCTGTCGCGGACGATCACGATGTCGGATGTCCGGATGATGTGTTCCTTACTCGCCGCAGGGCCGTTGTCAGCATAGAACTTGATCCACTGGATGTTGTGCTCATCCATGAAGACCTGCGCGCCCTTGCGAGCGTACAGAACAGTCTCCATCGCGCTGAAGTATACGCGGATGGCGTAGTTCAGCTGGATGTTGTTCGGATCCTGTGGATCGTTCTCTTCAAACGACGTCATTGGCACCCTCCTTCGGTTTCGCATTCGGATCGCCCGAACACGAGGCCGCCTCACTTCTGAGACGACCTCCTACTCAGACGGCCATCAGATCTCGGTGCATCTCGCGGATCTGCTGCTCGACGCCCTCGTGGAACGAGTGATGGTAGACATTCAGCAAGTCATCCTCGCCGTCTTCATAGCGGTCGAGTTCTTCCTTGCAGATGTCTTCCCAGGTCGGATTATCCGACCATTCGCCACCGAGATGAGGCATTGGCAGCGAGTCGAGCACTTCAGGATCACCCTCATCGATGCCTTGGATGAGTCCTTCGAGCACGGCGAGCGGCGCATCGGTGTTGCCGTCGATCAGCCAGGTAGCCGCTGCCCTTCCGTCGTTGACGCCACGCGCCGAGATCGCATCGATGTCCGCTTTCTCGTGCGTCTTGCTTTCGACGCGATGATCGTAGTCAGCGACGGCCATATCCAGGCTGAGATGATAGTGACCCCAGCTGAACGAGTCGGCGACGATGACGGTCGGATCTGACTTCAGGACAGATGTCCACCGCTCCCACGTCACGTACGGATCGGTGACGTAGGTTGGAGTGTAGACCTCGCGGACGCAGAACACGATTGAATGGTACGTGATCTGCGTGCCGAGATTGACGTCTTCCTCTTCTGTCTTGTCGAAGACACGACAAGCGATGACTGTCCCATGGGCGCTAAGACTCGCGCCCGGTCTCATCTTCGCATGCATCGGTACCCTCCTTCGGTTTGAACGCCTTATGACGTCCGGGGTGGGCAGCTCATAGTCTGCCTCACCCGCACGTCAGCTCGGGCCTTGGAACAGATCCGCGCCAGTCTTGAAGCGCCGCTCGAACTCCAGCATGATTGTGAGCCGTCGAGCTTTCAACTCTTCGATCTCCATCGACATCGCACCGTAGTCGAGCATCATGCCGGCCACGAACGCTTCGAGGATGTCATCATCCCAGGTCTTCGGGTCTGGATCGTCGATGTCACGTGGCATTGAAACCCTCCACGTACTCGCCGCCCGCGAGCGGCTGGTTATGAGTCATCAGGATCGCTTCGTCGTCCGCCATATGAATGCGCTCTTTCCAGCTCAACGGCTGGTGACCGCACTCAGGACAGAAGTTCGGTAGACGAGGATTGATCCAGCAGAGCTGATGCCGACATTCTGGGCAAGACAGGAAGCGGAATGGGACGCGCTCATACGACTCGTCCACTAGTCCACCGTCCAGCCGTCGTCCACGATGGCCTGCAGGCTCTCATACTCCTTGAACTTCAGGCTTCCATGATCCTCGAAGATGAGGCCCATGTAGACCTTCGGCTCTACCGTGTTGTCGTAGAGATGAGTGTTGACGAGGTAGCCGTGCTCGCCGTGACCGGGCCGCTTCAACGGCAGCCGCGGCCAGATCGGCCAGTTGTCCGGCGTTCTCATCATCTCCAGATCCTGAACGCGGCGCTTGGCTGTCCCAAAATCCGCGATCTCGGTTGGTTTCATTGGTACCCTCCTTATGTCGTATTCAGATCACCTGAATACGAGGCCGCCCATCCTTCGATGGGCGACTTCCTACTCAGACGACTTCGAGCTGATCCGGTGGTAGCTTGACGAGATCACCGAAACGGATCTCATCGACGATCATCAAGAAACAGATCCTCTTGACGTAGTCGATGTAGTAGACCTGCGCGACGATCTCACCTTCCACTTGCCGAACCTTGACGCCCTTCTCGATAGCCCTGCCGTTGGCGTCAATCATCGTCGGTCGCCATCTCGCGCCGGATCTGCGCTTCGCGCTTTTGAGCTTGCCTGGCGCTGGCCCTCGGATGATCCTGAAGCCAGCTCTCCAGCCGCTCGCCGACCTCCATCTCGAAGCCGGAGATCTGCATGGACTCATCGGCGCAACCCTGATTGTAGCCTGCGTCGAACCCCATGTCGCGAGCTTTCGAGATCGCCTGGACGAACCAGTCCTCATCCCAGTTATCGCCAATCGCGTCGATGACGGGGATTACGGACTCGTTGTCCTGAGCGACCTTGATCAGAGTCAGCTTCTTCTCCAACTCATCCCAGAAGACCTCCTCAGCCTCGTCCTCAGGACGATTGCCGGGGATGTCGCTGACGTTGACGCCCGGAGGCATATTCCATCCGGTCATTCGTCTTCCACCCCCTGCGCACGCCGCAGCTCTTGCGCCCAGGCAAGCCTGAACGCGGTGAGCAGGTGACCGTGAAGCGCGCGGATGTCGGAGGTCGTCGCGTTGTTCAGGAAGTTCTGTATCGCAACGCCAACGACCTTACCGGAGACAAGAAAGCCGCCTCCATCGTGGTCAACCGCGTGGATGACTCTCGGCTCAGCTTCGCCGATGACCTCCTCCTCGCGGTAGATGGCCGCTACTCTCATTTGGTACCCTCCTTTTTGGCCGTACTCAGCTCACCCGAGTACGAAGCCCCAAGCCCTTCGACTTGGGACTTCCTGCTCAGTCAGCGTTCTGCTTCAACCAGAGCTGCTCGTCGTGCTTGCTCTTGGCTTCGCCAGCACATTCGAGCGTATTGTACTCGCCGTAGTCCTCCCACGTCATCTCGTAGGCTTCCTTCACGGTCGGCGCTTCAACGACATCCCAGAAGTGCAGGTAGCCGTTCTTGTCCACGCCATCCGCGCTCGGCTCGTACAAGAAGCCATGGATCTTGTACTTAGGCATTGTACTCAGCCTCGCAGAAGCGGTCGTAGTCACCCTCGTTGGGCGGCCAGTTCAGGCCTTTGGCCTCCGCATACCGCTTCGCACCCTCGACCGCCCGCTGATCCCAGTCGTCATCGTTCCAGGGATGAGCATCGGGCGCGCTTGCTTCGTCGGCAAGGCTTGCGTAGTCTTCCTTGTCGTCGTCGCTCGCGTTCAGCGGAGGTGTCAGGAGCACCTGGTCTTCGGTGATCCAGAGTTGCCCGCTGCCCGTACCCAACGGGCCGACGCGGTATTGCTGCCAATGCTGCTCACAGCCATTGGTCCACGGGCCCATCTGAGTTGCAAAATCGTACGGCCCAGGCTTATCGCAGAAGTTGCACTGCGGGATGCTTGAGACAACTACGATCTTGCCCTTCTCGGGCTTGTACTTGTTCATTGGCACCCTCCTTTTGGCTGTGCCCTTTATTGGACACAGGCGCGTTACGCCTCATCGCGTAATGCGATTCAGCGTAACCGCCTCTGTTCAACTCAGGCCGACTTCTCCTTGAGCAAGCCGAGCTTGACCTTCATCTCATGCGCGAGTTCTTTGCGATCCTTCGCGAACTCGGAGTTGATCGCGTTCAGGTGCTCCTCCGTCCAAGGATCGACGGGCAAGGAGTCCTTCAGCATCAGCACAGCGGCGGCCGTCAGGCAAGCTAGGAACAGCTTACCCTCGAACTCGTTGGCCAACTGCCATACTTCGTTGTACTTGTCGAGTTGCTCGTCGTACTCGCCGGTATTGGGATCGATGTCCTTGTTGATCTTCGACCAATACTTCGCCATGAACGGGTATTGCCCGTCCACAACGTCGCCCTCGCCGCCGGTATCGAGGTTGGTGTCCGCAAAGTGCCACATCGCAGCGACCAACGGATTCGACCCGTACAGGCCATACTCGGCGATTGAACGTCCGCCAAGCACGGCTTCGACGCGGTTGTAGTACGAGATTGCCTCGTTGTCAAACGAGTATTCCATCGGTACCCTCCTCATATCGTACTTGGGGTCATCCCAGGTACGAAGCCCCAACCCATGACGGTTGGGACTTCCTGCCTAGAACGGCGCGATCTTGAACAACCAATACCGCACGACGCAATAGAGAACATGGTCGGCGGAAACGAGCGCCCAACAAGAATGGAAGAGGTTCATCTTACTTGTCCTTTCTCGTCAGGTAGACGATGCCGGCCCATCCCCAGATGAGGGGAATGATCACGCAGGCTCCAATGACGTTCGGAGTCATGACAGCCACTCGCGGAGCATCTCAGGGCCAAGGATCTCGCGTGCATGCCCGACCTTGATCACATCTCCGGGCTTGACCTCGTCACCGTGGTCTTCGTTGTCCACGAACTCGAACTCGACCAACTCAGTCGTAAACAACGTTCCCTCGGGGTTGACGCAGAGCACATCGCTCTTGTCTTCCGCCATCGCGACGATAATGCCCTGTTGGTTCTCATCCCACCACTTGATCACAGGGCCATGCCAGTACTCGATGGCTTCTTGCGGAGGCATCGCGAACGGCGGCAGCTTCTGCCATCTCGTTTGAGCGTCCGGGTCATCCGGATCCTCTGACTTGAGCCGCCATTCGACGTACTCTTGGTCTTCGGATGGGAACTGAGTCACAATGTACCGCATCTCATAGACCTCGTTCGGTACATCGGGATTCGTCCATACGAACTCACCCATTTGGTACCCTCCTTTGCGGTCGGTTCATCGACTGATGAACACGAGGTCGCATCTCCGATTTTCAAAACCCTCGAAGATGCGGCTTCCTGCTCAACGAGTCTTGGTCGTCCGGCGCGCTGACTTGCGGCGCTCCTCGGCCATCTTCCGTTGCGTCTCCGAGAATGCCGCGTCCGACTCCTTCTTGATCTTGCGAACCTCCGACCGGGCTGCCTTGATCTTCTTCATCGTAGCCCGGTAGTTGTGCAGTTGCTCGTCGGCGATGTTCTGCGAGAACCAAGCCGGGTTCTCCTTCTTGAACTCGACCAACTCGTCAATCCGCTTTTCGAGCAACCCGGAGATCATCACCAGGTCAAGGGAATCGAGCCTCATATCGACCTCGATATAAGTTGCCATTTGGTACCCTCCTTATGACGTATCTCGGGATTGAGATACGGGAGGGCCGGGCATTTCATCCCGGCCAACCCCTAGCTCATTCCTCGTTTGCTTCTTCGATGGCCTTCTTCGTTGCCTCGTAGACCGCAGCTCCGAGCTGATCCATCTCCGCAACCCACTTCGCGTCGAGGTCAACAACCGCAACAACGGTTGACTTCTCGATGTCCGCCGCCGTTGCCGGGTCGGTCGGGACAGCCCAACCGTTAATAGCGGAAGCCGGAGCCAACTCAGGATTACGAGAGTTGATCTCGTCATCCCACGGATCTTCGATGAAGGTCGCCTCGCCGCAAATGACGACGGTGCCTTGCTCCGTATGAAGTACGATCATCACACGAGGTTCGCGTTCCATTTTCCGTCCCTCCATTTCGGCTCTTTCATACCTCGGATTGAGGTACGGGAGGCCGCTCGGTTGAGCGGCAACCCCTAGCTCACATCCCAGATCTCGGCGACCCCTCAACGGGGCGTTTCTTCTTGCTCGATTCGTACGTTGCGCCTAGGTGATCAAGGCAGCGCTTTCCGGCGACCGCCGACTTGACGCAGCGTTGCCCGCCTACAACTAGCGGAACGAAGTAGGTTTGCGATTGGCCGGGTTTTGGGTTCGTACGCTTGCGACGAATCAACTTCTCCTTCCCGCCAACGACGTAATCGCATTGGCGAGTTGGAAAAGTCTCGCTTGGTTTACCCGCCCGCCCATAACCGCGCGGTTCATAGTCGGGCAAACCAGATAGGTTCGTCAAGCGCGCCCGGTACATCGCTTTATTGCGACGCCGTTGCTCTTGAGTCTTTCTATCCATCTCTCGGTACCCTCCTTTGGTTAGAGCTGCCCGTTCGTTGGGCTCGCTCTCTTGAGGGGAGTCGCCATCGCTCGGGACGGAATTGAGCGATCGGAATTGGCGCCTCCCCTCAAGAGAGCGACGGTCGGGCGTCCTTCGCCCGACCGCCGCCCTAGCCGTAAGGAGGGGGTACCATTATATCGTTTTCAAGGTTCGCCAATCTCGCTTCTTCATTCAGCCGTAGCCTCGTCCGCCCTTACCCTCGGCATCGCCGGTAGCCGTCCGCTAGGGGACGTACTCCGGTCGCCTCCCGAACGACGCGACGGAACGGTTTGCTCGGTACCTTCCGGGCCTCTTTTGATTCCCCGGTTCAAACCTTCCCCGAGGAGATCGCCCAACAGCCGCCGTCTCCTCGGCTCCAAGCCCGGTTCAAAACGCCCTCCGGTCTAGCAAGGGAACCTCAAACCGTTTTAGCCGGTATACCCATTATTCTCCCGAGTCCGTCCGTCCGTTTCGCCCGGTCGCCGCGATCCCTCGCGGTACCGTTCGTCTCGCCCGTTCGCGTACCTAGCAACCTGCTTGGGAGAGCCGGATTGGACTAGAAGCCGCCCTCGGCCAAACCCTCGGCCGGGGCGGTTCGAGATTGAGTTTTCAAAGAACTACCTTCCCTCGGGTTCAAGCGGCTCTTACATTCCTTCCGCCTCAACCCGAGCCGCTCTCGCGGCTCGCCCCGAGTCTATCGTAAGCAACTAATGAAGTAAAGGGTAGCAACGAGGTCGTTACGAGGTTCTCAGCTGCTCCTTAATGGTTCGAGTTTTGATGTTTTGGTGCGTGAAAACTTGTGTTGAGAAGTCATACGGAGAGGCGTTTTTAAGGGGTTTCGGGGAGCCGGGGGATTCTGTGATTGAGTGTTTCAAGCCGTAGATGGGGTGTGATGAACCGGCAAAAGTGAGATGGGGGTTATTGAGCGTGGAACCTAGTTACAATGGGTTGAAACCCGTGTTTTTGAGGCTTAGCGATGTGTTGAACTGTAGAAATCCGACTTTTTTGGGCTTATCGCTGGGTTGAGTTGTAATAAATGACTTGTCTTGATAAGAAATGGGTTGTTTTGACATGGGAAATGTGTTGAAATGACATGTGGGAGTGTGGTTATTCGACTCATGACAAGTCATCTAAAAAACAGGCTTACGCTTGAGTTGTCATGCTCTATATTTCAGGCTTACGCATGGGTTGTGTTGTGTAGAAAGGTTGTGTTGCCGATGACTTGTCTTGTGTTGTGGCGCGCGCCTCCGGCGCGTGGCGCCGGCAACTCGGCGCACACGCAACGCAACCGAAACCCTACGCAACTCGGCTTATCAACTCAACTCTACTCGGGCCTCTCAAAATACCCCGCTCGAAAGTGATAAGACCCCCGCTCGAAAAGATAGGCCGTTCGGCCTATAGAAATCCATCCTCCGGGCGATAGAATCGACGTACCGCGACGGAACGCGGGAACCTACTAACGAAGGAGACGGACGATGGGACGGAAGGTAACGCTAAAGACGCCGGACGCGGTTCGCGAGTTCGCGCGCCGGTTCTACTCGGACGAACTCGCCGCGGGTCGCGGCGTCGGTTCCGACGGAAAGGAAATCCCGTTCTCCCCCGACCGCGCGACGTCCGCCGTCGCGGCGCTCGGCTACTCGAAGTCCGCGGCTATCGGAATCGTCGCGGCCGTTTACTACGTCGAAAACGGCTACCGGTTCCCGCTAGTCGTCGGCGGTCGGAAGCGGAAGGACGGGACGAACTCGCCCGCCGATATCGCGAAGGCCGTCCGGAAGCGCCGCGACGGTCGCGGTCGTCTCGGACGGTGGGAAGTAATCGCCGAATCGCTCGCGGCGTACTACGGAATCCCGAAGGACGGAACCGGGAAGCCGTCCCCCGCTAACGTCGTCGCGCTATTCGAGAAGGCGGGCGGCGTTAAGGACGTCTCCTATACCGGTCGCGGTACTCGCGCCGGGGCGAAGGGAACGCGGACGGACGCTGCCGCGGAGGTCGCCGGTAGCTAGAAACCCGCGACTCCCCCGCTTCGAAAAGCCGCCCTTCGGGGCGGCTTTTCTTATCCCGGGACTCCGCCGATGCCTTGCGAGCACTTTGCTATGAAAATCACCTAAAACTGAATACACACAAACTGCGAAACACCTGCATCCACGCACTTTCCACCGAAATACCGCCGAAATCC
>Ga0126377_10001443_pt1 | contig 15657 bp, 11 predicted proteins | sample PanSoiMetPlot_22_FD_92647 | JGI IMG/M metagenome (GOLD analysis project Ga0126377, IMG submission 92647) | Tropical forest soil microbial communities from Panama - MetaG Plot_22 | ecosystem: Environmental > Terrestrial > Soil > Tropical forest > Bulk soil | place: Panama | collected 2016-02-17
AGCTCGAGCGCCTCGTCGCCGGTCGTAGCCTCACCGACCACCGCCGCGCCTAGATCGGAGGAGAGGATCTGCTTCAACCCCTGCCGCACGACGGGATGGTCGTCGACGATCAGGATCCTCACAGCAAACCACGCATCCTCAGCGTTCAGTTTAGGCGCTCCAGAGCGCGGTCGAGTGAATTTTGTAGCCGCTAGGCCGAAGGTCGTACGTCGTCCGTGGCCGACGGAGGGCGGTGCGTCCTCCAAGGGCCACGAACTGTCAAAAAAAGCCGACAGTCTTCCCATCATTCCGGAAGCCCCTCTGTCGGGCACGGACGACGCTCGAGAGTCCTCCGTCGGCAGCGCCTGGGCGACCGGCGCTCCGTTCGAGCGCAGAAAGCGTCCTGCCGGTGCGGCACGGGTGCGAGCACGTTCTCCCCAACCCACTCGCCCTACAGAAGACCCGCTTCTGGCGGCAGCTCCGGCAGGAGTAGCGCGTCTTGCCGGAGTACGCGAGCAGGCAGTCGTGTCCGAAGCATCGCAGTAGCGCGCTTGACGCTACGGCGAGGCTCTCAGAACAGCGCGTAGATGAACGGCGCCGACAGCTTCGCACCGATTGCGAGCATCCCGACCAGCATGACGAACAGGATGCCGACGCTCACCCCGAGGCTGCGATTGACGACGCCGAACCAGACGACGTCGCGCACCATGCGCACGGCCCACTTGAAGAAAGCGACGAAAATCATCAGTCGAGCCCGAATTCCCGTTGCCAATCGGTGTCGCCCATCAGCGCCGGCTGTTCAGCTTTTTCCAGAACGAAGTCGTCGATCGCGAGCGTGTCTATCCCGGTGCGCATGAAGCAACGGTAGGCATCCTCCGGTGTGCACACGATCGGCTCGCTGCGTACATTGAAGCTAGTGTTGATCAGGATGCCGTAGCCGGTCAGCGCCTTGAACTCGCGCAACAGCATGTGAACTTCCGGGTGACGTACGGAGTCGACGGTCTGGATCCGCGCGGAGTAGTCGACGTGTGTGACGGCAGGGATATCGGAGCGCGGCGTATTGACCCACTCGACAATGTCGCGGTCGCGGCCGTTCGCGTCGTCGGTGCATCGCTCCGCCCGGACTTGGTCGATCAGCAGCATGTATGGCGAGTCGTGCACGACCTCAAAGTACTCGTGCGCGTCCTCGGCGAGAACGATCGGCGCAAACGGCCGGAATCCCTCGCGGAACTTCGTCGCTAGGTTGATGTGCGACTGCATCTTCCTGCTGCGTGCGTCGGCGAGGATCGAGCGGTAGCCGAGCGCGCGGGGGCCGAACTCGACCGGCCCTTGCATCAGTCCGATCACCTTCTCTGACGCGAGCTGCCTTGCCAGATAGGCATCGCGCTCGGCACGGGTCATCCTGCGGTAGGGCAAGCTGTTCAGCGTAAGGAACTGCTCTGTCTGCTCGGACGTGAAGCGAGGGCCGAGGAGCGCGCCCTTCATGCCATCGGGCTTTGCGACCACGCGCTCGTGGCCCAGCACCTCGTGCCAGGCGTGGAGCGCCGCGCCAATCGCCCCGCCGGCGTCGCCGGCAGCGGGCTGGATCCAGATGTCGTCGAAGATCCCCTCGCGGACGATCCTGCCATTGGCGACGCAGTTGAGCGCCACGCCACCTGCGAGACACAAGTGACGCTTACCCGTCACCGCACGCGCATAACGCGCCATCCGGAGCATCGCCTCGTTCGTCACCAGCTGCACCGACGCGGCCAGGTCCATCTCGCGCCTCGTGATTGCCGACTCCGGCGCGCGGGGCGGACCGCCGAACAGGTCGCTGAACGCATCGTTCGTCATCCTGAGGTCATCCAGGTACCCGAAATACCTGAGGTTCAACCGGAACGAGCCGTCCTCGCGAAGGTCAATCAGCTCCCGACGGATGATGTCCGCATACCGCGGCTCACCATACGGCGCAAGGCCCATCAGCTTGTATTCGCCTGAATTGACCTTGAACCCGGTGAAGTATGTGAACGCGCTGTACAGCATGCCGATCGAGTGCGGAAACCGCTGTTCGAACAGCATGGTCAGCGTGCGGCCCTCGCCGACGAAGATGCCGGTCGTGCACCACTCGCCGACACCATCGACGGTGATGACCGCTGCATCGTGGAACGGGGACGGATAGAAGGCGCTCGCTGCGTGGGAAAGATGATGCTCGGAGAACAGTACGCGCTCCGGGCGGGGATGGCCGAGCTGCCGCAACGTGCGCTCGAGCTGAAAGCCTACCCAGGCTTTGTCTCGCAGCCACGCGGGCACTCCCATTGTGAACGCACGCAGTCCGCGCGGCGCGACCTGCGCGTACGTCGCGAGCAGCCGGATGAACTTTGTCAACGGCTTGTCGTAGAAGACTACGGCGTCGAGCGTGCCCGGCTTCACGCCGGCCGCGTCGAGACACCAGCCGATCGCGTGACGCGGCAAGCGCGCGTCGTGCTTCTTGCGCGAAAAGCGCTCTTCCTGCGCGGCGGCGACGATCTCGCCGTCGCGCACCAAGCAGGCGGCGCTGTCGTGGTAGAGGGCGCTGACGCCGAGTATGTTCACGGCGCCCTGTCAGCGCGGGCAGTCAGGCTGCCGCCGAACCAATGGGACCAGGCCTGGCTCGAGCCAAGAAGGCTGTCCCGCAGGTGGGTGGCGTAGGCGTGATGCCCGTCTACATCGAGGTGCCCATTGTCGTGGTAAGTCTTGCCACCGGTATTGCGGAACAGGCCCTCGGGGTAGTTGACTACGAGCGGCGCGACGGTGTCGCGCAGGCGCTGCACATCGCGAGCTTCTTTTTCCGGCACGGCGTCCCCGAGGCCCGCGGGCTGAGATGGCAACACGTTGAACATGACCTCGGCGCCGTTGGCAGCGAGCAAGCCGGCCAGCCGCGCGTACGCCTCCAGGCCCCGCCGCCAGTGCCAATCACGTTCCTCCGCGCTCCGCGGACCCGCGATGTTGGCGCGGTAGCGCCAGGCGAGGTGACCCAGGAGCTCCTCGAGCGCGAGGTGGGGCGGGTTGTCGACGCGGTAGAACGGCACCTCGCCGATGCCATAAAACGGCCGGTAGATGTCGATGATCGGCAGCTGCACTAGCACGATGTCCGCATTGAACGTGCCGAACTTCTCGATGTAACCGATCTTGTGGAACGGGCCCCAGGAGTTGACTCCGATCGCGAGGACCTCGACCGGCCGCGCCCCCGCCGCATGCCTGAGCAGGTCTTCCAGCCGACGCGAGTACAGGTCCTGCTGATCGATGTAGCTTCCGCCATACAGGGTCGAGTCACCGATCATCAGCACACGGAACGTGTCCGCGGGCTTTTCCGGCGGGTGATCGGCAGAGCGCATGCCATATCTGTTCGTCTCGATCCGGCCGCCATAACGATTGACCACCTGGTTCGGCGCCGGGTAGAAGCCGGCCTGTGGGTCGGAGACGTAGAGCACGGGGTCGCCGAATCCCCATGCACGTAGCAGCAACTCGGACAGAACGATGGCCGCAACAGCGAGGCTGAGCATCGCTGTAACGGACAACCCCCTACGGGTAATGCGTTCGCTAGCAAACATCGCCGACGCATAGCGCAGCTTGCGCTCACGCGGCTCCGACTCGAGCCAGTAGGTGTGCCTCCCGTCGTTTCGCAGCTGCAGTGGATCCGCGCGCGTGTGCCACATCCAGCCGCGCACGGCAGTGAACCCGACCACGAACACCGGCGCAAGCACTATCCAGGAGACTGCCGTACCGAGCCAGTCACCGAGTAGCGCGAGGAAACGCGAAACGCGGTCTCGGATGGTGGGTGAGACGAGTGAAGCGACACCGAGCGCCATGGAGATGCCGATGATGATCGAACCGGCCAGCGCGTGACCGAGGCCAAACAGGATCAGCAGGCCGATGGCCACCCCGATCGCCGAGCGGAGGACGACGCCCACGGCGCCGTTGCCATGAGGCATCGCAGAAGACGTAGTGAACCATGCGACCGACCGCAGCTGCTCGCCGCGGCCGCGCCCAGTGCCGGCAGAATTGGGACTGTCGACTCTCATGTGCGGCCCTGTTTGCGCGCGAAAAATCCCTCTTGCTGCGGCAAAGTCCCACGCCGTTTCCGACAGCTGGCCGCGCGAGCCGGCAGCGCGCGCTGGGCGTACGCGCGCACCTCAATCGATCGAGTAGCCGGCCCGATGCTTCGGGACGCCGATCGACACCGGAGTTCGTCCCGCTGACATCGAACTAGGCAAGAACCGCGGAATGCTCAATTCGATGCTGAAGCCCTTCAGCACTGTCTAGAACAGGCCCTCGCGGACGTAGATCACGTCGTCCGCACGGATCTGATCGGTGAGTTGGGCGTCGATGGCTACGACCTGCCCGGCCGGCGTCCGCCGATGGATCTTGAGCCCCCTCAGCGTGCCGCGAAGCGTAATTCCGCCGCCAACCGATACCGCCTGCATCACGTTCATGCCCGGCTCCAGCCGATAGCTGCCGGAGCGCTGCACGTGCCCGTGGATGTAGAACATCGGGGCACGTTCCACGAAGATCGTGTCGCCGTTCTGCAGCTCGATGTTCGCCGCCGCATCGCCGCGAGCAATCGCCGCGACATCAATCTCGCGTTTCTCGGGGCTGCCGCGCTTGGTCAGAACGGTGACCACGTCGTTGCCGGTCGGGGTGATACCGCCCGCGAGCGCCAAGGCATCGGTCAGCCTCGGCTCGGCCTCTGCGAGCGCATACTTGCCCGGTCGCGTCACCTGGCCCATCACGGCGACCTGCCTGCCGTAGGTTTGGGAGACGGTGACGTTCACCTGCGGATTCACCAGAAAACCGCCGTTCCTCAGTTGCTGGGCGATTCGGGCGCCGGCCTGGGCGGGAGTCAATCCGTTCAACTCGACCTCTCCGATCAAGGGGAGGACGATCGTGCCGCGCTCGGAAATGCGCGCTTCGGTCGCTAGATCCGGCTGCTGGAACACCGTGACGCGCACGGTGTCGGCCTCGCCGAGGGTTTCCCGTGGTTGCGCGAAGCCCGGCACCGCGACCAGCACCGCTGCGAGCGAGAAAACGGCGAGTAGCGCCCGCGCGGCGATCGACGCGAAGCGCATTCCCCATACGCGTACGGTTTCCACCTGTGCGTCGCCCTTGAGTGGATAAGGCGACCTTAGGGTCCATCGATTACGGTGATAGTCTGCTCGGCATCTGGAAGCATCCCCCGGACGGACTACTCCTACGCATGTATCGCGAACCAACGGAAACTCGGGCGCACTCCTGGGACAGCGCTACCCTCCTCGGGGTCATTCGTAGTCCTGTTCGCCCATTGCCTCGGCCGCCTGCGCCGATGTGCTGTCACGTTGGCTCCCTTAGCATTCGAGCCGGTCGCTCGCGGAAACCGAGCGCGCGCCCCGCCTACACCACGAGCGTCTGCGTCGTCGGTCTGCACGCGCAGCCACGGTCACCGGAGCGAAGCGGCTTGCCGTTCCGCAGCGGCCACCTGTCAATGGAGGGGCCGCGTGCCGGACGGCAGACGGCCCATCCCTCTTTCTCTGACCGGCCGCTCAGGGGTTCAGGATGCGCAGCTCCATGGCCTTGCCGATTGCTTGCGTGCGATTTACTGCATTCAGTTTGCGCAGGATCTTCTGTACGTGGTTCTTCACGGTCAGCGGACTGATCATGAGGATCCTCCCGATCTCGAAGTTGCTCTTGCCGCGGCGGATCCAATGGAGGATTTCCTGTTCCCGCGACGTCAGTATCTTTGCCCACGCAGGCTTCTCGTTGCCTGTCGTCGAACCCTCGATCTGGGAGCGCACCCATGCCGCGTGCAGCGACGGTGCGACCAGCTGCAGGAGGTACGCCTGCCGCGGGCCGGCGGTTCCCGGTCGACAGGCGAAGGTGAAGAAGCTGGTCACCTGAGCCTCAGTATCGTGGGTCCCATGCGCCAGCAGCCGCGTCGCCCCGATCGCCTCGAGTTCGCGCGCCAAGACGCCATTGGATATATCGCAGATCACCGGGCGGAAGCGTAGTTCTTCCCACGCCTTCACGAGACCGGGCACAACGCCAGGATCGCGAAGAAACAGCTCACCGAAGAGCGTCGAGTCCAGCGCAATCGTCGAAAAGCAATCAGTGCGAAACGAGAGCGACTCGCCATCACGGAGCGCGCAGACCAGCACCTCGTGATTGATGAGGCTTTGCAGCAAACCCTGCGTCCAACAGAAAAACTGCGGACGCGCGTGGATCCTGAGCGAAGCATCCAAGTTGAGCATCAGAGATTCGAGGAGAAGCGCGTCTTCAGCGGCGGCCCACTCGGCGATTGTGTCGTCGCTCTCCGCCGCGAAATCGGCAGACGCGAAGGCGTGAGGCGCGCACCGGGAACCGAATAGGCTGAATTCCATGCGCGCCCGCCAAGGCAGTGGAAGGCGCAAATATAGCAGCGCGCATATGACGCCAACGTGACGCAAAAGCCTTCGGCGTCAGAGCGACCATATTTTCCCCAACCGCTTGTTTTTACAGCGAGCGGGCCGCAGGGCTGCCCGACCGATCGTGCGTCGCCGACAGAAAAGGGCGACCAGTACCGTTTCGAGCGTCCTCGCCTGCGCCGAGAGGGACCTGCGCGTAGTGCATCCGGCAGCACATAACGGGAAAGGCCGAAAGCTAGTCCGATAGGGCTATCGCCGCGCGGTCGTCACGACACGATCGCTCGCGCTCATCTGCCCTAACTTCTCAGCGATCGGCTTTCGCGGCGCGTGGTTGCCAGAGGACGGCGAAATGGGGTCGTTGCCAGAAGAGCTGTGGCTGCTTGGTGCGTCGGCGATCTGCGCCAGCGTCGTCATGCCAGTCGCGATGCGGGCACAACACCTGGAAGAGCGGCATCGGCCCAGCGGCCCGCAGAATATCCATAGCGCGCCGACGTCGCGGTTCGGCGGAGCGGCGGTCTATCTCGGCTATGCAGTCGCCATCGGCGCAGGAGTCGCCGTTGGTCTAGTGCCCATCCATCCGACCTTACCGCTCCTCGCTTCAAGCTTGGTTCTCGGCGCGGTCGGGTTATGGGAAGACATCGCGCGCCGCGTGCCGCCGTCCCATCGCCTTATCGCCGCCGTTGTCTCAGCCGCGCTGGCGAGCGCCTTTGCACAGGGTACCGTCACGCGGCTCGATCTGCCTTACGTCGACGTCTGGCTCACCTATCTCCCGTTCGCACTGGCGCTTACGTGGTTCATGGTGGCCGGCGCGTGCAATGCCATAAACATCATCGACGGCAACCATGGCCTCGCTGGCGGCACGTCGTTGCTCATGTTCGCGGGCTTGGCGGTCGTCGCAGGCGATGTCGGAGATCGGCTAGTTCTCGCACAGGTGTTGGCTATGGCGGGCGCGCTCACGGTCTTCCTCTTATGGAATTACCCGCACGGCAAGGTGTTTCTCGGTGATGCGGGTGCGTATTTCATCGGTTTCATGTACGCGCAGCTCTCGATCCAACTGGCGGCGCGCAACGCTGGAGTCTCGGCGTGGTTCGTCATTGCACTGGCCGCATATCCGATCGTCGAGACGTTGTTCTCTATGTACCGACGCAAGATCTTGCGACGTAGCTCAGCCATGCAATGTGACGTCATGCACTTGCACTCGCTGCGCTACAGGTATTTCATTCGTTCCGCCGCGGGAGTCAAGGCGTCGCGCCGCGATAGCCATTGCGAATCCTGCGGCGCTGTGATCCCAGGCGATCGCCGGCGCAGGCCGGTCGACGAGTGCAAACAACCGGAACGCAGGCGCCCCTTGCGGCGCGCCAACGCGCGCGTAGCGCAGGGGCTCTGGATGCATGCCGCGCTGTGCTTTGCGGCGGCGGTCGCTCTCTATGACAACACGCCGATCCTCATCGCGTTTTCGCTGCTCTACGCGATCTTCTACATGGCCTGTTATCGCAGAGCACTTCGAATGAGTGCCGTGGCGATGCTGCGCACACCACAGCCACTCAGCTGGCGAACGCAATTGCGCAGGCACCCTGAAGCATGAGTGGATCGAAGTCGGTCACCCACGGCGACGCCGAGCCGCCTGACGACCGCCCGATTGCGGCTGCGCGGCGCAAGCACCAGCCGAGGAAAAGGCCTGAGGGCCGCTCCTCGACGGGCGCGAGGTTACGCCTAGTACCCGAAGAGGAAACGTCCGAGTTCATCGAATACTGGCGCGCAATCATGTTGCGCAAGTGGAGCATTCTTGCGCTCGTCGTCGGCAGCGCGCTCATTACGACTGTCGTCGTTTCGCTGATGACGCCCGTCTATCGGTCCACGGCCACGGTGCTCGTCGACATCGACACGGCAAGGCCCGTGGCGACGAGCGGCGCCGAGATGATCCACCTAGGCTCCTATTATCGCGAGTACCTGCAGACGCAGGCCGAGGTGCTCAAGTCGCGCGCGATTGCGCAACGGGTGATAGCGAACTTGAAGCTCACCGAGCATCCGGAGTTTCAACCGCAGCCCTCGGCGCTCATGCAACGGGTGAGCGCGATACTCGCGTGGCCGTCTGCTGAAACACCGGAAACGGCGTCCCTGGAGGCGGCCGTATTCAACCAGTATGCAGCGCAACTGCGCATTGAGCCGGTCCGGCTCAGTCAATTGATCAAAGTCAGCTTTGAGGCCCGGGATCCCGAGCTTGCGGCGGCGGTCGCCAACGCTGCTGCAAGGGCTTACGTTCAGTCGGATTTGGAGGCACGGCAAACGGCCAACCAGGATGCGGAGCAGCTCCTTGCAGGACGGCTGGCGGGGATCAAAGCAGCGCTCGATGCATCGGAGCGCGCGGTCCAGGCCTATCGTGAGCGCGAGGGCTTGCTCGACAGCAAGAGCACCGTGCTGAGCGGCAACGCCAGGCAGCTCGACGAGTTGATTCATCAGTTCGCCCAGGCGCGCGCGCGACGGATCGAGGTCGAGCAGGCCTACAACCAGGCGCGATCCGGCCAGGCGACCGGCCACGAATCGCTGCCGGCAGTACTCAAGAGCGCCTCCGTCCAGCGGGCGAAGGATGCCGAAGCCGACGCCGAGAGAAAGATTGCCGAGCTCGCGGAGCACTACGGACCAGAGCATCCGAGGCTTGTCACGGCGCGCAGCGAGCTGCGCGCCACAAAGGAGAACACCGCAAGACAGATGAGCTTGGCGCTGGCGAGTATGGCCAGGGAATACGAAGCGGCGCGGGCTAACGAGCAGTCGCTGCAGAACGCGTTGGCGCAAGCAAAGCGCGCGATCCAAGGTCTGAATCGCAAAGAGATGGACTTGGGCGTGCTCGAGCAAGAGGCGGCAGCGAGCCGCCAGCTCTATCAAGCGTATCTATCTCGTTCCAAGGAATCCAGTGTCACCAAAGACGCTCAGGTCGCCCACGCACGCTTGGTCGATCCCGCGGTCGCTGCACTCATTCCCACCCGGCCCGCCAAGACGCCGGTAATTACGATCGTCACCAGCCTGAGTCTGCTTCTTGGCGTCTTGGGTGCGCTTCTCATGCGGCGATTCGGCAACACGGTGAGAACGAGTGTGGATGTCGAGCAAAAGCTGCGGCAGCGGTTCCTGGCGGCGTTGCCCGCGGTGCGCGTCAAGCTCGAGCCACGGCAGCTTTTCGATGCCGAGGCGAATCAGCGGAAACATGAGCGCTCGCTGTTAGACCGCGAGCGCCGGTTGTATGCCGAATCGATCTGGACGGCCTCGACGAGCCTTTGGCTTTCCGGATTGGAGGGCCGCCGGAAGCTTTTGACGGTGACATCGTGCGTCCGCGGCGAGGGCAAGTCCACCTTTGCGATGAGCTTCGCGTGCTCTCAAGCAAGGACGAGCCGCGTTCTGTTGCTCGAAGGCGATCTGCGGCAGCCGTGCATCGCAAGGGAGATGAAGGTTTCGCCGAAGGGGCTCACGGACCTCCTCGTGGGCGACGCCACGCTGGACGAAAGCGAACTACACATCGATGGCATTGGGCTGACCCTGATCGTCGCCGGCGCCCGCGTTGCGAATCCGGTGGATCTCCTCACCTCGGAAAGATTTCGTTCGCTGCTAGCGGTGCTCGCCGATCGTTACGACCTGGTAGTCATCGACAGTCCGCCGCTTCAAGCCGTGTCCGACGCCCTGGTGCTGGCGCGTCAATCCACCGGTGTCGCCTTCATTGTCAAGGCCGATGCAACACCGATCCCCCTGGCGAGAACCACGCTTAATCGGCTTGCATCTGCAGATATTCCCGTCTTCGGCGTAATCCTGAACCAACAGGACTTCAAGAAGGCGGCGAAGTACTACGGCGAATACTCGGCATCCGGCAAGTACGAGTACTGCGCAGCAGATGTCGCGAGCAATTCAAGGAATCGGATCGGCGCATGGGTGTCGCGAAGTCTTACCTCCCGCAAGCTCTTGCCTCGATTGTGATGTCGCGGCTGCGGTCTTCCACTGCATTGAGCGCGTCACGCCAGCCCAGCGTCGGCATCGCTAGCCGCGACCGCGCGCGGCGCATGTTAAGGAGTGACAAAAGAAAGCTTTACCAGCGACCAGTGTACCGGCGATGAACCCCGTTTCCCTAGCAGAAGGACTGGGCGGCCGCAGTGGAGCGATGGCGAGGCGCCACACGGCATCGGTCAGTGCGCCGCGCGCGATGCGCAGTCAGGCGCACTCCCCTCATCGCTCCTCGATTCTCCTCAGTTGCTACTTCGCCTTGATCATCGCCGGGTATCCGCTGGTGTCGGCGATGGGTCTCGCATTGCAAGCGGACACGCGAAGCTTTTCGATTGCGTATCGCATGCTCGTACTGGCGTTGTTGATAGTCATGGTCCTTCGGTGGGTGATGCTGCGTACCAAGCTCGTCGCTATGGGCACGGTGGCGGCGATGTTTGTGCTGTGGTCCCTGCTATGCGTGCGAGCTGCATGGGATCGCTGGGTCGCGGTGTCGTCGCCGCCTCTGGGGGACCGGGGTTGGGACGAGTATATGGTGTTGATGGTAGGTACGGGTCTTCTTCCTGCTCTCGCGTTTCTCGAACGCCCCACGCCGGCGACGCTGAACAGGGCGCAGTCGCTTATTAAGATTATCGGCGGCATCGCGTTAGTTCTAATCGCCGCTGTCGGACTACACGCCGCTCTAAGCGCCGAGACCGACAGGCTTTCGACCGAAACGCTGAATCCGATTTCTCTCGGGCATCTCGCGCTGTCGGTATTGATTGTCTCAATGACGGGGTCGGCGGTGACCGAGCGCATGACCTTCTCCATTGGCGTTGCGTGGGTGTTACGAACCGGGCTAGCGCTGTGTGCGGCGGTGCTGTTGGTTGCTTCGGCCTCGAGGGGGCCGATGACCGCGGCGCTGGCCGTGCTCTTGCTGGCCGCCTTCGCACCGGGTACACGCACGCTCGGTCGCACCGCGATCGTCCTCGCGATCCTGGCGTTCGGTGTCGCTGCAATGTTCTGGTTGGAGGACACCACCGCGCTACGGCCACCGGAGCGACTCGAAAATTGGGGCGATGCCTCCGCGAGCGAGCGCGTGGCGGTTGCGCAGGCGGCGCTCCTGCAATTCTGGTCGAGTCCCATTCTGGGCAGTTCGTTGTACGAGTTGGAGACCGGCAATTACCCGCACAACATCATTGTCGAGAGTCTGATGGCCGGCGGCGTCATCGGATTCGCTTTGCTCATGTTCGTAATCGTCAAGTGTTCGCGTGCTGCCTTGCACCTTCTGAGCATTCCCCAGGGCGCAAGCTGGCTGGGTTTGCTCTATTTCCAGTATCTGCTAGGTGCGATGTTCTCCGGATCGATGTTCATGGAGATGCATTTGTGGGCTCTTTCGATTGCCGTGCTAGCTGCCGCCAGGCCAGTACGAAATCAGGGGCGGTTGCGTTAGATGTCGTCTAACTCGCGCCAGCATCGTGGTGTCCGCGCCGTGCCCTGTGGAGGGAACATTCGATGATCTCGTTCGGCTTACTGGGATGTGGGCGCATCGCGGCAAGGCACGCGGAGTTGCTGGGTAAGGGCGCGATTGGTGGTGCGCGGCTCAGCGCCGTATGCGATGTCGTCGGCGAACGCGCACGACAGTACGGGGAGCGTTTCGCCGTGCCGGCACTCGACGACCCCGAGCGCCTATTCGCCCATCCGAACATCGACGTCGTGTCGATCCTTACGCCGAGCGGGCTCCATGTGAGGCACGCAGCCGCCGCCGCGCGCGCGGGTAAGCATGTCGTGGTCGAGAAGCCGATGGCGCTGCGGCTCGAGGACGCCGACGTGATGATTCGAACGTGCGATCAGGCAGGCGTCAAGCTTTTCGTCGTCAAACAGAATCGCTTCAATGTGCCAGTGGTCAAGTTGCGCGAGGCGCTTGAATCTGGGCGGTTCGGACGGCTCGTGTTAGGTACGATTCGCGTCCGGTGGTGTCGCGATCAGAGCTACTACGACACGGAGAAATGGCGCGGTACATGGCGTTTCGATGGCGGGGTACTCGCCAACCAGGCGAGCCATCACATCGATCTGCTCGAATGGATGATGGGCGATATCGACAGCGTTTACGCCCGCGCTACGACGGCCCTAGTCGATATCGAAGCCGAGGACACGGCGATCGCGTGTCTCAAGTTCCACTCCGGGGCATTAGGCGTGATCGAAGCGACCACCGCGACGCGTCCCAAGGACCTGGAAGGATCACTTTCCATTCTTGGCGAAAAAGGCGCGGTCGAGATCGGCGGGTTCGCTGTCGACAGGCTTCGCACCTGGCAGTTCGCCGACGAGCGGTCAATTGACGCCGAGATCATGGAGAAATACGCGGTGAATCCGCCGCATGCACACGGCTTCGGACATCAGGCGTACTACCAGCACGTCGTCGATTGTTTGGCGAACGGACGCTCAGCCCTCGTCGACGGCTTGGAAGGACGGAAGAGTCTCGAATTGATCTCGGCAATGTACGAGTCCATCGAAACGGGAAACGAGATTCACCTGCGGTTCCAGCCTAAACGGTGCCGGCTCGGGTGCAGCGCGTGACTCTCCTGGATCACACAGCGCAAATCAGCCAAGCGTCTACTCGTGGAGTGGCGTGCGGGAAGGACGTCCGAATTGTGGAGCCCGTCAACTTGTACGAATGCACTCTGGGCGACGGCTGCTTCGTTGGACCGTTCGTGGAGATCCAGCGCGGGGTCGTGATCGGCGCGGGAACCAAGGTGCAGTCGCATGCCTTCATCTGCGAGCTCGTCACGATCGGCGAGCAGTGCTTTATCGGGCACGGCGTGATGTTCATCAACGACACGTTCTCGAGCGGCGGGCCTGCGCGCGGACGGCGCGAGCTGTGGCGCGCGACGCGGGTCGGTAACCGGGTGTCTATCGGATCAAACGCCACCATCCTTCCAGTGACGATCTGCAGCGGGACCGTCATAGGGGCCGGCGCCGTCGTAACGAAGGATGTCCTGCAGCCGGGTGTGTACGCGGGAAACCCGGCCCGCAGGATTCGCGAGCTAGGGTGAAAGAGGCGACGCATGACGGTCCCGTTTGCTGACTTGTATGCGCAGTATCTGACGATCAAAGACGAGATCGACGCGGCCATTGCCGGCGTCATTCGAGAGTCCGCGTTTGTGCGCGGGCGATACGTCGAAGCCTTCGAAGAGGCGTTCGCCGTCGCGTGTAGCATGCCGTATTGCGTCTCCTGCGGCAACGGTACCGACGCGCTTTACATCGCGATGCACGCGTTGGGCGTGAAGCACGGCGACGAAGTGATCACGACGGCGCACTCCTGGATTGCCACCTCGGAGACGATCACTCAGTCGGGCGGAAGAGTGGTCTTCTGCGATACGGAAGCGGACACCTACACGATCGATCCCAAGCAGATCGAAGCCAAAATCACGCCGCGCACCGTGGGAATCATTCCCGTGCACCTGTTCGGCCAGGCGGCCGACATGGACGCGATCATGCACATCGCGCGCAAGCACGGGCTCTGGGTGATCGAGGATTGTGCGCAAGCGCACCTGGCGCGATACAGAGGGCGGCTCGTGGGCACCTTCGGGGATGTCGCAACGTTTTCGTTCTATCCCGGAAAGAACCTCGGTGCTATGGGAGATGCCGGCGCTATCGTGACGCACAACGGCGATCTGGCGCGCCGGTTGGCGATGTACGCGCGGCACGGCGCGCTCAAGAAGGGCGATCACGAAATCGAGGGCATCAACAGTCGGCTCGACGGCCTGCAGGCGGCGATTCTCTCGGTGAAGTTGCGCCATCTTCCGAAGTGGACGAGCGTCCGTCAACGGCTGGCGAAAACTTACGACCATGCCCTGAAAGAGTTAGGTACCGTCATCGTCCCGTCGGTGGCTTCCGATCGGGAGCACGTCTACCACTTATACGTCATCCGGCACCCGCAGCGGGACGCGTTAGTGGCGCATCTGAAGCACTCGGGCATTCAAACGGTGATCAACTATCCGACCGCCTTACCGTTCTTGCCCGCCTATCAACACTTGGCGCATCGGCCAGCGGACTTCCCAAACGCTTGGTCGCATCAATCGACGATCGTTTCACTCCCTATGTTCGCCGAAATGACAGCCGCACAGCAGCAGCAAGTAGTGACCGAGATCGCGCGCTTGTGATTCGCGTGCGTGCAGAAAACACCAATGGGGTCCACGCGGGTGAGCGAAGTCAGTTTGACCAGCTTCATCAAGGCGGGCGCGGGCACGTTGATCTCACAGTGCATCACCTTTGCGTGCTTGCCGATTCTGTTTAGGCTCTATGCGCCTGAACACTTCGCACCCTGGGCGCTTGCATTGGCGGTCGCTTCATTTGCGGGCGGCGTAGCGACGCTGCGGTATGAGCTTGCGGTAGTCGTTGAGCGCGATCACCTCGACGCGAGCGCTCTGTTTTGGCTTTCCATGGCGCTCGCCGTCGTATTGGGGGGCATCGCTGCCGCGGCGCTCAGCGCGCCAGCTCTGCAGGTCCGGCTCTTTGGCAGCGTACGTGAAACCGGGCTTGGCGGGGCGTTGACGACATGGCTGATGCTCGTCGCGCTCACGCAAGTCGTGTCGGGCTGGAGCCTGCATTGCGGCGCCTTCTCCGCCGTCTCCCTCGGCCAAGTCGGCAACGCGATCGCGACGAACGCGGTGCAATTGGCTGGCGGATTTATAGCACCCGATGGTCGCTGGCTGATTCTGGGCAGCATCCTCGGTCAAGCCACGCTGCTGGTCTTGACTGGCTGGCTCACGTTGCGACGCTCGCGGGCTCCCGCCTGGCCGGGCACATGCGTCGCCCGCATCAAGCGTCTCGCGGCTCGTCATTGGCGATTCCCGGTGTTTTCCACGCCATACACGTTCTGCTCCATCGCTCGAGATCGCGGCCCGATTCTCGTCCTCGGTTCTTTCGCCAGCGGCACCGATGTTGGCCTCTACAGCCAGGCGTGGCGAATATTGAATGCGCCGGTGGGCATAAGCAGCAGCGCCGTGCGGCCGGTTGTATTCCACGCCGCAGCAAAGCACGGGCTCGCGGCGCAGGAGGCGCACGTCGGCCGCATTCTGGCCGCCTTTGTCGTGTTGGGAGCGCCTTGGCTGGCGATCTTCGCCTTTCACGCCGGCGACATTTTCGCGCTCGTGCTCGGCGAATCGTGGCGTGGCGCCGGGCCGCTCGCGGCATTGATGATCGTCCCGGTTTTTCTTCTCGCGTTGAGCAACTGGTTCGATCGCTTCTTCGACCTGACCGGTCGGCAGGAGGTCAATCTAGTCGTCGAGTTCGCGACTGCGGCCGCGTCGACAGGTGCTCTGGC
>Ga0126377_10001444_pt1 | contig 15650 bp, 14 predicted proteins | sample PanSoiMetPlot_22_FD_92647 | JGI IMG/M metagenome (GOLD analysis project Ga0126377, IMG submission 92647) | Tropical forest soil microbial communities from Panama - MetaG Plot_22 | ecosystem: Environmental > Terrestrial > Soil > Tropical forest > Bulk soil | place: Panama | collected 2016-02-17
CCGACCGGAACGGGGCGATCATGTACCACCGGAGCATGCTTGACACTCTGGCACCGGTGCTGCTTGCCGCTGGCGTGATGAATAAGCGCAGAAGCCCCAAATACGGACTCCATGCCTTCCGCCATTTCTTTGCGTCGTGGTGCATCAATCGGAAGGCGGACGGTGGGCGCGAGCTGCCGGTCAAGGTCGTGCACGGCTTGCTCGGGCACGGCTCCATCGTGATGACGCTTGACCGCTACGGACATCTCTTCCCTCGCGGTGATGACCGCACCGAGTTGGCGGCGGCGACGAGCGCGCTCCTGGCGTGAGTGCGACATAGGTGCGACATGCGGGGTCAACTTGAAATGCTTAAGCTCCTAAGCCTATTGAAAACATTGAGAAGGCCGCGTGGTGGAACGGGTAGACACAGCAGACTTAAAATCTGCGGCCCTTCTTGGCATCCCGGTTCGAGTCCGGGCGCGGCCACCATCCAGATTTTTCGGCACTGATAAATTAGGAGATTTTCCCCAAATTGGCTAACCGGCTGGCTAGGTTAGCCAAGCAGAGTGACGGTTCTTACGTGATTGGCAAAGCTGCCTGCATGGTGATGATTTCTGCCATGGACATCGCACGCAATACACCCTCCTACAGTTGCACGCGAGGTCCCCGGCGTCACCGGGAGAAACCAACCGGCTGGAAGCGCGACCCTTAGAATATCCGCAAGCCGAGTGCCCGCTTGGCAGCGAACGATGCCGTTAACGCGGTCAAACCCTAGAAACTTGTCAAGCCGACTCATCGACAGGAGGAAACCAGCCTCGTTGATGGCAGCGTCTCCGTAGGCAAGCCCACTTCCTCGCGCGATCAGGGTCAGGCTCTCAGGGAGGGCGGTTAGCATTTGTGGCAAGACGCCCACGCGTTCAGGCCGCAGAAGGAACGAAGTTGCGCGAGGATAATTAGCCCACCCCGCCGCGGACAATTCCACGTGTCCCACAACCATAGGCAGATGCCGACTGAGCTTGACTGGTGCACCCCAGCCGGTTGGCTACCATGACGACGATAGCCCCGCAATAATTGCGGAAGCGATGCTGGTGATCAACGGCAGCCTACCTTTTCCCACGGCATGCGTTATAGATTGGGTAGAGGCTCGGTCCGTTCTGTTCGGATCGAGCGCGAAATCAATGACCGCCGTGCGTGCGGAGCGAAGCCGGCCGCTCGTCATCGAATTGGACACTTGATTACGCGAGCAGCGGGCCAGGGTCTCCGGAAGCAGCGAGAGCGGGACTATAGCCTCAAGCGCTGAACCGCGCTCACGCGCTTCCTCGACAACGGTCGCCTCAATGGCTCACCGACGTGCTCGCCCGGTTGGCGGCCCATCCGGCCAAGCGCATCGATGAGCTGCTGCCTTTGAATTGGCGTCCGCAGACCATTACCGGCGGCGTCGCAAAATCCGGACAACCAGAAAAGGCATTATGCGCGGTCATGGGTTTGCCACTGGCCGAAATATCCTTTGCCCTTTTAATGTTGGCGCGAACATAGGTTTGCCACTGCAAGCCTTTGATTCGCCTAACCCGGCGCGGTCCGTTCTGAATCGGGGCGAGCGGCAAGTTCCTGTCCCCCTTGGAGGCGAGACACGCACAGTGCCTGATACAACGCTCGGCCGCATCAGGTGTCCGGCCTTCACTAGAGTGTTTCCGAAGAACCGATGCGCGCGCGCCGCCAGGAATCTCTCCCGGCACCAAAAAATATTTTTTTGCAAAACGTCTTTCACACAAAAGGCTACCCCTTTATGGGACAGAACCATTTTTGGACAGGTTTTTGGGAGAGGCGGCATGACTGAAAACTCCAAAAGAAAAGTCCCCCCTACCGGGGGGTCAAGCCGCGCCGTAATAAACTGTTGGTGAGCTGGGGACCACTCGTCATTGCTGCGCCCCTCGCGGGCTAATTGCTCGCTCCTTTGAGATGCGCTGGACCGTGCCAGTCCCGATCCCGAGCGACTTGGCCAGCTTTAAGATACCCACACCCTTCGCAAGCTGCTTTCGCACCTTCCGTTCGATGCGCGATGTCTATCTTCGGTCGGCCGAGATTCACGCCCTGGGCCTCGGCGCGCTTGAGACCTGCTTTTATTCGTCGTCGGATCATGCTCCGCTCAAACTCAGCAAAGGCGCCGGTCAGCTGGAAAACCAGCTTGCCCAGCGGGGTCGTCGTGTCGATGGCCTGCTGGTCGAGGTATAAGTCCACACCGCAGGCTTGCAGGTGTTGGATCGGGTAGGGTCCTAATTCCGAGGAAACTGCCCTAATTTGACTCGCTAAGTGTCCTAATTAGGCGCAGACTCTCCGACATCATCGGCAACGGCCCCGTCCAACGAGACGAGGATTTTCGCCAGGCGCCGGTGGCTGAGAGACCACTCGCGCTCCCGCCTGCAGGCAAAAGGGAGCGCGTTATGCTTCATCACATCGCCGTTCGCTGCTTAGCTCAGACAATCGAAGCTGCCCGGAAATCTGCCGACGCGGATGATCGTCTCGCCGCCTCGGGTGCTGCGGACATGGAGAGGCTGGCCAAGAGCATGGAGGCTGTTGCGCATTCCGAGTACCTGCTCGCCAGATTGAAGCGCGACGGGAACTAGGCCGCCCTGAAAAAACGCACCTTCACCGGAGCACCGCCGGCGTGAGCGCGCGCGTCGATGGCCATCGCGAGCGCGCGATCCATGGAGCGCAAAACGAATTGCAGAACTGAAATCTGCTTTACCCCGCCGCGTGGTTCATGGACGCGGAAAACCGGGTCTTAGAACTGCGACCTCGTTATGCACGGCCCCTGAGATGTGGCCTAGCGCTCAGAATTGAGGACACTACCAGCGGCCTACTTGTCGTCGGGCTGAATCTGCTGCTGTTTGCCCCGTGGATGCGTCCACTCCCGGGCCATCGCTATGATGGTATGGTGGGCTTCGCCGCGCGGAACAACGTTCACCAGCTTCAAACACTCGCGCGCGCGTCGCCGATAGTGCTTTGCTCTGTTCGCCATAGCCGTCGTCCGTTATTGGCCGAACGCAGATAACGGCGTCCGGTTCAAATTAGGACGGTCGCTCGCAGCCAGGCGGCAGTCATAGCAAAACCCCGCCATGGGGTGAGCATGGCGGGGTTTCTGCGCTCGGTATGCGGAGGAGTCTCTCCTATTTCCCCTCCGTCCGAGTCGCTTGATCCTCCGTTAGCTGAGCAGGCTCGCAATCGCGATCACCATTCCGGTGGCCCATACGGCCAAGCAAGCAAACAGCGGAAGGTCGCTCAGGAGAAAGGGCATACTCGCGCCTCCCTTTGCTCCTGTGCCGGGACCATCCTGACACGCCATGGGAGCGCTCTTGGTCAGATAGCCGACACAGCGGCCAAAAATTTGCAGGCGGTTGATGTGAAAACGTCGTGGCCTGAGTCGCGCCTCGTCATCTCGATCAGGAGCGCAGACTGGAAGCGCGTCTGCAGGTCTTGGAAAAACTACATGCAAGGGTTGCCGGAGAATTTTGAAGGCGCCGCTCGGACGCGTCTTCAAGGCAAACGCCGCGCCGGTAGAAGCGCCCTGGATGTGGACGCTGGCCTTCGGACACCACGAAGACCGCACAACGACTCATGGCTACGAGGCCACGCGCGAAGCTGCGATGGCCGCGTTCGCTAAGAGCTGGCGGAGGGAGTGAATAAGAAAGCCCCGCCAGTCTTGGGCCGGGCGGGGCTCAGTAACAGGGGTGGGGAGATATGCTACTCCCCACGCGCCCACGTTCGCAGACCTAAGTGTCCGAATTAGGACCGCAATGCAATCTGATCGAGACGCGCCATTAGGCTTGGCTGAAATCCCGGTGTATTTCTGTGCTTTTGACACGTAAATGACTTAACTCGCTACGAACGTTCTATCCAGCGGGCCCTGGTGAACCCTCCTAGTTATCCGGGGACGCTAAGGCTCCGGCGAGCGCGCTGTGCTGCGATGATCGCGCGATAGGCGCTGCCGGGCCCGATCTCGGCGCAGGTCGCCAACGAGCTTGCGACTTGCCTTATCGATCCGCGTAGGAGGAACTTACCGTCGCAAACGGCGGCAGGTAATAGCTGTAGCGGGATGGGGGATAGGGATAGCTTACGCTTACAACGGGTGGCAGGTAATAGCTGTAGCGGAGTGAGGGATAGGTAGTCGGCGGTAGGTAATAAGTAGTAGGCGCGTAGGAGCTTATGGGCCCGTAATAACTCGAGTACCGCCGCGGCGCGTAGTAGCTGGAATAGTACGGAGAGCTATAGCCGTAATACGAGCCATAGCCGTATCCGCTCACTCCAGTCGCTGTGGCTGCATAAGCCGCGCGGCGGTATGTCCTGCGGTAGACCCTTCGATGGACGCCCGCACCGCTTGCCGCATTGGCGCGCGAGAGAGATACCTCATCTTGCGGCCATTGCAGGGAAAAGGGCGCCACAGTCAGCAAGGCGGCACCGCCGATAATTCCAAGCATCCCGAACTTTTTCATGATCGGTCCTCCCTGACGATATCGCGATGGATGGTGGCGACGCCACGCATCACGCGCTCGTGTCGTCGGCATTCGGATAGAACAATTGCTCGCCGTTGATCTTGTAATCGGCGATGGCCTTCTGTCCCTCCGGCGAAACCAGCCAGTCGATGAAGGCTTGGCCGAGCTCCTTTTTTACGTGTGGGTGCTTTGCGGGATTTACCAGTATGACGCCGTACTGGTTGAAAAGCCTTTTGTCGCCCTCGACCGAGATCGCGAGGCCGCCGCGGTTCTTGAACGACAGCCAGGTGCCGCGATCGGACAGCACGTAGGCATTCGAGGCCGACGCGGTGTTGAGCGCCGCGCCCATGCCCTGGCCGATCGACTTGTACCAGGGGCCCTTCTCCTTCTCGATGTCGATGCCGGCGGCCTTCCAAAGATTGAGCTCGGCGATGTGCGTGCCGGAGCGATCGCCGCGCGAGATGAACGGCGTCTCCTTGTCCTTAATCGCCTTTAGCGCCGCGACGATGTCCTTGCCGCCGCTGACGCCGGCGGGATCGCTCTTCGGGCCGATCAGGACGAAATCGTTGTACATCACCGGGTATCGCTTTACGCCGAATCCGTCGGCGAGAAATTTTTCCTCAGCGCTCTTGGCGTGGACAAACACAACATCGGCGTCCCCCCGACGCCCGGTATCGAGGGCCTGCCCGGTGCCCTGGGCGACCACCTTCACATCAATACCGGTCTTGGCTTTGAACAGCGGCAGTATGTGTTTGAATAGCCCCGAGTCTTCCGTCGAGGTGGTCGAGGCGACAACAATTGATTTGTCCTCGGCATAACCAGTGGTGGCGAGGAGACTGCTTGCAAGCGCAGCGAGCATGACGAGCGTGCGAGGCCGGAACATCTCGCTTCTCCGTGTAACTTCGAACCGGTCATTCAGCGGACGCGCTGCCGAGGATAACCTCTATCAACTGTGGGGCGCCGGTGAGCAGGAGGCGCCGCCCAGGATGCAGAACTGTGCGCAAAAAGGATGATTGAGGGGAACCGCGCGGTTCGCCTCGCGCAGCGTGCGGCCCAGCTCGAACTGCGGGTCGTAGGGAAGAAGTGTGCACGAAACAACGACCGGATGGTCAGCGCCTTTGCGCTTAACGACCATCCGAGATGTCGCGCACATCACTGCGGCGGGCGACTTCCCAAGGATGTTCCAGCACCCAGTCGTGATCTCCGGCACATCGACTCCAACGTCCATTTCAGGGAACAGGACGAGTTCCCCCGAATTGTTGGCATCGATCGAAATATCGTGTTCGGCAAACAGGCGCGCGTATCCGGCGCGCTGAGCTGCTTGATCCTCCCCCCACATCGCGCGGCCTGCGACTGCGATGTTGAACCCGTTCCTCGTCAGCCAGATCAGCCCATCCTCGGTCGGCGCGAATGTGTCCACCCCGCGCTCTTCTTCGTGCCTGCCAGCCGTGTAGTGATCCAGGGACACGCGAATCTTCAGCCTGTGACCATAACGCTCCTTCAGGTCAATCAGCGGCGCGCTCCAGCGCCGCATTGGTTTCATCGCATTGGTAAGCACGAGCACGCAGAAGCCGCCTAACAGGCATTCTTTAAGCAGCTCGATGATGTTGGGGTTCATAAACGGCTCGCCGCCCGTAAAACCGATCTCCTCGGTTCCAAGACCGTCGCGAGAGATTTCGTCGAGGTAGGGACGGATATCGTTGACATCGAGGTACACGAGCCGCCCGTTCTTGGGGCTCGATTCGATGTAGCAGTTTCGGCAGGTTATGTTGCACAACGTGCCTGTATTGAACCAAAGCGTTTTGAGCGCCAGTAATGCGACCTTCGCCCGCACCTCGTTTCCGGCGGTCATATCCGGATCTTTGAACTTGCGCGCGTCGAGTTGTCGCGTGCCAGGTTTTTTGGATGGCCACAGTAAAGCGGCCGCGACCGGTTGGCCGCGATGCCACTGCCGCGACGGCTTGACCGACCTCCAAACGCAGGCGCCAGGAACAAGCGGGACGCCGCGATCGCGAATTTCCGGGTAAGGCAACACGTCGCAGCTCGGCCAAATGCCGGTCGACAGGGTCGTGCGGTATTCCGGCGGGAGGCCGTGACGCAACATCGGTTCGGCCGAGCTGGCGTGGTCGTAGGCCAGGGCGCAATGCTCTATTCGGAGATCCCCATCAACGGGGGTGATCAGGCTGAACCAGCCGCGCGGCGTGCCATCGTTAGCGGGCATTCCCACCACACCGGCGTTGTGCCACAGGCGGCCACCCACGACCTGCGTAAACGGCAGCCCGCAGTGTCCGGCGATGATTCCATCGCAGCCTGCCAATTCCAGATTGCGCTGCTTGATGAGGCTCGACGAGGACGCGAATACGAGCTGATTGATCTGCCTAACGCCTCCATGGATGACCGCCAGACGGCATCCGTCGAATTGGAGATCAATCCGCCGCGGCAATTGCGCAAGCCAACGGCGCGCGTCGGCGCCGACCTGGGAGCTGGCATAAGAAAACCAGCTCGCAGACAATTGCTCACAGGCGCTGCCAGGCGTGAAACCGCAACCGCAGTCATCGGCGCCGAGCGCAAGCTGCTCATCGCAATTGCCCATGACGACAGCTATGCCGGATGCGCGGATGAGATCGATGGTGGCCGCCGGATCGCCGCAGTAGGCGGTCAGGTCGCCAGTGCAGATCGTTTGCTCACGTGCGATGCCGAGCCGTTTGGCCTCCGCAAGGACCGCAGCCGTCGCCGCGAGATTGCTATAAGGCCCGCCGAAAATGAGAATGGGCCCGTCAACACGAATGAGCGATCTTGCGTCCAACCGTTTACTCCGGGCTGGTAGGGCCTTACGGTGCCGAACCTGCTAGCGGCTGTGAAAGTAAAAAGCCTGTGAAGAAACCGGCTACGAAATAGCCAAGCGCGGCGCTCACAGAATGAGCTCGCGTCTCCGCGTCGCTTCAAGGGCCACCTCCGACGACAGGGCCACGTCGTTTCTATTGAGATTTACCACGTCTTAGCGCGAGAATTGTGCCTCGCCCCTGCAAATACCGAAAGGAGAAGCCCATGAGTGCGGAAGCGCGATTGAAGGAACTTGGCCTGGTGCTGCCGGCGCTGGCCAAGCCGGCCGCCAATTATCTGCCCTATCGACTCGCAGGCAACCTCTTGTTTCTCGCCGGCCAAGGCCCGCGCGATGAGAAAGGAGCAGCGTTGACCGGCAAGCTCGGCGCCGAAATCAGCGTCGATGAAGGCTACCGGCGCGCTCGGCTCGTCGGACTTGGGCTTCTTGCTGCCATGCGCGACGCACTCGGTTCGCTCGACCGCGTCGAGTTCATCGTCAAACTGCTTGGCATGGTCAACGCGGTGCCGAATTTCAACGAGTCGCCGAAGGTCATTAACGGCTGCTCCGACCTATTTGTCGAAGTGTTCGGTGACGCTGGACGGCATGCCCGCTCCGCGGTCGGTAACGCGATGCTGCCCAATCAGATCTCGGTCGAAATCGAGGGTGTCGTGGCGGTGAAGGCGTAAACGCCCCGCTTTTTGCCACGCATACATCGCAGGGCGTCGCGTCGATACCGCCATCGATCACTGCGGGCAGATGTAGCCGGTTCCGCTTGGCGCTTTGAAGCAGCCGACCGACTCCGGAAGCACTTGCTTCGGCAACCACAGCACGACTTTTGGAAAGAAGATCATGAAAGTGATTGTGATCAGAAAAACGCAATAGATCGGCAGCGCCGCACGCAAGGCTTGCGAAAATCTGACCCCCACGAATTTCGACGCCATCAGCAGGACGAGTCCGTAGGGCGGCGTGATCAGCCCGAATGCGAGCGTGGCGATGAGCACCACTCCCATGTGCACCGGATTGATATCCGCGGTCTGGGTCAGCGCGTTCACCAGCGGCATGAAGATGATGATGGTCGGCACCGGTTCGATGAAGTCGCCGATGATGGTGAATAACAGAACCAGGAGCAGCATGGTCGCTTGCGGATTATTGCCAGCAAGATCGGTAATCCATTCGGCGATCATGAGGGCGCCACGCAAATACGCGAACAGCCAGCCGAACGCGTTGGCCGCGCCGATGGTGATCAGCGGCAGCGAAAAGATCAGCCCCGCGAGGCAGAAATCCCATGGCAAAAGCTTGATATGGCCGCGGCTGAGCGCCGGGATCACCACGATCATGATCCAGGCGACAGCGACGACTCCGGCTTCGGTAGGTGTGAAGAAGCCGGTCAGAATGCCGCCCAGCAGAATTGCCGGGATCATCAACGGCAGCGAGGCGTCCTTAAAGGCGCGCGCGACGTCGCGGAATGGTGCGCGCGGCCTGGTCATGCCAACCGGCCCGAAGAAGTAGCAGAAGATCATCAAGCCGATGCCGATCATCAGCCCGGGCACCACGCCGGCCATGAACAAGCCCGCGATCGAGACATTGCCGATGGCGCCATACACCACCGCGGTGATGCTCGGCGGCACCAGCGCTGCGATGGTCGAGGCTGCGGCGATAATCGCCGCGATAAAGGGCGGACTGTATCCCTCCCGCTTCATCGGTCCGCCCAAAGCGCGGCTGATCACCGCAACGTCCGCGGTCGTCGAGCCCGACATTTCCGAGAAGAACATGCTGAACACGGTGACGACCTGGGAGAGACCGCCGCGTATGTGCCCCACCAGGCTCAGCGAGAGATTAGCCACGCGCTGCACGACATTGGTCGAGCTCATCAGCTCGCCGACCAGCAAGAAGAAGGGAATGGCGAGCAGCGCCTCGTTATCCATTCCGTCGAACATTTTCTGAATAATCGCGGTGTGCGATACGTCGGTGAACATCGCGCCGATCAGCGTGCCGGCGAGCAGCGAGAACGCCACCGGCACACCGAGATAACCGAAGAACAGGAAGAGGAACGTCATGAACAGGACAGTCAACGTGCCGCTCATTGGCGGGCTCCCGGAGGGGGCGCGATGCCTTCGACCCCCGCGAGATGCGGCGGCTCAGGCGGCTCTTCGTGCTCGAAACCGTTGCGCAGGCCGTTGACCAGCTGCTCGATCGTGAACAGCGCGACGAGAACCCCGCAGATCGGGATCGCCGCATAAAGCGAGGCAATTGGCGTCATCGATGGCATTCGGAAGCTGGAAAAGCCGCGCAGAAAATTCAGCCAGCCGAAATAGATGAAGCAAAGCGCGACACCGAGCACGACCAGACGCGTTGCCACCTCAACGATCATTCGCCCCCTGCCGACCAGCGTGTCGGCGATGGCGGTGAGATAGAGATGGTCGCTGCGACGCGTCGCGACCGCGGTGCCGGTGAAGATCGCGTAGATGAAGAAGGTCGACGTCACCTCCTGCAGCCACAGCCAGGGCCGGCCGATCTCGCGCGTGATGATGTCGAGAATGACGGTGGTGCAAAAGCCGAAAAGCAGGAGGCCGCACAGCATCATCAACACGGTTTCGAGCGGGTCGAGCACGCGCCATTTGAGGTGCGACTGCCGCTTGAGTACCAGTCTGTCGCGCAGAGTCATGATCGTTTACCGCGGGCCGTCATGGCCGGACTTTGTTCCGGCCATCACGCCTTTGCAGGATGAAGAAAACAAGACGTGGATGCCCGGCACAAGGCCGGGCATGACGCGTAGAGGCGTGTCGCAATCAGTTTAGCCAACACGCGGACGATTGCCGCAGCGTCCCCTCCCCCGCTTGCGGAGGAGGGAGCGGACCGAGTTTACCGCCCGAGTTGGCGTCGATACTTCGGATTGCGCGGCCGGTTCAGCTGATGCCGCGGATCAAATCCTTGATCTTGGTGGCATGCGGACCGAGGTCGGCCGACATCTTGTCCAGGTACGGATCCGCGATCTTCTGGAAACCGGACTTGTCGACGTCGCCGACAATCTTGACGCCGATCGACTTGAGCTTGGTGGCCGATTCATGCTCCAGCGCGACCGCTTTGGCCGGCTGGTTGCGATTGACCTCGTCAGCGGCCGCCTGCACCCAGCCCTTCTGTTCGGAAGAAAGGCTGTTCCACAGCTTGTCGCTGACCCAGGTGAAACTGTTGTTCGCCTCGTGCTCGGTCATCGAGAGCACCGGCGCAACTTCGTAATGCTTGTTCGCGAGATAGACGTTCACGCCGTTTTCGGCCACGTCGACCACGCCCGTCTGCAACGACGTGTACACGCTGCCGAACGGCATGTGCACGGTTTGCGCCCCATAGGCCGGGAACATCGTGTCTTCCGTCGGCGTGGCCTGCACGCGGACTTTGAGCCCCTTGATGTCCTCGATTTTCCTGATCTCCCGTTTCGAATACATGTTGCGTAACCCCAGCGTGGAAAGCGCGATGATGCGCGCGCCCTGAACGCTATCGGCGATCATCGCTTTGCAAGCTTCGGAAAGGCGCGGGTCGGCCATCGCCTTGACCAGATGGTCTTCCGAGCGGAAGAGATAGTGCAGCGACATCACGCCGGCCTGCGGCGACACGGTCGCGGCGTTTGCCGAAGACGAGATGCAGAACTCGATATCGCCGGATTTGACGAGCTGGAGCACCTGCGGCTCCTGCCCGAGCTGGGCGCCGGGATACTGATCGATGAGCATCGAGCCCTTGCTGAGCTCTTTGAGCTTGTTGGCAAAGATGTCGCCGAGGATGCCGTATCCGGTGGGCTTGGGCTGGTCATAGGCAAAGCGATAATGCTTCACCTCCTGCGCGCGGGCGATGTGCGGAGCTGCGATTGCCGCAACTCCGGATGCAATTCCGCCTAATAGCGTGCGTCTGTTGATCATCGTTTCCTCCCGGGTATTGGGCAAAGCTTAACACCTTTTCGTCGCAACGAGAGCCGCCCAGGCTTCAATCGCGTTGCGTTTTTTGCCGTCTCGAGCCATTGCGTCCAGCCGTGAAGACCGGCGCGCGTTTGGCGAAAAAAGCATCGACGCCTTCTTCGATGTCCGGACCGGTGAAGACTTTATGGCTGTCGGCAAGCGTCCGGCTGATTGCCTCCTGGGTCGTTTGATGAAGCGAATCCCGGACAGCGGCGCGGATGAGGCTGAGCGCGAGTGCGGGGCGGCGCGCGAGCGTCTGCGCGAAAGCGATAGCGGCGGCTAGCGCGTGACCGGCCGGCGCGAGGCGGTTGACGAGCCCAATCCGGTGCGCCTCCTTCGCGTCGATCAATTCACCGCTATAGAGCAGCTCGTAAGTTTTCGCCGGACCGACCAGCCGGGGAAGCCGAAAGATGCCGCCGCTTCCTGGGAAGATGCCGAGCTTCACCTCGGGAAAGCCGATGCGCGCCGTCTCGTCCATGATGCGAATATCGCAGGCGAGCGCGATCTCGGCTCCCCCGCCGAGCGTCACCCCATTCAATGCCGCGATGACCGGCATGGGCAGTTGCTCGAGCGCCGTGAAAGCGGCGTTCTCGCGGGCCAGTTTGCGGGACACGACATCCTCGCGCACATGCGGGAATTCGCCGATGTCGGAGCCGGCGCAAAACGTCTTGCTGCCCGAGCCCGTCACCACCACGATGCGCACGCGCTCATCGGCCGCGATGTCCCGGCAGGCGGTAAGGAGCTTGTCGAGGGTGGCAAGGGTGGTGAGGTTGAGCGGCGGGTTATCGAGGGTCAGGACCCCAATAGCGCCGTCCTGCAAACGGTAGTCGATCAAGCAGCACTCGGCCATGGGCGGATCCTCTCTAACGTCCCAGCTTGCCGGATTTTAGGAAACGACGCATACCGCGCAATGTCTTGGGCTGGCTAAGCCGCAGTGGGACCGGAGCCGTCAATCCGGCGTTGTCATTTCACGGCACAGACAGGCAAACTAGCTCCAGTGAATGTGTTGCGTTGCCATCCAAATTGGAATTTGCCGTGGATGCGCGAATACACAGCCTCCAGTTTTGGCTAACCAAGCAGATCGAGAGGCTGGATCCCGGCGCATTCGCCCTGGTGATGGCGACCGGGCAGCGCGAATTGTCCGACGCGCTTTTGGCGGTGACCTTGATCGCCTACTGCTCCCTTGGCGCTCTCACCGTTCTGCGGGCTGCGCTGTTTTGGCCACGTCTGCGCGCGGATCTCATCAATCCCGGCCTGGTGTTCTCGTTCTTTACCATCGTCGCGGCAACCGGCGTCTTTGGCAGCGGGATCGATCTGCGCGGCTTTGCTTCGGTTGCACAGGCATTATGGGTGTTCGCGCTGATCGCCTGGCTGGTCATGACCTATTTCAGCTTCGGCGTGCTTACGTTTTTCAATACGCCTCATGGCGCCGACGTCGTCCGTGGCGGCTGGCTGATTGCCATCGTCGCCACCGAATCGCTGGTGATGCTGGGGAGCGCGGTTGCCCGCACGTTTGGTGCGCTCGAGCCCGGCATATTCGTCCTGCTGCACATGTTTTGGGGGATCGGGCTCGCGCTCTACGGGATCTACATCGCGCTTTTCGCCTACCGCATCTTCTTTTTCGCGGTGGTGCCGGACGATCTCACGCCGATCCTGTGGGTGGTGATAGGCGCGGCGGCCATCAGCACCAATGCCGGCGCCGATCTCATCCTCAATGGGAGCGGCGTTGCGTTTTTGACCTCGATGCGGCCCGTCGTTGGCGGCGTTACGCTCATCATTTGGGCGTGGGCGACCTGGTGGATTCCGCTCTTGGTGCTGTTCGGAATCTGGAAGCACCTCCTTCGCCGCGTGCCACTGGCCTATACGCCCATGCTCTGGGGCCTCGTGTTTCCGCTGGGCATGTATTCTCTGGCGAGCTTTCGCCTCGCCCTGGCGGCGGACTTTCCCGCGCTGCGGCTGGTATCGCATACGATGGTGTGGATTGCGCTTGCCGCATGGCTCGCGACGAGCGCGGGACTGGCAGCGACATCGTGGAAGAGTTTTCGCGATACGATCCGCGGGGTTGATCGCGTCTAGTTGGCGGCGACGATGGCCTGAGCGCGGGCGATCACTTCGGGCGCCGAGCCGTAGAGCCGTCCCACCAGCGCCTGGACGTCAGCGCCGCCGAGAAAACCGAGCTCGAGGTCCATCTTTGCGGCCTCGGCGAGGAGCTCCGGGTCGTGCATCGCGGCGGCGAACGCCGCGCGCAGCGCCTCGCCCACGGACGGATCAAGGCCGGGCGGCGCAACCAGCGGGCGGCCCATGGCCTGGCGAGAAAAAATCAGCTGCAGCACCTGCCGATCGGCGGCGCCGGATACGAACTCGTCGAGCATCGGTACGCTCGGCAGCTCCTTGTGCTTGGTCAGGCCGAGCTGCATGAGGATCTTGAGCCGGCCGGAGGCAAGGTCATCCCTATTGCCGACGCGCGCGACGCCCCAGGAATACCCCACGATGCCGTCGAGCTCGCCGCGCTCGATGGCGAGCATGATCTCCTGCGTGCCCGGATAGCCGGCAATCGGCTTGAGCTTGGTCCCCAGCAGCGAATTGAGCGCTACGGTGAAGACGTGCTGGTCGCCGCCAGCGCCAGTGGATCCGACCGTGAGCCGGCCGCCCGCTAGAACCTCCGGCAAATTGGCGGCGGGCGCGCCTTGCCGGATGAAGAGCCCTGACACCTCGTTGTTCATGCTGCCGAGCCAGACGAAATTGCGCGAATCGAATTTCGTCTGCGAGGCGCCGATGAGCGGCTCCATCGCCACGCCGCGGCCGACGATAGCGGTCTCGGTGCCATCCCTGGCTGCGGCGTTATAGAGATAGTTGGCGAGATTGAGCGAACCCGCACCCGGCCGGTTCTGCGGGATGATAGCGGGATTGCCGGGGAGATATTTGCCGAGGTGGCGCGCGATGAGCCGGCCATAGGTGTCGTAACCATAACCGGTCGGCGAATAGCCGATCATCAGCTTGATCTGCTTGCCGGCAAACGACACCGGCTCGCTTTGCACCTGTGCCGCAGCCGCGAGCAACACCAGCAGGGCAGGCAAAAGTTTTCCGAAGCCGATGCATGCGCGAAGCGCGTCCGCGTACCAACGGGCAGGAGCGATGCCGGCGCGCCTCATTCGGCGGCGCGGTCGAGCCGCGTGGCATCGAGATGGGCTACGACCTCCTCGACATGCATCACGTCGGCGTATTTGTGATGCAAATCGAACAGATTGACCTTGTGCGTCAGCTCGGCGCGATCGTAAGTGCATTCCTCGACCACGGAGACGTGAAAGCCATTGGAATAGCCGTCGACGACGCTCGCGCGCACGCAGCCGGACGTGCTCTCGCCGCACACGATCAGGCTCTGCACGCCGAGCAGCGACAGATGCGAGAACAGCGGCGTGCCCTGAAAGGCGCTGGCGCGCTGCTTGAAGATCACGACGTCCGACGGCTCGGGGCTGAACTCGTGATAGATCCGTAGCCATCGGAGGGAACGAAGGCTTGGCGGCGCGTCGACTCCGCGTCCGGCGGCCGGTTATGCGCGCGGATGTCCTGAGTTGAGTAGAAGATCGGAATGCCGGCGCGCCGCGCGGCGGCGAAGAGTCGCTTGGTCGGCGCGATCGCACGGTGGGCATAGATGCCGCAGGAATTTGGATAGCGGGCGTTGAGCTCGTAGGGCGAGTGCGGCCCACCGCGATAGACGAGATCGTAGAGATCGATCGCGAGCAGCGCCGGACGCGCGCCCACGAAGGTCTCGCGCCGCCAGCCGGAATAAAGCTCGAGGTCCGCTTGCGGAATGACGTCGCGCCAGCAGTGATCGTTGAACTTGTCGATGGATGCCATCCTCACCTCCCGCCATCATTGCCGTGATGCGTTCCACACGCTCAGACGTCCGCTCGCCAAGGCACGATCCGAGTCATCGACCTCTCGTCTAACCTGCGGACGTTGCGCGCGATGGCAAAGCCTGAAAGTTCAAAGAGCTAAGCAGCCGCGCACAGCGTAATCCCTCACTCCGGCGCGATGCCGGCCGCTCGAATTACTTTACCCCATTTCGCGCTTTGCTCGGTGATGAAGGCAGCAAACTCGGCTGGTGTGTTCGATTGCGCTACGATGCCAAGCGCCATGAAGCGCTCGGCGGTTTCCGGCCGTTTAAAATCCGCCGCCAACGCGGCGTTGAGCTTATCGATGATCGGTTGCGGCGTGCCGGCACGGGCGAAAAAGCCCTGCCAGCTACTGGCATCGTAGCCAGGTACCGCTTCGGCAAGAGGAGGCACGCCGGGTAGTTCCGAGTTTCCCTTGGCCGAGAGCACGGCGAGAACTTTCAGCTTGCCAGCCTTGATTAGCGGTAGCGCGGGCGGAATATCGACGAACTCCATCGAGACGTTGCCGCTGGCG
>Ga0126377_10001445_pt1 | contig 15648 bp, 14 predicted proteins | sample PanSoiMetPlot_22_FD_92647 | JGI IMG/M metagenome (GOLD analysis project Ga0126377, IMG submission 92647) | Tropical forest soil microbial communities from Panama - MetaG Plot_22 | ecosystem: Environmental > Terrestrial > Soil > Tropical forest > Bulk soil | place: Panama | collected 2016-02-17
AGAACCTTCAACCCTGTGAAATTCGCGGGCTGTGGGCGCGAGCTTTGCCCGGGTTGCGTTTTTCCTGCGCCTCGCTGCGGCATCGGGGCGTTCCAGTCAACCGGGCGAAACGTCCCGGCCAGTCCGGCCTTGTGCGGAGAGCGGATGAGCGCAAGGCGCCCGTGCGGCGGGGGCTCGCGGTTACCCTCCGGGTCCGCGCGTCGGCGGCGGCTGCGCTCGAAATGGGCCTCGCCCCACCTGCGCGGAAGAGTCCCGTCCCGCACGCGATTGTCGGCGCGTCGCCATTGGCGTTAACCTCGATCATCGGCGCGACGCAGCGTCCAGCAAAACACCTGTCGGGGAGAGTTCAGCATGCTCGAGGATCACGTCGATCGGCGCACCGTACTGGCCGGCACCGCGCTCGGCGCGGCCGCGCTTCTGTCTCGCGGCGCGTCGGTGCAGGCCCAGGCGCCGTCATCGGGCGGGACGCTGCCGGCGCGCGGCGATTTCGTCGTGCGCGGCGCGCATGTGCTCTCGATGGACCCGAGCATCGGCGACTTCGCCAGCGGCGGGGTCCATGTCCGCGACGGCGCGATCGTCGCGATCGGCGTGAGCGTGAATGCGCCCGGCGCCGAGGTGATCGACGGCAAGGGCATGATCTGCATGCCCGGCTTCGTCGATACCCATTGGCATCACTGGACCACCTTCCTGCGGCCGGTGATGCGGGCGGATGATCCCAAGCGCACGTACTTTCCCGTCACCTTCGCGCTCGGCCTGCATTACACGCCGGAGGACAGCTATCGCGCGGTGCGGCTCGGCCTGGCCCAGGCGGTGAGCGCGGGCGTCACCACCACCCACAACTGGGCCCACAATGTGCGCAGCCCGGCACATGCCGACGCCGAGGTGCAGGCGATGCGCGACAGCGGCCTGCGCGGGCGCTTCGCCTATGGCTGCCCGCTCGGCATGCCGAACGACAAGCCGATGGACCTTGCCGACGTGGCGCGCATGAAGGGCGACCTCGCCGGCGATCCGATGCTCACGCTCGGGATCTGCTCGCGCAATGTCGACGGCAACACCGGCGGCACGCGGGGCGCGATCGACGCCGCCATGGCGAAGACTGAATGGAGCAAGGCGCGCGAGCTCGGCCTGCCGATCACGCTGCACACCTCAGGCACCGGTGCGGTCGAGGTCCTCAACCGGGCGGGCCTGCTCGGCCCCGATCTCCAGCTCGTGCATCCGCTCAACCTCGCGGCCGCGGACTGGGAGGAGCTCGCCAAGCATGGCGTGCACTACAGTGTCTCGCCGCTCGGCGAAGCCGGCCGTGCGGGCGAGATGCAGTTCATCGAGATGCTGCAGGCCGGCCTGAAGGTCAGCATCTCGATCGACAACGTGACGGCGGAACGGTGCGACTGCTTCGCCTGCATGCGCATGCTGCAGACGATCAACCGGCATCGCACCGGTGGCAAGTTTGCCCTGACGACGAAGAAGCTGGTGCAGATGGCGACCGTCGAGGGCGCTGAGGATCTCGGGCTCGCCGACAAGACCGGCTCGCTCACCCCGGGCAAACGCGCAGACCTGATCCTGGTGCGGACCGATGCGCCGCACATGGGCGACATCGGCGATCCGTACGATGCGCTGGTGCAGTTCGCGCAGCCGTCTGACGTTGATACCGTCGTGGCGGACGGACGCGTCCTGCGCCGCAAGGGCGCGTTCACGGCCCTCGACTATGGCAAGCTGCTGGCGGACGCGGCGCAATCGGTCGCCGCGCTGAAGACCAAGGCCAATTGGACGTGACGCCGTTTGCGGCGGTCGCGACCCCGCCAGGTCACGCGTAGCGCGCCGGATCGCGTGTGTCGCGACCCGATCGGTCGGTCCGTGTCCTGGCACTCGATCGAATCTCAGTATATATACTGAGAGCAGGGGCAGGGACCACACGACACACCACGGGATACTGGGCCATGCGGCGGGGAATCGCGCTGCTGCTCATATATTTGTGCGTATTGAGCGCGGCGGGGAGCGTCGGCGTCACCTCGGGATGGGCCGCATCCACTGCGCCCTACTATGTTGAGTTTCGCGCCGTCGAGATCGGCGTCTATGGCCACAGTTACATCGCCTACGGCCGCCTCAAAGCCAATGGCCAGCCATCGACCGTCCAGTATGCCGATTTCCATCCCAAGGGCGGAAAGCTCGGGCTCGTGTTCGGACACGTGTTGCCCGTCGGCGGTGCCGTCGTCCCGGAACAGGCAACGCTGTCCCTGCCGATCGTCGCCCGCTATCGCCGCCCGTTGACCGAGGCGGAATACCGCAAGCTTCTGACGGCGCTGGCGGGGGCCGCGTCGAATCCGCACCTGTGGAACGCGCTCGCCAACAACTGCAACACCTTCGTCGGCGAGATGGCGCAAGCCGTGGGATTACGGACGCCGACCTCCTTGATGTTCGCATACCAATTCGTTCCGGCGCTTCGCCGCATGAACGAAGGTCCGAAGGAAGCCGTGGTCACCGAAGCGCGTGGCGTCTCCCGGCAAAGCACGCGCCGGGCCGTGCACCCGCCTGGCGCATAGCAACCGACAAGATTTGCCGTAAAGCCCTGTCCGCGACCGAGATCGCAATCCCTGTGACGCTGCTCCCAGTGGACGCGGCGGCCCGGCCCGTAATATTCATAGATTTCGATGACCGGTGAGGGCGATGGCCGGTGCAATTTTCATCAATTGTCGGCGCGACGACTCGCTCGCCAGCGCCGGCCGGCTGCACGATCGGCTGGCCCCGCGTTCGGGCGCAAGCGAATCGCGGCCGCGCCTGCGCGAACAAGCGCGACTTCGACCAGGCCATCGCCGATTACAACGAGGCGCTTCGGCCCGGTCCCATGGATGCGTCAGGGTCGCCAACCGCGGCGCCGCCTTATGCGAGCAAGCGCGAGTTCGATTTGGGCATTGCCGACTACGGCGAGGCGCTTCGACGGCAGCGCAGATGCGGATATCGCGAAGGCCAAGCAACTCGACGCTTCGGCTGGCCGAGGTGGCTCCGGCGAGAATGACACTGGCTCGGAAGCCTCGAGTGATGATCATTTGTGAACGGGAGGAAATGCCATGACACAACGTCTCTCCGCAACGAGCGCACGGACCTTTTTTGCCTTCGTGGTCGGTTCGCTCGCTGTCGTGCACCCCGCGATGGCCGACCAGACTGGCTGCAGCGACAACGATAAGAAGTTGCCGGCGGCGCTGGCCTGCTTCCAGCAGACCAACCGGGACATATTTGAAGGCAAGCCTTACATCCATGTCATCCGCTGCGATTCTTCCGGACTGCGGTGCTGCATGCAACAGGATAGAACCGTATCGAATTGCGGCCCGGCCAGTCCGACCCATCCGGACCATTGAGCAGGCGCGAGCTGCGGGTGCCCCTGGCGAACGCGCCAGGACCGCGAACTGATCAAATGGAAGGACCGGGCAGGCCGCGCGTCAGAGCCGATATTCCGGCAGCCGGTCGAGAATGTCCTTGATCGGCTTGTCGGCCCACGCATGGTTGACGAAGTCGCGATGACGGACGTCGTCGTTCGCGCGCAGGAAGGTGACGCTTCCGTCGAGGCGGTTCGGCTTGAGCGCGTTGGCGAAGGTCACGTCGTGCTGGGATAGCACATGCGCAAGCTCGGTATTGCGCCGCTGCGTCGAGCGCGTAAAGGCGCTCACGAAGAAGCCTGAGCGGTTGTGGCTGATCCAGCTCGCGAAACCGTCGAGCTCGCCGTAGAGCGCGTCGAGCAGCACCACGCCACGCACGCGGTTCTTCAGACCGCCACGCTCGAGGCTCGAGGCGGCCGAGAGATAGCCGCCGCTGTATGCCACGATGATGATCGGCATGTTGGCGAAGGTGTTGGCGGCGCGGGGATCGCCGTAGAGGCGGGTGAGTTGACCGCTCGCTTCGCGCACCATGCGCGCGAAGGCTCCAGGCTCCATCAGCTTGCCGGGGCTCGAGTCGGCTGCGTCGAAGGCGAGCTGCGGCGCCACCAGCACCGCGTTGACGCCGGCTTCCGAGATTTGCTCCGGCACTTGTTGGCGCTCGAGCACGTCACGGGTCAGCGTCGCGCCGTGGCCGTGGAAGAACACGATCATCACGCTCGGCTTGGTTATGTCGAAGCCCTTGGGGATATGCAGCAGCACACGTGGATCGCTGTAGGCGTCCTTTTCCCACAGCACCCGGCCGCGGAAATTGCGATGGCCGCGCGCGCCGTCGTTGCCGACGTTGAAGAAGCGCTTGCTCGACCCGCTGTCGTTCGGGAACGGCGCATTGGCCATCGGCACAAGCTGGGTCACCGCCTGGCGCAGCGGTGGAACGCGGATGTCGGCGCGCAACGTGAACGGCGCCGACACTGACGTGTCGTCGACGCTCGGCGCATAGCTCGCGACCCGGTACGAGCCCGGCGCGGGCGCACGGTCGTCCACCCGCAGCATACCGGCGCTCGAGAGGGAGCGCGTTTTCACACCGTCGCTCGACCGCGTGTCGGCGGCCGGAAAGGCGCTGCCGAAGCGGTCGGAGAACGACAGCGATGACGTGACGCTTCCGGTCACCTCGCGCGAGGCGACCCGCACGGTCGTGGATTTGGCCCGTTCGGTCGTCTGCAGGCTCGAGAAGGTCGCGTCGAGGTAAGCGGAAAGCTGGGTGACCGAGGCAGGCGCCTGGTCGACGACGCCCGGTGCGCCGGGAGCGCGCGATGCGCCGCCGTGCATCAGCGATACGTAAGACGTACCGCCTGCGACGGCGAGGCCGGCAGCGACCAGCGCTACAGAAGACCCAAGCGACATCCCCGAGGAATCCCCCTCCAAAACCTAGCTTTTCACCTCGCTTGCGGGCAAGTTTGCGACGATTTCGGGAAATAGATGCGGTAACTCAGTGTCATGCGCTCTGCGGGTCGCGCCCGCTCGATGATCGATCGTCCACATCATCCGTCTGATTCGAAAGGATAATTCGTCTGCGCCGTGGTCGTGCTCGCGCTTGACGCCGAGGACGTGGACCTTAGGTTCATCTACTGCCGTTGCGTCGCCAATTGTGGCAGCCGCGGCGGCGAGGGCGACCGCGGCAGCGGGGTCGGCATTGGTGCCGAGCGCCACGAAAGCGGTTGCGCCCGCGGGCACCGGCCCGATCTGTTCCACGGCCTCCGGACCACGGACGTGCAAGCTGATGTGGGCGAAGTTCGCAAGGCCCGCGACCTTGGCGCGCGCAACGCCATGGCTGTCGCCGAGCACGATGCCGCTAGCCGCCTGCGCGATCGCGGCCGAGCCGAGCAGCTGCGAACTGCCCGCGAGGGCCGCAAGACGAGTCCCCATCACCACCGCTCCCGCACCGTTCCATCGTGCGCGCAAATCTAGGAGCCGCGCGGTTAAAGACATTTTAAGAGCGGCGAATGTGGGCCGCGGCGCGGCGATTCGCACCCCTCGTAGGCGCAGGATTGTAGGCACCCGCACGCGGAAGCGTTTCGCTTAAGGCACCCGGAGTGCGCCCGCGGTAGTCGACTGCTTCTGCACAGCGAGAAGGAGATTGGACTCGCGTGGGCGCCAGCGATAACCGACGCCGAAATCGATCGGGCTAGGATTGCCGCGCGCGAACAATGCCGCGAGCGTGGGCTGGTAGTGCTGCGGAAACACGTTGATCGGGCCGAGATATCGGCCGAACGGTTGCAGCTCCCACTTCTGCCGGTCGAAGAAGTTGATCGGGATTCCCGAATCGTCCTGCAGGATCGAGGCGCTATTCGTCAGCAGGAACTCGCGGATCTTGGTGAAGTTGCTCTTGTGCAGCAGATAGGACGCGCTCTTGACCAGGCTGTCGACCGGGGCGAGCCGTTCACTGAATTTGAGAAAGCCGCTGCTGCCAACGGAGTCATCGGCGAGGTTGGTGCTGAAATAATAGAGCGTCTGCGCCCGGCCGTCGGAGCCCGAGAACACGATCTTGACGCCGTGCGCCGCGCTCCTCGCGCCGCGTCCGTCCGGCTGCTCGTTGCCGTCTGCATCGAGATTGATGAGGCTCGCCTCGCGCACGGTCTTGCCGGCGCGCGCGAGAAAGACGAAGAGAATCGGCGTGGTCCCGCCGAGCTCCCCCGACGACAGTTCGGCGCGCATGTTGCGCGTGATGAAGAAGCTGTAATTGAGCACCGAGTGCAGCGAGTATCCGATATTGCGCAGGGAAGAACCGATCGACCAGTACGGCATGCGCAGGAGATCGGGAATCTGACCGACCGGCTCGAGCCCCGCCAGCACATAGGTCGAGGCGCCGGGAAAGAACGCGTCCGCGTAGAGGAAGTCGGGACCGCTGAACGTGTAGAACACGGTGGGTCGGCGCACCCGCATCGTCGCGGCCGACCAGGCGCGGATTTTCGCAAGCTGGGTGCGCTCGAGCGCGCCGAAGGCGCGATCGAATAAGCGCGCATGGGCGGCCCAGCCCTCCTCGCGGGTGAGCGGCGCGAGGGGCGAAGACGCGGACGGCTCGAGCCCCGCAAGATAGCGGGCCGTGTCGTTGATGGTGGCGCCGCCCTCGACGCTGCCGGCGGGTGACGAGACGACCAGCAGGCTTGCGGCGATCAGCGCGGCGTAGGCGATGCGTGGCAGGCTATGCGCGATTGACATTTTGCACGGCGCTCGGTGGTGAGGTCAAAAAGTGTGACGCGGCGTAGATCGCGAGGCCGGCGAGCATCATCGCGAATCCGGCGAGTGACTGCGCCGGACGATTCACGACGAGATAGTACATCATGAACGCCGTCACCAGAAGAAAGATGATCGGCGTCGCCGGATAACCCCACGCGCGATACGGCCGCGGCAGGTCGGGATGCGTGATGCGCAGCTTGATAAGGCCGAGCACGGTCAGGAACGAGCAGGCGGTCAGGCTGAACTGGATGAAGTCGAGCACCGCCTCGAAGCTCTGCGTGAGCAGCATCAGGTTGACGACCGCAAGCTGAAACAGGATGGCGGTGGTCGGAACGCCGGTCTTCGACGTGCGCGCGAATGGGCGCAGCATCGTGACATCTTCACCCATGGTCATGGTCACGCGCGGGCCGATCCAGGTCATCGCGCTGATCGAGGAGATGAGGCCGAGACAGATCAGGGCACCGACCACGCGTCCGCCCTGGTCGCCGAAGATATAGCGCCCGGCGATCACCGCAACGTCGAGCTGGCCGCTGAGCCTGTCAATCGGCGCGGCGTGCAGGAAGACCGCGTTGAGTCCGACATAGAGCGCAAGCACGATCGTTGTTCCGGTGATCAGCGCGCGCGGCAGGCTGCGGTGGGGATCCTTGATTTCGCCCGCGACATAGGTTGCGGCGTTCCAGCCCGAATAGGAATACATGACGAACACGAGGCTGATCGCGAACGGCGCACCGGTGACATGGCCCAGATCGGCGAGGGACGGCGCGAACGAGATCGGCTGCGGACTCGCAAGGATCGCGCCGGCGGCGAGGAACGCAACGATCAACGCGAGCTTGAGCACGGTCCACACGTTGTGGAAGAGGCTGCCGTAGCGAACGCCGCGCAGATGCACCAGCGCGACGAGCCAGGTCACGCCGAGCCCGAGCGCGAGCGTCGGCGCTCCCGGGACCACAGCCTTGAAATATTCGCCGAACGCCATCGCGGCGAGTGCGATCGGCGCCGCGAAGCCGACCGTGGCGGACAGCCAGCCGGCCAAAAACCCGATCGCCGGATGATAAGTGCGGGCGAGGTAGTTGTATTCGCCGCTTGAGCGCGGAAACATCCCGGCAAGCTCGCTGTAGGCAATCGCGCCGCACAGGGCCACCACCCCGCCTACGACCCACAGCAGCAGCAGCGAGAAGCCGGACGAGATGTCCTTCACCTGGAAGCCGAGACTGGTGAAGACGCCGACGCCGACCATGTCGGCAACGACGATCGCGGTGGCCGTGGACGTCGAGATCGTCGCACGGACAGGCACCGTCGCAGTCGCGCTCGTCATGGATGATGTCAATACTCGCCCGCTTCTGATCGAACGTAGTGTACAGGGTGGAGGTAAACGTTACTTCAACCCGTTTTGCGGCTTTTCCCTGCCCAAAAAAAGGCCCCGAACATGCGCGCTGAGGCTTGTGGCACCCCCATGCTGCTTGAGCGGCCGCGTTCCGCTACCTGCCGGATGGCATCCGGCAGGAGCAAGAGAGCCGGAACAGCGAGGGGCGCGGCGAGTCCGCAGATTAGCGGGTGCGTTGGCGATGACTTGCCACGTCCCAGCGCATAGGTCTTGCGGTACCATGTTGGCGGGAGCGCGCGCCTGTCTGGCGGCGAGTGGCAAAGAGGAGCAGTGATGCGTAATCCGCTTCTGGCGGCGGTGGTCGCGCTCGTCCTGTGGACGCTCGTGATGCTGATCTGGCTCTATGCGACGCGCATCCCGGCGATCGCGAAACACAATGTCGCGCTCGATCCGGCTCAGACCAAGGACGCGTTTCACAGCCAGTTTCCAGCGTCGGTGCGATGGAAGTCCGACAATTACGCGCATCTGCTCGAGCAGCCGACGCTCTTTTATGCAATCGCTCTGGTGCTGGCAGTTGTGGGCGAGGGCAACGGCCTCAATGCGGCGCTTGCCTGGACCTATGTGGGGTTGCGCGTCGCGCACAGCCTGGTGCACGCGACCATCAACAAGATCCTGCTGCGATTCTCCATTTTTCTCGCGGGATCTTTCGTCCTCCTCGCGCTCGCGGTTCGTGCCGCGCTGTTGGTGTTCTGACGCCGCGCACGCGGTCGCTGACGTTGGTTCCCCGCAACTCGGAACCGGCTGTCCCGGACGGTCGTTATTCCCCTAATCCTGGATGGTGGGGTGGTGCCGCAGCCACGTCTCCATGGGAATTTACCAAGTCAAAGACAAGCCAAACCGTCGCGAAAATCGTCGTGACGCAAAAGATGGAGGAAGCTATGCCGGCGCAGAGCAGCGTGCATTTCTATCTCGACTGGGCCAAGGAGAGAATCGATGAGATGGACGCCGTCCTGGCATCGTTCGAAGCCAAGGCCGGGGAGGCGCAGGCCGACTCCCGCGCGAAGGTCGATCAGTTCATTGCTGACATGCGCAAGCAGCGCGACGAGTTCCAGGGCGCTACGAAGAAACAGGCCGATGCCGGCGAGGCCGCCTGGCTGCAGGCCAGAAAGCAAATGGAGAGCTCGTGGGGCAGCTTCGAGGCGGACGTGAAAAAATATGTAGACACCTTCGGCAAGCAGATCGAGGTGCAGCAGGCCGCCTTCCACGATGCAGCCGCCGCCCAGCTGAAGGCCTGGCATGACGCCGCCGAGAAGATTCAGAGTGCCGCGACGCAATTGAACGCTGACCGGCGCAACGACATCGATGCCGCCTTGAGGCGGATGAAAGCCGATGCCTCCGAGGCGGAAGCGAATTTGCGGAAGCTGGAGCGCGCCGGAACCGCAACCTGGACCGCCCTCAATGGTGCCCTGGCGGAATCGCGAGAGGCGTTCGATCGCGCCAATCAGACCGCTTGGGATGCGTTCAAGCGTGCCGCCAGTCCGGGGAGATGAAGGCGGATTGTCGTCAAGACGCGTTCGTCCCGACGTATAGACGTATGAAATGACGCCGCAGCCTGGAGCACGTTGCATTCCCACGGAATCGAAACGTGCTCCAGATTCGTTTGTTCGGCGCATATTCTTGTCGGCGAACCGGTGTCCACCCCGGATCAAGTCCTGGGCAGGCTTTCCCCGGAATTTGCGCTAGAAGGCGCTCGGCCACCGCATCGGCTGCGTCGCCTCGAAGGCCGCGGCGGCGCGCACCACGTCGTATTCGCCGAGCGCGCGGCCGACGAGTTGCAGGCCGACCGGCATGCCGTCGGCAAAACCCGCGCACACGGTCGCGGCCGGCTGGCCCGTGAGATTGAACGGATAGGTGTAGTAGACCCACGACACGAGATTGCGGTCGGCGTGGTGGTCGGGAAGGTTCTTGCCGACGTCGAGTGCGGCGACCGGCAGGACTGGCGAGAGCAGCAGATCGTAGCGCTCGAGGAAGATCCGCATGCGCTCGCGCAAGGCGTAGCGCTCGAACACCGTCGTGTAGTAGGCGCGCAGGTCCTGGCGCAGCGCGGCCTCCAGCAGATCGGCGACGGCGGGATCGAGCTGGTCACGTTGCCCGGCGAGAATCGGGGCGAGACGGGTGCCGATGGCGGCGTAGAACTCGGGGCCCCAGATCTCGACCGGATCGGTTGCGAACACGGTCTCGACCGTCTCGACCGCGCAGCCAAGCGCCTCGAAGCGCTTCGCCGCCGTATCGAGCACGCCGACGACGGCGGGGTCGGGTCGCGCATAGCCGAGTGTGCGGCTGTAGGCGATGCGCAGCCCGGCGGCGCCGGCCTCGCAGGCGGCCATCAGGTCGGGCAGCGGGCTCGCCACCGCGAACGGATCGCGCGCATCGTAGCCGGCGATCGCCATCAGCAGCAGCGCCGCGTCCGCCATCGTGCGCGCCATCGGCCCGACGTGGGAGAGCGTCGGCGCCGCCGAACACGGCCACACTGGAACGCGGCCGAACTGGGCCTTGATGCCGGCAAGGCCGGTCAGGCAGCACGGGATCCGGATCGAGCCGCCGCCATCGGTGCCGAGCGCCAGGGGGGTGATCCCGGCCGCGACCGAGGCCGCCGCGCCGGCGCTCGATCCGCCCGGGGTCTTGCCGCGGTCCCACGGATTGCGGGTGATTCCGTTGAGCGGAGAATCGCCGACCGCCTTGCAGCCGAACTCGCTCGTGGTGGTCTTGCCGATCACGATCGCGCCCGCCGCCCGTGCGCGCGTGACGGCTGGCGCGTCGTCCGTCGCGATGTTGTGCGCCATGGTGCGCGAGCCGAAGGTGAGCGGCGCGCCGGCGACCGCGATCAGGTCCTTCACGGATATCGGGACTCCGTGCAGCGGACCGAGCGGATCGCCGCGCATCACGGCGGCCTCGGCCTCCCGCGCGGCGGCGAGCGCCTGGTCGGCGAACAGCACCGTGAAGGCATTGAGCGAGCCCTGCGCCGCGCCGGCCCGATCGAGTGCGCGCCGCGTCGCCTCGACCGGCGAGACCGCGCGCCGCGCGACCTGGCGCGCAAGCTCGCACGCCGTCATGGAGGAGAGGTCGTCGGAGCTGTCGCCGGACATTGCGGACCTGCCTGAAGCACGATCGAACGCCGCAGGATCGGGCGCCACGGTCGCAGATTCAAGCCGGCCGGGATGGTGGGGGCCGCCCGCGCCGGGAGGTGCCGGCAGTGACCTGACCTCAGACGCGGTCAGGTCAATTCAGCAGGCAGGCTCCGCCGCCGGACATCGGGCGGCAGTCCTTGTAGCCCGCAAGCCTGGCGGACTGGGTGCCGCCTTCGCGGCAGCCGTCTTGATACATGAACCCGTAATAGACGGTGCCGCCCAAGCGGGCGCAGGCGAGCGCCTGGCCGGCGTGGACGCCCTGGACGATGCGGGAAGCCTGCGGCAGGGCGTCGGCGGCGCTCGCGCTCCATCCTTGCGTCTGCACGGTCCGCAAGGTTTCCAGGGCCGATTGCTGTTGGGTACTCAGGCAGTTCGTGTCGAGGCAGATCGGGACGACCGTCCGCTCGGTCGACGCCGGGGTGAGGCTCGGCGCGAGCGTGCCGCGCAAACCGGCCGACGGCGCGCCGAGAAGGACCATCCAGGCGAGGGCGGCGAGCAGCAGCCCGAGCATCGACATGCGCAGACCACGGTCGTCGGCCACCAGACTCGCGGCCGCAGCGCCTGCCTCGTCGCGGCCCGCAGCCGCGGGCGCGAGCGCGCCGAGCGTAATGTCGTTCGGGCAGTAGTCCCGCCACGCCGAGCGATCGGCGTTACGCGCGAGGTCGCGCCGACAGCGTCCCTTGCTGTGGCACAATGCACATGTCTTCTGCATATCGCGCATGATTGCGGGCGCGCGGCGCGCGAGCGCCTCGCGGTCGAGGCCGAGGCCGGCCATGCGGCGATACAGGAGGTTCGCCGATTCGGCCGCACCTCGTGCGAGCAGGCGTAGCTCGGCGCTCGAGAGCGAGAGATCATGGGCGATGCGCGCCACCTCGCCGGGGCCGCAACTCTCCAGGCCCGCCAGGGCTACACGGCTGCTTCGCCACGCCTGCCAGTGCCGCGCGAGGACGCCGAACAGACTTTCGCGTTCGTTTGCATTTGCGGTCAGCAGCATGGTGACCTCCCTTTTCCGGATCTCGCACCACAGTCTGATCGGGCGGCACGCGAGGGTCTTTGCGTTGGAGCAACGAAGTCGAGGAATGCAGATCTGCACGCATACAATTGCATGCGCGCAATTGCATGTGTGGCCGGCTGTTCCGTTAACACCCCGCAAGGGGAGTCCCTGCTCAGGCGAATCCCCAGGCCGCGCGGCGGACATGCAGGCGGCAGCAGTCCGATGTTTGGTGGCTGGATGCGGAGGCGGTGCTGCGTGTACAAAAGGGCCGAAAGTCATTGGAGGACACCGTGCAGAGCACCGCCACGACATCCGCGCGCGCCGACAGCGCTCCTTCGGGTCGGCCGGGACGCGGCCGTATTTTTGCGTCGATCACCGATACGATCGGCGACACGCCGATCGTCCGCCTCAATCGCCTGCCGCAGCAGCGCGGCGTCAAGGCAGACATCCTTGCCAAGCTCGAATTCTTCAATCCGATCGCGAGCGTGAAGGACCGCATCGGGGTCTCGATGATCGACGCCATGGAGGCGGACGGGACCATCACGCCCGACACGGTGCTGATCGAGCCCACCTCCGGCAATACCGGCATCGCGCTCGCATTCGTGGCCGCCGCGCGCGGCTACCGGCTGATCCTCGTGATGCCGGATTCGATGTCGATCGAGCGGCGCAAGATGCTGGCGCTGCTCGGCGCCGAACTCGTGCTGACGCCGGCCGCGAACGGCATGAAGGGCGCGATCGCCCGCGCCGAGGAACTCGCCCGCGAACACAAGCGCGCGGTCATCCCGCAGCAGTTCAAGAATCCCGCCAACCCGGCCATCCATCGCAAGACGACGGCCGAGGAAATCTGGAACGACACCGCAGGCAAGATCGACGTCTTCGTAGCCGGCGTCGGCACCGGCGGCACCATCACGGGCGTCGGCGAGGTGCTCAAGCCGCGCCAGCCGTCACTGCGCATCGTCGCGGTCGAGCCGACCGACAGCCCTGTGCTGTCGGGCGGGCAGCCCGGGCCGCACAAGATCCAGGGCATCGGCGCTGGCTTTGTGCCCGACATTCTCGACCGCTCGCTCATCGACGAGGTCGTGACCGTGAGCAATCAGGATGCGTTCGAGGCTGCCCGTGCGCTGGCGCGTCTCGAAGGAATACCGGGCGGGATCTCGTCGGGCGCCGCGGTTGCGGCTGCCTGCGCGGTCGGCGCGCGTCCCGAGATGGCGGGAAAATCGATTGTCGTGATCGTGCCGTCCTTCGCGGAGCGCTATCTGTCGACGGCGCTGTTCGAGGGTCTGTGAAAAGATCGCCGGGCCCCCTGACGGGGCAGCATGCGCAGTACGCCAAACAAAAAGGTGCGCCCTGCGCGGCGCGCCTTTTTCATTGCGGCGCCGAGAATTATTGCAGCTTGTTGCCGTTATCCTTGAACTGTTGGCCGAACGGCTTGAGCGCTCCACCGCCGCCGGGGCTGACGTGGCACTGGCCGCATGGAAGCTTGGTGTCCTTGGCGAATTGCTCGGTCGCGGCGGCCGGTCGCGGCGCAAGCGCTGTGGCGGTGAACAGGATCGCGATGGCCGTCCGGGACAGAAGCAGCGCCGTCAGCTTGCTCGTAATTTTCATGGTTGCCTCTTGGTTGAAAGGATTTGCGGTGGCTTGCGTTGCGCGCCGCATCGGCCGCGGGCGACCCGCACACGCGTAACTCGCACCGACATTGAGGTAGATCAAAGACATTGAGCCGGGTCGACGAAATTGAGCACGCCGCACGGCACCGGACGCGATCGACATGTCGCTATCCAGCGGCCTCGCCGCAGTCGCCCTTTCGCTCACTCCGCCAGGCAGGCGCGTCACGTCCTGATCCTCCTCGTCCCGACCTGCTCGGCTTCACGCAGCGCTTGTTGGGGGGCTGCCGCGGCCGTGCGCCGATTGATCGCAGGCCGCCGGAATGCCGCATTCATCGCCGCCAAGATGATATCATGCGGCCGCGCACCCGCAGCGGGCACGGCGCCGGCGGTGCCCGGCAGACGCGCGCAACGACCCATGCGAGCCAGGGGGCCTCGGATGGCAAACCAACGAGACCAAGACAGGGTAACGACGCGCCATGATGGTCTGGCTCCTGATCGCATTGATGACGGCCGCCGCCGTGCTGGCGGTGCTGTGGCCGCTCGGCCAGCGCGGCGTGAACCTGCGCGCCGGCAACGACGTCGCGGTCTACCGGGATCAGCTCGAGGAAATCGACCGTGACCAGGCGAGCGGCGCGATCGTGGCGGCGGAAGCCGACGCGGCGCGCCTCGAGGTGTCGCGCCGGCTGCTCACGGCAGACGCGGCCGACGCGGCGCGCGCCGGCGAAGGCCGGGCGGACGCGCCGCACCGCAGACGGCTGGTCGCCGGCCTGGCGCTGATCGCGCTGCCGGCCGGGGCGCTCGCTCTTTATCTGGCACTCGGCTCCCCGGACCTGCCGGGCCAGCCGCTTGCCGGTCGGATCGCGCAGGTCCATGGCAACCAGTCGGTTGCCGAGATGTTCGCCCGTGTCGAGCGGCATCTCGAGCAGCATCCCGAGGACGGCCGCGGCTGGGAGGTGGTGGCGCCGATCTACATGCGGCTCGGCCGCTACGAGGACGCCGTCAAGGCGCGGCGCAACGCGCTGCGGCTGCTCGGCGCAACGGCAGAGCGCTATTCCGATCTCGGCGAGGCGCTGGTGTCGCTCGCGAACGGAGTGGTGACCGGCGACGCCAAGCAGGCGTTCGAGAGCGCGCTGCGCGCCGACCCGACCGACATCTCGGCGCGCTTCTACAGCGGGCTTGCGGCCGAGCAGGACGGTCGCAACGAGGAGGCGGCGCGCATCTGGCGCGCGCTCGCGGCCGATGCGCCTGAGGGCGCGACCTGGCTCGCCTCGGTCGAGCGGGCGCTCGCTCGCGTCGATCCCTCGGCGGCCGCGACGGCGCGCGCCGCCCCGGCAGCGCCGGCGACGCCCGCGCCGGCGCAGGACGCCATGATCCGCGGCATGGTGGAGCGGCTCGCCGCCCGCCTGCGCGAGGACGGCTCCGACGTCGAGGGCTGGATCCGGCTGGTGCGCTCCTACACGGTGCTGCGGGATTCGGCCCGCGCGCAGGCCGCGACCGAGGACGCCCGCAAGGCGCTTGCGGGCGATGCCGAGAAGCTCGCGCGGCTCGAGACCGCGCTCAAGGAGATTGCGGCGGGCGCGTCGCCGACCGACACGGTCGGGCCAGCCGTGGCGGCGACGCCGGCGACACCGGCCGCCCCAGGCGCCGACGAAGCAGCGTCGCAGGACGCGATGATTCGCGGCATGGTGGAGCGGCTCGCCGCCCGACTGCGGCAGGACGGCTCCGACGTCGAGGGCTGGATCCGCCTGGTGCGCTCGTACACGGTGCTGGGCGAGGCCGACAAGGCGCGCGCGGCGGCCGACGAGGCCCGTCGTGCCCTCAAGGGCGACGACGATAAGCTGCGCCGGCTCGACGAGAGCGCGCGGAGCCTTGGGGTCGGCGGGTAAGGCGAGGCGCCTTCCGGCCACCCGTTTTGCAACACACCAGGGCC